>ERZ1066119.7-NODE-7-length-332483-cov-30.354916_pt1 | contig 332483 bp, 323 predicted proteins | sample MGYA00382766_ERZ1066119 | MGnify/ENA primary metagenome ERZ1066119 (study PRJEB33369, sample SAMEA5778349) | biofilm metagenome | biome: Industrial cooling water; feature: Water cooling tower basin; material: Biofilm | place: United Arab Emirates | collected...
CCGCCGCGCCGCCGCAGCCCGCACCGACCCCCGCCGCCGCGCCCGCTGGAGGACAGCCGTGAGCAAGAAGATGAAGCTCAGCGACCTGGACTTCAACAACATCGGCGGCTGGCCGCGCGAGGCCAAGATCGTGTTCTGCGCGCTGGTTGCGCTGCTGATCGTGTTCCTCGCCTGGTGGCTGTTCGTCCGTGACAAGACCGACGAGCTGCTCGGCCTGGAAACCCGCGAAACCGAGCTGCGGACGGAGTTCGAGAAGGAGCAGGGGAAGGCCGCCAACCTCGAGCCGCTCAAGCTCCAGCTCACCCAGATGGAACAGCAGCTCCAGCAGATGCTGCGCCAGCTGCCCAGCAAGACCGAGATGCCCGACCTGATCGTCGACATTTCCCAGACCGCGCTGGCCACGGGCATCTCCAACGAGCTCTTCCAGCCCGGGCCCGAGGAAGTCAAGGAGTTCTACGCCGAGAAGCCTATCGCGCTGCGGATGGTGGGCACCTACCACCAGTTCGGCGCGTACGTCAGCGGCGTGGCCTCGCTGCCACGCGTGGTGATCATGACCATGCACGACATCTCGCTGAAGCCGCGCGGCGATGGCCGGACGGGGGTGGCTCCGGGCGGGATCATCGCCAACACGCCGCTGGAGCTGTCGGGCACAGTGAAGACATACCGCTATCTTGACGACGCGGAGATGGCCGCCGCCGCGGCTGCCGCGGCGCCCGCCGCCGCTGCCGCGGCGCCCGCCACCACCACGCCGCCGGCGGGAGGCTGAGGATGCGCACGATGCAAGCCACTGGCCCCCGCCTGCTCGCGCTGACGGTCCTCGCCCTCGCACTGGCCGGCTGCGGCCGCTCGGTCACCAGCACGCCGGGCGAGGCGCCCAACCTCGAGAAGTTCGTGGCCGAGGTGAAGGCGCGCCCCGCACCACCGCTGGAGCCGCTGCCGGTGATGGCGCAGTTCGAGACCTTCGAATACGCCGCGCAAGGCCTGCGCGATCCCTTCAGCAACGCCTTCACCGATGGCGGCGGCAGCGGGCCGCGGCCGGATTCGGCGCGCCGCAAGCAGGTGCTCGAGCAGTTCCCGCTCGATTCGCTGGACATGGTGGGAACGCTCGGACGCGGTGCCGGCGCGGTGGCGCTGGTGATGGCGCCGGACAAGGTCACCTACCGGGTGCGTCCCGGCGCGTACATGGGGCAGGCCGACGGACGCGTCACAGGCGTGTTCGAGGACCGCGTCGAACTGGTGGAACTGGTGCCCGATGGCGCCGGTGGATGGCTGGAACGGCCGGCGACGCTGGCCCTCGAAGACAATTGATTGGGGAATCGACGATGACCGTATCCAAAGCTCAGTGCTCGCCGGCTTCGCGCTCGCGTTCCCTCTCCCTGGTCGGCGGCCTGGCGCTCGGCATGGCCGCCGCGCTCGGCGCAGCGCATGCCGGGGCACCGGTGGCGGCTGCCGGCCAGCTCGCCCAGGCAGCGGTACAGGACCCGGCCAAGCAGGTGCCCGGCGCGCTGCAGGTGTCCGGCATCGACTTCAGGCGCGGTGACGGCGGCTCGGGCCGGCTGGTCCTGCGCTTCAGCGGCGAGGGCGCGCAGCCCGACCTGCGCACCCAGGGCAACCAGGTGGTGGTCAACCTCGGCAACGCCCGCCTCGCGCCCGACGTCGCCCGCGCGTTGAACGTCAGCGACTTCGCCACGCCGGTGGTCAGCGTGGAGCCGCGCGGCGCCGGCGCCGGATCGCAGGTGGTGCTCAACACCGCCGGCAACTTCGAATCGCTCGCCTACCAGTCGGGCCGCGAGTACATCGTCGAGATCGTCCCGCGCGCCACCGCGGCGCGCGCTCCCGCGCGTGCGGTGGGCCAGGTGATCGAGGCCGCGCCGCCCGCGCGTGCGTATTCCGGCCGCCCGGTGACGTTCAACTTCCAGGACGTGCCGGTGCGCACGGTGCTGCAGCTGATCGCCGAGGAGTCGAACCTCAACATCGTCGCCAGCGACACGGTGCAGGGCAACGTGACCCTGCGCCTGGTCAACGTGCCGTGGGACCAGGCGCTCGACATCGTCCTGCAGGCCAAGGGCCTGGACAAGCGCCGCAGCGGCAACGTGGTGTGGGTCGCGCCGCAGGCGGAGGTGGCCAAGTTCGAGCAGGACCGCGAGGACGCGCGGATCGCGCTCAACAACCGCGTCGACCTGGTCACCGAGTACGTGCAGATCAACTACCACAACGCCGCGCAGATCTACAAGGCGCTGACGGAGGCCAAGGGCATCGGTGGCGCCGCCGGCGGCGGCGCGGGCGGCGGGGCGGGCGGGGGCGATACCGGCTTCCTCTCCGCGCGCGGCCGCCTGGTCGCCGACGAGCGCACCAACACGCTGATGATCAGCGACATCCCGCAGAAGGTCGCGGAGATGAAGGAACTGATCCGCGTGATCGACCGTCCGGTCGACCAGGTGGTCATCGAGGCCCGCGTGGTCATCGCCACGGAAAGCTTCGCCCGCGAGCTGGGTGCCAAGTTCGGCATCAGCGGCGCCGGCGGTTCCCCGGGCGACCGCAGCTCGGTGGGCTACGGCGGCAACGTGGACGCGGCCGCTTCGAACGCCTTCGCCCGGCGCGATGCGGTGGGCACCGGCCAGGGCGCCACGCTGACCCGCAGCCTCATGAGCAACCTCGGCGTGGTCAATCCGGCCGGCGCGGTGGGCATCTCGATCCTCAACGCGGGTTACCTGCTCGACCTCGAACTGTCCGCTCTGCAGACGCAGGGGCGTGGCGAAGTGATCTCCAACCCGCGCGTGGTCACCAGCAACCAGCGCGAGGCGGTGATCAGCCAGGGCCAGGAAGTCGGCTACGTGACCATCCAGCCGGCGCAGGCCGGTGGCGTGGCGACGCCCAGCGTGCAGTTCAAGGACGTGCTGCTCGAGATGCGCGTGACCCCGACGATCACCAACGACGGCCGCGTGTTCCTCAACATGAACGTCAAGAAGGACGAGATCACCGGCTTCGTCGACACCTCGATCGGCGACGTGCCGCAGATCGCCAAGCGCGCCGTGAACACCGCGGTGCTGGTGGACGACGGCCAGACGGTGGTGATCGGCGGCGTGTACGAGTTCCGCGACCGCGACGACGTGCGCAAGGTGCCGTTCCTCGGCGACATCCCGTTCTTGGGCAACCTGTTCCGCAACAAGAGCCGCGGCAACGAGAAGGCCGAACTGCTGATCTTCGTGACCCCGAAGCTGTTGCAGGTGGCGCAGCGCTGACCTCGCCACATCGTCGAGCGGGATCGCGACGGGCCTTCGGGCCCGTCGTGCGTTGCGGGACACGTTGCGATCGCCGGCGACGCCATCCAATGGCATTGCCGTTGCAGCGGAGGCACTGAACGGGCGCCCCCGGGCGGTCGCGCGCGGACGTTGCCTCGACGGGACGCTGGCGCAGAATCGGGCGCATCGCGACTGCACGGGCATGGCACATGGGCGTTGGCGCACCGGACACGAACGCGGGCACGATGCTCGCCGGGCCGCCCCATCTCGCCGCGCATGCAGGCGAAGTCGCCGCGCACGACGGCGTGCTCGCGCAGCGGGGCAGCGACCTGCGTGCACGCTTCGCCGCGCTGCGCGCCGAGCTGCAGGAGGAAATCATCGGCCAGGCGGCGCTGGTCGAGCGGCTGCTCATCGCGCTGCTCGCCGACGGCCACCTGCTGGTCGAAGGCGCGCCGGGACTGGCCAAGACCACCGCGGTGCGCGCGCTTGCGGCGCGGCTCGACGCGCCGTTCGCGCGGGTGCAGTTCACGCCTGACCTGCTGCCCGCGGACCTGACCGGGACCGAGGTGTGGCGCCCGCAGGAAGGGCGGTTCGAGTTCCAGCCCGGCCCGGTGTTCCATCCGATCCTCTTGGCCGACGAGATCAACCGCGCGCCGGCGAAGGTGCAGTCGGCGCTGCTGGAGGCGATGGGCGAGCGGCAGGTGACGGTGGGGCGCACGACGTACCCCTTGCCGCCGCTGTTCCTGGTCATGGCCACGCAGAACCCGATCGAACAGGAAGGCACCTTCCCGCTGCCCGAGGCGCAGCTCGACCGGTTCCTGATGCACGTGCGCATCGGCTACCCGCAGGCCAACGCGGAGGTGCGGATCCTCGCGCTGGCGCGCGAGCGTGCGCGACGCGCGCTGGTCGATGCGCCGATGGCGCCGGCGCGGCTGCATCCGGACGACGTGTTCGCCGCGCGCGCGGCGGTGCTCGGGCTGCACCTCGCGCCGGCGGTCGAGCGCTACCTCGTCGAGCTGGTGCTGGCCAGCCGCGATGCCGCGCGCTACGACGCCGCGCTGGCCGCGCGCATCGCATGGGGCGCCAGCCCGCGCGGGTCGATCGCGCTGGAGCGCTGCGCGCGCGCGCATGCGTGGCTGGCCGGCCGCTATTTCGTCACCCCCGACGACGTGCGCGCGATGGCCCCGGACGTGCTCCGCCATCGCGTGCTGCCGAGCTACGAGGCGACGGCCGAAGGCTGGGATGGCGACCGCCTCGTGGCGGCGTTGGTCGAACGGGTGCCGGTGCCTTGAAGGCGGGGATTCGGGATGCGGGATTCGGGATCCGGGCGTGCGGGTTTCGCGCGGCGACGGGTCCGGCGGCTCCCGTGCCGATGCGAGACCGGGGACGTGACGCGATGAGCCCGCGAAGCGTTGCGACGTTCCACGCAACCCGCGCTGCAGCGCGTGCCCATGCCCCGCGCCGCCTGCCGTGCATGTCGGCCTGCAGCGGCGCAGGCGCGCGGTGAACCCCTTTCGCCGCGCATCGAACGTGCGATCCGATGGCCCGGAGCCACGCATGCCGTCGCCCGCAGGTCCCGGATCGCGCAGCACCGATTCCCGCACCACCGGCATCACCCCGACGCTGCGCGAACTCGTCGCCCTGCGCGGGCTTGCGGCCGCTGCCGGGCGCCGTCGTGGCCAGGCGGGCGTGAGCGGGCCGGCCGCCTCGTCGCTGCGCGGGCGCGGCATGGAATACGCCGAGTCGCGGGACTACGTGCCCGGCGACGACGCGCGCCACATCGACTGGCGCGTCACCGCGCGCACCGGCCGGACCCACACCAAGGTGTTCCAAGTCGAACGCGAGCGCACGACGTGGCTGCTGTGCGACACCGCGCCCGCGCTGTATTTCGGAACGCGCGTGCGCTTCAAGTCGGTGCAGGCCGCGCGGGCGGGTGCGGTGGCGGCGTGGGCGGCCGTCGGCGAGGGCGACCGCATCGCCGCCCTGCGCGGCACCACCGCCGAGCCGCCGGTGCCGCCCGGTGGCGGACCGCGTGCGGCGCTGCGCGTGCTCGATGCGCTGGTGCGCTGGTATGCCGCCGCGCCGGCCAACGACGAGGGCTTCGCGATCGCCTTCGACCATGCGCGGCGGCTGGTGCGCCCCGGCGCGCGCGTGATCGCACTGTGCGATGCGCGCAGCACGCAGGCGGTGGACGATGCCGCGTGGGCCGGGCTGGCCGCGCGGCACGAGGTCGTCGCCGTGCTGCTGGTCGATCCGCTGGAACTTGCGCCGCCGCGCGCGACGCTGCCGTTGCGCAGCGATGGCGTGCGCAGCGACGTCGACCTCGCCGCGCCGGCGGTGCGCGCGCGCTGGCAGGCACGGTTCGCCGCACCGGTCGAAGCCGCGCGCACGCGGTTGTCCGCGCGCGGCGTGCGCGTGCACGTGCTGGCCACCGACGCGCCCAGCGATGCATGGCGCGCGGTGCTCGATGCACCTCGCCCGGGGCGCGGCAGGTGAGCACGGGCCTGGTCCTGCGCGACATCCACCAGCCACCCGCGCCGCCGTGGTGGCCACCCGCGCCGGGCTGGTGGATGCTCGCGGCCGCGCTCGCCGCGCTCGCGCTCGTCGCATGGGCCTGGCACCGCCGCCGCACGCGCCATCGCGCACGCATCGACGCGCTGTTCGACGACGCGCTCGCCGCCGCGTGCACGCCGGCCGAACGCATCGCCGCGATGTCCGACCTGCTGCGCCGCGCCGCGCGCCGCCACCACGCCGGCGCCGACCGCACCACCGGCGAGGCATGGCTGGCGCTGCTCGACGGCCCGCGCCCGCGCGGCTTCGCCGATGGCCCGGGCCGCGTGCTGCTCGAAGGCCCGTTCCGCGCCGACGTCGCGCAATCGGACGCCGACGCGCTCGCACCGCTCGCGCGCGCGCGCTTCCGCGAATGGATGGGCGTGCGCTGATGCCGTCGCTGCCCGGCTTCGCGGACATCTCGATGGCATGGCCGCTGTGGCTGCTCGCGTGGCCGCTGCCGTGGCTGCTGCGGGCGGCGTGGCGGCCGGCGCCGGTCGACGCGCCCGCGCTGGTGGTGCCGTATGGCGCGGACATCGCGCGGATCGCGCAGGCGCCGGCGCGGCGCTGGCGCGGTGGCGGCGCGGGCGTGCTGGCGTGGATCGCGTGGACGCTGCTGTGCGTGGCCGCCGCGCGGCCGCAGTCGCTGGGTGCGCCGGTGTCGCCGCCGCAGGCGGGCCGCGAGCTGCTGCTCGCGCTGGATCTCTCGGGCAGCATGAGCGAGGTCGACATGGTGCTCGGCGGCCGCCCGGTCGATCGCCTCACCGCGGCCAAGGCGGTGCTCGCCGACTTCCTCGAGCGCCGCCGCGGCGATCGCGTGGGCCTGGTCGTGTTCGGCCAGCGCGCGTACGCGCTCGCGCCGCAGACGGCGGACCTCGACACCGTGCGCGAGCAGCTGGCCGACAGCGTCGCGGGGCTCGCGGGCCAGGAGACCGCGATCGGCGATGCGATCGGCCTGTCGGTCAAGCGCCTGTCCGCGCAGCCGCGCGGGCAGCGTGTCGTGGTGCTGCTCACCGATGGCGTGAACACCGCGGGCCTGCTCGATCCGGCCGCCGCCGCGCGGCTCGCACGCGATGCCGGCGTGCGCGTGCATGCGATCGCGTTCGGTGGCGAGGGCGGGCTGAGCCTGTTCGGCATGCGCCTGCCGATGCCCGGCGGCGCCGATCCCATCGACGAGGACGCGCTGCGCGAGGTCGCGCGCACCACCGGCGGGCGCTTCTTCCGCGCGCGCGACGTCGAGTCGCTCGCGGGCATCTATGCCGAGCTCGATGCCATCGAACCGGTCGCGCGTCCCGGGCGCGCGGTGCGGCCGGTCATCGAGCGCTATCCGTGGCCGCTCGGCGCTGCGATGGCGTTCGCGCTGCTCGCGACATGGCGGAGGCGCGCGTGATCACCGAAGCGCTCGCGAGTATCGACTTCGCCTGGTTGCGCCCGCAGTGGCTGCTCGCGCTGCCGTTCGTGCCGCTGGCGGCCGTGTGGTGGTGGCGACGCGGTGCGCGCGGCGGCTGGGAGCGGGTCGTCGATGCGCACCTGCTGCCGCACCTGCTCGAGCCCGCGCACCGGCGCCGCCGCGCGGCGGGCGCGCTGGTCGCCGTGCTGGCGGCGTGCATCGCGGTGGTCGCGCTGGCCGGCCCGAGCCTGGGGCGCACCGCCGCGCCGTCGTGGCAGGTGCGCACGCCGCTGGTGGTCGTGCTCGACCTGTCCAGCGCGATGCGCGCCGCCGACCTCGCGCCGAGCCGGCTGGCGGTGGCGCGCGCGGAACTGGCCGCGCTGCTGCGCATGCGCACCGGCGCGCCGGTCGCGCTGGTGGCCTTCGCCGGTGCGCCGTTCACGGTCGCGCCGCTGACCGACGACGTCGCCAACGTCGCGCTGTTCCTGGACGCGCTCGCGCCCGACGTGATGCCGGTCGATGGCCGCGACACCCGCGCGGCCCTCGTGCACGCCGCCGACCTGCTCGCGCGCGCCGGGCATGCGGGCGGGCGCGTGCTGGTGGTCAGCGACGGCGCCGATGCCGATGCGATCGCGCAGGCCGCCACGCTGCGTGCGCGCGGCGTGCGCGTGGACGTGCTGGGCGTGGGCAGCGCGCAGGGGGCCGCGTTGCGCACGCCCGGCGGGTTGCGCACGGTCCGGCTGGATGGCGCGTCGCTGCAGGCGCTGGCGGTGGCCGGTGGTGGCCGCTACGCGACCGTCGCAGCCGGGGACGGCGACCTGCGTTCACTGGGCGTCGCCGATGCTGCGGCGATGGGCGCGATGGCAGGCAATGCGCAGGGGCAGGCGCGACGCGACGACGGCATCTGGCTGGTGCCGCCGTTGCTGCTGCTCGCGCTGCTGGCGTTCCGGCGGCGCGCGGCGGGACTGGCGATGCTGGCGGTGGTCCTCGTCGCGCCGATGAGCGCGCGCGCCGCGGACGCCTGGCGTCGCCCCGACCAGGCCGCGCATGCGCGCATGGTCGAAGGCCACCGCGCGTACCGCGAACGGCGTTTCGAAGACGCCGCGCGCGCCTATGCCGATGCGCACGGCGCCGCCGCGCATTACAACCGTGGGAACGCGCTGGCCAAGGCAGGGGAGTACGCGCCGGCGATCGCCGCCTACGACGAGGCGCTGCGGCTGCAGCCGCGGATGGCCGACGCGATCGCCAACCGCGAGGCGGTGCGGCAGGCGATGCAACGCAGGCCACCGCCGGGACCGAGCCAGCGGCCGTCGTCGCGCCCGGGCGATGCCGGTCGCAATGCGCAGGGCGGCGATGCGGGCACACCGCAGGCCACGCGCGGCGCCACGCCATCACCGCCGCAGCCTCCGCGCGCAACGCAGCCACCGCAGGCAGGCGATGCCGCTGCACAGGCGCGTGCCGACGCCGCCATGCGCGAGCGGCTGCGCCGCGCGCGCGCGCAACAGCGCCCGTCCGCATCCACCGACGGCGCGCAACCCACGCCACGCCGCACCGAAACCTCCGCCGAGCGCGAGCGCCGCCTCGCCAACGAAGCCGCGCTGCGCCGCATCCCCGACGATCCAGGCGCGCTGCTGCGCGCGAAGTTCCGCCTCGAGCACGAACGCCGCCAGCGCGAGGGACGCGCGCCATGAACCGCGGCATCCGCGCCTGGCTTGCATGCGTGCTCGCCCTGCTGGCCTGCATGGCGCAGGCGCAGGGCGCGACGCGCGCATGGCTGGATCGCGACCGCATCGCGCCCGGCGAATCGGTGGTGCTGAGCGTGGAGAGCGACCAGGGCCTGCCTGACACCGCGCCGCTGCAGCGGGACTTCGACGTGCGCGTGGCGGGGCGCGACGCGCGCATGGACGCCTCCGGCGGCAGCGTGCGCATGCACGTCACGCTGCGCCTGCGCCTGACCCCGCGCCGCACCGGCGTGCTGCAGGTGCCGCCGTTGCGCGTCGGCGCCGAGACGACGCCGGCGCTCAGCGTCGAGGTCGCGGCGACCGCGTTGTCGCCGTCGCCGGCAGCGTCCCCGGCCACCGTGGGCCCGCGCGGCGAGCTGTCGATCGAATCGATCCCCGACGACGCCACGCCGTACGCGCAGCAGGCAGTGGGCTGGACGGTGCGCCTCTACTCGGCGCTGCCGATCATGTCCGGCCGCCTCGACCAGCCGGTGCCCGACGGCGCCTCGCTGCAGCGCGTCGGCGACGACGTGCAGGTGCAGCGCGAGATCGGCGGGCGCCGCTACACCGTGGTCGAGCGCCGCTACCTGCTGGTGCCCGACCGCAGCGGCGTGCTGCGCGTGCCGGGCGCGACGTTCGAGGGTCGCGCGGTCGCCAACTTCTTCGAGGAGTTGTTCGGTCGCCAGGGCGACACGCTCGCCACCCGCGCGCCGGTGCGCACCCTGCGCGTGCGCCCGATCCCCGCCAACGCGCCGCAGCCCTGGCTGCCGCTGCACGGCCTGGCGCTGCGCTACGTCGCCACGCCGCAGGCGCTTGCCGCCAACGCCGCCGGCACCGTCACCATCGAACTCAGCGCCGACGGCGCCAGCGCCGCGCAGCTGCCCACGCTCGAGCTGCCCGCGAGCGCGGGCGTGCAGGTGTTCGCCGAGCCGGCCACCACGCGCGAGGACGCCGGCCGCGGCCGCCCGCGCACGGTGCTCACCCGCAGCTTCGCGCTGGTGCCCACGCGATCGGGCGCCGTCGAACTGCCCGGCCTGCGCATCGGGTGGTGGGACGTGGTGGCCGATCGCGCGCGCACCACCGCGCTGCCCCCGCTGCGCTGGGAAGTGGCGCCGGCGGCGGGATTGCCTGCTGCGCCACCGGAGGCAAGCGCGTCGCCAGCGACGCCCACGCCCGCGCGCGGCGGCGATGCAGGCGTGCCGCGCGGCTGGCTGCTGGCCACCGTCGGTTTCGCGCTGGCGTGGTTGCTGACCCTGATGTGGGCGCTGTCGCGCCGCGCACTGCGCCCCGCGCCGTCGACAAACGCAGACAACACGGGCGTACCTGCCACGCACGACCGCCACGCACTGCGCCGCGCGCTCGACACCGGCGACCTCGGCGACGTGCTCGACGCGCTGCGCGCGCAGGCCACGCCGCCGGTGGACACCATCGACGCCCTGCTCGCGCGGCTGGACGATCCGCGCCAGGCGGAGGCCGTGCGCATCGCGCAACGCGCGCGGTTCGGCAACGGCGACGGCGTCGCCGCGCGCCGCGCCTTGCGCGAGGCGTTCGCGCACGGGCCGCGCTGGTGCGCGCCCGAGCGCGTCGAGGCCACGCTGCTGCCGCCGCTGTACCCGCGCTAGCACGGGCAACACGGCTGTTACAGTCGCGCGGGCCTGGCCATCGACGAAACGCACATGACGACCGTGACCCCCGCGCCGCGCGCAGGCATGCCACTGCACTGGAAGATCGGCATCGGGTTCGTCGTCGGCCTGGTGGTGGGCCTGGTCGCGCACGCCACCGCCGGCGGCGACGCGCCGTGGGTCACGTGGCTCACCACGTGGGTCACCCAGCCGTTCTCGACGATCTTCCTGCGGCTGATCTTCATGCTGGTGATCCCGCTGCTGTTCTCGGCGCTGGTGATCGGCGTCTCCGAGATGGGCGACGTGCGCAGCTTCGGGCGCATCGGCTGGAGGACGCTGGGCTACACGATCGTGTTCTCGGCGATCGCCGTGCTGATCGGCCTGCTGCTGGTCAACGCGGTGCGCCCGGGCGCGGGCGTGGACCCGGTGCTGGCGCAGCAGCTCTTGGCCGACAACGCCGAGCGCGCGCGCGCGATCGTCAGCGACAGCGGCACGCAGCCCAAGGGCCTGGACATGCTCGTCGGCATCGTCCCGGACAACGTGGTCAAGGCCGCCGCCGAGAACACCATCCTCGCGGTGATGTTCTTCGCGCTGATGCTGGGCATCGGCATGGTGCTCACGCGCGGGGAGGCGGTGGACACGCTGCGACGCGGCATCCAGGGCCTGTTCGACGTGTCGATGACGCTGATCGGCCTGGTGATCCGCCTCGCCCCGTATGCGGTGGCCTGCCTGATGTTCAACCTCGCCGCGGTGTTCGGCTGGGACCTGTTGGCCAAGCTGGGCTCCTACGTCGCCGTGGTCGTCCTCGCGCTGGCGATCCACCTGTTCGTGGTGTACAGCGGCGCGCTGGCGCTGCTCGCCAGGCGCTCGCCGCTGGGCTTCTTCCGCGACGTGCAGGAAGCGATGCTGATGGCGTTCTCCACCGCCTCGAGCAACGCCACCCTGCCCACCTCGCTGCGCGTGGCCGACCAGAAGCTGCGCCTGCCGCGGCGCGTCTCGCGCTTCGTGCTGACCGTCGGGGCCACCGCCAACCAGAACGGCACCGCGCTGTTCGAGGGCGTCACGGTGATCTTCCTGGCGCAGTTCTTCGGCGTGGAACTCACGCTGGCGCAGCAGGCGCTGGTGATGTTCGTGTGCATCCTCGGCGGCATCGGCACCGCGGGCGTGCCGTCGGGCTCGCTGCCGGTCGTCGCGCTGATCTGCGGGATGGTCGGGGTGCCGCCGGAAGGCATCGGCCTGATCCTCGGCGTCAACCATTTCCTCGACATGTGCCGCACCACGCTCAACGTCACCGGCGACCTCGCCTGCGCGACGATCGTGGCGCGCGGGGAGCCGGCCGATGGGGATGCCATCGCACCGGCGACGGCCACTTCGGCATAGGGTGGGCCTTGGCCCACCGCGAGGAATTCGATGGTGGGCCTAGGCCGACCCCCATGAAAAAGCCACGCATTCGCGGGGCTTTTGCCGGGTTGATGGAGCCAACCCAGTCTACGCGATGACCTTGACCATCTCCAGGCACTTGTTCGAGTAGCCCCACTCGTTGTCGTACCAGGCGACCAGCTTGACGAAGGTGTCGTCCAGCGCGATGCCGGCCTCGGCATCGAAGATCGAGGTGCGCGCATCGCCGCGGAAATCGGTGGCGACCACCTTGTCCTCGGTGTAGCCGAGGATGCCCTTGAGCGCGCCTTCGCTCTGCGCCTTCACTTCCGCGCAGATCTCCTTGTAGGTCGCCGGCTTCTCCAGCTCCACGGTCAGGTCGACCACCGACACGTCGGAGGTCGGCACGCGGAAGCTCATGCCCGTTAGCTTCCTGTTGAGCTCCGGGATCACCACGCCCACGGCCTTGGCCGCGCCCGTCGACGACGGGATGATGTTCTCGAGGATGCCGCGGCCGCCGCGCCAGTCCTTGTTGCTCGGGCCGTCGACCGTCTTCTGCGTGGCGGTGGCCGCGTGCACGGTGGTCATCAGGCCGCGCTTGATGCCCCACTTGTCGTTGAGCACCTTGGCCAGCGGCGCCAGGCAGTTGGTGGTGCACGAGGCGTTCGACACGATCGCCTCGCCGGCGTACTTCTCATGATTGACGCCGAACACGAACATCGGCGTGTCGTCCTTGCTCGGCGCCGACAGCAGCACCTTCTTCGCTCCGGCGTCGATGTGCTTCTGCGCGCTGGCCTTGTCCAGGAACAGGCCGGTCGATTCGATCACCACGTCGGCGCCCACCTCGCCCCACTTGAGGTTGGCCGGGTCGCGCTCCTGGTTCAGGCGGATCTTCTTGCCATTGACCACCAGCATGTCGCCCTCGACTGACACATCGCCATCGAAGCGGCCATGCACGGAGTCGTACCGCAGCATGTACGCCAGGTAGTCCGGCTCGAGCAGGTCGTTGATCGCGACGATCTCGATCTCGCCGCCGAAGTTCTCGATGGCCGAGCGCAGCACGTTGCGGCCGATGCGGCCGAAGCCGTTGATGCCAACCTTGATCGCCATGGGAACTCCGGGACGGCGTGGACGGGAAAGCCCGGTATTTTAGCCGGCCCACGCGCCGCGCCGATCGCCCTGCGACGTCCCCATGCCGATGCCCCGTTCCCTGCACGCCGCGCGTGCCGCCTTCGCCGTGCTGCTTGCCTGCCTGCTGCCCTGCGCGCCGGCCTCGGCCTGGGGCGGCACCGGACACCGCCTGGTCGCCGCGCTTGCCGACGACGAACTCACCCCCACGGCCCGTGGCGAGGTCGCGAAGCTGCTTGCGGGCGAGCCCGAGCCGACGCTGGCCGGCGTGGCCAACTGGGCCGACGACCTGCGCGACGCGGACCCCGAGCGGGGCCGCCGCACCGCGCGCTGGCATTTCGTGAACCTCGGCGAGCACGGCTGCCGCGCGGTGCCGGCCGCCTGCGCAGACGGCGCCTGCGTGAACGCCGCGATCGTGGCGCAGGCCGCGCTGCTGGCCGACCGTTCGCGCGGCGTGGCCGAACGGCGCGAGGCGCTCAAGTTCGTCGTGCATTTCATCGGCGACATCCACCAGCCACTGCACGCGGCGTTCGCACGCGATCGCGGCGGCAACGACGTGCAGGTCAGCATCCCGCAGCGCGACGGCAGCGCGCGCGGCAGCAACCTGCACCGGCTGTGGGACAGCGACCTGTTGCGCGACACCGGCCTGGACGAAGCCGCGCACCTCGCGCGCCTGCGCGCGCTGCCGCTCGTGGTTCCGCGCGACACCCCCGTGCTGCCGCCGCGCGCGGATGCATGGGCCGAAGCCAGCTGCGCGATCGCCCTGCGCGACGGCCTGTACCCGCCGCGCGCCAAGCTCGACCCCGGCTACGCGGCACGCTGGATGCCGACCGTCGACCAGCAGCTGCGCATCGCCGGCTCGCGGCTGGCGGCGGTGCTCAACGCGGCGCTGAGTCCGTGACGCGCGGCCGGGCCACGGCGTGGCGATGAGCGAGGTCGAACTGCTGCTGGCGCTGCTGTTCGCGCTGGTCGCAGTGCTGTACTCGTCGGTCGGCCATGCCGGCGCCAGCGGCTACATCGCGGCGATGGCCCTGGTCGGGCTGGCGCCCGAGACGATCCGCCCGACCGCGCTCGCGCTCAACCTCCTCGTCGGCGGCATCGGCCTGGTGCGCTTCTGGCGTGCGGGCCACGTGCGCTGGCGGCACGTGCTGCCGTTCGTGCTGGCCTCCGCGCCCGCGGCGTACTTTGCCGCGCAGGTGAAGCTGCCGAGGGAAACGTACTCGGTGCTGCTCGGCTGCGTGCTGCTGGTGGCGGCGTTCGGCGTGTTCCGCAGCGCGCACGATGCGCAGGCTGCGGACGATGCCATCCCCGGTGATCGACGCGTCCCGTGGGCGGCCGGCCTGCCGGCAGGCGCGGCGATCGGCGTGCTGTCCGGGCTGACCGGAACAGGTGGCGCGATCTTCCTGACCCCGCTGCTGCTGTTCATGCGCTGGATGCCGACGCGCGATGCCAGCGGCACCTCGGTCGCCTTCGTCTGGATCAATTCGCTCACCGCGCTGGCCGGCCTGCTGCAGGCCAGTGGCCCGCTACCGCAGGCGCTGCCGGCGTGGCTGCTCGCGGTCGCGCTCGGGGCGCTGGTCGGCACCCAGCTCGGCCTGCGCTGGTTGCCCGTGAAGGCGCTGCGGATCGCACTCGGGCTGGTCCTGCTGGTGGCGGCGGGGAAGCTGCTTTCGTCGTGACGCGTGGCGAGGTGGCTGGAGGCGCGCGCAAACGTTAATCGGCGCCTTCACATGTCATCGACCTGCGGCCCGGCACCTTTCACAAAACTGAAGGTATCGGAGCCGACATGCAAAGCACGCGGGACGGGGGTCTGGTCCTCATCGTCGAGGACAACCGCAACATCTCGGAAATGGTGGGCGAATACCTCGAAAGCCGCGGCTTCGAGGTCGATTACGCCTCCGACGGCCTCGACGGCTACCGCCTCGCGGCCGAGAACCAGTACGACGTGATCGTTCTCGACCTCATGCTGCCGCGGCTGGACGGCATCGAGGTCTGCAAGCGCCTGCGCGAGGAAGCGCGCAAGTCCACCCCGGTGCTGATGCTGACCGCGCGCGACACGCTCGACGAGAAGCTCACCGGGCTGTCGGCCGGCGCCGACGACTACCTCACCAAGCCGTTCGCGATCCAGGAGCTCGAGGCCCGCCTGCGCGCGCTGATCCGTCGCGAGCGCCGGCAGGTGGGGGGCGAGGTGCTCAAGGTCGCCGACCTGGTGCTCGACCCGGCTTCCTTGCGCGTCACCCGCGGCGGCAGCGAGCTGCAGCTCTCGCCGATTGGCTTGCGCCTGCTGACGATCCTGATGCGCGAATCGCCGCGCGTGGTCAGCCGCCAGGAGATCGAGCGCGAGATCTGGGGCAACGGGCTGCCGGATTCGGACACCCTGCGCAGCCACCTGTACAACCTGCGCAAGACGATCGACAAGCCGTTCGACAAGCAGCTGCTGCACACCGTGCAGAGCGCGGGTTATCGCGTCGCCGATATCTCCCAGCCGCCGGATTGATGCAACGCAAGGCGCGCCGGGCCGCCGGCGCGCCGCGCGGGAGTGTTCGCGATGCCACAGGGGTTGCCACGGCGGATCCGCCTGGCCTTCATCACGCAGGCGCTGCTGTCGAGCGTCGTCATCGCCCTCGGCCTGCTGGCGGTGGGGCTGGTCGTGCGCCACGTGCTGCTCGACGAGCGGCTGCGGCGCGAATCCGACGACGTGTTCGCCACCCAGGCGCGCGCTCCGGGCAGCCCGTTGCCGCAGGCGATCACGCTTCGCACCTGGTTCGTGCCCGCCGGCGCGCCCGTCGACGCGTTGCCCGCCGAGGTGCGCGACCTGCCGCCCGGCCTCCACGACCTCGACTTCAACAAGCCGTTCGGCATCGTCTACTTCGTCGAGGCGCGCCCCGCCGGTCGCTTCGTGGCGCGCCTGGAAAGCGGCACGATCGACGAGGCGATCGCATGGACGGCGATGCTCGCGCTGCTGCTGGCGCTGGGGGCCACCTACCTCACCTCGTGGCTCACCTACCGCGCGTCCACGCGGCTGGTGGCGCCGGTCAGTTGGCTGGCCGATGCCGTGGCGCGATGGGAGCCGCGCGACCCGGACGCCACCACCGTCGGCCCGCAGCACCTGCCCGAGGACGCCAGTAGCGAGGTGCGGCACCTGTCGCAGGCGTTGAGCGGCCTGGCCGAACGCGTCGGCGATTTCGTCGAGCGCGAACGCGACTTCACCCGCGATGCCAGCCACGAACTGCGCACGCCGGTCACCGTGGTGCGCGTGGCCTGCGACCTGCTCCTGGCCGACGAGGCGCTCACCGCGCGCCAGCGGCGTTCGCTGCTGCGCATCCAGCAGGCCGGGCGCGACATGGAGGCGGTGATCGACGCCTTCCTGATCCTCGCGCGCGAGGCCGACGTGGCGCCGCAGAGCGAGGCCTTCGACGTGCTGGACGTGGTGCACGAGGAGGTGGAACGGGTGCGCCCGCTGGTCGCCGGCAAGCCGGTGATCGTCGAGGTGACCCACGCCGACCCGCCGCGGCTGTACGCACCGCGCAGGGTGCTCAACGTGATGCTGGGCAACCTGCTGAGCAACGCCGCGCATTTCACCGAGCGCGGCGAGATCCAGGTCCACGTGCATCGCGACCGCATCGAGGTGCGCGACACCGGGATCGGCATGAGCGCCGCCTCGGTGGACCGCGCCTTCGACCCGTTCTGGCGCGCCGACATGGCCCGCGAGGAAGGCAAGGGCATGGGCCTGTCGATCGTGCGCCGGCTCGGCGAGCGGTTCGGCTGGCCGGTGTCGCTCACCAGCGTGGAAGGCGAGGGCACGCAGGCGACGATCCGTTTCCTGGGCTGACGCGCCCGTGCGCCGGTCGCCCCGGCGCGCACGGCCCTGCCGGCGCCGTGCTACAGGACGCGTCGCGGCTCGCGCAGGGCGTCGCGGATCTCGCGCAGCAACAGCACGTCCTCCGGCGTGGCGGCCGCGGCGGGCGGCGGGGCCGCACGCATGCGGTTGTAGGCCTTGATGACCAGGAAGATCACCAGCGCGATGATCAGGAAGTCGATCACCGTCTGCAGCAGCGCGCCATGCAGGATCGCCACTTCCTTCGCGGTCTCGATGCCGCGGGCATCGACCACGCGCGGGCTGAGCACCCACTTCCAGTCGCTCACGCTCACCCCGCCGGTGGCATGGCCCACCAGCGGCATCACCACGCCGTCGACCATCGCCGTGACGATCTTGCCGAAGGCCGCGCCGATCACCACCGCGGTGGCCAGCTCGAGCACGTTGCCGCGCGCGATGAAGGCCTTGAATTCGTCGAGCAGCGCCATCGCACCACCTCGTTTCGCTCAGGTGGCGGCGACGATACGCCCGTTGCGTTCGCACAGCTCGCCCAGCCGTGCCGAGAACGCATCGCCGGCGACCAGCGGTCCGACGCCCGGCGGCGTGCCCATGAACACCAGGTCCCCGGCGCGCAGGCGATAGAGACGCGCGAGCGATTGCAGGATCTCGGGCACCGACCACACAAGGTCGGTGAAGCGCCCGTGCTGGCGCTGGCTGCCGTTGACGGTGAGCGACAGTTCGAGTGCGTCGAGCGGGCCGGCCTCATGCGCGCGCAACAGCGTGCTCACCGGGGCCGCGCAGTCGAACGCCTTGCCGGTGTCCCACGGCAGGCCTGTCGCCTTGGCCTGCGCCTGCAGGTCGCGGCGGGTCAGGTCCAGGCCCACCGCGTAGCCGAACACCAACGCGCGCGCGGCCGATTCGTCGAGCTCGCCGGCGGGTGCGTCGGCACCGAGGGCGACGACGAGTTCGACCTCGTGGTGGAGGTCGTTGGTGCCGGGCGGATACGGCACGTCGTGCGCGAGGGTGAGCGCGTCGGTGGGTTTCAGGAAGAACACCGGCGTGCCGCGGTCATCCTTCGATGCCGGCACCGGCGCGCCCATCTCGCGCGCGTGCTCGGCGAAGTTGCGGCCCACGCAGTACACGCGGTGCACCGGGAAGGTGCCGCCGCCGCGGACCGGGATGCGGACGCAAGGATGGGCGGGGACGACGTCGCCCGCGCTCAACGCGTCAGCGCCGTGCGCGCGACCACGCGGTAGTCGGCCTCGAGCGGCTCGCGCCGGGCCGGCACGCTGCGCCGCGCGAACAGCTTCCATAGCAGGCCGCCCGCCAGCATCGCGCTGCCCACCACCAGGCCGACCACCAGCAGCACCGCCAGCACCAACACGCCCACGAGCGCCACCAGCACGCGCGCGGCATGGTGGCGCGGCTTGCGCGGCTGCAGCAGCGCGCGCAGGCGATGGAGATGGACGGCGCGGTCGCGCCAATGCGTGGAATGGAACGCAAACATGGTCGGCGTTTGCCAGAATGGAAGGCGCCGAGTATCGAACCGCACCGCGCGGCAGGTGTAACGGGATCGTTAATCCATGGCCGACACCCCGCAGGTCCTGCTGCCGCTGCACCGCCTCGCCGACGGCGCCCTGGCGGAGGCATCGGCCGAGATCGACGGCATGCACGAGTCGCTGGTGGTGCATCGCCGCGGCGACGCCGTGCGCGCCTGGCTCAACGTCTGCCCGCACGCGGGACGCCGGCTGGAGTGGGCGCCCGGGCAGTTCCTGGTGTCGAAGGAAGGCCTGCTGGTGTGCGCCGCGCATGGCGCCGCGTTCGAACTCGACGCCGGCCTGTGCGTGGGTGGGCCGTGCCGCGGGCAGTTGCTGGCGGCGGTGGCGGTGGAGGTGGTCGGCGACGCGATCGTGCTGCGCTGACCGGTGCGCGCCGCGCATCGTTAGAACAGCAGCATCACCATCGACACCGACACCACCAGGTACACCAGCGACAGCGGCCCGCCCACGCGCCACAGCTCGCGGCTGGAATAGCCGGCCGGGCCGGTGATCATCGAGATGACCGGGTTCGAGCCGGTCATGAAGTTGTTGGACGCCGACAGCGCCACGATCAGCGCGAACTGCGTCGGGTTGCCGCCCGCGGCCAGCGCCAGGTTCACTGCCAGCGGCACTAGCACGATGGTCGCGCCCACGTGGCTGATCACCAGCGAGAACCCAGTGGCCAGCAGCCCGAGCAGCAGGGCCAGCAGCCACACCGGCGTGGCCTGCGGCAGCTGCTCGATGGTGTGGCCGGCGATCCATGCCGCCGCGCCGGAGGAATCCATCGCCCAGCCCAGCGGGATCAGGCACGCCATCAGGAACACGGTCTTCCAGTTGATCGCCGCGTACGCCTCGTCGACGTGCAGAACGCCGGCCACCAGCATCCCGGCCACCCCGGTCATCAGCGCGATCGACACCGGCAGCCGCGAGGACAGCGCCAGCAGCATCGACACCACGAAGATCGCGATGGCGACCTTGAACTTGTGCGGGCGCTGCTCGCCCTTCGGGTAGTCGGTCACCACCACCAGGTCGCGCGCCTTGGCCGCCTGCGACAGGTCGCTCCACACGCTGTGCAGCACCAGCGTGTCGCCGGCTCGCAGGGCGGTGGTGCGCGCATCGTCGCGGATCACCTGGCTGCCGCGGTTGATCGCCAGCAGCGACAGGCCCAGCTGCTTGCGCAGGTGCAGGTCGGCGGCAGTCTTGCCGATGAACGTCGAGCTGGCCGGCACCACCGCCTCGCTGATGCCCGCCAGCGCCGGGTTGAACAGGTCGCGGAACGCGCGCAGGCGCGAGCGCAGGAACAGGATGTTGTTCTGCGCGAAGTCGGCCACCTGCGCGCGCGGGCCCATCGCGCCCAGCACGCTGCCCACCCAGATGCGCGCGTCGGCCGGCGGCGCCAGGCGCGATTCCTCGCCGGTGCGCAGCGCCAGCAGCAGCGGCGCGCCACGCAGCGCCTCGGCCTCGCCGATGCTCATGCCCACCAGCGGGCTGTCGGCCTGCACGGTGAGCTCGTACACGTCGCCCTCGATGCCGTACGCATCGGCGAAGTAGCTCTGCGTGCGCGCCGGCGTGGCGCCGCGGCCCTCGTCGTCGTGCAGCAGCCGGTTGCCGCGGAAATGGAAGTACGCCAACGAGGCGGCCAGCAGCGCGATGCCGATCGGCAGCGGCGCGAACATCTTCAGCGGCTCGATCGTCGCCGCGCCGGACGGCAGGTTCGCGTTGGCCGCCAGCAGCAGGTCGTTGAGCAGGATCAGCGGCGAGTTGCCCACCATCGTGAGCGCGCCGCCCATCACGATCGCCGCGGCGATCGGCAACAGCAGCCGCGGCAGGCCCACGCCGGTGCGCGAGGACAGCCGCGCCGCCACCGGCATGTACAGCGCCATCACCGACGGGTTCTGCATGAAGCTGGAGTTGAGCCCGGCCACCGCGGTGGTCAGCAGCAGCAGCCGCTGCTCGACACCATGCGCGCGTCGCAGCAGCCAGCCCGACAGCCGGTTCAGCGCACCGGTGCGGTCCAGCCCCGCGCCCAGGATCATCGTGGCGATGATGCTGATGACCGCGCTGCCGGAGAAGCCGTTGAACATCTCCTCCGGCTCCACCAGGCCGGTGAGCCCGAGCAGCACCAGCACGACGAGCGCCACCACGTCGGCGCGGATGCGCTCGAACAGGAACATCACCATCGTGAAGGCCACCAGCCCGAAGACGAGCTTCATGTCGGTGGTCAGCGGGAGGCCGGGGTCGATCACGGCGCGTGGAGATGCAGCGGTTCGGAGGACATGGCCGGCTTCACAGGTCCGATGGCGTCAGGCCCGTGTGCTTGGCCAGGCGCGCCAGCATGCGGGGGCCAAGTTCCTCGCTGTCGTGGAACGCGAACACGACGTCCGGCCATCCCTCGCGCGTGAGCGTGCGATGCGAACCCGTTTGCCGCTTGATGCGCCAGCCGAGGGCCTCGAGCGCGGCCAGCACGCGTCGCGCCTTCGACGACGGCCATGCCGTCATGCGGCGTCCGGTAGCGAGATGCGGATGTTGAGCGGTCGCGCTTCGCCATGCTCGAGGCGATCGGCGATCGCGCGCAGCGCGAGCACTTCGGCGCGCGACATGGCTTCTTCCGGTGTCGCGCCGTATGCAAGCACGCCCGGCAGTTCCGGAACCTCGGCCAGCCAGCGTCCGTCGGCTTCCTGTTCGATCTCGAGGCTGTAGTCCACGCGAACCCTCCCGTCGGGAACCTCCACAGTGTGGCGCTGACGGGCTGTCGGGCACAAGGCAAGCGAGCCTCAGGTCGTGCGGTCGTACAGCAGGTCCCACACGCCATGCCCGAGCTTCTGCCCGCGCGTCTCGAAATGCGTCTGCGGGCGCCAGTCCGGGCGCGGCACGTGGCCGCGCGGGCCGGCGCGATTGGCCAGGCCCGGCGTGGCATCGAGTACGTCCCACATGTGTTCGGCATACGCCTGCCAGTCGGTGGCCAGGTGCAGGCGGCCGCCCGGCGCGAGCTTGCGCGCGATGAGCGCCGCGAAACCGGGTTGCACGAGGCGGCGCTTGTTGTGGCGCTTCTTGTGCCACGGATCGGGGAAGTAGATGCGCACCTCGTCGAGCGAGGCGTCGGCGATCTCGTGGGTGAGCACTTCCACCGCGTCGTGGTGGAACACGCGCACGTTGCCGATGCCGTCGGCGTCGAGCGCGTTGAGCAGGCGTCCGACGCCCGGCGCGTGCACTTCCAGGCCGACGTAGTCGCGCGCCGGGTCGCGCGCGGCGGCGAAGCGCAGGGCCTCGCCGTTGCCGAAGCCGATCTCCACCACGCGCGGTGCATGGCGGCCGAACACGGCACCGAAGTCCCGCGGCGTGCCGGTGTAGTCCAGGCCGAAGCGCGGCCACAACTCGTCGAACGCGCGCTGCTGCGCCTCGGTGAATCGCCCCTGCCGCAGCACGAAGCTGCGCACGGCGCGATGGCCCGGCGTGAGCGTGAACGGCTTGGGCGGGACCTTGCTGCCGGGCTGGTCGAACGGGTCGGTCATCTCAACCGATCAACCCGTCGATCGGGCTGGACGCGCTGGCGAAACGCTTGCGCGGGATGCGCCCGGCCTTGAATGCCGCGCGGCCGGCTTCGACCGCGAGTTTCATTGCGTGCGCCATCAGCACCGGATCCTTCGCGCCGGCGATCGCGGTGTTCATCAGCACGCCGTCGCATCCGAGTTCCATGGCGATGGCGGCGTCGGAGGCGGTGCCGACGCCGGCATCGACGATGATCGGCACCTTGGCGTTCTCGATGATCTCGACCAGGTTCCACTTGTTCTGGATGCCGAGGCCCGAGCCGATCGGCGCGGCCAGCGGCATCACGGCCACGCAGCCGATCTCTTCCAGCCGCTTGGCGAGGATCGGGTCGTCGCTCGTGTAGACCATGACGTCGAAGCCGTCGCTCACCAGCGTCTCGGCGGCGGCGAGCGTCTGCACGACGTCGGGGTAGAGCGTCTTCTGGTCGCCGAGGACTTCAAGCTTGACGAGCGTATGCCCGTCGAGCAGTTCGCGCGCCAGCCGGCAGGTGCGCACCGCGTCGTCGGCGGTGTAGCAGCCGGCGGTGTTGGGCAGGATCGTGTAGCGATCCGGCGGCAGCACGTCGAGCAGGTTGGGCACGTCGGGGGGCTGGTCGACCGCTCGCAACGAGATCGGCGTGCGACGGATGGCGACGGTGACGATCTCCGCGCCGGCGGCCTCGGTGGCGCGGCGGGTTTCGTCGAGGTCGCGGAATTTGCCGGTTCCGGTGAGCAGGCGCGAGTGGAAGCTGCGGCCGGCGACGATGAGGGTGTCATGCACGGGCGTGGTGTCGGTCGGGGTGTGCGTCATGCGTGGATTATCGCATCGGCGCTTGCGCGGGCCTCGGAGGGATGCGGGTTGCGCGACGCCCCGATGGAGGCTGATGTAGCCACGCGCGTTTTTCCTTCTACATCCGGAAAAGAGTCTGCCCGCGAAGCGTCACATCCAGCCCGCGCGGGGCGCGGGCGTTCGGCGCGATGCGCGGCAGTGCCGGGGAGACATGCGCCTCATCCGGCCCGCGCGGAGCGCGGGCGTTCGGCATCGCGCGCGGCAGTGCCGCGCAAGCGCGATGCCTCACCCACCCCCAAGCGCATGGACGATCTCGATGTGGTCGCCTTCCATCAACGCATGCGTCTGGTGCGCGCTGCGCGGGACGATGGCGCCGTTGACCTCGACCGCGACGCGACGTTCGGCGAGGTGCTCGCGCACCAGCAGGTCGGCGACGGTGCATGGCGCGGCGGTGCGGTGGGGGTGGCCGTTGAGGCGGAGCTCGAGCATCGGGACGCGGTCGCGGGAGATCGGCGCATTGTCCCGCCACCGGCTGCGCCGTGCCGCACTGCAACGTGAAGACCCGGCGCCCGCGTGGTTCCATGCGTCCATCCGCATGCGTACGTGTCGCCGGCCCAGCGCCGGCTGCGTACAGTGCGCGCCACCGCGCGGCCGCCTGCCGCATCCCCACCCGCCGCACAAGGATCCGTTGATGACACACGCCCGTTCCCTGCTGGCCGTCGCGCTGGCCCTCGCCGCCACGCCCGCGCTGGCCCAGGACACGTTCTCCCAGACCGTCTTCTTCGGCGACAGCCTGACCGACTCGGGCTGGTTCCGCCCGGCGCTGGTGCAGTCGGCCGGGCCGTCTGCGGCGATCCTCGGCCGGTTCACCACCAACCCGGGGCTGGTCTGGGCCGAAGTGCTGGCCGACCGCTACGGCACCGAGGCCTTCGCGGCCAACCAGGGCGGCCTCAACTACGCGGTCGGTGGTGCGCGCAACGGCACCAACACCGCCGGACCGCTGGGCGCGATCCCCTCGCTGTCCCAGCAGATCACCAACTACCTGGCCAGCACCGGCGGCGCGGCCAACCGCGATGCGCTGTACACGGTGTGGGGCGGCGCCAACGATCTGTTCGCGATCACCAACGCAGGCGCGCCAGCCGGCCCGACGCTGACCGCCGCGGTCACCGCGCAGGTGCAGAACGTCGGCCGCCTCACCGCCGCCGGCGCGCAGTACATCCTCGTGCCCACGGTGCCGGACCTGGGCCTGACCCCGGCGTTCCGCGCGCAGGGCGCGGTCGCGCAGGGGCAGGGCACCGCGCTGTCGACCAACTACAACAGCGCGCTGTTCGGCGCGTTGGCCAGCGCCGGGCTGCGGGTCATCCCGCTGGACACCTTCAGCCTGCTGCGCGAAGTGGCCGCCAGCCCGGCCAGCTACGGCATCGCCAACATCACCGGCACCGCCTGCCAGCCGCAGATCATCGCCAATTCGCTGACCTGCAACCCGGGCACCTACGTGGTGCCGAATGCGGACCGCACCTACCTGTTCGCCGACGGGGTGCACCCGACGACGGCTGCGCACGAAGTCGTCGCGGCGTACGCGATCTCGATGCTCGAGGCCCCGCGCGGCATGGCGCTGCTGGGCAACTCGGCGTCCGTGACCGGCCGCGCGCGCATCGACCGCGTCGCGCAGCACCTGTCGGGCATGCCGGATGGTGACGGCATGCGCGTCTGGGGAGACGTGCGCGGTGACTACCAGCGCGTCAAGCCCGACGATGCCCTGGTGTACGACGGCGGTGGCGCCGCGCTGACCATCGGCGCCGACTGGACGATGGGCAACGTGGTGGTCGGAGCGTTCGGCGGCTTCGGGCGCCAGGGCATGGACTTCGCCAACCGCGGCGGCCAGTTCGACCAGGACGACGCCACGCTCGGCGGCTTCATCGGCTGGTACGGCGACGGCGGCCTGTGGATCAACGGCCAGGTCAGCTACACGTGGCTGGGCTTCGAGACCGACCGCCGCGTGCAGCTCGGCGCGGCCTCGCGCACGCACCGCGGCGACGCAGACGGCACCAACCTGGCGCTGGCGGTCGATGCCGGCTACACCTTCGGTGGCGACGGCGCGCTGCGCCACGGCCCGGTGCTGTCGCTGCGCTCGCAGACCATCGAGGTCGACGGCTTCGTCGAATCCGAGCCCACGCTGTCGACCTCGCTCGCGTACCCGGACCAGGAGTTCGACTCGCTGGTCGGCAGCGCCGGCTGGCAGGCGAGCTTCGAGCTGTCGGACACGGTGGCGCCGTACGCGCGCCTGACCGTGGACCGCGAGTTCGAGGAATCGCCCGCGTTCGCGTACGCACGCAGCCAGTCGGTCGCCGGCACCGGCTTCTACGCCACGCCCGGCGTGGAGCTGGACCGCAGCTATGGCACCGCCACGGTCGGCGCGCGCACTGAACTGTTCGGTTTCGACACCAACGTCGGCGCCGCGCTGACCGTCGGCAAGGACGACGGCGGCGACACCACCGTGTTCGCGACGTTCGGCGGCAGCTTCTGACCTGCACCACGGGGGCGCGGCGGCCTGTCCGTTGCGCCCCATCCGGGCCGGCTTTGGCCTAGAATCCGGCCCGACGCGGGTGTAGTTCAATGGTAGAACTGCAGCTTCCCAAGCTGCTAGCGTGGGTTCGATTCCCATCACCCGCTCCATTCCACGGCCGCCCCGCAAGGGCGGCCGTCGTGTTTCATGCGACCTGCGTCGCGCCGTGCGAAGGCCGTCGTCGGCGGCCGCGTGCGACCATTGCGCGCATGCCGCAACCCATTCCGCTCGACGTGCCGCGCCTGCGGCACGAGTGCCAGCGCTGTTCGCTGCGCGAGCTGTGCCTGCCGGCGGGGATCACGCCCGAGGCGGTGCAGCAGCTCGACGACATCGTGCGCCGGCGTCGCCCGCTGGCGCGGGGCGACCACCTGTTCCGGGTCGGCGACCCGCTGCGCGCGGTGTACGTGGCGCGCGACGGTGCGTTCAAGACCGTGGTGGTGAGCGAGGACGGCGAGGAGCAGGTCATCGGCTTCCACCTGCCCGGCGAGCTGGTCGGCCTCGACGCGCTGGGCAGCGGCAGCCACCGCTGCGACGCGGTGGCGCTGGACGGCTCGAACGTCTGCGAGGTGCCGTTCGAGGAACTCGCCAGCGTGGCCGCGCGTGTGCCCGGCCTGCAGGCGCAGCTGCTGCGCGTGATCGGCCGCGGGGTGGAGCGCGACCAGGACCATTTCGAGCTGCTGCTGCGCCGCCAGGCCAGCGAGCGCATCGCGATGTTCGTGCACGGGCTGGCCGCGCGCTACGGGTACATCGGGCAGTCGGCCGCGCGCATCCGCCTGCCGATGAGCCGCGACGACATCGCGCGTTACCTCGGCCTCGCGCTGGAGACCGTCAGCCGCGCCTTCGGGCGCCTGCAGGACGACGGCGTGATCGCCGTGCACGGACGGCAGGTGGAGATCGTCGACCCCGTGCGCCTGGAGCGCCTCGCGCACGGCACCAGCGCCGCGCCGGACCCGGTCAGGCCGAAGCTGGCAGGCAACCGAGCGCGCTGAGCACGGCGTGCAGCGCCGGCACCTGCACCAGCCACGGTGCGGCCAGCGTCACCACCCCGGCGGCCAGCACCAGGCCCGCGACTGCATGGCGCGCGTTGCCGCGCCGCAGCCAGCCCACCAGCCGCGCGCCCGAAAACGTGAGCGGCACCATCAGCGGCAGCGTGCCGAGGCCGAAGGCCGCCATCACCACCGCGCCGCGCAGGGCGTCGGCCTGCAGCCACGCGGCCACCAGCACGCTCGTGCTCAGCCCGCACGGCAGCCAGCCCCACAGCGCACCGAGCGCGATCCGCCGCGCGGGCGTATTCGCCGGCAGCAGCGCGCGCTGCAGCGGTTGCAGGCGCGACCACAACACGCGGTTGCCGCGATCGAGCACGGCAAACCCGCGCGTGCCGGCGAACAGCCGCAGCGCGACCGCGATAAGCACCAGCCCCGCCGCCGCGCGCATGCCGGTCGCCAATGCATCGATGCGGGCGATGCCGACGATGCCGTGGCCGATGCCGCCGGCGATCGCGCCGGCCGCCGTGTAGCCGAGCACACGGCCGAGGTTGGGTTCGAGCGCGGCGCGCCAGCCGCCGGCCGGTGACATGGCCGAAAACCCGGCGGCGATGCCGCCGCACATTGCCGCGCAGTGCACGCCGCCCAGCAGGCCGGCCAGCAGCGCGGCGCCGGTGGCCAGCCAGTCAATCGGCATCGCGGCGTGCCTCGGGCCGGGTTTCGTCGGGATCGTCGGCGAGGATGTCCAGCGGCGGGGTGTCGAAGTCGTCGAACTGCCCGCGCCGCACCGCCCACACGAACGCGCCCAGCGCCAGCGCCACCAGCGCCAGGCTCAACGGGATCAGCAGCAGCAGGCTGTTCATCGCGCGCGCGCCACGCGCAAGGCGTTGAGCGTGACGGTGAGCGAGGACAGCGCCATGCCCAGCGCGGCAATCCACGGCGTCACCAGTCCGGCGATGGCCAGCGGCAGCGCCACGAGGTTGTAGCCGATCGCCCACGCGAGGTTCTGCGTGACGATGCGGCGTGCGCGGCGCGCGAGCGTCACGGCGTCGGCGATGCGCGCCAGGCTCGGCGCGGTCAGCACGAGGTCGGCCGCCTGCCGCGCCAGCGCGGAGCCGTGCGCTATGGCGATGGACACATCGGCGCCGGCGAGCACCGGCGCGTCGTTGATGCCGTCGCCGACCATGGCCACCACGCGGCCGCGCTCCTGCAGCGCGCGCACGGCGGCAAGCTTGTCCTCGGGCGACTGCCGCGCGCGCGGTGCGTCGATGCCCAGCGCGTGGGCGAAGCGCTGCACGGCGTCGTGCGCGTCGCCGCTGGACAGATGCACGTCCATGCCCAGCGCGCGCAGTTGCCCGATCGCCGCGCCCGCGCCTTCGCGCGGGGCTTCCTCGACGCGGAAGCGTGCCACCGCGCGCGTGCCGTCGCCCAGCCAGAGCGCGCCGTCGTCGATGCCGCCGCAGGCGAACGGCGCGCGTCCCAGGCGCCATTCGACGCCGTCGACCTGGCCGCGCACGCCATCGCCCGGCACGGCGACCACATCGTGCGCGCGCACCGCGGATGCATCGCCGGCGACGAAGGCGGCGGCCAGCGGGTGGCCACTGTCGCGTTCCAGCGCGGCGGCAATCGCATGCGCGCGCGCCAGGTCGAAGTCGCCAAGCGCATATGCTTCGACCAGGCGCGGCGCGCCGTCGCCGAGCGTGCCGGTCTTGTCGAATACGATGTCGCCGGCTTGCGCGAGGCGTTCGAGCGCGTCGGGCCGCAGCGCGAGCACGCCGATCCGCGCCAGCGCGCCATGCGCGGCGGCCTGCACCGCCGGCACCGCCAGCGACAGCGCGCAGGGGCAGCTGATCACCAGCAGGGCCAGCGTCACTTCGAACGCACGTTCCGGCGCGTGCAGGCGCCAGCCGATCCAGGTCGCCAGCGCCAGCAGTGCGAGCACCAGCACGAACACGCCGGCGACGCGGTCGGCGATGCGCGCCACGCGCGGGCGGTGCGCCTGCGCGCGCTCGACCAGCGACGCCAGTTGCGACAGCCGCGTGGCGCTGCCGGCGGCGGTGACGCGCAGCCGCGCCGCGCGCTCGCGGCAGGTGGTGCCGGCGTACACCGCGTCGCCCGGCTTGCGCTCGACCGGATGCGCCTCTCCGGTCAGCAGCGCTTCCTCGAAGGCGGCCGCGCCGTCGAGCAGCACGCCATCGGCCGGCACGGCCTGGCCCGCGGCCACGTGCACGGTGTCGCTGGTCGCCAGGCGCGCGGCGGGCACCGATTCGCGCGTGCCGTCTTCGCGTTCGCGCACCGCCAGTTGCGGCTGCGCACGCGCCAGCGCATCGACCTGCGCGCCGGCCACGCTGCGCGCCCGCGATTCGAGCATGCGGGCGAGCAGCAGCAGGAACACGAACATCACCGCGGCGTCGAACCACACGTGCGGCCCGCCGCGCAGGGTCTCGACTAGGCTCGCGCCATAGGCGAGCAGCGTGGAGGCGGCGACCAGCGTGTCCATGCCCGCGCGCCGCTGCGACAGCTCGCGCGCGGCGCCGGCCAGGAACGGCCAGCCGGCGTAGAACACCACCGGCGTGGAAACGAAGAACGCGAGCCAGCGCATCACGTCGCGCGTCGCGGTCGACATCTCGCCGGCCGTGTCGAGGTACAGCGCCTCGGCGAACATCATCGCCTGCATCGCACCCAGCCCGGCCACGCCGAGGCGCAGCAGCCAGCGGTTGCGCTCGGCGCGGCGCGCGGCCTCGCGTGCCTCGCCGGCGGCCAGCGACGGCGCGTAGCCCAGTGACGCGAGCCGGCCGACCACGCGCGACAGACGCGTGCGCGAAGGATCCCAGCGGATGCGCACGCGACCGGTCACCGCGTTGGCACCGGCCTCCAGCACGCCGGCCTCACGCGACAGCGCGCGGTCGATCAGCCACGCGCAGGCCGCGCAGCGCATGCCATCGGCGACCAGGGTGATCTCGCGACCGCCCTCGACCTCGCGCGCATGCGCGGCCAGCAGGTCGTCGTGGTCCCAGACGTCGAGGTCCGCCGGCGGTGCCACCCGCGTGGCGCTGGCGCTGCGCAGGCGGTAGTAGTCCGACAGCTGCGCGTCGGCGATCCACGCCGCGGCCGCCGCGCAGCCTTCGCAGCAGAACGCGCGCGGTGCGCCGTCGAAGGCGATGCGCGGGCCGTCGCCTGCCGGTTCGCCGCAGTGGAAGCAACGGACCGCCACGTGCGCATGCGTCGACGCGGGCAGCGCGAGTTCCATCGTCAGCGCGCGGGCAGCGCCGGCGCCAGGTGCGCGGCGCGCTGTCCCTTCGGCAGGCGGCCGACCAGGCGCCAGCGGCCCGCCTCGCCGGTCAGGGTGAGCGTCCAGTCATGCGAGCCATCCAGTGCATGCGTCGCGCGCCAGCCGTTGGCGGAGGGCTGCGCGCGCAGCACCGCGTCGCCGGTGGCGCGCACCGGGTGTTCGAGCGCGAGTTCCAGCGGCGCGTCGCGGTCGAAATCGCCGGTGGTCGGCACGATCTCGATGAAGCCGCGGTCCACGCGCAGCACCGCGCCCAGGCGCCGGCGGCTGGCCAGTTCGTCGGCGCCGAGGTCGGACTGCTGCACCTGCGCGGTGCGCCGCACCGGATCGCGCACGGCGTCGTCGCTGCCGCTGCTGCGCGAGGCGGCGACGATCAGGCCGACACCGGCGACGATCGATGCCGCCGGCACCGCGATCACCAGCCACACCATCGGTTGCCGCCACGGCGAGCGCGAGTCGCCTGCCATCACATCGGCCCGAAGAAGGTGGAATCGAAGGTCTTGCGCACCTGGCCGTCGGCGGTCTCGACCACGAAGCGCACGTCGTGGCGGCCGCGCACGCCGGCCGGCGCGGCGACCTCCAGCGGCAGCGAATGCACGGAGCCGGCGGGCACCTCGACCGGCGGCATCGGCGCAAGCGCCAGGCCGGGTGTCGCCGACTCCAGGCGCACGCGGTAGCGCTGCACGGTGTCGGTCTTGTTGGCGAGCTTGAGCATGTAGCCGTTCTCGATGCGCGCGCCGTCCACGCGGTACAGCGCGTTGCGGTCGCGCAGCACCTCGACGATCAGTGGGCTGCGGGTGGCGATGCCGGCCAGCCACGCCACGCTGAGCGCGGCCAGCACCGCGCCGTAGATCCAGATGCGCGGCCTCGACACGCGCGTGGGCTTGCCGTCGATGGCGTTCTGCGTGGAGTAGCGGATCAGCCCGCGCGGGTAGCCCATCTTGTCCATCACCTGGTCGCAGGCGTCGATGCAGGCCCCGCAGGCGATGCACTCGTACTGCAGGCCGTTGCGGATGTCGATGCCGGTGGGGCAGACCTGCACGCACATCGTGCAGTCGATGCAGTCGCCGAGTTCCTCCGGCGGGAACGTCGGCAGCGGCGCGGCCACGCCGGGATCGAAGGTGATGGTGCCGTGCGCCTGCAGGCGGTTGTCCGCGGCGGTGGGGTGCTGCGCGGCGCGGAACACGTAGTCGTAGGCGGTGAGCTTGTCGAGCAGGCCGCGCCCGCGCGCGATGACGTCGGCCAGCCCGCGCCGGCGCGGGCCGCGCGGCTCGCCGCGCATCGGGTCGTAGGCGATGAGCAGGGTGTTGCGGTCGAACATCGCGCTCTGGAAACGCGCGTACGGGCACATGTACTTGCACACCTGCTCGCGCAGGAAGCCCGCGTTGCCCCACGTGGCCAGCGCGTAGAACAGGCCCCAGAACACCTCCCAGCCGCTCCAGCCCCATTGCGGCAGGCGCAGCGCCAGCGACTGGATCGGGCTGAAGTAGCCGATGAAGGTGAAGCCGGTCCACAACGCGAACACCAGCCACATCGAATGCTTGAACGCCTTTCGCGCCACCTTCTGCCGCGTCCACGGCGAGGCGTCGAGCCTGATCTGCGCGTTGCGGTCGCCTTCGGCCAGCCGCTCCATCCACAGGAACACCTCGGTCCACACCGTCTGCGGGCACGCGTAGCCGCACCACAGGCGCCCGGCCAGCGCGGTGAAGAAGAACAGCGCAAGCGCGGCGATGATCAGCAGTACCGCCAGCAGGAAGAAGTCCTGCGGCCAGAAGGTCAGGCCGAACACGTGGAACTTGCGCGCCGGCAGGTCGAACAGCACCGCCTGCCGCCCGTCCCACGACAGCCACGGGCCCAGGTAGTACATGCCCAGCAGCCACCACACCGCGAGCACGCGCAGGCGCGAAAAACGCCCCGAAATCTCGCGCGGATAGACCTTGCGCTCGCTGACGTAGAGGGTGGTGGGCGTCTCGGCGGCGACGAGTTCGGCGGGGATGCGGCGGCTCATCGCAGCTCAGTCTTCCGGGGGCAACGCATGGCTGAAACGGCCCGGCGGGCGCAGCAGCAGCCAGGTGAACAGGCTCGAGCTGGCGGTCGCCAGCCAGAACAGGAAGAACGCCACGGTGTAGCCCACTTCGCGGCTGATCTGCCATTGCGGGAAGGCCATCTCGCGCAGTTCGACCGGGTCGACCACCGCGAAGAACACCAGGGTGGACACCGCCGCGGAGAAGAAGCTCGGCCACAGCACCGCGCCGATGCGCTGCGCAAGCGGCTTGGGCGGATGGTTCTCCGGCAGCGGCGCGTACACGCGCGTGCCATCGGGCGCGTGGCCGCCGGCGAGGGGTCCGGGCGTGCTCATCGCGCCGCCGTGGCGCGCGCGCGGGCGGCGGCTTCGGGCTGGTTGGACAGCGACCACACGTAGGCCGCGACCAGCCGCGCGCGTGTCTCGCCGAGCATCGCGCGGTGCGCGGGCATCACGCCGTGGCGGCCGTCGGCGATGGACGCGCGGATCGCCGCGCGCGTGCCGCCGTACATCCAGTAGTCGTCGGTGAGGTCGGGCGCGCCCAGTGTCGGGTTGCCCTTGCCATCGGCGCCGTGGCAGGCCACGCACACCGCCTCGTACAGCGGCTTGCCGCGCGCGGCGAAGTAGTCGCGGCGCAGCGCGTCGGGCTCGTCGATCACCTGCACGTAGGCGGTCACGTTGTCGACCGCCTGCGGCCCGCCGATGCCCTCGAGCACCTTGCCCCACGGCGGCATCACGCCCTCGCGGCCGTCGAGCACGGTGGTGAGGATCTGCTCGGGCGTGCCGCCCCAGTGCCAGATGCCATCGTCCAGGCGCGGATAGCCGGTCGCGCCCTGCGCGGACGACCCATGGCACGCCGCACAGGTGTTGTTGAACACCGAGCGGCCGATGGCCAGCGCATGCGGGTTGCGCGCGAGCTGGTCGATCGGCTTGCCGTCGTACAGCGCGAAGGTCTCGGCGAGCGCGGCGTTCTGCCGCGAACGCTCCAGCGCGTATTCGTCCTTCGATGTCCAGTCGGCGAAGCCCATGTAGCCGCCGAAGCCGCCGAACCAGGCCAGGTAGGCGATGCTGAAGGCGATCGTCAGCCAGAACAGGTTGATCCACCACTTCGGCAGCGGTTTGTTGTACTCGGTGATGTCGCTGTCCCAGACATGGCTGGTGTCGGTGGGCGCGGGATCGCCGGGCTTGCGGCGCGCGGTCCACCACAGCAGCCACGCGCAGCCGACGAGCTGCAGCACGACCAGCGCGATGACGAACCAGGACCAGGCAGTGCTCATTCGCTTTCGTTCCGGGGGTTGGGTTCGTCGTCGGCCAGGGGCAGCCGCGCGGCGTCGTCGAGTTCGGCCTTCTTCGAGGGCCGCCACAGCCAGATGCAGCCGCCGACGAACAGCAGCAGCAGGGCGAGGGTGATCAGTCCGGACAACATCCCTCAGCCTCCGCGTGGCGCATGGCGGCCGAGGCCCTGCAGGTAGGCCACGATCGCGTCGAGTTCGGTCTTGCCGGCGACGTCTTCGTCCGCGCGCGCGATCTGCGCGTCGCTGTACGGATCGCCCAGCGTCTTGAGCGCGCGCATGCGCGCGGCCACCTGCGCCCCGTCGAGCTCGGCTTCGGCGAGCCACGGGAACGACGGCATGTTCGATTCGGGCACCACGCTGCGTGGATCGATCAGGTGCACGCGGTGCCAGTCATCGGGATAACGCCCGCCCACGCGCGCCAGGTCCGGCCCGGTGCGCTTGGAACCCCACTGGAACGGGCGGTCGTACACCGACTCCCCGGCCAGCGAGTAATGGCCGTAGCGTTCGGTCTCGAAGCGCAGCGTGCGCACCATCTGCGAGTGGCAGTTGTAGCAACCCTCGCGCACGTACACGTCGCGCCCGGCCAGCTGCAGCGCGGGATAGGGCTTGACGCCGGGCAGCGGCTCGATCGCCTCGGCCTGGAACATCAGCGGCACGATCTGCGCCAGCCCGCCGAAGGACACCACCGCGGCGATCAGCAGGGCCATCAGGCCGACGTTCTTCTCGATCTTCTCGTGTGCGTTCGACATCGCCTGTCCTTCAGATCTGCGCGGCGCGCGCGGCGACGGGCGCCAGCGCTTCGGAACGGTCGGGCGGGATCACGGGCTGGCCGTGGCCGGCGGGCACGCGCGCGCCCTGCCAGGTACGCCACATGTTCCAGGCCATCACGCCCATGCCGGACAGCACCAGCAGGCCACCGCCCAGGCGCACCAGGTAGTACGGATAGGTGGCGTTGAGCGCCTCGACGAAGCTGTAGGTCAGCGTGCCGTCGTCGTTGGTCGCCCGCCACATCAGGCCCTGCATCACGCCGGCGATCCACATCGAGGCGATGTACAGCACCACGCCGACGGTGTGGATCCAGAAGTGCAGGTCGATCCACTTGACCGAGTGCATCTGCGTGGCGCCTAGCAGGCGCGGGTACAGCGCGTAGATCGCGCCGATGGAGATCATCGCCACCCAGCCCAGCGCGCCTGCGTGCACGTGGCCGACGGTCCAGTCGGTGTAGTGCGACAGCGAGTTGACCGTCTTGATCGACATCATTGGCCCCTCGAACGTCGCCATCATGTAGAACGACAGCGCGACGATGAGGAACTTCAGGATCGGGTCGGTGCGCAGCTTGTGCCACACGCCCGAGAGCGTCATGACGCCGTTGATCGCGCCGCCCCAGCTCGGCGCCAGCAGGATCAGCGAGAACACCATGCCCAGCGACTGCGCCCAGTCGGGCAGCGCGGTGTACTGCAGGTGGTGCGGGCCGGCCCACATGTACACCGCGATCAGCGCCCAGAAGTGCACGATCGACAGCCGGTACGAGTACACCGGGCGCCCGGCCTGCTTGGGCACGAAGTAGTACATCATTCCGAGGAAGCCCGCGGTCAGGAAGAAGCCGACCGCGTTGTGCCCGTACCACCACTGCACCATGGCATCGACCGCGCCGGTGTACACCGGGTACGACTTCGCCGGCCCGACCGGGATGGCGATGTTGTTGACGATGTGCAGCAGCGCGATGGTCAGGATGTACGCGCCGTAGAACCAGTTGGCGACGTAGATGTGCTTGACCCGGCGTTTGGCGATCGTGCCGAAGAACAGCACCGCGTACGCGACCCAGACCACGGTGATGAGATAGTCGATGGGCCATTCGAGCTCGGCGTATTCCTTGCCCTGGGTCATGCCCATCGGCAGGGTGATCGCGGCGGCCACGATCACCGCCTGCCAGCCCCAGAACACGAACGCGGCCAGCCGGTCGGAGATCAGGCGCACGTGGCAGGTGCGCTGCACCACGTGCAGGCTGGTGGCGAACAGCGCGCAGCCACCGAAGGCGAAGATCACCGCGTTGGTGTGCAGGGGGCGCAGGCGGCCGTAGTTGAGCCAGGGGATGCCTTCGAACAGGGTCGGCCAGTACAGCTGCGCGGCGATCACCACGCCCACCAGCATGCCGACGATGCCCCACACCACGGTCATCACCGCGAACTGGCGCACCACCCTGTCGTTGTAGAAGCCCAGCGGGGCGGTGGCGGGGCGCGCGGGCGCGCCGGTGGATGCGTTGACGGTGTCGATCGCCATGCGGATCGGGCCTCCAGGTGTTGGAGGCAATGGTCGGCGCAGGCGCGGTTCGCCGACTTGATCTGGATCAAGTCCCGCCGGGGGGACGCCGGTTCTAGAACGTGCTGACGACGTCGCCGCTGGCGCCTTCGAGCAATTCCTGGGCCTGGGCGCGCTGCTCGGGCGTGTAGGCATGCACGACCACCGCGCTGCGGCCCTCGCCGCAGGCCTCGCGCACCTTTTGGATGTACACGTCGTGGTCGGGGCGCAGGGTCATCAGGCCGCCGAGCATCAGCCCGGCCATCGTGGCCAGGAACACGATGGCGACGCCCGCCAGCATTGGGGATGCCACCACGAACGGCACGCCGAAGGCGTACATCGCGGCGAACACCGCCAGGCCCACCACCGCGCCGGCGATGCCCAGCGCGGCGTGCGCGCGCAGCAGGGTGAGGAAGATGCCGTGGCTCTCGGGCTCCAGCCTGCGGCCGGCGCGGCGGTCGCCGGGCAGGATCAGCTGCACCTGCGCCGCCTCGAGCTTCAGTTCGTCACGAAGCCGCGTGGCAGCGGCGCGCGCGCCCTCGACGCTGACGAAGATGGCGGCGACCTTGCTGGCCGCCACTTCCGCGCTGAGCAGGCCGGGCTCGCTCATGGCGACTCCTTCATCGGGACAGGTGACAGCACGGTCGCGCCGCGTGCGTTGAAGCATCGTGAATCCGCGCCGGACCGCCAGATCTGGCACATCCCGCATGGCGGACCGCGATCTGCCGGCGCGCGATCAACGGGTGCCGCGCTTGGGCGCGGGCGTGGCCGCGCGACGCACCGCTGCCAGGAACGCCGGGTCCACCCGCGCGCCGACCTGCTCGGTGCGCGCGACGATGCGCCCGTCGGCATCGAGCAGGATCAGCTCGCTGGTGTGGTTGAACTCGCCATCGGCCAACGCGCGGTAGCGGATGCCGAGCACGCCGGCGAGCTTGCGCACGTCGGCCTGCGCGGGCGCGGCGAGCAGCCAGCGTGGCGCCGCGAGCCTGCGCTTGGCGGCAAGCGCCTGCAGCGCGGCGGGGGTATCGCGCCGCGGGTCCATGCTCAGCAGCACGAAGCCCACGCGCTGCTGCTGCGCCGGCGTCAGCCCGCGTTCGACCCCGCGCGCGCCGTCGATGATCAACGGGCACATGTACTGGCACGAGGCATAGAACATCGCCACCACGCGCGGCGTGCCACGCAAGCGCGCCCACGGCCAGGTGCGTCCGTCCTGCCCGGTCAGCTGCAGCGGCAGCTGGTATACCGAATCGGCCGGCAGCGGCGCCGGTGCGGGCGTCGCGGCCACCGCCGCGCCCCAGGCCGCCGCCAGCACCAGTGCGAGCACGCGCAAGGCCACGCTCACCGCACCACCGTGCGCGCGCAGCGGAAGCCCATGTGGGCGGTGGCGTCGCGCGCAGCCAGCGAGGACAGCATCGCCACCCGCATCAGCACCGCGTAGTTGCCACGGTCGTCCATCGACAGCGCGCCGGCGCCGCAGAAGCGGGTGTCGTCGGCATCGCCCTGCTTGCGGTTGTCGGCATCGACCAGCAACGCGGAGGCGTCGTCGGTCCATTCCCAGACCAGCCCGTGCAGGTCCTGCACGCCCCACGCGTTGGGCGCCTGCAGGCCGGCGCGCGGCAGGGCGGTGTTCGACGGCCGCGAGTACCAGGTCAGGATGCGCTCGCGCCACGCCGGGTCGTCGCGCGCGTCGCGGCGCGTCTCGTCGGCGGCCGCGGCGTATTCCCACTCGTTCCAGGTCGGCAGTCGCGCGCCCTGCGCGGCGCAGTACGCGTCGGCCGCGAACCAGCTGACCCAGGTCACCGGTTGTTCGGGGCGCGCCGGTGGGCCGATCGTGGCGGCTGCCTTCCAGTGCGAGAGGTAGCGTGGCTCGACGAACAGGCGCGGCGCGCGGTCGCGCCGCCATTGCGGGTTCCGGCGCACGAAGTCGAGGAACTGCGCGTTGGTCACCGGCGTGCGCATCAGCTCGAACGGCGCGACGCGCACGCCGCGCCGGGCGTCCTCGTAGCGCAGGACGGACTCGAAGGTGCCGCCGGGCAGGCGCGCCCAGCCGGGGTCGCCGGCGTGGGCGGCCAGGGGCAGGGCCGCCAGCAGCCACGTGGCGGCGCGGCGCATCACTCGCCGCCGGCCGCGTTGGCCGGCGCCTGCGCGCGGATCGCCGCGGCGTCCGCCTTGCTGATGCGGCCGCCCGGGTTGCCCCAGCTGTTGAGCACGTAGGTCGAGATGTTGGCGACCTCGTCGTCGGTGAGCTGCGCCATCGGCGGCATCACCGAGTTGTAGTCCTTGCCGTTGACCAACACCCGCCCCTGCAGTCCGTGCAGGATCACCCGCGGCAACGCCTTCGCATCGGCAGCGATGTAGTCCGACGCCGCCAGCGGCGGGAACACGCCGGGCATGCCCTGGCCCTCGGCCTGGTGGCAGGTCGAGCAGGTGCCCGCGAACAACGCCTTGCCGGCATCGACCTGCTGCTGCAGCGTCAGCTCGCCCGTGCTGGCGGACTCGGCGGCCTTCGCCACTGCCTGCATGTTGGGCTGCGCGCGGTCGCCCAGGTACACGTAGTCGACTTCCTTGCCTGAGTAGATCGCCTTGTTCTCCGGGCCGTCGGCCTTGAGGATCGCCAGCGCGCCCTTGTTGAACGCGCGAAAGATCGAGTGGTCGACCAGCACGTAGCTGCCGGGCACCTCCAGGTGGAAGTCCATGATCGCCGCGCCGCCGGCCGGGATCAGCGTGGTCTGCACGTTTTCCTGGAACCGCGTGCCGCCCGCGAACCACACCTTGTCGAAGATCTCGCCGATGACGTGGAAGCTCGACACGAGATTCGGCCCGCCGTTGCCGACGTACAGGCGCACGGTCTCGCCGACCTTGGCGGAGAGCGCCTTGTCGCCGGTCATCGAGCCTTCGGCGCTGTTGAACAGCACGTAGGTCGGGTTCTCGTCGATCGCCTTCTGCATGTCGAACGGCTGCAGGCCTTTCTCGCGGTACTTGCCCGTCGTGTAGAAGTCGCCCTGCATGACGTAGTACTCGCGGCTGACCGGCGGCATGCCTTCCGGCGGCTCGACCAGGATCAGCCCGTACATGCCGTTGGCCACGTGCATGCCGACCGGCGCGGTCGCGCAGTGGTAGACGTACAGGCCGGCGTTGAGCGCCTTGAAGGTGAAGCGCGAGGAATGCCCGGGTGCGGTGAAGCTCGACGCCGCGCCGCCGCCCGGCCCGGTGACGCCGTGCAGGTCGATGTTGTGGGGCATTTTCGAGTCGGGCATGTTGCGCAGGTGGAACTCCACCGTGTCGCCCTGGCGCACGCGGATGAAGCTGCCCGGCACGGTGCCGCCGAAGGTCCAGAAGGTGTAGGTGACGCCTTCGGAGATCGCCATGTCCTTCTCGACCACGTCGAGTTCGACGATGACCTTCGCCGGCGCCTTGCGCCCGGTGGCCGGCGGCACCAGTGGCGGCTGGGTGAGCACCGCCTTGACCGGCTGGCCCTGCGGCGGACCGAAGTCGCCCTTGGCCGATCCGCCGGTATCGCCGTCGCTCGCCGCACGCGGGGCATCGGCCTGGTCAGTCGTGGTGTCGCCGCCGCATGCCGACAGGCCGACCAGGCCTGCCAGCGCGATCGGCAGCACCTTCATCGCGGGATGCTTCATGTCGTGGGTGTCCCAGGGCGTGGCCGTCGAGGCCGTTGCCGCCAGCTTCCGGCGCCGATCCGGGCCTCGCGTTGATCCAGGTCAACCGCGCCGCAGGTGTCGGTCGTCGCGGATGGACGGTCTGCGCTGGAGGGTGCGGCTTGACCGGCATCAAGGCCATGGGCGGGTGACGTGCCGATGCTGCCGCGCATCCCCGCAGCCCAAGGCCTGCCATGACCCGCATGTCCATCGCCATGTTGTTGCTCGCCTTGCCGGTGGCGGTGTCAGCCGCCGAGCCCGGCGTGCAAGCCGAGTGGCATTTGCGCCTGCGGCACGAGCACGTGGATGACGACCTGTTCGCGCGACCGGCCGATGCCACGACGCTGCGCCTGCGCGCCGGATGGCGCTGGACTGGACCCGCGGGGCTGTCCGCGCTGGTGTAGGGCGAGGGCGTGGCCGCCGCCGGTGCGTTCGACAGTGGCGCCGGCGCACGTCGCGACCGGCCCGCGGTCATCGACCCGGCGGGTGTCGAACTCAACCAGTTGTGGCTCGCATGGAAGGGCGAGCGCGGCGGCGCCACGCTGGGCCGCCAGCGCCTGCAACTCGACAACCAGCGCTGGGTGGGCAACAGCGGCTGGCGGCAGAACGAACAGACCTTCGATGCGCTCGTGACGCAGTGAATGCCGCATCCGCAGTTGGACGTGCGCGCGCTGCGCCTGGCGCGCGTGCATCGCGCCAGCGGCGACGACGCGCGCGACCCGCTCGCACGCGAGCGCTCGCTCGCGAGCGACCTGCTCAACGTCGCATGGGCGCACGGTGCGCATCGCGTGGCCGGCTACCACTACCGGCACGACGACCGCGACGTGCCGGCCGCATCGACCGCGACTACCGGCCTGCGCTGGACGCGCGGCGCTCCACAGGGTGGCGGCCTGGCATGGACGATCGAAGCCGCGCGCCAGCGCGACCATGCCGACAACCCACTCGCGTTCTCGCATGGCTACCGGCTGCTGGAACCGGAGTGGAAGCACGGGCAGACGACGCTGCGGGTGGGTTTCGAACGGCTCGGCGGCGATGGCCGCCACGCGCTGCAGGCGCCGCTGGGCACGTTGCACGCGTTCAACGGCTGGGCCGACCGCTTCTTGGTCACGCCCGCCGACGGGCTCGAGGATCGCTACCTCGCGGCGAATGGCCGCTTCACGCCCGCGGCGCTGTCGCGTCCGCTGGCATGGACCGTGGCCTGGCACGACTTCCGCGCCGAACGCGGCGGCGCGCGCTACGGCCGCGAACTCGATGCCTCGCTGGGCATCGCCCTGCACCCGCGCCTCGACCTGCTTGCCAAGCTCGCCGACTACCGCGCCGACGGCTTCTCGCGCGACACTCGCAAGCTCTGGCTGCAGCTGGAATGGAAGCCGTAGGGCTCAGCCCGCCAGCGTGGCGAGCGCTCCAAGCGGATGGTGGCTGCGCGCGATGGTCAGCATGAAGGCATACACCGCCAGCGCCAGCACGTAGCAGATCGCCCGCGTCCGCGCGGTGCGGCCGCGGCGCAGGGCGAAGGTGCCCAGCGCCACGTACGCCACCAGCAGCACCAGCTTCGCCGTCAGCCAGCCGTTGGCGAACATCGCGCCGGGCAGGATCGTCAGCAGCATCAGCGCCGCGGTGAGCAGTGCGCTGTCGATCGAATACGACAGCCAGCGCACCGGTGCGGCCATCGCCAGCCGCGGCCGCCCCGCCTGCACCAGCAAGCCGCGCAGCAGGAACAGTGCACCGCTGGCCAGCACGCAGGCCACGTGCGCCCACTTGATCTGGGGGTAGAAGGCGTCCATCAGCCCGGCTTGCCGTCGATGCGCGGCCGCAGCCAGATCGAACCCAGGCGCAGCACCCATGGCAGCAGCGCGACGATCCAGCCGAGCGCGACCACTGCATGCCAGGCCATCGGGTCGCGCACCAGTTCGGCGCCGATGCGCGCCAGCGCCACCGCCTGGATCGCCACGAACGCGAACAGCGCCACCGGCGGCAGCACCAGGGCCCGTCCCGAATGGCCCTGCGTCACCCGCGTCACCATCGCCACCAGCATGCTGGCGAAGAAGCCGACGAACAGCGCGTGCGCCGGCGCGCGGCCGAGCACGTGTTCGCCCCAGACCACATACGCGACCGACTGCGCGGCATACAGCGCGAAGGTCAGCGGCAGCCACGCCAGCGCGAGGAACAGCACGCGCAGCAGCGCCGGCATCGGCCCGCGCGGCCACCAGCGCCACAGGGCATACGCGGTGAGTGCGAGTAGCGGCAGGTCGGCCACCCACAGCCACAGGTAGGCGTGCACGAGTTCCAGCGCCAGGTGCAGCAGGCACAGCGCCCAGAACGCGCCCAGCAGCCACAGCGGCCGCCACGGCGCATAGCCCGGCACCACGTTGCCGGCGAAGAACGGCACCATGCGATGGACCACGGTGAAGTACACCGGCAGCAGCAACCCGAACGTGCCCAGCTTGATGCTGGCGAATGCCCACAGCGCGCCGGCGCCCAGCACGTGCGCGGCCCAGCACGCCAGCCCGGCGAGCCCCAGCACCAGCCCAGCGAAGCATGCGCGTGCGTGCCAGGTGGTGCCGCGTTCGCGCCACAGCACCGGCGCCAGCGTCGCCATCCCCGCCAGCCAGCCGGCCAGGGTCATGACGGTGCCGATGGCGATGCCGCCCCGCATGCCGGACGCGCCGGCCAGCGTGGCGAGCTGCCCGCCGAGCAGGCCGATGCCAACCGGCACGTAGCGCCAGCGCTCGAATTCGGGCAAGCCCGTCCAGCGCGGGAACACGGTGAGCAGGAACCCGAACACGAAGCTCGGCAGCATCTGGTACTGCATGACGAATGCATGCAGCCAGCCGGCCCACGGGTGCGGCTGGTGGCAGGCCCCGCCCATCCAGCGCGCGCACGCCAGCCAGCCAGCCCACCACGCCATCGCCAGCAGCAGGTTGCCGGCGCCGACGAAGAACAGCAGGCGGTGCGGCGCGTGCGCCAGCAGCCGCGGCGAAGGACCGGCCGCAGCCACCCTCAGCCGCCGCATCCGCCGCAGCAGTCGGACGGCAGCTGGACGAGGCGCGCGGCCTCGGCGGGGACTCCGGCCGCGTGCAGCTGCGTGCGCAGCTCACCGCTGGTCAGGGTGGTGGCGATGCGCACGCTGTGGGTGTCGCGATCGAGGTCGACCAGCGCGGCGGGATCGAGCGCGCGGACCACCCCTTCGATGACCGCGAGATCCGGTGACTGGCCGGTGGTGTCGAGTACGAACTGCATGGTGGCAATGCTCCGATGGAAAAAAGGAAGGCGGGCCGGTCGAACCGGCCCGTCGTGGGGATCAGACCTCGGCGCCCTCGGCCTGCCCGCCCAGTACGGGCTCGCGGCGCGGCGCCACCCAGAGGCGGAACACGAACCACGCCAGCGCCAGCGCGCCGATCGAGAACACCGTGTCGCCCGGCACCCGCATCCACACCAGCAGGTCGACGATGGGCTTGCTCATGAATTCCGCCGAGCGCGCGTACCAGTAGCCGTGCTCGATCGCCGCCAGCAGCTGCAGCGTGCCCAGCGGCAGCAGGGTCAGCACCGCCATCAGCGCCAGGCCGATGTTGAGCGCCCAGAACGACAGCCGCAGCGCCGCGGTGTTCCACACCATCTGCCCGCGCAGCCCGCGCATGCAGAAAAGCACCAGGGCGATGCCGAGCATCCCGTACACGCCGAACAGCGCGGTGTGGCCGTGCAGCGGGGTCAGGTTGAGGCCCTGCATGAAGTACAGCGACAGCGGCGGATTGATGAGGAAGCCGAACAGCCCAGCGCCGACCAGGTTCCAGAACGAGACCGAGATGAAGAACAGGATCGGCCAGCGGTAGCGGACCATCCACGGCGTGGCCTGGCCGAGTTTCCAGGTGTGGTAGGCCTCGAAGCCGATGTAGGCCAGCGGCACGACTTCCAGCGCGCTGAAGCTGGCGCCGAGCGCCACCACCGCGGTCGGCGTGCCGACGAAGTACAGGTGGTGCAGGGTGCCGAGCACGCCGCCGGCCATGAACACGGTGGTGGCGAACAGCACCGCGACCGCCGCGGTCGCCGGCCTGACCAGTCCCAGGCGGGTGAAGATCAGCGCCATCACCGCGGTGGCGAACACCTCGAAGAATCCTTCAACCCACAGGTGCACCAGCCACCAGCGCCAGTACTCGACCTCGGAGATGTGGGTGTGCTCGTTCCACATCAGCGCCGAGGCGAAGAACAGCCCGATGCAAACGGTGGACAGGAACAGCAGCCCGACGATGGTGCGCGACGGGCTTGCCGGCCCGCGCAGCACCGGCCACAGCGCGCGCCCGACCAGGGTCAGCCACAGCAGCAGGCCGACGAACAGGAACCACTGCCAGAAGCGCCCCATGTCGGCGTATTCCCAACCCTGGTGGCCCCACCAGAAGTTGTGCTCGAGGCCGAGCTTCTGCATCACCGCCAGCCATTGCCCGGCGAACGAGCCCACCACGATCAGCAGCAGGCAGCCGAACAGCACGTTGACGCCCAGCCGCTGGAAGCGTGGCTCGTGGCCCGACAGCGCCGGCCCGATGTACAGCCCGGTGCCCAGCCACGCCACGGCGATCCACAGCACCGCCAGCTGCGTGTGCCAGGTGCGCGTGATGGAGTAGGGCAGCACCTCCGCCAGCCCGTAGCCGTACGCGGTCTGGCCTTCGACCTGGTAGTGCGCGGTGATCGCGCCCAGCAGGATCTGCAGCAGGAACAGCGCCAGCACCACCCAGAAGTACTTGGCGGTCGCGCGCATCGACGGGGTGATGCGCAGGGTCGCGAACGGATCGCTGGCGGGCAGCGCGTGCGGCTCCTCGCCCCGGCCGTGGCTGACCGCGTGGTGCCAGCCGAGCACGGCGATGCCGGCGATGAGGAACAGCACGCTGAAGGCCGACCACACCCACAGCGCGGGCGGCGGCGTGTTGTCGATCAGCGGCTCGCTCGGCCAGTTGTTGGTGTAGGTCACGCGCTTGTCCGCCACGCCCGCCTTGTCCGGGGCGAGGGTGTCGCCCGCGGGCCCGGGGCGTTCGGTGCCGGCCGCCCAGGCGGTCCACCAGAAGAACGCGGTGAGCGCGCGCCGGTGCGCGGCGTCGGGGATCGTGTCGTCCTTCATCGCGTAGGCCTCGCGCAGCGGGGCCGTGGCGGGATCGTTGCCGAACAGGCTTTCGTAGTGCGCGGCCACGTTGGACAGCGCGAGCACGCGGTCACGCGGCAGGGTGATGGTCCGCGCCGCTGCGTCGTAGGTGTTGGTGCGCATCACCTCGCGCAGCCGCCCGCGCAACGCCGCCTGCTCGGGCTCGGGCAGGCCGGCGTAGCCCACCGTGCTGCCATCGGCGCGCGCCCAGAGTTCCAGCAGCGCCATCGATTCGCGGTGCAGCCAGTCGGCGCTCCAGTCCGGCGCGACGTAGCCGCCGTGGCCCCAGATCGACCCCAGCTGCATGCCGCCCATCGACTGCCACACCTGCCGTCCGCGCTCGATGTCGGCGCGGGTGTAAACCACCGTGCCGTCGTCGGCGAGCACCTTTTCCGGCATCGGTGGCGCGGCGCGGAAGATCTCGCCACCGGCCCACAACAGCACGCCGAACGACACGAAGAGCAGGGCGAACAGGCCCAGCCAGAGCTTGCGGGTGGTGTCCATGACGCGCTCCCAGGAGGATGCGCGCATGCTCCTCGGCACACCGTGCCTCGGCCTTGACCTGGGTCAATCAGGACCGCTTGCGGCCGGATTCACCTCGCCCCGTGAAGCGCGCGTGGGCGCCTCGCGCGTCAGGTGCGCAGCAACGCCGCGGCGAGTTCGGACAAGGCCGCGGGGTCCACCAGCTCGACCTCGCGCCGCTCCACCACCAGCATGCCCTGCTGCTGGAAGCGCCCCAGCACCCGGCTCACCGTCTCCGGCGCCAGGCGCAGGTAGTTGGCGATGTCGGTGCGCGCCATCGTGAGCTGGAAGCGCGTGGCCGAGTATCCGCGCGCGTGGAACCGCCGCGACAGCACCATCAGGAACGCCGCCATGCGCTGGTCGGCGGTGAAGTCGCCCGCCAGCAGCGTCGCGCGGCCGATGTCGCGGCTGAGCAGGCGGAACAGCTGCTGCTGCAGCCCGGGCAGGCGGCTGGCCAGCACCGCCATCCGCGGGAAGGAGAAGCGGCACAGGGTGACGGTGTCGAGCGCGATCGCATCGCACGGGTAGTGCTCGCGGTCGATCGCATCCAGCCCGATCACCTCGCCCGGGAAGTGGAAGCCGAGCACGTGTTCGCGGCCATCGCGGTCGAGCACGCGGGTCTTGACCGAGCCGCCGCGCACCGCGGCGATGGCGTCGAACGGCGCGCCTTCGCGGAACAGGATCTCGCCCGCATGGAACGGTCCGACATGCTCGACCAGCACGTGCAGCTCGGCCAGCGCGGCCTTGTCCATCCCCTGCGACAGGCAGGCCTGCGAGAACGCACAGGTCGAGCAGAAGGAGGCGACGTCACCGTCGTCGGCCGCAGGCCCGCGCCCGTTGCAGGGCGCCGTCAGCGTGCCCCGGCTCATGCCGCGCGCGGCACCGGCCATGCGCACGGCGTCAGACCGCGCGCGAGTAGCGCTCGCCGGGCTGCTGCGGGTCGAGGTAGCGGTCGAAGCACATCGCGATGTTACGCAGGAACATCCGTCCGCGCGCCGTGACCCGGATGCGGTCGCGTTCGATCCGCACCAGGCCGTCGGCGGCCAGCGGCGCCAGCCTGGCCAACGCTGTCGCGAAGTAGCGCGGGAAGTCGATGCCGTAGCGCCGCTCCAGCGCCGCCACCGGCACCGCGCCGTGGCACATCACCTGGCCGATGAGGTCTGCGCGCAGCTGGTCGTCCTCGTCCAGCCGCATGCCGCGGAACACCGGCAGCCGCCCTTCGTCGAGCGCGGCCTGCCAGGTGTCGATGTCTCGCGGGTTCTGGCTGTAGCTGTCGCCGATATGGCTGATGGCCGACACGCCGAGCCCCACCAGGTCGCTGTCGGCGTGCGTGGTGTAGCCCATGAAGTTGCGGTGCAACCCACCGCGCGCCTGCGCCAGCGCGAGTTCGTCGTCGGGCAGCGCGAAGTGGTCCATGCCGATGTGCTGGTAGCCGGCGGCGGTCAACATGTCGATGGCCAGACCGAGCAGGGCGAGCTTGGTGTCGGCGTCGGGCAGTTCGGCCGGGTCGATGCGGCGCTGGGCGCGGAACAGCGCGGGCAGGTGCGCGTAGCTGTACACCGCGAGGCGGTCGGGGCGCATGGCGACGACCGTGTCGAGCGTGCGCGCGAAGCCCTCGCGCGTCTGCCGCGGCAGGCCGTAGATCAGGTCGACGTTGACCGAGCGGAAGCCGCTGGCGCGGCAGGCCTCGATCACCTCGCGGGTCTCGTCCACCGGCTGCACGCGGTTGACCGCCGCCTGCACGTCCGGGTCGAAGTCCTGCACGCCGAGGCTGGCGCGGTCGAAGCCGACCGCCGCCAGCGCGGCGATCTCGCCGGCGGTGACGGCGCGCGGGTCGAGTTCGATGGAGATGTCGCGTTCGCGCGCGTCGGAGAAGCGGAAGTGGCGCCGCAGCACCTGCACCGCCTCGCCGAGCTGGGCCGGCGAGAGGAAGTTGGGCGTGCCGCCGCCGAAATGGAGCTGGATCACCTCGCGGTCGCGGTCGAACAGGCGCGAGGTGAGGTCGATCTCGCGGTACAGGTGGGTGAGGTAGCGCTCGGCGCGCGCGCGGTCGCGGGTGATCACGCGGTTGCAGCCGCAGTAGAAGCACGGACTGGTGCAGAACGGCACGTGCACGTACAGCGACAGCGGCCGCGGGATCGGGTCGCCGTTGCTGGCCGCGGCGGCCTCGCGCAGCTCGGCCTCGCCGAAGCCGTCGTGGAACTGCGGCGCAGTCGGGTACGAGGTGTAGCGCGGGCCGGGGCGGTCGTAGCGCCGCAGCAGGTCCGCGTCGAAAACAGGTGCGATGGGCATGCCGCCACGCTACCGATCGCCTGCGCGGGCGCCTTGACCCAGGTCAAATCGCGCGGCGCGCGATGGTCGCGCGACTCTTGCGGGCGACGACTGGACGAGCGGGTGATGGCCGTGCAGGACGGCCCGTGACCGCATGCCCGTATCCTGCACGGCCCTTCACCCGCGGGTTCCGCGCGGCATGCCGGCCAACCGGTGCGCCGGCATTGCCCACCCGCACCGAATGCCGGCCATGCGCTGCAGACACCTGAACCGTTGTCGCCGCATGTCGCGCGTCGCCGCCACGGGCCTGCGCGGGTGATCCGCCTCGCGCGGGCGCAGGCGGTGACGCCACGGGTGGCCATCGGCTGGCGCGAGTGGGTGGCGTTGCCGGCGCTCGGCATCGCGGCGTTGCGGGCCAAGGTCGACACCGGCGCGCGCAGCTCGGCGCTGCACGTCGATGCGCACTGGACGTTCGTGGAGGGTGGCGCGCCATGGGTGGGCTTCCGGGTGACCACCGGGCTGCATGACGGCGAAGCGGTGGAGTCGCGCGCGCCCGTGCACGACACCCGCCCCGTCACCGATTCCGGCGGCCATCGCACGCAGCGCGTGTTCATCGCCACCACGCTGGAGCTCGGCGGCGTGCAGCGCGAGATCGAAGTCAACCTCGCCGCACGCCACGGCATGCGCTTCCCCATGCTGCTCGGCCGCACGGCCATGGCGCGCGCGTTCGTGGTGCATCCGGGGCGGTCGTTCGTGCTGGGGGGGCGCGAGGGCTGAGGGCTGAGGGACCGGCATCGCGTTGGTGGCAATGCTTCAAGGCACTGGGCCCCTGCGTGCGCAGGGGCGACTTATCGAAACTCACATCGAAGTGCCCAGCCCGGATCCGGCGCCCTGCGCACGCAGGGACCCAGTGCCTTCCCGGCCCATGCCACGCGACACGTCCCGGCAACATCCACGCCCGCAACATCGCTTCAGCCCCCCCGCCCCCAGCCCTCAGTCCTCCAGCCCTCCGGCCCTCCAGCCCTCAGCCCTGCCCCCATGAAACTCGCCATCCTCTCGCGCAACACCAAGCTGTACTCCACCCGCCGGCTGGTGGAGGCGGCGCGCGCGGCGGGGCATACGGTGCGGACGCTGGATCCCCTGCGCTGCTACATGCGCATCGCCAGCGACGGCTTCGAGATGCATTACAAGGGCAGCGAGCTCACCGGCTACCACGCGGTGATCCCGCGCATCGGCGCCTCGGTCACGCGCTACGGGACCGCGGTGCTGCGGCAATTCGAACTGATGGGTTCGTTCACGCCCAATCCCTCCGACGCCATCCTGCGCGCGCGCGACAAGCTGCGTTGCCACCAGCTGCTGGCCGCGCAGGGCATCGGCCTGCCGTCGACGGTGTTCGGCGACAACCCCGACGACACCAACGACCTGCTGTCGATGCTCGGCCCGCCGCCGCACGTCATCAAGCTGACCGAGGGCACGCAGGGCGCAGGGGTCATGCTGACCGAGAAGATGTCCGCCAGCCGCGGCGTGATCGAGGCGCTGCGCGGGCTGTACGCCAACTTCGTCGTGCAGGAGTTCATCGGCGAGGCGCGGGGCGCCGACCTGCGCTGCTTCGTGGTCGGGGGCAACGTGGTGGCCGCGATGCGCCGGCAGGCCCCGGCAGGGGATTTCCGATCCAACCTGCACCGAGGCGGCAGCGCGCAGGCGGTGGTGCCCACCGAGGCCCAGCAGGCCATCGCGGTGCGCGCGGCGACAGTGCTGGGGCTGGGCGTGGCGGGCGTGGACCTGATCCTGGCCGAACGCGGCCCGCTGGTGCTCGAGGTCAACGCCTCGCCGGGCCTGGAGGGGATCGAGGAGGCCACCGGCGTGGACGTGGCGGGGGCGATCGTGGCCTATGTCGCCGGCCCCACCCGTCGGGGCAAGGCACGCCGGAACCCAAGCCGGGCCAGCGTTTAACAATCTCTTAACGCACGTCACAACGACTCTTTAACGAGCGCCTAACCGCTGGCGGCGTAGCGTGTGCCTACCGCAGCACGGCTCCTCGTCGCACCTCGGCGACCGTCGACACCCCGTGGTGCGGTATCGGGGCAACACCCTTTGGCCCAGGCGCGGCGGCCCCGCGTCTGGGTCTTTTTCTTGCCCGCGCCGCTGGCGCGCATGCGCGGTGCGCGCACGCGCGCTGGGTCAGAATCGCGCGCCCACGCAACTTCACCCGCACGGCGCGGTCAGACCGCTGCCATGCACGAACAGGAGCCCCGATGCGCATCCTCGTGATCGAAGACAACCAGGACATCGCCGCCAACCTCGGCGACTTCCTGGAGGACCGCGGCCACACCGTCGACTTCGCCGCCGACGGCATCACCGGCCTGCACCTCGCGGTCGTCCACGACTTCGACGCGATCGTGCTGGACCTCAACCTGCCGGGCCTCGACGGCCTGGAGGTGTGCAGGAAGCTGCGCAACGAGGCGCGCAAGCAGACCCCGGTGCTGATGCTGACCGCGCGCGACTCGCTGGACAACAAGCTGGCCGGCTTCGATTCCGGCGCCGACGACTACCTGATCAAGCCGTTCGCGCTGCAGGAAGTCGAGGTTCGCCTGAACGCGCTGTCGCGCCGCGGCCGCGGCGTGCAGACCCGGGTGCTCAACGCGCACGACCTCGAATACAACCTCGACACCCTCGAGGTGCGCCGCCAGGGCAAGCTGCTGCAGCTCAATCCCACCGCGCTGAAGATCCTGCAGGCGCTGATGGAGGCCACTCCCGCGGTGGTGACCCGTCAGGACCTGGAGACCCGCGTGTGGGGCGAGGAGCTGCCTGATTCGGATTCCCTGCGCGTGCACATCCACGGCCTGCGCGCGGTGGTCGACAAGCCCTTCGACGTGCCGCTGATCCAGACGCGCCACGGGATCGGCTACCGCATCGCCGCGCCGGAAGGCGCCACCGCCTGACCACGCGCGCGCCCATGCCCGCGTCGGCCCGGCGCCGCGGCTCGATGCGCACCCGCCGCCGGCTGCGCACCCGCATCATCCTCGCGTTCGTGCTGCTGGGCTTCGGCATCACGGCGCTGTTCGCGTCGGCGACCTACTGGACACGCTCGCGCGTGGAGAGCCAGCTGGTCGAGGACGTCATGAACCGCAACATCGACGCCTTCGCCGCCCAGTACTTCAGCGCGCCCGGCAAGGAGCCGCAGATCGAGGTGCAGCAGATGTTCGCGCGCCACGTCAAGCGCAGCGGCTTCGAGCGCCTGCGCATCGAGCAGCCCGAATGGCACGCGCTGCCCGACGGCATCCACAACGTCACCGGCACCGAGCCCGACGGCACGCCGTTCGCCTACAAGCTGGCCGTGCGCAAGACCGCGGACGACTGGTTCTTCCTGGCCTACGACATGAGCCACTCGATCCGCAGCGAGGAGCAGTTCAACCGCGCGCTGTACGCCACGGTCGGCCTGTTCACGCTGCTGTCGCTGGTGGTGGGCCTGTGGGCGGCCTCGCGGGTGATGAGCCCGGTGGTGGAACTGGCCACGCGCCTCAAGCGCGCGGGGCGAGACATCCAGCCCGAGCCGCTGGCGCCGAACTTCTCGGACGACGAAGTGGGCCAGCTGGCCGAGGCGCTGGACGCCTACTCCGCGCGCCTGACCCACGTCGTGCAGCGCGACCGCGAGTTCAACGCCGACGTCAGCCACGAACTGCGCACACCGCTGGCGGTGATCAAGGGCGCGGTCGAGCTGCTGCTCTCGCGCCCCGGCCTCGACGAGAAGACCCGCGCGCGGCTGTTGCGCATCCAGCGCGCCGAGGCGCAGTGCACCGACCTCATCAGCGCGTTGCTGCTGCTGTCGCGCAACGAGCGCGGGCACGGCGCGACCAACGTCTGCAGGCTGGCCACGCAGTTGCTCGATGCGCACCGTGCCCAGCTGCAGGGCAAGGCGCTTGCGCTGGGGGTGGATGGGGTCGACGACCTGGTGGTGGATGCGCCCGAAGCGGCCGTGGCGGTGGCGCTGGGCAACCTGATCGGCAATGCGGTCAAGTACACGACCGAGGGCGAGGTGCGGGTCACCGTGCATCCCAACGCGGTCGAGGTGCGCGATTCGGGGCCGGGGCTGTCCAACGAGGACGCCGCCCGCCTGTTCGAGCGCGGCTACCGCGGCACGCATGCCGGGCATTCGCAGGGCGGTGGCATCGGCCTGTCGATCGTGCGGCGGCTGTGCGAGCTGTACGGCTGGACGGTGGACGTGCGCCCGGCCGGCACGCGCGGGGTGGTCGCCATGCTCACCTTCGACCGCGCCCGCGCGATCGCGCAGGCGGTGTGATCTCGGAGAGGCGGGCCGGCCAGCCTGCGGCGCCGGAGACGCCATAGGGTGGGCCTTGGCCCACCACCGACGTATGGCCTGCAGGCGGTCCCAACGGTGGGCCAGGGCCCACCCTATGCCTTGAGCGGTTCCAGCCAGCCGTGCGTGTCGGGCGTGCGGCCGTCGAAGAGCCCGAAGAACAGCTCCTGCATGCGACGCGTCAACGGCCCGGCGACGCCCGCGCCGACCTGACGGCCGTCCACCGAGCGGATCGGCGTGATCTCGGCCGCGGTGCCGCACATGAACAGCTCGTCGCACAGGTACAGGTATTCGCGCGGCAGGTCGCGCTCGACCACTTCGATGCCGTTGTCGCGCGCCAGGGTGATGATGGTGTTGCGGGTGATGCCGTTGAGCAGCGCCGCGCTCACCGGCGTGGTGTGCAGCGCGCCGTCGAACACCAGGAACAGGTTCTCGCCGGCGCCCTCGCTGAGCAGCCCCGTGGACGCCAGTGCGATGCCTTCGCCGAAGCCCAGGCGCCGCGCCTCGCGCGCGACCAGTTGCCCGGACAGGTAGTTGCCGCCGGCCTTGGCGCCTGCGGGGATCGTGTTCGGCGCGAAGCGTTGCCAGCTCGACACGCATGCATCGATACCCACCTCGAGCGCGCCCTCGCCGAGGTACGGGCCCATGAACCAGGTCGCCACCGACATGTCGATCGGTGTCTCCGCCGACAGCCCGAAGCCGCCCAGCCCGCGCCATGCGAACGGCCGCAGGTAGGCGCGCTTGAGGGCGTTGCGCGCGATCACCGCATGGCACGCGGCGTTGACCTCGTCCAGCGTGTACGGCAGCTCCATCTCGTAGATGCGCGCCGATGCGAACAGCCGCCTGTTGTGGTCGGTCAGCCGGAAGATCGCCGGGCCGCTGGGCGTGTCGTAGCAGCGGATGCCCTCGAACACCGACGAGCCGTAGTGCAGCGCGTGGCTCATCACGTGGGTGGTGGCCTCGGCCCAGCGCTTGATCGCGCCGTTGTGCCAGATCCACTCGGGGTACTGCATGGCCATGCGCGCTGCCTGCTCGGTGCGGGCGCGCATTCTAGCGGGGCACGCCGGCGGCCCCTGCCTCAGCCGCGCAGCCACCAGCAGCCGACGTGGCGTTGCAGGCCGAACGTCGTGCGCACCGGCGTGATGCTGTCCGGCAGCGTCTGTTCGATCCGCACCGCCACCGGGAAGCGCCGTGGCGGCGGCGGGCCTTCGAGCGTGCCGTAGGTGCCGGTGGGCTCCACGGTGTTGAGCACCGGCACCACGTCGACCAGCGGGCGGCGCATCAGCGTCTGGAAGCGCGCGAGCAGCTGGTAGCCGGCGCGGTTCGACACGCCCGGCCAGTGGTACAGCGACGCCAGGCGGTTGGGATCCTGGGTGTCGAAGGCGTGCGTGACTTCGTAGACGAGCTCGGTGACCGTGCGCGCGCAGGTCGCCATCGGCACCGGACGCGCGGCTGGCGCACCGCCTGCGGGCGGGCCCCGGCGCTCCACCGCCCCGATGTCCTCGCAACGGCGGTCCGTGTAGACAGTGCCACCCGTGGGCGATTCGCACCGGCGCACCTGCGCGTGCGCGGGCGCGACGATGCCGGCCGCGAGCAGCGCGGCGATTGGTGGCAGGGCAAAAAAAACGGGACGACGCATCGCCGCAAAGCGTAGTGCATCGTCCCGTCCCCCATCGCGTGCGCCGGCGGGCGCCCGCCCCGGCGGTTCAGTCGCGGATGAAGTAGCAGCCCTGGTACTGCTCGACCGCGAAGTCGACGACGTGGCGCATCGCGCCGTCGCCGAAACTCAACTGCATGACGCCGCCCTGGCTGGGCGTGGTCGCGCCCGCGTCGGCGTATGCGTCCAAACCCGACCCGATCGAAACATCGAAGAAGCGCGCTTCGGCCAACGGCTTGGCGGCCAGCGCCTCGAGGCGGCGCATCGTCGCCTGCGCGGAGCGGTGGCCCATGCCGACCCAGTGGTAGCTCTCGGCGATGCGGTTGACCTCGCCCATCGCGAACGCACCCTGGAGGTCCATCGTGAGCTGGGTCGGCGTCTGCGCGCAGCCGGCGTTGCTGGAGCGCCGCGCCGCGTACACCGGGGCGGCCTGCATGGCATCGGCGGACAGTGGCGCGTCCAGCGTCGTGGCGCCCATCGCCTGTTCCTTGGCGATGCGCATCGCCAGCGACGCATTCATCGCCGTGCTGGAGGCATCCATCGCGCCGCAGGCCTGGTCGGTGTAGATGACCGTGCCGTCGGCTCCCTGGCAGCGCTGGATGCCGGCCTCCACGGGCGGCGAGTACGGCATCGCGAGTGCTGCGGTCAGCGTGGTGGCGGCGAAGGCGGCGAGCGGGAGGGTCTTCATGGCGGCATGCACGGGTGGTGGAACGCATGCGCATGTTTCGCCCGGTGCAATCAAAAACCCGTGGAATTCCAGCAGTTTTTAGTGAACGCACGCTGCATGTTGCGGCTTCATAAAGCCAATCGATCGAGAACGTTCAGCGTGGGGCGCGCGAGGTTCAGCGTGTAGAAGTGCAGGCCGGGCGCTCCGCCGCGCACGAGCCGGTCGCACAGCGCGGCCACCACGTCGGTGGCGAAGTCGCGCACGCTGGCGGCGTCGTCGCCGAAGGCGGCCATGCGCTGGCCGATCCAGCGCGGGATCTCCGCACCGCACAGGTCCGAGAACCGGCGCAGCTGGCTGAAGTTCGCGATCGGCATGATGCCCGGCACGATCGGCACGTCGACGCCGAGCACGCGCACGTCGTCGACGAAGCGGAAGTAGGCATCGGCGTTGAAGAAGTACTGGGTGATCGCGCCGTCCGCACCGGCGCGCACCTTGTCGACGAAATGGCGCAGGTCGGCGTGCGCGTCGCGCGCCTGCGGGTGGGTTTCCGGGTAGGCGGCCACCTCGATGTGGAACGCGTCGCCGGTCTGGTCACGGATGAACTCGACCAGTTCGCTCGCGTAGCGCAGTTCGCCGGCGCGCGCCATGCCCGAGGGAAGGTCGCCGCGCAGGGTGACCAGGCGACGGCAGCCGAGCGTGCGGTAGGTCTCCAGCAGCGCGCCGATCTCCGCGCGCGTGCCGCCGACGCACGACAGGTGCGGCGCGGCGTCCAGCGCGTGCGCCTCGCGCAGGTGGCGCACGGTGTCGGGCGTGTGGGTGAGCGTCGAGCCGCCGGCGCCGAACGTGCACGACACGTACTGCGGCGCGCGCGTGGCGAGCCTGCGCGCGGTCTTGTCGAGCTGCGCGCGCTGGTCCTCGGTCTTGGGCGGATAGAACTCGAAGCTGATCGGGGTCATGGACGCGCAGGCGATTGAGGCGGCGCGAGTGTATCGCTCCATCGCGATGGATGGATGCGGTGGTTCGACACTGTGGGCATCCGCCCACCGGCGAACCAGTCGGTGGGCCAGGGCCCACCCTATCGAGGCTCACTCCACCGCTCCCATGGCGCCAGCGCCGCCCGTGGAGCCGTCCGGCCGCAGGTCATCTTTCTTCCGCGCCCCTGCAGGGGACGTCGCAGCCTGCGTCCACACCCCCACCGCAGGACACCGCCATGCACATCCAACATTTCGCCCGCCGCGCCTGGATCGCCACCGTGCTCGCGCTCGCCACGGCCGCCGGCAACGTCCACGCCGATCCGACCCGCTTCCACGGCATGGAGGTCGAAGTCGTCGGCACGGGCCGCCCGGTGCTGATGATCCCCGGCCTCAACAGCGGCGCCGGCACCTGGGCCGACACCTGCCGGGAGCTGAGGCCCGAGGTGCAGTGCCACATCGTGCAGCTGCCCGGCTTCGCCGGCACGCCACGCGTGGACGAGGCCGCGTTCCTCGTGCCGATGCGCGACCGCCTGCTGGCCTACATCGCCGACCGCAGGCTCAACCGGCCCGACGTCGTCGGCCACAGCCTGGGCGGCGTGCTCGCGCTGCAGATGGCCATCGAGCGCCCGCAGGCGGTGGGGCGGCTGGTGATCGTCGACTCGCTGCCGTTCATGGCCGCGATCCGCGACCCGTCCATGACGGCCGACAAGGCCCGCCCGATGGCCACGCAGATGGCCGCCGGCATGCGTGCCGCCGACGATGCCAGCTACCGCACGCAGGCCCAGGCCGCGCTCGCCTCGATGACGCGCGATGCCGCGCGCACCGCGCAGCTCAAGGACTGGAGCGTGGCCAGCGACCGCGAGTCCACCACCCAGGCGATGTTCGACCTGATGACCACCGACCTGCGCGCCGACCTCGCCCGCGTGCAGTCCCCGACCCTGGTGCTGGGCGCGTGGTCGGCGTTCAAGCCGTACGGCGCCACGCTGGACTCCACGCGCGCGATCTTCCAGTCGCAGTTCGCCGCGCTGCCCGGCGTACGCATCGAGATGAGTGCCGAGGGCTACCACTTCCTGATGTGGGACGACCCGCAGTGGCTGGCCACGCACGTGCGCGGGTTCCTGCTTGATGCCAAGTGATGGCATCGACGCGCGCATGCCACACCGTGCGCGCCAACAGGCACCCGGATGCGGAACCGTCGCCCCTGCGAACGCAGGGGCCCAGCGCCTTGTCCGCCAACCGTCGCGATTTCTTTCCATCGACGCGTCGAGCCTGCACGCCCGTTGCGACGGAACGCCCCTTCCCGATCCATTACGTGCGTACACGCGGGAAGGCACTGGGCCCCTGCATTCGCAGGGGCGACGGGACCAGGGGGGCGGGTGGGCTCGGTCTTGCGTTCATGACGAGCCGCGGCCGTGATCGATCCCGCACGCTTGCGCCCCACCAACCGCATGCACGACGCTGACCCGATGCCCACTGCGCCCACCCTCGACCACCGCCGCTTCGCGCTCGCCAACGCCGGCGTGTGGGTGGCCTACGGCGTGCTCAACGGCCTGCTGTTCATGGTGTTCGCGGGCCCCACCACGGGCATGGCGGCGATCGCGGTGCTGCTGGCGATCGGTGGCTACCTCGTCACCACCGCGTTGCGCCGCATCGCACAGGCCGGCGGCTGGCTCGATGCGGGCACGTGGGCGTTGGCATGGCGGCTCGCGCTTGCGGTGCTGGTGGGCGCGGCGATCGTGCAGGTGATCGTCGCCGGCGGGTTGCTGCTGATGCGCGACAGCGGGCTGGTGCGGTTCCCGGGCGATGGCCGCGGCGATTTCCGCCCGGTGGCGATGCTGGGGTACTGGCTCAACACCGTGTTCCTGCTCGGCGTGTGGTGCGTGCTCTGGCTCGGCGCGCGCGCCACGCGCCGCGGGCGCAGGGCGGAACTTGCACGGCTGCACCTGCTCGCCGAACGCCACGCGCTGGAACTCGACGCGCTGCGCGCGCGGCTCAACCCGCACTTCGTCTTCAACGCGCTCAACAACCTGCGCGCGCTGATAAACGAGGACACCGAACGCGCGCGCGAGCTGGTCACGCGGCTGTCGAACACCCTGCGCCATGCACTCGAGCACCATGCCAGCGACGTGGTCACGCTCGGCGAAGAGCTCGCGGTGGTCGAGGACTACCTCGCCGTCGAAGCCGTGCACTACGAGGACCGCCTGCAGGTCCGATGGGACATCGCTCCCGCCGCGCGTAGCCTGCGGCTGCCGCCAATGCTGGTGCAGCTGCTGGTGGAGAACGCGATCAAGCACGGCATCGGCCGCACCCCGGGCGGCGGCGTGCTGCAAATCGGCGCGCGCGTGGGCGCGGGCGCGCTGGTGGTCGAGGTCGACAATCCCGGGACGCTCGACGCCACGCTGCAGCCGCGCGACGCCGGAGGCGCGCCCGGTGGCGTCGGCCTTGCCTACCTGCGGGCGCGCCTGGCCTCCGATCCGCGGCACGCCTTCGCCCTCGTCGCCGACTGCGGCCGCGTGCGCGCAACGATGACGATCGCGCAGGAACCGGGCGCATGAGCCTGCGCACCCTGCTGGTCGACGACACCCGCCTGGCGCGCGCGGAACTGCGCACGCTGTTGGCCGCGCACCCCGACATCGAGGTGGTGGGCGAGGCCGACGACGTCGCGCCCGCCATCGCCGCGATCGAATCGCTGCGCCCGGCGCTGGTGCTGCTGGACATCCAGATGCCGGGTGGAACCGGCTTCGACGTGCTCGACGGCCTCGCGCACGCGCCGCTGGTGGTGTTCTCCACCGCCTACGACCAGCACGCGGTGCGCGCGTTCGAAGCCAACGCGCTGGATTACCTCGTCAAGCCGGTGGCCCCGGACCGGCTCGCGGCGGCGCTGGCCCGCGTGCGCGAGCGGATCGCCACGACCGGCGGCGAAGGCGCCGCCTCGACGACGGCCAGCGCGACGCCGCTGGGCGCGCACGACCAGGTGTTCCTGCGCGACGGAGAGCGCTGCTGGTTCGTGCAGCTGGCCGAAGTCTCGCGGATCGTGGTCGACGGCAACTACGCGCGCGTGTGGTTCCGCGGCACCAGCGTGCTGCTCACCCGCAGCCTGGCCGCGCTGGAGGCGCGGCTCGATGCGGCGATGTTCTTCCGGGCCAACCGCAACACGCTGGTCAACCTGCGCCACGTGCAGGCGATCGACCTGTCGGTCGGCGACGGCTACGACCTCACGCTCAAGGACGGCGCCACCGTCGAGGTCTCGCGCCGCCAGGCGCGCGAGTTGCGCGAGCGGCTGGCGCTGTAGGACCGCCCCGATCGGGTCGCGTGACCGGGATGGCCGCCCGCGCGGCCCGCGCGCGTTCGCTCCGGTGCAGGGGAACGACAGCGGACGTCGCAGGGCGCGAGGCGCCGGTTCGACGTCCGTGGACCACCGCCGCCACCGGAGGGATCCATGCACGCTACCCGCCGTCCCGAAGCAAGCACCGCCTGCCCGCATGGGCATTCGTCCACCGCGCCCCGGCCAGGGCAGCGCGCGCTGCGCGCCGCCGCGCTGGTGGCGCTGGCACTGCTCGCACCCATCCCCGCCTGCGCCATCGGCCCCGAGGCGCCGGTCGACTTCCTCGACGTCCATCGCGCGCGCGGCTACATGGTGCTGCTGGTCGAACCCGACCAGGTCGTCGAACTGCAGGTCATGCGCGTCATCCATCGCGACGGCGAGCCGCTGTCGCGCGAGCAGGTCGAATGGAAGGCGCTGCGGATGTTCGACTACACCGCACCGATCACCGGGCCCGGCGCATTCCGCTACCGCGAACCGCGCGCGCCTGACCGTCCACCACGCGTGGCTGCCGCCGCGCCGCCGATCGAACGCGCGCTCCCGCGCCCGGACCTGCGGCTCGCGCGCGCGGGCGTGCCGGCGCCGGTGCGCGACGAGGCACCGCGCCGCGTCGGCGTGCTGATCCCGCTGCAGACCGCGGCCATGCGCACGCTCGCGGATGGCGCCTATGCCGAACGGTTCGTCGCGCAGGCGCGCCTGGCCGGGCAACCGGCGGGCCGCAAGCCGCTGACGATGGTGCGCTGGTCGCATTTCACGGTGCGGGATGGCCGGCCCGCGTTCATCAGCCAGGACGAGTACTCGCGCCTGGTGGACGCGCCGCAGCCGGGCGTCGATGGCGCGGAAGGCCGGGTGCTGCTCAATACCGGGCGCGACATCCGCGTCGACATCCCCGTCGAACAGACGCCCCGCAACCGCGCCGTCCCACTGGGCCGGCTGGGCGGCCTGGTGCCCGAACGCGAGGCATCCCGACCGCAACCGGCGCGCGACGAAGCGCGCGAGCGCTAGGAGACCATCATGGACAGGATCATCACCACCGCCCTGCTTGCCCTCGTGGCGTTGTGCGGCTCGCTCGAGGCCTGGGCCGCGCCCCGCGACGTGTGCTTCCGCCTGCAGCTGCGCGACGACCGCTTCAACTGCGCGGAAGCATCGGAGACCGGTGCCCGCCGCGCCTGCAACCCCGGCGGGCATGCCGACATGGTCGGCCACCAGGTCGAACTCTGGGACAAGGACTGGGCCAGCGCCGACGAGTACGTCGGCACCTGGTACATCGGCGGCACCGGCACGCAGTGCATCGGCCTCGAATGGGAGAACGCGGACTACGCCAGGGGCGAGCAGCATCCCGATCTCTACCTGCGCTACGTCAACCGGGTCAACCGCGCCGGCTACGTCAACTACGTGCACGTGCGCGGGGTGAATACCGACGGCAGCGCGGCGTCGGCCACGTCGTGGCGCGACGGCCAGCCTGGCGACGCCGATCGCTACGTGGCGATCAACTGCAGTGGCAACTGCGCGATCTTCTCGGCCGGCACGCTCGTGCCCACCAATGACGTGGCCTCCAACCGGGGCTTGCGGATCATGGCGCTCGATTCGGCCCAGCACGCGCTGCAGGCGGTGGGCGAGGTGATGAATGGCCACATCGACCTGCAGTACCCGGGCCAGTCGGACTGCCCGACCAGCTGCGCGCCCAGCCGCGGCCTGATCAAGATCACCCAGGCCCGCGGCGGCAACGGCTCCAACGTCACCCATGAGGTCGGGCACGTGGTGCAGATGCAGGAGTTCGGCCAGGACTGGCTGCGCGACGACTGCAGCCGCGGTGGCGACGGGCACAGCCTGACGTCGCTGGAGCACGAGTCGTGCGCCACCACCGAAGGCTGGGGCAACTACATCGCCGCGGTGAGCTGGTACGAGCCCAACGATGCCGGCAGCGTGCCGATCGCCTGGGGCCGCGACTTCGATACCGCGACGCTGCAGTTCGCCACCTGCTCGGACGACGCGCACAGCGAGATCCAGACCGGCAAGGGCTGGTGGGACCTCGACGACTGGAACAACGAGGCAGGCGCCGGCGCCGCGGCGGGCGACGACGACCGCCTGGCGTACGCCACCACCGACATCGTCACCGGCTGGCGCCAGTTCGATGACGGCGACGGCAACCGCGACGACGGCGAGAGCGGCCAGGACGGCGTCAACATGCGCGACTACTGGGGCAACAATTCCGGGCGCTTCACCGCCACGGGCGCGTTCGAGACGCTGGTCGAACACAACTGCCTGCAGGCGCAGGTGGACGACTGACGCAGGCCGCGCGCCGCACCCGCGGCGCGATGGCCGGGCACCGCCGGCGGGCAGGTTGCACCGCGCCATGCGCGCCGCGACGCCCCCGCGCAGACCGGTGGGGGTGCGCGCGACGCGTGGGCGATGCCGCGCCGTCGTCCCGGTGCGACCGGTGCGATGCTGCGCGCATGGCCACCCCGTCCGCGCACGCAGCCGTCGCCACGCCCACGCTGCGCGAGGCGACTGCCGTGTGGTGGCGCATCGGCTGGCTCGGCTTCGGCGGGCCGGCCGGGCAGATCGCCTTGATGCATCGCGAACTCGTCGAGCAACGGCGCTGGATCGGCGAGACGCGCTTCCTGCACGCGCTCAACTACTGCATGGTGCTGCCCGGCCCGGAAGCACAGCAGCTGGCCACCTACGTCGGCTGGCTGATGCACGGCGCGCGCGGCGGGCTCGTCGCCGGCACGCTGTTCGTGCTGCCGGGGATCGCGGTGATCGGCGTGCTGGCCGCGCTGTACGTCGTGTTCGGCGCGCTGCCGGCGGCGCAGGCGCTGTTCTACGGGCTGAAGGCGGCCGTGCTGGCAGTGGTCGTGCACGCCGTGGTGCGCGTGGGCCGGCGCGCCTTGCGCGGATCGATGCACGTCGCAATGGCCGCGGCCGCCTTCATCGCGCTGCAGGTATTTGCCGTGCCGTTTCCGCTGGTGATCGTGGCGGCGGGTGTGGTCGGCCTGCTGGCCCACCGCGTGCATCCGCGTCCGGTGGCGCTGGACGACGATGACGGCGATGGTCCGGCGGCTATCGATGCGATCACTCCATCGTCAACGCCGGCACCGCTGCGCACGTTGGCCACGGCCGGCATCGTGGCGCTGGGCTGGATCGCCCCGGTGGCCATCGCGTGGTCCGTCCTCGGGCGAGGGCACGTGCTGACCCAGCAGGGCTTGCTGTTCGGCCAGGCCGCCGTGGTCACCTTCGGCGGCGCGTACGCGGTGCTGGCCTACATCGCCCAGCGCGCGGTCGAGGACTTCGGCTGGCTCAGCCCCGGCGAGATGGTCGATGGCCTGGCCCTGGCCGAGACCACGCCGGGGCCGCTGGTGCTGGTGCTGCAGTTCGTCGGCTTCATCGCCGCATACCGCAACCCGGGCATGCTCGATCCGTGGTTGGCGGCGGTGCTGGGCGCGCTGCTGACCAGCTGGATGACCTTCGTGCCCAGCCTGTTCTTCGTCTTCGTCGGCGCCCCGTACGTCGAGCGCCTGCGCCGCAATGCCTGGCTGCAAGCCGCGCTGTCGGCGATCACCGCGGCCGTGGTCGGCGTCATCCTCAGCCTGTCGGCGTGGTTCGCGCTGCACACCCTGTTCGCGCGCACGCAGCGCATCGAACATGGCCCGGTGCAGGCGGACTGGCCGGCGTGGTCCTCGCTGGACCCGTTCGCGCTGGCGCTGTGCGTCGTGGCGTTCTTGATGCTGCATCGCCGGTGGCCGCTTCTGCGGGTGCTGGCGTTGTGTGCCGTTGCCGGGCTGCTTGGAACGTTCGCGATTCCGTAGCCCGGGTGCGCTGCGCTTACCCGGGCTACTTGTCTGCGCGAGACCTCGCCCTGTAGCGCCGAGCTTGCTCGGCGGCGGCGTAGCGAGGTTCCAACCCGAAGCCGAGCAAGCTCGGCGCTACGGGGCCGTCCCTACTCGCGAAAAAAAACGGGCGCCGAAGCGCCCGTTCTTTCTTGCACGACTAGACCGCCAATCAGTAGCGGTAGTGCTCCGGCTTGTACGGCCCGTCCACCGGCACGCCGAGGTAGTCGGCCTGGTCCTTGGTCAGCGTTGTCAGCTTCACGCCGATCTTCTCCAGGTGCAGGCGCGCGACTTCCTCGTCGAGCTTCTTGGGCAGGATGTAGACCTTCGGCTCGTAGCTGTCCTTGTTCGCCCACAGGTCGATCTGCGCCAGCGTCTGGTTGGAGAACGAGTTGGACATCACGAAGCTCGGGTGGCCGGTGGCGCAACCGAGGTTGACCAGGCGGCCTTCGGCGAGCAGGAAGATCGCGTTGCCATTGGCGAAAGTGAACTTGTCGACCTGCGGCTTGATGTTCAGGCGGGTGGCGTTCGCGTACAGCCGGTCGACCTGGATCTCGTTGTCGAAGTGGCCGATGTTGCAGACGATCGCCTGGTCCTTCATCTGCTGCATGTGCTCGAGCGTGATCACGTCCTTGTTGCCGGTCGTGGTCACGTAGATGTCGCCGCGGCCGAGCGTGGCCTCGACGGTGTTGACCTCGAAGCCTTCCATCGCCGCCTGCAGCGCGTTGATCGGGTCGATCTCGGTGACCACCACGCGCGCGCCGTAGGCACGCAGCGAGTGCGCCGAGCCCTTGCCGACGTCGCCGTAGCCGCAGACCACCGCGACCTTGCCGGCCAGCATCACGTCCATCGCGCGCTTGAGGCCGTCGGCCAGCGACTCGCGGCAGCCATAGAGGTTGTCGAACTTGCTCTTGGTGACCGAGTCGTTGACGTTGATCGCCGGCACCAGCAGCTTGCCTTCCTGCGCAAGCTGGTAGAGGCGGTGCACGCCGGTGGTGGTCTCCTCCGACACGCCGCGCCACGCCTTGACCACGCCGGCGAAGAAGCCCGGGCGCTCGGCATGCACGCGCTTGAGCAGGTTCTTGATGACCTGCTCCTCGTGAGAACCGGACGGCGAGTTGACCCAGTCGCTGCCGTTCTCAAGCTCATAACCCTTGTGGATCAGCAGGGTCACGTCGCCGCCGTCGTCGACGACCAGCTGCGGGCCTTGCATGCCCGGGAACGTCAGCGCGTCGAGCGTGCAGTCCCAGTATTCCTCCAGCGTCTCGCCCTTCCACGCGAACACCGGCGTGCCGCTGGCGGCGATCGCGGCGGCGGCGTGGTCCTGCGTCGAGAAGATGTTGCAGCTCGCCCAGCGCACGTCGGCGCCGAGGTCGCGCAGCGTCTCGATCAGCACCGCGGTCTGGATGGTCATGTGCAGCGAGCCGGTCACGCGCACGCCCTTGAGCGGCTGCGACGCGGCGTACTTCTGGCGGATGGACATCAGGCCGGGCATTTCCTGCTCGGCGATGTCGATCTCCTTGCGGCCCCAGTCGGCCAGGGAGATGTCGGCGACCTTGTAGTCGCCTTCCGTGGAGAAGGTCTTCAGTTGAGCGTTCATTCGCGTTCTTCCGGTCGGGATCCGCGTGTCGCGGATCGTGGTCACCGGGCGCCGTTGCAGCTATGCATCCCGTCGAGCCTGGCCACGGTCTTGCACCGGGTCGCAGCGCCCCTCGACGGGCGGGCCGCGGAGTTTACCAAGCCGCCCGCCACGGTCCCCGTAGAGGCGCGTCTGCGCGCCTGCCCGCGTCCGCCGATCGGCGGGGACGAGATCGCCGTGCAGTCGCAACGGGGCACGGGACCCGGGCCCCATGCAATCTTGCAGAGCCGCGACGGCCCATGCCGTGGACCCCTGCCCGCATCAGCGCGCGCCGTCCCGCAGCGCCACCTGCTGGTACCGCCCGCCCCGATCCAGGCGGGCGCACAGGCGGCCCCCACACAACGTCACGTCGGCCGCGTTGTACGCCCGCAGCAGTTGCGCCTCGATCCGGTGCTGCGCGACGTCACGCCGCGCCTGCGCGACCCATGCGGCCGTCGCCAGCATCGCCACCACGCACGCGACCACGGCAAGCCCCGGCCCGAGCACCCACCAGCGTGCGTGGTGGCGGGCCATCGCCTCGCGCGAGCGCACCAGCGCCCGGTCCATCGCCTGCACCTGCTGGACGTGCGTGGCGAGCGCCTGGCGCGCATCCTCCAGCGCCGCGTCCACCGCCGCCTTCATCGACGCCGCGGCCCGCTGCCCGACGGCCTGCAGGACGTCGTGCGCGACCTGCGCGCCGCACTGGTCCAGGCGCTGCGCGCCCGCGTCGGCCTGCGCCGCGGCGCGCTCCAGCGCATGCGTGGCGCGCTCGCTGCGTTCGTCCAGCCGATCAGCCAGCCACGCCAGCCGCACGGTGGTGTCCTTCACTGCATCGATCTCGTTCATCGTGTCCATCCATGGCATGCGGGTGCGAAACGTTGGCTCAGACGCGCATCGCGTGGCTGCGTGGGGCCTGTGCCATCTCCGCGGCGATCAGCTGCGCGACGTGTTCGCGCTGGCGCGCATCGAAACCCGCGACCTGCAACGCCAGCGCCTGCCCCGCCGGCGAAGCCGCGTAGTCGGCGAAGGCGCTGCGCGCCAGCGCGCGATCGCCCTGAATCTCGGACTGCGTGATCCCGTCCAGCATGCGGTCGAACATGCCGCCGCGAGGCGCGTCAGGCTGCAGGTCGCGGCGTTGCCGGGCCGGGACGCGGTCGCGCACCGCCTCCGGCGTCTCCGGCACCGGCCCGATGCGCACCGGATGGCGCTCGAAGCGCGCGTCGAGCGCGCGGTCCACCGGCTCGGCGTCGCGCGCCGCGGCATGGCGCGCCTTCATGTCTCCGCCGATCACATCGATATGCGCACGGCGTTGTCCGTCGGGCTTGCCGGCCTTGACGTTGGCCTGGAACAGGTCCTCGTCATAGACGGCCTGGTGCTCGACCGAGCGCTGCACCACGTCGAGGTCCGGGCGCAGGTGGCGCTTGATGATGAACGGCCGATCCGTGAGTGCGTTGAGGTAATCAGCCGCGAGGTTGTAGCTGCGTCGCGCGAGGCCGTCCTCGATGTAACCACCGCCGACCCCGGAATGGCTCCCTCCTACCGCGACATTCAGCGCGCGGCCGCCGTGGGTCACGCCGAAATCCCAGATCTGCGATCCCCTGAACTGGTCGCGCGTTTCGTCCTCGGCGGTGATCTGGAACGCGGTGATGACTTCGGGCGGCGGGCGGCGATCGCGGTGCATGGGGGTGCCAGTTCCGACCGGGTCGAACAGCAACTGTGCTTGTGCGACTTCACTGCCGGGTCGCAGCACAGGAGACATTTCCCAATCGAGAGAGGTCACCAGGCCGGCGCCGTTGCGCCTTACATCCATCTGGTCCGGATCGCGGATACCACGCTCTGCGACAAGACGCGCGAAGCCTGCTGCCTGTTCGGCCCCGCGACTGAAGCCAACTTCGGCCACGCTTATCCTGGCGTTGGGATTTTCAATAAGCCACTGCTTTGCCTGCTTGCAGAATGCGACATACATCGTGTCCAAGCGCTCGTCGTAGGTATGTCCCTTGATGCCGTCTCCAAAAGCTACGGCACTGTTGGACTGCGTGCCGGGACCGGGCACGTAATCCGAGGCGATCGAAGGGTTTCGCCTGGACTCTCGCCGAGTCGCTTCGTGCAGGAGAGCGATGTTCGTCTTGATGCGGTTCAGCTGCCCTGCGTCGTTTCCAGTCCCGTCGAAGTAAGCAAAGAACAAGCGGTCATCCGGTTGACCCGACGAGACCATTCGTGGGACCCGCATCGTCGACAACGCGCGCGCCGCGGAATTGTAAGTCGCCAAGTCGTGTTCGGTTGCTGCGTACCGTGTGACCTTGTCGGGGAAGGGCGAGCGATCCATGCATCAAGCCTCAAAGGACGGTTTCGTACACAAGCACCGGTTCGCTTACGAAATCACTGTAAGGATTGTTCGCGATGCGCGGAGCCTTCAGTGGAATATGTGCGCGCATGTGGACCCTTACGGTCCGATCGTCGATCTCGACGATGATTGCGGGCCACAGAACCTCTGCTCGTTGGTTGATTTCCTCTCGCGGGACGCGATGTCGCAGAAGGCCGTCTGCAAAGATCGCCGAGAAATCCAACGTGTGTTTCAGGGGCGTGCCTGCCTTGTCACGCCACTCAAGGCGCGCAGGACCCTCAAAATTCCTCAGGCCCAGATAATCGCCATCCATCCGCGCCCGCAGATTGTCCGGATAGCTCTCGGCGGGTGGTTGCCATTCTTCGAACGGGCGATCCATCACCAGGTGGTCGCCGTACTGCACACGGCAGCCCCACGTGTTGAAGCAGTACACGCCCATGCTGTGCTCCCAAAAGCGCAGCGGTCCATCGGCCAGGCGGTTGGGACCCGCGGGGAGGTGCCCGGGCGGCGGATAACGGGCCGGGATGGCGGAATCTGCATTCATCGGCGTCGAGCATCCCTGCAGGGCAACGAGCAACAGCGGCGCGGCGAGCGTGGCGGCGGGCCACGGCGGGGGGCGGGGCATGGTCACGTTCCGTGTGAGGTGGATGGACCGTAGCGCCGTGCGCGCGCACGGTCAATGCGAATCGGATTGGCTGCCCGCGCTGGTGAGATCCGCGCTGCTCGCGCAGTTGATCGTTAGACCCGGCTGAGATCGCGGGACCCAGGCGAAGGGTGCACGAAATCGATGTGCGCTCCGCCCGAGATGGACCGCGTGTCGATGACGTGGATGCAACCCCTCGCGCAACGCAGACGGGCCGCTTGCGCAGCCCGTTCGTTCCAAGCGGATGTGCGGCGTTGGCGGCTTACTTGAGCCCGGCGGCGCTGCGCAGCTCCTCGGCCTTGTCGGTGCGCTCCCACGAGAACGCGGTGGCCTTGTGCTTCTTGCCTGCGCCGTCAACGTAGGACACCTCGCGCGGCTTGCGGCCGAAGTGGCCGTAGCTGGCGGTGGGCTGGTAAATCGGGTGCTCGAGGTCGAGCATGCGGGTGATGCCGTACGGGCGCAGGTCGAAGTGCGCGCCGATCAGCTTCTCGATCTTGTCGTCGGACACCTTGCCGGTGCCGAAGGTGGTCACCGAGATGCTGGTCGGCTCGGCCACGCCGATGGCGTAGCTCACCTGCACTTCGCAGCGGTCGGCCAGCCCGGCGGCGACCACGTTCTTGGCGACGTAGCGCGCGGCGTAGGCGGCCGAGCGGTCGACCTTGGACGGATCCTTGCCCGAGAACGCGCCGCCGCCGTGGCGGGCCATGCCGCCGTAGCTGTCGACGATGATCTTGCGGCCGGTCAGGCCGCAGTCGCCCACCGGCCCGCCGATCACGAACTTGCCGGTCGGGTTGATGTGCACCTTGTTCTTGCCGAGCTTCTCGAGCCACTTCTTCGGCAGCACCGGCACGAGGATCTCGGCGCGCACGGCCTCCACGAGGTCCTTCTGCTTGACGTCGGGATCGTGCTGGGTGGAGAGCACCACCGCGTCCAGGCCCTCGATGTCGTTGCCGTTGCTGGAGTAGCGCAGCGTGACCTGGCTCTTGGCATCCGGGCGCAGCCACTTGAGCTTGCCGTTCTTGCGCACCTTGGCCTGCTGCTCGACCAGGCGGTGGCTGTAGTACAGCGGTGCCGGCATGTACTCGGGCGCCTCGTTGCACGCGTAGCCGAACATCAGGCCCTGGTCGCCGGCGCCCTGTTCCTCGGGCTTCTTGCGGTCCACGCCCTGGTTGATGTCGGGCGACTGCTTGCCGAGCATGTTGATGATGGCGCAGGTGTGGCCGTCGAAGCCGACGTCGGAGTTGTCGTAGCCGATGTCGTTGATGACCTTGCGCGCCAGCGCCTCGATGTCCACCCACGCGCTGGTGGTGACCTCGCCGGCGACGATCGCCGCGCCGGTCTTGACCAGCGTCTCGCAGGCCACGCGCGCGCGCTTGTCCTGCGCGAGGATCGCGTCGAGGACCGCGTCGGAGATCTGGTCGGCGATCTTGTCCGGATGGCCTTCGGAGACGGACTCGGAGGTGAACAGATAGCTCGACATCGGGCTTATATCCTTTGATTCGGATGAAAAGATGGCCGCGGATGATACAGCCGCGGGCGGGGCCGGCGCATTGTGCGCGGCGGCGGCGTTGCCGCGGGGTTAACGGGCCGGTCGATGCGACGGGCGTGTCGCGCGCCTGCGCTGTCACGTGGATGACGCCGCGGCGACACATCGCGGTCGCGCGGCGGTCGCAGGCTGCGCGTCCAACGCAGCCACCGGATCGCGCATGAGCACGATCGAACGCCGCCTGGCCGAGCGCTTCCCCGCCGCGTTCCGCGGCCGCCGCGCGCGGATCGTCCGGCCCCTGTTGGCGCTGGCGGGCAGGATGTCCGGCCTCGAACGCATCCGCGGCTTCCTCGAGCGCAGCGGCCACCTGCGCGGGCTGCCGTTCGTGGCCGCCGCGCTGGACTTCCTGGAAGCCGGTTACGAACTCGACGCCGCCGGCCTCGCACGCATCCCCGCCAGTGGCGGGGTGCTGGTGGTCGCCAACCACCCTTCCGGTGCACTCGATGCGCTGGCGCTGCTCGATGCGGTGGGGCGCGTGCGCAGCGACGTGCGCATCGTGGCCAACGACCTGCTCGAGGAACTGGACGGCATCGCGGGGCTGCTGCTGCCGGTGCGCATCGTCGGCGGTCGCCCGGGCGCGGCGAGCATCGCGGCGATCGAGGACGCGCTGCGCGCGGGCCAGTGCGTGATCGTGTTCCCCGCCGGCGAGGTCGCGCGGCTCGGCTGGCGGGGCGTGCGCGACGGGCGCTGGCGCGCGGGCTTCCTGCGCTTCGCGCGCGCCACCGGCGTGCCGGTGCTGCCGGTGCGCGTGGAGGCGCGCAACTCGGCGCTGTTCTATGGCGCGTCGGCGGTGTTCAAGCCGATCGGCGCGGCGTTGCTCGCGCGCGAGATGCTCGCCCGTCGCCGCCGGCGCATCGTGCTGCATGTCGGACAGCCGCTGCAGTTGCCTGGCGACGTGCCCACCGGCCGGCTGCTGCGCGCGGTGCGCGAGGAACTGGCGGCGATCGGCACCGCGCGCGCAGGCAATGCGTTCGCCGGTGCCACCGTGGCGCGACACGAGGCGATCATCGATGCGGTCGACCCGGTGCACGTGGCGCGCGACGTCGCCGCGATGGAACTGCTGGGAACCACCACCGACGGCAAGCAGATCCGGGTGGGCCGCCTGGCCGCCGGCGCGCCGCTGCTGCAGGAGATCGGACGGCTGCGCGAGCTGACGTTCCGCGCGGTGGGCGAGGGCACCGGCAAGCGGCTGGACGTGGACCTGTTCGACACCTGGTACGAGCACATCGTGCTGTGGGACGCGGCGGCATCCCGGGTGGCGGGTGCCTACCGCGTCGCGCGCGGCGCGCAGGTGCTGGCCACGCGCGGGCTGGCCGGGCTCTACACCGCCTCGCTGTTCCGGTATGGCGACGACGTGGTGCCGCGCATCGCGGCGGGCGTCGAGCTCGGGCGCAGTTTCGTCGCGCGCGAGTACTGGAGCGGGCGCAGCATCGATTACCTGTGGCAGGGCATCGGGGCGTGGCTCGCGCGGCACCCGGGCGTGCGGTACCTGTTCGGGCCGGTGTCGATCAGCGGCGCGCTCCCCGCCGCGGCGCGCGAGCAGATCGTCGCGTACTACGCGCGCTTCCACGGCACGTGCGGCGACGGCGAGGCGACCGCGCGCACGCCGTTCCGCTACCGCGCCGCGCCGCCGGAGTTCGGTGCGCTGGACGCGGCCTGCGCGTTCGACGTGCTGCGTCGGAACCTCGCCGCGCTCGGTGCGCAGGTGCCGATGCTCTACAAGCAGTACGTCGAGCTGTGCGAGCGCGACGGCGCGCGGTTCCTCGCGTTCGGTGTGGATGCGGCGTTCGGCGATGCGGTCGACGGCCTGATCGAGGTCGACGTCCAGCGCCTGCGCCCGCACAAGCGGGCGCGCTACCTCGGGCGCGCGGGAGCGCCGGCGTGAGCGGCGTGGCCGCGCTACCGCCCCGTCGGCGCGCGGTCTTCCTGTCCGACGTGCACCTGGGTTCGACGCATTGCCACGCAGCGGAGCTGGCCGATTTCCTGTGCGCGCTGCGCTGCGACCGCTTGTACCTGGTCGGCGACATCATCGACCTGTGGTACCTCGCGCAGCGCCGCGCGGCGTGGGGCCATGCCCAGAACCGCGTGGTCGAGGCGCTTCACGCGCTGCGCCGCGCCGGCACCGAGATCGTGTACGTGCCCGGCAACCACGACCGCCCGGTGCGCCGCGCCTGCGGGCTGGTGCTGCCGCGCATGCAGGTGCGCCGCCGCGCCATCCACGTCACCGCCGACGGCCGCCGCCTGCTCGTCACCCACGGCGACGAGTTCGACGCGGTGACGCATTTCGGTGGCCTGCAGGAAAAGCTCGGCGACTGGCTGTACTACCGCATCCTCACCGGCAACCAGTGGCTCAACCGCGCGCGACGCCTGCTCGGGCGGCGCTACTGGTCGCTGTCGGAATTCCTCAAGCGCCGCAGCGGCGCGGCCGAGCGCTACATCGACCGCTACGTGCACGCCGCGCTCGATGCGGTGCGCAGGCGCGGGCTGGACGGCATCGTCTGCGGGCACATCCATCGCGCCGCGCTGGTCGAACGCGACGGACTGATCTATGCCAACGATGGCGACTGGGTCGAGAGCCTGACCGCGCTCGCCGAGGACCCCGACGGCACCCTGCGGCTGCTGTCGCACACCGGCCAGACGCGGGCGTTGATCGAACCGCGTACGTGCGTGCTGGAGTGGCCGGAGGTCGCGTGACCCACCCATCGAGCGTGCGCTGGTACGGCATGCCACGTAGGGGCGCGCGGGCGCGACTCCACGTGTGCATTGGCCAGGACGGCATCAGAAAAAAGGGCCCCGCTCGCGCGGGGCCCTCGGATCAGGCGGTGCTAGCCGGGTTCAGCGGCCGTCGCGGTCCAGGTCGCCCGGGATGGCGCGCTCGACGCTGTGCCAGGCATCCTTGGTGGCGCCCTTGGCCTGGTTCCAGGTCAGCTTGCTCTCGCCCTTGACGCGGTCCCAGTTGCGCTCAAGGTCGTTCTCGAGCTTGTCGTCCCAGTCACGGTCGGCGTACTGGCTGCGCGCCTGCGTGCCGTAACGGTAGGCCGGCTTGTAGTCACTGTAGGTGGCCGACGGATCGCGATAGTCGGCCTTGTCGAAGTTCGACTCGTGGTAGCGGTCGGTCGCCTCGTAAGTCCTGTAGGTGCGGTCGCTGCGGTCCCATGCATCGCGCACGGAGGCCTTGGCGTCTTCCCACGCCATGCGGCTCTTGCCCTTGGCCTTTTCCCAGCCGGTGCGCAGGTCGTTCTCGAGCGAGTCGTCCCACTTGCGGCCCGCGTACGTGGTGCGCGCGTCGGTGCCGTAGGCGTAGGCCGGGGCGTAGTCGGTGTCGTAGTCGTACGTGCTGTTGTAGTACGGACGGGTGTTGTAGGTGGACTTCCAGTACTCGGTCTCGCCGGTCGGGTCGATGCGCTCGGCGACGCCCTTGCCCGCGGCCGCGCCGGCGATCGCGCCGATGCCGCCACCGACCAGCATGCCGATCGGCCCGAACAGCGCGCCGACCGCCGCGCCCGCCATCGCGCCACCGGTGCCGCCGACGCCGACGCCGACCGGATGTGCACCGGGCGTGCCGGAGATGGGGTCGCGATTCATGTCGCGGTTTTCTTGATTGCTCATTTCCTTGGCTCTCCAATGCGAGGATGCGTGCGTCGCGCACGCGGCGGTGCAACCCGCGCAGGGTCGGTGGCGTGGCGTGCAGGCAGCGTCGGGATTTCGTAAGCAACGGATGAAAGCCCCGAACCGTTCAGGAAATCGAGGGCAGGGCCGTACGGATGGCGGGGGGTCCGAGGCCGCCTGATCACGGCGCAGCAGGGTCCGCCGCCACTGCACCAAACCCCGCGGGCAACGCCCGGCGTCGGGGCCCTGCGCTACGCGGCGGCGCGCAGCCCCGGGGGCACGCCCGCGACCAGCGCATCGAAGTAGTCGCGGGTCAGCGCGACCTGCATGGCCGCGGTCTCGGCGCGGTTGGCCACCGCGCGGAAGGCGGCGTTCTCCGGCCGGTCCTTCGCGTACCAGCCCAGGTGCTTGCGCGCGATGCGCACGCCGGATTGCTCGCCGTAGAACGCGTGGAGGTGCTCGAGGTGCGCCAGCAGGATGTCGCGCACCTCCACGAGAGTGGGTGGCGGCAGCGATTTGCCGGTGGCCAGGAAATGCGCGATCTCGCGCAGCAGCCACGGACGGCCCTGCGCGGCGCGGCCGACCATCACCGCGTCGCAGCCGGTCGCGTCGAGCACGGCGCGCGCCTTGGCCGGCGAGTCGACGTCGCCGTTGGCGATCACCGGGATCGACAGCTCGGCCTTGATCGCGGCGATCGTGTCGTACTCGGCCACGCCGCCGTACTGCTGGTCGCGGGTGCGCCCGTGCACCGTGAGCGCGGCGATGCCGGCGTCCTGCGCGATGCGCGCGATGGTGGGCGCGTTGCGGTGCGCCGCGTCCCAGCCGGTGCGGATCTTCAGCGTCACCGGCACGCCCACCGCGCGCACGACCGCCTCGACGATCCGCGCCACCAGCGCCTCGTCGCGCATCAGTGCCGAGCCGGCCCAGGCGTTGCACACCTTCTTGGCCGGGCAGCCCATGTTGATGTCGATCACCTGCGCGCCGTGGTCGACGTTGTAGCGCGCGGCGTCGGCCATCACCTGCGGGACGGTGCCGGCGATCTGCACACTGACCGGATCGGGCTCGCCCGCGTGGTCCATGCGGTGGCGCGATTTCGACGTCGACCAGAAGCGCGGGTCGCTGGTGGTCATCTCGGACACGCACAGGCCTGCGCCCATGCGCTTGCACAGCACGCGGAACGGCTTGTCGGTCACCCCGGCCATGGGCGCGAGGACCACCGGGGCGGCGAGGGTGTACGGGCCGAGCTGCATGGCGCGGATTGTCGCAAATGCCGGCTGCGCCCCGTGCGCGTCGGCAGGCGCGGCCCGTGTCGCGAGCGTGGCCAGGCGCGCCCGGCGCACGCCCGCGCGCCGTGGTTCAGCGCTTGAGGTGGTAGAGCTCGAACCGCCCCGAGGCGGGCGCCACATCCATCACCATCAGCAGCTCGCGCGCGCCGATGCGCACCAGCCGCCCCTGCGTGTCCGACGGGGCCTGCGCCGTAGCGCGCGGGTCGGCCATGCGGCTGTACGCGCGCGCGGCGTCGTCGTTGACCGTCGAGCCGCCCAGGAACGCCAGCGCGCGCGATTCGCCGGCGATGGCGCGCAGCACGCCGGTGCGGCGCTGCGATCCGGTGGTCTTGGCGAAGGTGAAGCCGCAGGCATCGCGGCCGATCCGCGCCCGGAAGAACGGGTACGCGTATGCGAAGTCGTGATCCGGGTTTACCTGGATCGAGCGCACCTGCCAGGTGCCGGTGATGTCGCCGAGGCGTTGCGGCTGCATGGCGCGCTCGAGCAGCGCGCGCGCGGTGCGGCTGCCCGCGTTGGCGGGCGTGAACGCACGTGCCGAATCGCGTGCCGCCTCGAGCCCGGTTTCGATCGCCCTGATGTCGCCGGGCCACGCGACGGTGCGCCAGTCGCACCCGGGGCGCGCGGCTGCCGGCGTGGTGGCAAGGGCGAGGACGAGGGCGCAACCCAGGCTCAAGGGTGATCGCATGCGGCGGCTCCGGTTCGGCGGGGAACGCGATGGTCTGCGTGCGTCGATGACCTGCCGATGAGCGTGGCGCGATGCGCGTGCGGTAGTGACGGCGCATGGGCAGGCCGCACCCGAACCGGTGATGCGACCAGCCCCGCGTCGCAGTCCAGGGCTCAGGTCGCCGGCAGCACCGGCTCGTCGCCCGCATCGGTGCGCATCCGCGGCATCGACTCCGCGGCCCCCGCCTGCAGCACCGATGCCGATGCATACCGCACCGCGAACCGCATGTGCGCCGCGAACGCGGCCTGCGGCCGCTGCGCCAGCGACGATGCCAGCGCGCCGTTGAAGGCGTCACCCGCGCCGGTGGTATCGACCGCCTGCACGCGTGGCGCGGCGATGCGCTGCGGTGCCGCAGCGTCGCCACGCAGCGCGTCCTCCGCATGCGAGACGAAGCATCCGGCCGCACCCAGCGTCACCACCACCGTGCCGGCGGGCAGCAACGCGCGGCAGTGGGCGTGCAGCGTTGCGTCATCCAGCGCGGCAACCTCGTCGGGATCGACCTGCATGCCCGCATGGCGCGCGAGCAGGGCCGCGAACTCGGTTTCGTTGGGCATCAGCACGTCGCACGCGGCCAGCAGCGCGGGCGTAGTGGCGGCATTGGCCGGCGCCGGGTTGAGCATCGCCAGCGCGCCGGCGGCGCGCGCCCGTGCGAGCGCGTGCAGCACGGCATCGACCGGCGATTCGAGCTGCGCCAGCACCACCGCGGCCTCGGCGAATGCGTCGCGATGCGCGTCCACGTGCGCCGGCGCCAGCGTCGCGTTCGCGCCGGCGCCGACGACGATGCTGTTGCGCCCCGCGGCGTCGATGAAGATGCCGGCGGTCCCGGTGGGCGCGTCGCTGGCGGCATCGCGCAGGTCGATGCCGTCGGCCGCCGCCAGCGCGCGGGCGAGCTGCCCGCCCATGTCGGCGCCCAGCGCGCACACGAACGTCGTGCGCGCCCCGCTGCGCGCCGCGGCGACCGCCTGGTTAAAGCCCTTGCCGCCCGGGCCGCTGCGGTACGTGCCGGCCAGCGTCTGGCCGGGCAGCGGCAGCGCGTCCGTCGTCCACGCGTGGTCGACGTTGAAGCTGCCGACCACCACCACGCCGCCGGTGCGCATGCGTCAGGGCGCGCTGACGTCGGCCTTGCCGTGCGCCGGCACGGTGGCGTGCTTGCGCGGGTCGCGGAACAGCGGCCAGAACAGCGCCGCCATCACCAGCGAGTAGCCGGCGAACGTCAGCCAGATGCCGCGCCAGTCCTTGGTGCCATCGGCCGCGGTGAAGTACGCATCGATCATCCAGCCGCTGATGAGGCTGCCGAGCACCGCGCCCAGGCCGTTGGTCATCAGCATGAAGAGGCCCTGCGCGGAGGCGCGCGCGCGGGGATCGCCCTGCTGCTCGACGAACAGGCTGCCGGAGATGTTGAAGAAGTCGAACGCCATGCCGTAGACGATGCACGACACGATGATCATCCACAGCGCCGGGCCCGGGTCGCCGTAGGCGAACAGCACGAAGCGCAGGAACCACGCCAGCATGCTCATCGTCATCACGGCCTTGATGCCGAAGCGCTTGAGGAAGAACGGGATGGCCAAGATGAACAGCGTTTCGCTAATCTGCGAGATCGACATGATGATCGCGGGGTAGCGCACCGCCAGCGAATCCTGGAACTGCGGATCGCGCCCGAATTCGCCCAGGAACGTCCCCCCGTACGCGTTGGTGAGCTGCAGGGCGGCGCCCAGCAGCATCGCGAACACGAAGAACACCGCCATGTTGCGGTCGCGCAGCAGGCGGAAACCGGTCAGGCCAAGCGTGTCCACCAGCGAGCTGGCCGGCATGCCGCGCAGGCGCGGCGGCGCCGGTGGCAGAGTGAACGCATACAGGCCCAGCACCAGCGAGCCGGCGGCGGCGATGTAGAACTGGCCGGTGGTCTTCTCCAGCCCCAGCAGGCTGGTGGTCCACAGGGCGACGATGAAGCCGATGGTGCCCCACACGCGGATCGGCGGGTAGTCGGTGATCACGTCCTTGCCGCCTTCGCGCAACGCGTTGTAGGCGACGGTGATGGCGAGCGCCAGCGTCGGCATGTACAGGCACATCGCCACCAGCATCACCCAGAACAGCGTGGACGGGTCGTCGACCATCGGCACGTACAGCCACACCAGCGCGCCGGCCAAGTGCAGGGCGCCGTAGAGCTTCTCGGCGTTGATGCGGCGGTCGGCAAGCGCGCCCATCAGCGCGGGCATGAACAGCGAGGCGATGCCCATCGTCGAGAAGATCGCGCCGAAGCTGGTGAACGACCAGCCGCGCGTCTCGTTGGCATAGCGGCCGATGGTGATCAGCCATGCCCCCCAGATGAAGAACTGGAGGAAATTCATCGCGATCAGGCGGTGCTTGAGGTTCACGGGCGGTCCTGCGGGCGGGGCTGCGCGGGAGGGTACAGCGGGCGGCGGGGCGCGTGGCCGGCGACGGCTCAGGCGCGGGCGACCACCTTGTCGCGCCCTTCCTCTCGCGCCACCTGCAGGCGTTCGTCGGCGCGGCGCATGAGGCTGGAAAGGTCGCGGCCGTCGTGCGGGAACGACGCCAGGCCGGCGCTGAAGGTCGCGCGCAAGGTGGCGCCGGCGCGCTCGGCATCGATCGGGCGCATCGCGAACTGGCGGCGCAGCGCGTCCAGTCCTTCCCACGTGGTGCCCACCGGCTGGCGCAGCACCAGCAGGAACTCGCCCCCGGACAGCCGCACCAGCCAGTCGCCATCGCGCGCGACGATGCGCAGCGCCGCGGCGAGCTCGCGCAGCGCGCGATCGCCGGCGAGGTGGCCGTGCTGGTGGTTGATGCGGCGCACGTGGTCGAGGTCGACCAGTGCCACCGTCAACCCGCCGCCGCCCGACTGCACCGTCTCGAGCAGCTGCGGCATGCGCTGCAGCAGCCAGGTCCGGTTGGGCAGGCCGGTGAGCGTGTCGGTGCCCGAGGTCTCCACCAGCAGGCGCGCGCGGTGCACCGACCAGCCCAGCAAGGCCGCGAGCGCCGCCAGGGCGGCAGCGCGCAGCAGCAGGTCGTCCGCGTGGACGGTCCCGAAGTCGAGCGAGGCAAAGGCATCGACGCCGTGCAGCAGCCACGCCAGCCCGGCCAGCAGCGGCACGCACAGCACCGCGAGCACGCCGGCCAGCGCGGTCGTGCGCGCATCGGCGCGCCACGTCGTGGCACTGATCGCCAGCGCCAGCGCCGCCCACGCCGCCACGCTGTTGAGCCCGCCGGCGGCGTCGCGCGCGACCAGCACCGCCATGCACGCCGCCGCCGCGGCGACATCGACGACGGTGGCGGAGAAGGCCAGCCGCGAATCGCGTTCGGGGCGGCGCGTGCGCACCGCCAGCCACAGCGCCGCCACCGCGTAGGCCAGCACCACCACGAACGCCGCGGCGACATGCGTGGCCGGTGCGCCGCGCAGGGCGTCGACGACCGCCCAGGCGAGCAGCGCGAACACCGCCACCAGCCGCCAGCGCGACAACGCGCGCTCGCCGCGGGCGCCGAGGTCCAGCAGCATCGGGTCAGGTTGCGTGAGCGCCGCGCGCAGCGCGGGAAGGACGGAAGGCAACGCGCATCCCCATCGCGATCTGTCGCCAGCATACGCCGGCACCGCGGCGCGCCCGCGTACGATGCGCGCCCCACGTCGATGCGCGAGGCCGCCATGCAGTACCGCCGCCTGGGTTCCACCGGCCTGCCGGTCTCCGCGCTGTCGCTGGGCGCGTGGCTGACCTTCGGGGCGCAGCTCGGCCGCGGCACTGCGCGCGACCTCGTCGCCGCCGCGTGGGACGCCGGCATCAACCTGTTCGACAACGCCGAGGGCTACGCGCACGGCGCGGCCGAGGAGGTGATGGGCGACGTCATCGCCGACCTGCGGCTGCCACGCGACGGCTACTGCGTGACCAGCAAGGTGTTCTTCGGCAGCGTCGAGCACCCGCGGCCCACGCAGCGCGGCCTGTCGCGCAAGCACGTCGTCGATGCCTGCCACGGCGCGCTGCGGCGCCTGCGCGTGGACTATCTGGACCTCTACTTCTGCCACCGCCCGGATCCGGACGTGCCGGTCGCCGAGACGGTGATGGCGATGGACACGCTGGTGCGCCAGGGCAAGGTGCTGCACTGGGGCACGTCGGAGTGGCCGGCCGCGCTGATCCGCGAAGCCCACGATGTCTCGCGCAAGCACCATCTCGCCGCACCGGCGATGGAGCAGCCGCAGTACAGCCTGCTGGCGCGCCAGCGCGTGGAACTCGAGTACGCGCCGCTGTACCGCGAATACGGCATGGGCACCACGACCTGGTCGCCGCTGGCGTCGGGCGTGCTCACCGGCAAGTACGACGATGCCGTCGTCGAGGCCGCCGCGGGCACGCCCGCCCAGGGGCGCGACGGGCTGTCATGGCTGGCGCGCTCGATCCCGCACGCGACCGTCGAGGAGAGCCTCGCCCGCGCGCGCCGCTTCACCGCCTGCGCGCGCGAACTCGGCGAGGCACCGGCCCCGCTCGCGCTCGCCTGGTGCCTGCGCAACCCCCACGTGTCCAGCGTGATCCTCGGCGCCAGCCGCGTCGGGCAACTGCTCGAGAACCTCACCGCGCTCGACGTCCTCACGCGCGTGGAGGAGGCCGGGTGGAAGAGGGTGGAGGCGGCGGTGGCCTGAGCGTTCAGCCCCTCGGAGGCGCATGCGGCGCAGCGGGCGCGGTCGTGGGCGCGGAAGGCGGTGCGGATGGAGGCCCAGGGGGTGCGGGCGGCGCGGATGGCGCCGGTGGCGACGGCGGCAAAGGTGCCAGCGGTGCGATCGCATCCCAGCGCGGCGTGCGCGGCACCAAGACCTGCGCCGTGCGCGTGCCGCGGTCACGCAGGTAGTCGATGCGCATGCGGCTGTCCGCAGGCTTGCCGCGCATCGCGTCCATCGCCTCGCGTGGCGTGTCGACCGCGCGCCCGTCAATGTTCAGGATCACGTCCCCGGGTTCCAGCGGCGAGAGTACGTCGCCTGCGCCCAACACCAGCACACCCCGATCGGTGCCGAAGTAGCGGCCAAGGCGCGTGTCCACCGATGCGAGGTTGAGCCCGTTCCAGCGGAACGCCTCCAGCACCATCGGCGTCGGGCAGTCCGCGCCTTTGCAGCCCGGCGCGCTGCGCAGTTCGCGGATCACGCGCAGTGCGTCTGGTGGCAGATCGGCAATCCCGTGCAGCGCGTCGGCCTCGATGTCGCCGTCGCCACCGCGGCGCATCACCACGACCTCGCGTTGGCCATCGCCGCCGTTCCATGCAAGCGGCGCGAGCCCGCCGCGGGGCGTCACCTCGACGGTGCGCGCCTTGCCATTGCGCTCGACGCGCAGCGCCAGCGTGCGTCCCGCGGCTGCGCCGGCCAGGTGCGCACGCGCCTGTTCCAGGCGCGCGTCGTTGTCGCCTCCGTCGAGTACACCGCCGCCGATCGATAGAATGCGATCACCCGTCGCGAGTCCGGCATCGGCAGCCGGACCGCTGGGCGTCACCGCGGCAATCCGCACGCCGCGCGCATCGGGGGCAAGCACCACGCCGATGCGCGGACGTCGTTCCACGTCGCGATGGATGACGCGGCAGGCGACATGACCGCCCTCGCGCAGGCATGACTCGTCGCGGCTGGGAGGCGGCGCCGGCGGTGCGGGCGCGATGGGGGGAGCGGGCGCCAAAGACGGCGGTACCGGCTGCGCCGCGGCGGGCGCCAGCATGCAGGCCAGCACTGCAGCCAGTGCATGCGGGGGAATTCGGATCATGGTGGTTTCCTTCGGCAGTGTGGCGATTGATGTCAGTCGACGCGTACCAGGGCGGTGTCCATCGACAGGCCCTGCGCGTTGCGCCATCGCTGCGCGGTTTCCACCGCAGCGACCTCACGCAGGGCCTGCACGCGCGAACCCCACAGTGCGGTGCGCGCCGACGTGTCCAGGCGGGGATCGGCCAGCGCGCCGTCGATGCGTTGCACCTCGTCGGTGAGCGCCGACGCAAGCACGATCGAAGGGGCGGCGGCCGCGGCGTCGTGTCCGCCGGCGCGCAGCAGCTGTTCGAGTCGCGCCGATTCGGTCTGCAGCGCGGCCAGGCGCGCCGCGTAGGGGTCCTGTGTCGCCGACGGCCCGGCCAGCGTGGCTACGCGCGTCGCGCTTCGGCCACTGCCGCCGGCCTCACGCGCAGGCCGCGGAGCACCCTGCATTCGTGAGCCATCGTCGGGTTGCGTGACCCGCGCTTCTGGCAGTCGCACGCCGTTGGAGCCGGCATTGCGCATGTCCCCGGGCGATGCGTCGGTCGCCGCAATGCGTGCGTCAGGGGCCGCGGCGATGACCGACCTCTGCGGTGCAGGCAGGCGCGATGCGATGGCCTGGTCGGACATTCCAGGCGACGTGTTCGTCTCCCACACCAGCACCGGCACCAGCACTGCCGCAGCCACCGCGGCGACCAGTGCCCAACGCTGTCGCAAGTGCGTGCGACGTGTCCGCGCCTGCGTGCGCGCCGCGATCACGGGCCAAGCCGAGACGCCCGGCGCGACATCGGGCAACCGCGCGAACGCCTCACCCCAGTCCCGCGGCGCAGACTCGAACGAACGGGACGAATCAGGCATGGGTCACCTCCCGCGCGACGGGCGCCGGGTCGAGCAGTGCGCGCAGGCGGCGGGTGCCGCGCGCGAGCTGCGATTTGGAGAACGAGACGCTGCGGGCCATCGACGCGGCGATCTCCTCGTGGGTGTATCCCTCGGCGTGGTACAGCCACAGCACGCTGCGGGTGGTCGCCGGCAGGCGCGCGAGCGCGCGTTGCAGGGTGGCGGCATCGCCGGCGGCGGGCGGTGGCGGTGCGTGGTCGTCGGCCAGCGCGTCGAGCAGCGGGTCGAGCTCGTCGTCCTCGCGCCGTCGCCGCAGCCGCATCAGGCACTCGTTGACCGCCACCTGCCGCAGCCAGCCCCAGAACGGCGTGCCGTCGCCCCGCCACGTCCCGATGCGGCCGATGACGCGCAGCATGGTGTCCTGCAGCACGTCGCGCGCCTCGTCCGGCGACCCGCACAACCGCAGGCCCAGCGTGTACACCGGGCGCTCGAACGCGCGATACACCGCCTCCAGCGCCGCCGCCTCGCCGCGTCGCGCGCGCGCCAGCAGGGCTTCGGGCAGGTCGATGGCGAAGCTCGATGCGCGGGGCAGGGCAGGCGGCATGTCGATGTGGATGCGTCGCGGCGGCGGACGGTCGCAACCGGCGGTCGCACGCGCGCCGTCGGCCGCCGCGACGCCTGCCTATACTCCGCGCGACACCGGACGGGAGCGTTTCATGGACCTGGGCACCATCATCGCCATCGCACTGCTCATCGCGGGCATCGTGATCATCTCCAAGGCCGTCCGCATGGTCCCGCAGGGCTACCAGTGGACCGTCGAGGCCTTCGGCAAGTACACCCACACGCTGTCGCCGGGCCTGCACTTCCTGGTGCCGGTCTACCAGGGCATCGGGCGCAAGATCAACATGATGGAACAGGTGATGGACGTGCCGTCGCAGGACGTCATCACCAAGGACAACGCCGTGGTCAAGGTCGACGGCGTGGTCTATTTCCAGGTGCTCGACGCCGCCAAGGCCGCGTACGAGGTCGCCACGCTGGAGATCGCCATCCTGAATCTCGTGATGACCAACATCCGCACCGCGATCGGCTCGATGGACCTCGACGAGTCATTGAGCAAGCGCGACGAGATCAACACCAAGGTGCTGCTCGCCGTCGACCAGGCCACCCATCCGTGGGGCCTGAAGGTCAACCGCATCGAGCTCAAGGACATCCAGCCGCCGCGTGATCTGGTCGATTCGATGGCGCGGCAGATGAAGGCCGAGCGCGAGAAGCGCGCCAACATCCTCGAGGCCGAGGGCTTCCGCCAGGCGGAGATCCTGAAAGCCGAGGGCGAGAAGCAGAGCGCGATCCTCGCCGCCGAAGGCAAGCGCGAGGCCGCCTATCGCGAGGCCGAAGCGCGCGAACGCCTGGCCGAGGCCGAGGCCAAGGCGACGGCGCTGGTGTCCGACGCCATCGCCAGCGGCGACGTGCAGGCGATCAACTACTTCGTCGCGCAGAAGTACGTGGAGGCGTTCAAGGCGCTGGCCGAAGCGCCGAACGCCAAGTTCGTGCTGATGCCAATGGAGGCCACCGGCGTGATCGGCTCGATCGGCGGCATTGCCGAACTCGCGCGCGAAGCGCTGGACCGCAACGCGCAACCGGCCACGCCGCCGCGCGCGACGCCGCCGCGCCTGCCGACCGAGCGCTGAGCCGATGAACTGGAACCTGCCGCTGGTCGCTTGGGGCACCCTGGCACTGCTGCTGATGGCCGGCGAAGCGCTGGTGCCGGGCGCGGCGCTGCTGTGGTTCGGGCTGGCGGCGGCGGCCATGTTCGTCGTCGTGGCGCTGGTGCCCGGCCTGTCGTTTGCCGCGCAGGCGCTACTGTTCGTGGTCTTCAGCTTCGTCGCGGTGTTCGCGTGGCGCCGCTGGTTCCGGCGCACCGAGCCGGTAACCGACCAGCCCACGCTGAACCGCCGCACCGCGCAACTCGTCGGCATGCACGCGGTCCTCGAGCGCGGCATCGAGAACGGCCGCGGACGCGTCCAGATCGCCGATGCGTACTGGGACGTCACCGGCCCCGACCTCCCTGCCGGCACGCGCGTGCGCATCACCGGCGGTGAAGGCATGACGCTGAGCGTCGAGCCGCTCTAGCGAGCGATCCCCGCCAGCGCCGAACGTGCCCGGCGCCTCGGCACCACCGGGCGAGCCGCGCCATGGGCACCATGCATCGCGCCGCGCCCGTCCGCACGCGTCGGGGATAATCGCCGCCCCGTCCCACGGCAGCCCCCATGACCCGCAAGACCATCCTCAACGATGCCCACCGCGCCCTGGGCGCCAAGATGGTCGACTTCGGCGGCTGGGACATGCCGCTGTCCTACGGTTCGCAGATCGAGGAGCACCACCGGGTCCGCCGCGACGCCGGCATGTTCGACGTCAGCCACATGACCGTCGTCGACCTGCACGGCGCGCGCGTGCGCGAGTTCCTGCGCAGGCTGGTGGCCAATTCGGTCGACAAGCTCAAGGCCCAGGGCAAGGCGCTGTACACCTGCATGCTCAACGAGCGCGGCGGCGTGGTGGACGACCTGATCGTCTACTTCATGGCCGAGGACCACTTCCGCCTGGTGGTCAACGCCGCCACGCGCGAGAAGGACCTGGCGTGGATCCGCGCGCAGGCCGACGGTTTCGATCTCGACATCCGCGAGCGCGAGGATCTCGCCATGATCGCCGTGCAGGGCCCGAACGCCCGCCAGCACGTGATCGACCTGCTGGTCGACGCCGACCGCGCGCGCGTGGGCAAGCTGGGCCGCTTCAGCGCGGCCACCGCGACGACCGTTGCCGGTGCTGAAGTGTTCGTTGCGCGCACCGGCTACACCGGCGAGGACGGCTTCGAGGTGATCGTGCCGGCGTCGCGCGCGGTCGAACTCTGGAACGCGCTGCACGCGGCCGGCGTCGCCCCCGCGGGCCTGGGCGCGCGCGACACCTTGCGCCTGGAGGCCGGCATGAACCTCTACGGGCAGGACATGGACGACGACACGTCGCCCTTCGAGGCGGCGCTGGGCTGGACCGTGTCACTCGACGCAGGCCGCGACTTCACCGGCCGTGCCGCACTCGAGGCACGCCAGGCCGCGGGCGGCGCGCGCCAGCTCGTCGCGCTGGTGCTCGACGAGAAGGGCGTGCTGCGGCACGGCCAGCGCGTGGTCACCGCCAGCGGCGATGGCGAAATCTTGTCCGGCACGTTCTCGCCGACGCTCGGCACCTCGATCGCGTTCGCGCGCGTGCCGGCGGGCGAGCCCGGCGCGGTGTCGGTTGATATCCGTGGCCGCCTGGTCCCCGCCCGCGTGGTGCGCGCGCCGTTCGTGCGCGAGGGCACCGCGCAGCCCGGCGTGCTGCGCGACGCATGACAAGCGCGCTTACACTTCCCGCACCTTCCCCACGCTGTCTTCGCGAGCACAGGCCATGAGCGAGATCCCCGGCGACCTGAAGTTCCTCAAATCCCACGAATGGGCGCGCGTCGAGGGCGACGGCAAGCTCACCGTCGGCATCTCCGACCACGCGCAGGGCCTGCTGGGCGACCTCGTGTACGTCGAGCTGCCCAGCGTCGGCGACCGCGTGGAAGCCGGCAACGCTGTGGCTGTGGTCGAGTCCGTCAAGGCCGCATCGGACGTGTACGCACCGGTCACCGGCACGGTCACCGCGGTCAACAGCGCGCTGGCCGACAAGCCCGAGACGATCAACGAGGACGCGTACGGCGAGGGCTGGATCCTCACCCTCGAGGTGGAGGACGCCAGCCAGCTCGAGGACCTGCTCGGTCCCGACGAATACGCCGAGCTGCTCGAGGACGAGGACCACTGACGCCCCCCGCGTCGTCCGCCCCACGATCGAGGCCCGCAGCGATGCGGGCCTTTTTCGTCGTGGCGTCCGCGGCACCGCGAGGAGGACCTGGGCATCGCCGCGCGCACCGGAAGCGACGCCATCGGCGTTCGCGTGCATGTCGACCGCACCGCGCCGCGCGTGCGTCGAAGGCACCCCGCGAGGTGCATCGCGGGCATCCGCAGACGCGCGATGCAGGCACCGCGACAGGCGCGTCATCGCGACGTGGCGACGTCCCGGCGGCGCGCGAGTTCGCGCAAATCGTCGTTTGCGATGCGCCGCAGCACGACCGGCCGTCAACTTTTTTCGCGCCGCGCCGGCGCGTGCGCCGATGCACGCGGCGGCCTTCGCGATGCACGGGGCGGTTGCGCACGACGAACGCGCGCGCGTCGCATGCGATGCATTCGAACGCTGTTTTCAAGTGATTTTCGCACGATGCGAAATGCGCGCCGACCGCCGCGGTGGCATCCGACGCACTGCGTCGCGCGGGCGCGCATCGTCTTCGCGCCTGCACGCGGCCGCGACCGGGATGAATTTTTTCGCAACGACGTGTTGACACTCAAAAAAACCGTGATTAGGTTTCGCCGCAAGCAGACCCCTGCCAAGACGAGTGAGCAAAGCCAACGCGACCATCGACACCGCAAAACGGACATCCGCCCGAGCGATCAAGACGGTGGATGCAGGCATCGCTCCCTCTGGAGAAACGCGACACGCTCCACCCATGCACCCCGGCGCGCAACGTACGTGCCGGGTTTTTTATGTCCGCCGCGCTGGTGCACGTGCATCGCGAGGGCGGTCGGTTCCGTCGCGCCGGGCCCCGTGCCCGTCGCCGGTTGGCCCTCGCGCGCCGCGCGCGGGCATTGCTACGCACTGGGCTACACCCCGATAGACACAGACGAGGAGCCACTGACATGGCCATGAAGAAAGCTGCCAAGAAGTCCGCGAAGAAGGCCACCAAGAAGTCGGCCGCCAAGAAGTCCAGCGCCCGCAAGGGCACCGCCCGCAAGGGTGCGAAGAAGGTCGCCAAGAAGGCTGCCAAGAAGACCGCCCGCAAGGCGACCAAGGGTGCGGCGCGCAAATCGACCGCCAAGAAGTCGGCCCGCAAGGCGACCCGCAAGACCGCGAAGAAGGCCACCGCCCGCAAGGGCGCGAAGAAGGCCGCGACCCGCAAGGCCCCCGCGAAGAAGGCGGCCAAGAAGTCGACCGGCCGCAAGACCGCCAAGAAGGCGGCCCGCAAGTCGGGCGCGAAGAAGGCCAGCAAGGCCTCGGGCCGATCGGCCTCGCGCAAGACGATGCCGCCGATTCCGGCACCGATGATCTAAGCAGTCACCGATACCGCGTCACGCGACACCGCTCCCTCCCGCAGCCCAGGCGGGGGGGAGTTTTTTTTGGGCACTGGCCGGCGGTGTGCTGATCGGGCGCGGGCCGTGCGACGGCGATCGCCGCGTATCACACGTGTCGCCCCCGTCGAAGTGATCCCCAAGCTTTGGTGCGCCCGCGCGGCTGGCGCGCGCGGCACCTGGCGTCATGCCTGCATCGCGCCAAAAAAAAGGAGGCCCGCCGAAGCGGGCCTGGATCGGTGACGCAGGCGCGACGATCAGAACGGCGCGGCGGTCGCCTGGGTCGCAGTGCTGCCGGGCAGCGGCTGGCCCGCGCGGTTCGCGTACCAGGTCGGATCGTCGAACTGCGAATCGATCCACGGCTCGGAGGTGATCCCAAGCGCGGCATCGACGATGGTCGGCAGCATGCCGCTGGGCACCGCGCTTTCCCCGTTCCACATCAGCGCGATGCCGAGGTCGCGCTCGGGCACCATCGCGATGAGTCCGCGGTAGCCCTGCACCGCGCCGCCATGGAAGACCATGCGGTGGCCGGCGTAGTCATACACGCGCCACCCGAGCCCGTACCCCGCGCTGCTCACCCGCGCGCGGCGCCAGGCCGAGCCGCGCGTCTCGCTGGGCGTGTCGACCAGCGGCGCGTGCAGGGTGGCCAGCAGCGGCTCTGGCAGCACGTCGGGGCGATGGCCGGTCTGCGCGATCAGCCACTGCGCCATGTCGTGCGCGCTGGCATTGATCCCGGCGGCCGGCGCGACCTGGTAGTACGTGGACTTGGGCATCACCGAACGCCAACCGCCTCCGGCGCGCACGTGCGGCTTGGCCCAGCGAGCGCTGGACTGGATGCCGTCCAGGCCGACGCTCGCGTCGTTCATGCCCAGCGGCTTGAAGATGCGGCGCTGCACTTCCTCGCCGTAGAAGCTGCCCGTCGCGGCGAACACGATGTCGCCGACCAGGCTGAAGGCGATGTTCTGGTACGCGTAGCAGGTGCCGGGCGTGCACTTGAGCGGCGCGTTTGCGAGCCGCTGGGTGAGCGTGCGGTAGTCGACGTAGGCTTCCAGGTCGCGGTCGAACGCGTTGTTCGACAGGCCGACGCGGTGGCTGAGCAGGTCGGCGACGGTGAGGTTCTGCGCGGCGTACGGATCCTGCAGGCTGAACTGCGGCAGGTAGTGGGTCAGCCGCGAATCCCAGCGCAGCGTGCCGTCGTTGACGAGCATCCCCGCCAGCGTGCCGGCGAAACCCTTCGACAGCGAGGCCAGCCGGAACACCGTGTGCCCGTCGACCGGCTCGGCCGCCGACGTGTCGGTGACGCCGAACCCGCGCGCCGACAGCACGCGGCCGTCGTGGACGATCGCCATCGCCAGCCCGGGCACCTTCTGCGAGGCGACCAGCTGCTGGGCGATCGACTCGAAGCGCAGCACGTCGAACGACGGCGCCAGCGGCAACGCGGGCGGGCGGGTGGTGGCGCGGTGCATCGTGGTCGTCGCGGTGGCCGGACGCACGCCGGCCTGCGGCGACTCCCAGCGCAGCGGCGTCTGCGCAGTGCTGCCGAGCGCGGCGGTGAGCAGCACCGCGAGCGCGACCTGGCGCTTGCGCGTGCGGGACGTACGCAGGGCGAATGGCATCGGCAGGGCTCCCCGGGATGGTACGGCCCGGATTCTAGACACGCAGTCGACGCCACGGGGCGTGCTGCGTGTTCAGGTTAGTGATCCATTCGTGTTTTCAGACAACTCCCGCCGCGCGCGGCGCACCGGATTCAGCCGCTGGCGGAGATCAGCTCGCAGGCGCGCTCGGCGATCATGATCGTCGGGGCGTTGGTATTGCCGCCGACCAGCCGCGGCATCACCGACGCATCCACCACACGCAGGCCCTCGACGCCGCGCACGCGCAGCGACGGATCGACAACGCTCGCCGCATCGCTGCCCATCCGGCAGGTGCCGACCGGGTGGTAGACGGTTTCGGCCTTGGCACGCACGAACGCGGCGAGCTCGGCGTCGCTGCAGTCGTTGCGCGCGGGGTGGATGGGCGCGCCACGCAGCGCGTCGAACGCCGGCTGCATCAGCACCTCGCGCGAGAGCTTCGCGCACTCGACCATCATCCGCAGGTCGAAGCCGTCCTCGTCGGACAGGTAGTTGGCCTCGATGCGCGCCTTGTCGCCTGCGCTCGCGCTGGCCAGGCGCACGCGGCCGCGGCTGCGCGGGCGCAGGAAGCATGCGTGCAGGGTGTAGCCGTCGCCCGGCAGGCGGTTGCGGCCGTGGTCGTCGAGCATCGCCGGCACGAAGTGCATCTGGACGTCGCAACGCGCGTCGGTGGCCAGCGACGAGCGCGCGAACGCGCCGGCCTCGGCGATATTGCTGCTGCCCGGGCCGGTGCGGCCGCGCAGGTAGTAGTCGAACGCGATCCGCGCGTCGGACACGCGGTCGTAGGTGATGCGCCGGGTGGCGTGGTGCAGCGTGCAGATGTCCAGGTGATCCTGCAGGTTGCCGCCGACCTCCGGCGCATCCACGCGCACGCCGATGCCGTGGCGGCGCAGGTCGGCCGCGGGGCCGATCCCCGAGAGCATCAGCAGGTGCGGCGAGTTGATCGCGCCGCCGGCCAGCAGCACCTCGCGCGCGGCCGGCTGGTGGTAGGCGCGGCCGCGGCAGGAGAACGCCACGCCGTTGGCGCGCGTGCCCTCGAAGGTGATGCGGTTGGCGTGCGCGCCGGTCACCACGGTGAGGTTGCGGCGCGAACGCACCGGGTGCAGGTAGGCCACCGCGCTCGAGGCGCGCGCACCGTCCTTCTGCGTCACCTGGTAGAGCCCGGCGCCGGCCTGCGTTGCGCCGTTGAAGTCGGCGTTCGGCGCGATGCCTGCCTGCCCGGCAGCCTCGATGAACATGCGCGAGACCGGGTTGACGTGGCGCAGGTCCGCCACCGGCAGCGGCCCGTCGCGCCCGTGCAGCGCCTCGAACGTGGGGTCGCCGGCGGCGTCGCGTGCATTGGCCTCGCTGCGGCGGAAGCATGGCAGCACGTCGTCCCATCCCCAGCCGGTCGCACCGAGCCCGGCCCACTCGTCGTAGTCGGCGGCAACGCCGCGGATGTAGCACATCGCGTTGATCGAACTCGATCCGCCCAGCACCTTGCCGCGCGGCCACCACAGCACGCGGTTGTCCAGGTGCGGCTCGGGCGCGGTGTCGTAGTCCCAGTTCACCCCTTTCTTGCCGACCAGCTTGGCCAGCCCGGCGGGCATGTGGATGAAGGGGTGCCAGTCGCGCGGGCCGGCCTCGAGCAGCAGCACGCGCACGCCCGGGTCCGCGCTCAGGCGGTTGGCCAGCACGCAGCCGGCCGAGCCGGCGCCGATGATGATGTAGTCGTACAACGCGGACGCTCCGGCCAATGGCGGCGGGCGACACTATGCCCGGCGCGGTCGAGCAAATGCTCGCGGTGGCGCCGCGCCGGGCGAATGGCTACCGTTCCGCGTCCCTTTTCCGGCCCGTCGCATGACCGCCAGCGCCGCGATGCCCGATGCGCCCGCGCCCGGCCGGCTGCGCGTGCGCGAGGTCGAATGGCCGGCGGTGCTGGTGTCGTTCGCCTACTTCTTCTGCGTGCTGTCGGCCTACTACGTGGTGCGACCGCTGCGCGAGCAGCTGTCGGCGGCGGTGGGCTCCACGCAGCTGCCGCTGTTCTACGCCGCGACGCTGGTGGTCATGCTGTGCCTGACGCCGCTGTTCGCGCTGCTGGTGTCGCGCTGGCCGCGGCGGGTGGTGGTGCCGCTGGTGTATGCGTTCTTCACCGCGTGCCTGCTCGCGTTCGTGCCGCTGTTCGCCGATCCCGGCCTGCTCTCGCCACGCGCGCTGGGCACGCTGTTCTTCGTATGGGTGAGCGTGTTCAACCTGTTCGTGGTCTCCGTGTTCTGGAGCTTCATGAACGACATCTGGAGCGAGCCGCAGGCCAAGCGGCTGTTCCCGCTGATCGCGGTGGGCGGCACCGCGGGCGCGCTTGCCGGACCGGGCCTGACGCGCGCACTGGTGAACGTGGTGGGCGTCGCGCCGCTGCTGGTGGTGTCGGCGGCGCTCATGGGCATCGCGATGCTCTGCGTGGGCTGGCTGGGACGCTGGGCGCGCCGGCATGGCGAGCGGCGCGAGGATGCCCGCGCCGGCGTGGCCATCGGCGGCGGCATGTTCGACGGACTGCGGCAGATCGCCACCGATCCGTTCATGCGCGGCATGGCGGTGCTGCTGCTCCTGGCCGATGGCATCGGCACGGTCGCCTACGCGCTGGTGATCGACTACTCGGGCGCGACGTTCACCGACGCGGTGGACCGCACCCGCTTCGCGGCGACGCTCGACCTCGTCACCAACGGGCTCATCTTCCTGCTGCAGGTCACGGTCACCCGGTGGCTGCTGCCGCGGCACGGCCCGGGCGCGCTGCTGGTGGTCTGGGGCGCGCTGGCGATGCTGATGCTGGCGGCCGTGGCGCTGTCGTCCGATCCCCACGCCCCCGTGCTGGGTGCATGGCCGATCGTGGTGGTGGCGCTGGTCGCCACGCGCGCGCTGGCGTTCGGGGTGGCCGAGCCCGCACGCCACGCGTTGTTCTCGCGGGTGCCGCGCAGCCACCGCTACAAGGGCCAGAACGCCATCGACACCGCGGTGTGGCGCTTCGGCGACCTCGCCATCGCACTGGGCATGAACGGGTTGCGGGGGCTCGGGATGGCGGTCGGCGGGTTCGCCGCGCTCGGCGCGTGCGCGGCGGCGGCGGCGGCGGTGCTCGGGTGGCGCATCGACCGCCGGACCGCGCCCCTGCGCGCGGCTGCGACGTGACAGGCGCGCAGCCACGGCCCGCGTGGCGTCGCGTGGCCCGGCGCTCGGGCTGGCTGGCGCTCGCGCTGTTCGTCGCGCTGTCGGCCTGGGGCGTGGGCTGGGAGCCACGGCAGCTGGTCGAGCGTGATTACCTCGTCGAACTGCCCGGTTGGCCGCGCACGTGCGATGGCGTGCGGGTGGACGTCATCGCCGACCTGCATGTCGGCTCCCCGGGCAACGGGCTCGACAACCTGGACCGCGTCATCGATCGCCTGCTGGCCAGCGACGCGGACATCGTGCTGATGGCCGGCGACTACGTGATCCTCAGCGTGTTCGCCGGCACCTACGTCGGCCCGGAGCCCATCGCCGAGCGCCTGCGCCTGCTGGCCGCGAACAAGCGCGTGTACGCCGTGCTGGGCAACCATGACTGGTGGAAGCGCGGCGACCACATCGCGCGCACGTTCGCGGCCGCGGGCGTGGTGATGCTCGAGGACGAAGCGGCGCAGGTGCGCGCGGACGGCTGCACGTTCGCCATCGCCGGCATCGGCGACCTCTGGGAAGGGCGCCCGGACATCGCACGCGCCTACGCGGCGATCCCCGCGCAGCTCCCGGTGGTCGCGCTCAGCCACAACCCCGCGGTCCTGCGGCGCCTGCCGTCGCGCACCGCGCTGCTGGTCGCCGGGCACACGCACGGCGGGCAGGTGCAGTTGCCGATCCTCGGCCGGCCCGCGCTGTGGAACTCGCCGGACGGGCGCTACGCCGCCGGCCACATGATCGAGCGCGGGCGCCATGTGTTCGTCAGCCCCGGCATCGGCACCAGCATCTTCCCCGTACGCTTCGGCGTGCCGCCGGAGATTTCGCGGTTGACGCTGCGCGGTGGCGCGGATGCGTCAGGGCATGACGCGAGTCCGGAACGTCGCGAATGAATCGGGATGCTCCGTCGCCCCTGCGAACGAAGCGGCCGAGCGCGTTGCGCGCGGCGCGTGCCCGGTTCGCCGCGTAGCTGGTTCACGCAAGGCGCTGGGCCCCGCGTTCGCAGGGGCGACGGTGTTGAGCAAGTCGCCCGGATACAGCGATGCGATATCGGGGGCTTGCGATCGTGGCGGTGCGGGTATCGCAGCGGTTCAATGTGGATACGGGACTGCGCAGGCGTCTCGATCTGCGGTGATCGAACGCCGCTCGAGGGTCAGTAAGTCCGTCGCCCCTGCGCACGCAGGGGCCCAGCGCCTTCGCTCCGCACCACGAGCAGGACGTCGCCAGCCCCCGCGTTCGCAGCAGTGACGGCATCGGGTGTCACGCCGCTTTCGCTTTCGGCGACACCCACATGGCGATGCGCGCAAGGAACACGACAGTCCCCGAGGCATCGCTCACCTCGACGGTGACCGGCAGTGCATACCCCGCGTCCGCGGCCACGATCGCGACATCCGGCGTGGCGACCGCGCGCATCGTGCCGCGCGCCCGCACCAGGTACTCCACCGTCATGCCCTTGGGAATCCAGCGCATCGACGGCGGCAGGCTGGCGTCGGTCATGACGCCGGCCGCGAGCTCGGCCAGGTTGCACAACGCGATCGCGTGTACGGTGCCGATGTGATTGCGCACGCGGCGCCGGTCGCGCATCGCGACCACGCAGCGGTTGGCCTCGAGCACCTCGAAGCGGGGCGCGATGGTGGCGAAGTAGGGCGCCTTCAGGCACACCGCGCGCGCGAACAGCCAGCGCCCTAGCGGCAGGCGTTCAAGGCGTCGGTAGGTTGCGAGCAGGGACATGGCGAGACTCCCATGGCGCCGGGCTTGCCCGGCGCGGACCGCAACCCATCCGTTCAAGGGCACCGGGCACGCGCGGCGCTACGTGCGGGATCGCGTGATGCAGCAGTTCAGGGCCCAAACGAAAACGGCGGGCGCGAAGCTCGCCGTCCGTTGCTCACGCCGCCGCGCGCGGCGCTTCCTCGTGCGTGCGCGGCCGGTAGCCCGCCGAACGCAGTTCGGCTGCATCGAAGTCATCGACGCTGATCGCATCGACCGTCATCACCCGCAGCTCCTCGAGCTGGCGGCGCTCCTCGGCGGTGATCCAGCCCTCGCGCACGCCCTCGTCGAGCTGCGCCTCGAAGTCGAGCGAGGCGATCCCGCGCGTCTTGAGCGCCTTCAGGAACTTGCGCTCCACAGGCTCGGCCAGCACCACCTTCGGCAGGTAGCTGTCGATGCGCCCGGCAGGATTGTTCTCGCACGGCGTCAGGAAGGCGCCGACGCCGAGGCGGTCGCGCGCTTCGTTGGGCGTCATCAGTAGCGACGCGGCGCGGTGGCCGAGGCGGTCGCTCGGCGCCTGCGCGCGGCGGCCCCACGGGAACACCAGCATCCACATCAGCCAGCCGACCGGGCGCACCGGGAAGTTGCGCAGCGCCGCCGACAGCGCCACCTCGATCTTGTGGATCGCGTCGTGGAAGGCCCATGCGAGCAGCGGATGGTCGGTGGCCGGGCGGCCCTGGTCCTCGTAGCGCTTGAGCATCGCGCTGGTGATGTACAGCTGGCTCAGCACGTCGCCCAGGCGTCCCGACAGCGATTCCTTGAACTTGAGCTTGCCGCCCAGGAGCAGCATCGAGGTGTCGGCCAGCAGCGCCAAGGTGGCCGAGTAGCGGTTGAGCTTGCGGTAGAAGCGTCGCGTGTAGGCATCGCCCGGGGCCGCGCCCACGCGCGCGCCGGTCACGCCGTACCACCAGCTGCGCACCGCGTTGCTGATCGCGAAACCGATGTGGCCGAACAGGTTGCGGTCGAACTCCACCAGCCGCTCGCGTGGATCCGGCAGCTGCGCGGCCTTCATTTCCTTGAGCACCCACGGATGGCACAGGATCGCGCCCTGGCCGAAGATCATCAGCGAGCGCGTCATGATGTTCGCGCCTTCCACCGTGATGCTGATCGGCGTGGCCTGCCAGCCGCGGCCCAGGTAGTTGCGCGGGCCCAGGATGATGCCCTTGCCGCCATGCACGTCCATCGCGTCGCGGATGACCTCGCGGCTCATCTCGGTGCAGTGGTACTTGGCGATGGTCGAGGGCACCGCGGGCAGTTCGCCGCGCGCGACCGCCGCCGCCGCGGCTTCGGCCAACGCGCTGATCGCGTAGGTGTTGCCGGCGATACGCGCCAGCGCCTCCTCGACGCCCTCGAAGCGGCCGACCGACAGGCCGAACTGCTTGCGGATCCGCGCGTAAGCACCGGTCGCCAGCGCGCACGTCTTGGCGCCGCCGCTGGACGTGGAGGGCAGGGTGATCGAACGGCCGATCGACAGGCACTCGACCAGCATCTGCCAGCCCTTGCCCGCATAGGCTTCGCCGCCGATCAGCTGGTCCAGCGGCACGAACACGTCCTTGCCGCGGATCGGCCCGTTCTGGAACGTGCTGTTGAGCGGGAAGTGGCGGCGGCCGATCTCGACGCCGGGCGTGTCGCGCGGCACCAGTGCCAGCGTGATGCCGATGTCCTGCACGTCGCCGAGCAGGCCGTCGGGGTCGTACATGCGGAACGCCAGGCCGATCAGGGTCGCCACCGGCGCCAGGGTGATGTAGCGCTTGTCGAAGGTGAGCCTGACGCCCACCACGCGCGCGCCGTTCCAGTCGCCCATGCAGACGATGCCGTAGTCGGGGATGCTGGTCGCATCCGACCCCGCCCATGGCCCGGTCAGCCCGAAGCACGGCACCTCGCGTCCATCGGCCAGACGCGGCAGGTAATGGTCCTTCTGCTGCTGCGTGCCGTAGTGCATCAACAATTCGGCCGGACCAAGCGAATTGGGGACGCCGACCGTGGACGACACGACGCTGGAGATCGACGCCAGCTTCTCGATGACCTTGTGGTTGCCCAGCGCGGTGAAGCCCAGGCCGCCGTACTCCTTCGGCACGATCATCCCGAAGAACCTGTTGGCCTTGATGAAGTCCCACATCGCCGGCGGAAGGTCGGCCTCCACGTGGGTAATGTGCCAGTCGTTGGTCATCCGGCACAGCTGTTCCACTGGGCCGTCGAGGAACGCCTGTTCGTCGGGCCGCAGCGCGGGCACCGGCTGGCCATGCAGTTGCGACCAGTCGGGCTTGCCGGAGAACAGCTGCCCTTCCCAGCCCACCGTGCCCGCCTCCAGTGCGACGCGCTCGGTCTCGGTCAGCGGCGGCAGAATCTTGACGTAGAAGCCCAGGAGGGGCCGCGTGATCAGCGGCATGCGGATCTGCGGCACCAGCAGCGGCAGCGCGACCAGTGCCAGCAGCACCGCGCACACGATCGTGGCGGTGCGGTCGTCCACGACCAGCGCGCAGGCCACGAGCGCGGTGGCGCTCAATGCGGCCCACAGTGGGAGGCGCAGGCGGTGGTAGGCGCTGATCGCGCCGACCAGCAGCAGTGCGAACAAGGGCAGGACGATGCTCATCGGAACGCTCCCGCGGGCGCCATGCCCGCCGATCGGTGCTGTGCTCGGGACTGCACGCGTGCCTCCGTCGATGCCGCATTCAAACGACGGGTTGAAACGCGTGCCATACGGCCAAGTATGTTGAGGCGTGCGCGCGGATGTCAACGTGAACGCGGCGCTTTTTCGCCCACATCACGCTGCCATCGGAGGGCGGCCGGGCCAGGCGCCGATGGCCGGCAGCGGCGCATACTTTTGTGCGGTACGGCGTATGGATACACTGCGTCGATGACCGAAGCCGTGAAGTCCGAACGCAACGCGCGCCTGTCCGCCGACGACTGGGCCCAGGCCGCGCTCGACCTGATCGCCGAACAGGGTGTCGCCGCCGTCGCGGTGGAGCCGCTCGCGCGCCGGCTGGGCGTGACCAAGGGCAGCTTCTACTGGCATTTCCCCTCGCGCGACGCGCTGCTCGTCGCCGCGCTGGAGCGCTGGGAGAAGGTCGAGCAGGAAACCGTGTTCGGCCAGCTCGAAGCCATTGCGGACCCGAGCGAGCGCCTGCGCGCGCTGTTCAACGTGGTCGCGCACGAGTTCAAGAGCCACGTCATCTATTCCGAGCTGCTCAAGGCGCTCGACCATCCCGCGGTGCAGCCGGTCATCGGGCGCGTCTCGCAGCGGCGCATGGATTACCTGTCGGCGTCGTTCCGCCAGGCCGGCCTGGCCTCCACCGACGCCCAGCACCGCGCGCGACTGGCGTACGCGGCCTACGTCGGCTTCCTGCAGCTCAACCTGCAGCTGCACCAGGCACGCCTGGCGCACGATGAATTCGAGGCCTACGTCGAGCACGTGATGGCCACCCTCATTCCCTCGAACTGACGCCCGGCCGGAGGCCGCCCATGAACGCCCAGACCCACGACTTCGCCGCCGCGCGCCCGCCGCTGCACACCGCCGGCAGCACGCTGCCCGCGCTCAACGCGTGGATCGCCGAGGTCGCCGCGCTCACGCGCCCTCATGCCATCCACTGGTGCGACGGCTCGGACTCGGAGAACGACGCGCTCGTGGCCCAGATGCAGGCCGACGGAACGCTGATCAAGCTCAACGAGCAGACGCATCCCGGCAGCTGGCTGCACCGCTCGCATCCGGACGACGTCGCCCGCGTCGAACACCTCACTTTCGTGTGCACGACGGAAGCCGAGGACGCCGGCCCCAACAACCACTGGAAGTCACCCGCCGAGGGCCACGCGCAGATGGACTCGCTGTTCGACGGCTGCATGGCCGGGCGCACGCTGTACGTCATCCCGTACTGCATGGGCCCGATCGACTCGCCGCTGTCGCGCTGCGGCGTGGAAGTCACCGACAGCCCGTACGTCGTCGCCAACATGCGCCTGATGACGCGCATGGGCGCAGCCGCCCTGACGCGCATCGAGCGCGAAGGCACGTTCGTCCGGGGCCTGCATTCGATCGGCGAGCTCGACCCGAACCGCCGCTTCATCATGCATTTCCCGGAAGAACTGACGATCAAGTCGTACGGCTCCGGCTACGGCGGCAACGCGCTCTTGGGCAAGAAGTGCCATGCCCTGCGCATCGCCAGCCACCAGGCGCGCAACGAAGGCTGGCTGGCCGAGCACATGCTGATCCTCGGCGTGGAAACGCCGGCCGGCGACACGCACTACATCGCCGCGGCGTTCCCGTCGGCTTGCGGCAAGACCAACCTCGCCATGCTGATCCCGCCCGCGGGCTACCGCGAGAAAGGCTGGAAGGTGTGGACCGTCGGCGACGACATCTGCTGGATGCGCCCGGGTGCGGATGGCCGCCTCTATGCGATCAACCCGGAAGCCGGCTTCTTCGGCGTCGCGCCGGGCACGTCGCGCTCGTCGAACCCGAACGCGCTCAAGACCATCGCGCGCGACACCATCTTCACCAACGTGGGCCTCACCGCCGATGGCCAGCCGTGGTGGGAAGGCCTGAATGGCGACGCGCCCGCCTTTGACTGGCGCGGTCATGAATACGATTCCAGCAAGGGTCCCGCCGCGCATCCCAATGCGCGCTTCACCGTCAGCGCGAAGCAATGCCCGTCGTATTCGCCCGAGGCCGAGAACCCGCAGGGCGTGCCGATCAGCGCCATCGTCTTCGGCGGCCGCCGCGCCTCGCTGGTGCCGCTGGTGTTCGAGGCACGCGACTGGACGCACGGCGTGCTGGTCGGCGCGTCGATGGGCTCGGAAACCACGGCCGCGGCCACCGGTGCGGTCGGCGTCATGCGCCGCGACCCGATGGCGATGAAGCCTTTCTGCGGCTACAACTTCGCCGACTACTTCGCCCACTGGCTGTCGTTCGATACGGCAAGCGCGAAGCTGCCGCGCGTCTTCCACGTCAACTGGTTCCGCAAGGGCGCGGACGGCAAGTTCCTGTGGCCCGGCTTCGGCGACAACCTGCGCGTGCTCGAGTGGATCATCGGCCGCACCCAGGGCACCGCCGGCGGCGTCGACACCCCGATCGGCACGCTGCCACGCGCCGATGACCTCGACCTCGACGGCGTGACCTTGGACGACGAAGCGCGCGACGTGCTCTTCGGCTTCGACCGCGCCGCCTGGCGCGCCGAGTTCGACGGCATCGCCACCTACCTCGACGACTACGGCCCCCGCATGCCGCAGGGGCTCAGGGACGAGCAGCGTCGCATCGCCGAAGCGCTGGGCTGACCGTGGAGGCGGCCCCCGCGCCGACGCGGCAGTGGACGATCGACGGGCGCCGGATTGCCTTGTTCGATGGGCTGCTGCCCAACGTCGGCGATTTCGTGCGCGGGCTCGATGCGGCATCCTTCAGCCGCACCGAGGTGGCACGGCCGGAGACAGCCGAACACCGGCATTGGGCTTCGCCGATCCGGATCGAAGCGCTGCTTCCCCAGCCGCTGTACGCCACCACCATGGGCGCGCTGCGGCAGTTCGATCCCGCAACGACGTACCAACCGTACCGGGCCTACACGAACGTCGCGGGGTTCGGCGACATGCTGTTCACCCATGTCGACTGCCTGCCGGGGCAGGGCGACCTGACGGCGCTCTGGTACATGTGCGATCGGTGGGACGTCGAATGGGGCGGGGAAACCGTGTTCTTGGACGCGGACGGGGAGATCGCGGCCAGCATCCTGCCGCGTCCGGGACGCCTGGTGATCTTCGATGGGGCGCTCCGGCATGCAGGCCGGCCGCCCGCGCGCATCTGTTACGTCCCGCGCTACACGCTGGCGATCAAGTTCGAACCGGTCGCTATGCAGGGTCCGCCGCGAACCACGCGTTGAACGCCACGGTGATGCGGGGCGACGAGCCGCCGTAGGGCGTCACGTAATGCGACAGCCATGACGGGAACAGCACCAGCTGGCCGGGCACCAGGTCGATCGCGTAGTTGCCGTGCGAGTAAGGCCACTTCAGCGTCGAATTGGCGACGTCCATGTAGGCGTTGGCGCCCGGCAGCGGCGAGGGGAACACCAGCGCGCCGTCGTTGGTCACGCCGGGACGCGGCTCGCTGGCCACGCAGTAGACCCCGGACCAGCTCGCCATCGGGTGGTTGTGGTAACCGAAGTAGCCGCCCGTGCGGGTTACGTGGAACCAGGTGTGGCTGGCGATGCGCAGCTGCGGCCTCGTGGCGCCGTCGAACGCGGCGTTGACGCTCCTGATCAGCTCGTTGAGCGCGCTCCAGCAGAAAGTGCGCAGTTCCGCGACCTCGGGTTCGGGCCGCGCGAAGAACTCGAAGTCGCTTTCGAACAGCCCATCGGGCTGGTGCACGAGCGCGGTCGTGTTGCGGTGGGCGTCGCCCTGCTGCTCGAGCGAGAGGATCAGCCGCGCCAGCGCAGCGTTCAGTGCGTCGGCGCCGGCGAGCCTGGCATGCGCGAAGGGGACGGCGAAACCGGGCTGGATCGTGAGCGACATGGTCAGGTCAATCCGTGTTGGGCCAGGCGGTCGAGCATCGGCTGCAGCCACTGCTCGTAGGGGCGCCATGCGCTCCCGCGGTCCTTGAGGATTCCCGCGCGCACGTCCGGCGTGCTGGCCGTCGCGACCATCCCGCCTTCGCGTCCGACCTCGAGCATCTCCGGCACGAACTCGACGCCGCAATGCGCGGCGACCTCGCGCGCCCGTGCCTCGGGCTGCTCGACGAGCGCCTCGTAGCCGACGTCCAGGATGCGCGGGCCTGCGAGCGTCTTCCAGAAGTCCATCAGGTCGACGTACTCCTTGTAGTAGTCGGCCAGCTCGAGCTGGGAATACGAGTACGTCGCCTCGTACGTGAACAGCGTGCGCAGGTTGGAGAAGCAGGTGTCCACCGGATCACGCCGCATGTGCAGGACGCGCGCATCGGGGAGTGACGCGAGGATCTGCCCGAGGAGCAGGAAGTTGGGGTTGAGCTTTTCGGTGACGTGCGAGCGCCCTCGCGCACGCCACCTGATGGCCTCGCCATAGAGGGCCCCGAGCCGCTGCAGGTCGATGCCACGCGCGCGCGACAGCAGTTCGGGATCGGCGACGCCCTGGCAGAAGTGGTCGGCCAGGAGCCTGAACTGCGCGGTGAACGTATAGGTTTCGCCCGCATCGCTGATCTGCGGGCTCCCAGACAGGATGCGCTCGAGCAGTGTGGTGCCGCTGCGATGCATTCCGACGATAAACACCGGCCGTGGAGACGCCACGGTCGCTTGCGGAACGACAGGAAGTCCATTGGCGAAGATGTCGCGTTGCGTCCTGAAGATCGCCTGTGCCGCCGCGTGGTCGTAAGGCTGGACGCGTCGCTTTGCGGCGCACGCACGCTCCAGCGCGCGCCACGCTCCTTCGTATTCGCGCAAGTCATGCAACTGGTTATGCAGCGCGTACGCCAGGCACACCGTCTCCGTATCGGAAGGTGCGGCCGACAGCAACGATTCGAGTTCCTCGACAAGGTTGGATTCGGGCGTCGCCCGCATCACCTTGGAGAGCACCGTGTAGACCGACGGAAACCGCGGACGGAGCTTGAGCGCCTTGCGGAAGGATTTCGCGGCGGCGGTGTTGTCGCCCGCGAACATCGCCAGAAGGCCTCGGATGTTGTGGGCGTCCGGGTCCAGCCCGGTTGCGCGCTCTGCGCGATCGAGGGCGGCTTCGGCGGCCGGGTACAGACCCGCGCTCAGCATGAAGGTGCATAGATCGATCAAGCGCTCGGGGGCTAGGCGGCTCAGCAGATTGGTCGCTTCGACGTACGCCAGCATCCGCTCGGACTCCTCGAAACGACGGAGGCGTCGTGCGATCGCCAAGCCCGCGATCGGCTCGACATGGGGCCCTCCCGCGGCTGCCGCGCGAAACACGCATTCTCGGGAGAGCGCGTAACGGTCGAGCTTGTCGTATGCCGACGACAGCTCCAGCCACGCCGGCACACTATTCGGATACCGCGTCGCAAGCTCGCGGTAGCTCTCACACGCGCGATCCCAACGTTGCGCCTCTGCATGGCGGCGCGCCGTCGCCCATCCCGGATCGGTTTGATAGGACTGCAAGGCCGCCTCGCTCCAACGCTGTTGATGAAAGCCTAAAAGAAAACGGCCCCCTTTCGGAGGCCGTCGTCCTGCAACCTGTGGCGTGGATCAGAACTTCTGCTGGTACTGCAGGTAGTAGAAGCCACCTTCCGGCAGGTCGTACGCGCCATCGAAAGAGTGCGCGAACGCGTTGCGGACCACCGGCGGCTCCTTGCCGAACAGGTTGCGCGCACCCAGCGACACCTTTGCGTTCCACGGGGTCTTCCAACCCACCTGGACGTCGTGGTAGGTCACCGACGGGATGCGGTTCTCGAAGCGGTTGATGCTGCCATCCGGGTTCAGGATGTTGTTGTTGCAACGTTCCTGCGGGATGTAACCGTACTCGAAGTAGTTGCCGCCATCGCAGGCTTCATCGAGGCCGGAGTAGTAACGCATCGCCCACGTGGCGTCGAAGTCGCCCATCTCCCAGCGCGTGGTCAGGTTCGAACGCAGGCGCCAGGTGGGCGCGCCGTTGTACTCACCGACGGTGCCGAACAGGGTGTTCTCGACCTGGTAGGTGTTGTCCCACTGGAAGCCGATCTTGCCGAAGCCCGTCTCGGGCAGGCGGTACTTGACGCTGAAGTCGTAGCCTTCGACCTCACCCTCGGCCAGGTTGAACTGCGTCTGGCGCAGGTCGATGATCTGGCCGGTCGCGTCACGCTGGACGAACGAGCAGAACAGGTCGCGCTGCGCCTGGTCGACGGAGCCGTTAGGGGCGCCGATGTCGTTGTAGCAGGCGCGCAGGATGGCCTGCGAACCGCGGAACGAAATCACGTCCTCGAGCTCGATCTTGTACCAGTCCAGCGAGAAGTCCAGGCCCTCGACGAAGCTCGGGCTGTAGACCAGGCCCAGCGAACGGGTCTCACCAAACTCGGGCTTCAGCTGCGGGTTGCCGCCGACGAGCGAGCGGATCTGCGTGTTGAGCTGCGCCACGCCGGCCGCCGGCACGCCATCAGCAAAGCAGCGCGCCTGGTCGGTGTTGGTGAGGGCGATGTTCGCCGTGTTGCAGGGGTCGATGGCGTTCGGGAAGCTCTCGCCGCCGCCGGAGAACAGGTCGGTCACGCTCGGGGCGCGGAAGGATTCCGACACCGTACCGCGGAGCATCAGATCTTCGAACACCTGCCACTTGATACCGAGCTTGGTCGAGGTGTCCTCGCCGATGTCAGGCCGTACGGTGCGACCGCCGAAGAAGCCGCTCGAGTCGTAGCTGGTGTAACGGCCTGCCAGGTTGACCTCCAGCAGCTTGGCGAACGGCACGTCCGCCAGCAGCGGCACGTTGAACTCGAGGTAGGCTTCGTCCGAGTTCACGTTGCCATTGGTCGGCTCGGTGAAGTTGTCGGACGAGCCGCCGCCGGCGACCAGCGCGTCGGGGCTGTTGAAGAACGACGTGCGGCGGTGCTCGAAGCCCACCGCAAAGCCCAGCGGGCCAGCCGGCAGGTCGGCGAGGTCGCCCGACAGGTTCACGAAGTAGTCCTTCGTGGTGTTGCCCGACTGCGAGTTCTGCGTGTAGCTGACGTAGTTGATCATCGCGTCGTACTCGGCGCGCGAGATCACGCCCGCGCCGAGGCCCAGGTCCGGGCCGCCGAACACGTTGAACGGGGTGCAGCCGGCGATGACGTTGCCGGGGGTGCCGCAACGCAGCACACCCTGGCCGTCACGGAACGACGGACCGACGGCGCGGCGGAGGTTGAACAGGTTGATGTAGCCCGTGCCGCGCTCGTTGAGCTTGGACTCGAGGTACGAATACCCGGCGTCCCAGTACATCGCGCGGTCGAACAGGTTGAACGAGCCATCCAGCCAGCCGGTGACCGCGATGTTGTCGTTGTCGTACGTCGGACGGCGCGGACCGACGGCCTGCATGCGGAAGCCGGTCGACGAGAAATCTACGCCGAAGGGATTGAACACGTTGTCCCGCGTCGGGGCGAATGCCCACTGGGGACCTTGAGTGCCGTTGATGTTCATTGACAACGGTACTTCGGCAAGCTGCTGCACCGAACGACGCTTGACGTAGGTCGACATCACGTTGGCGCTGATCGAGTCGGTCAGCCGCAGGCTGCCCTGGCCGTATACGTTGAAGCGCTCGATCGGCTGCAGGATGTAGTTGACCGGTGCGAAGTTGTAACGATCGGACGAGCCGGAGCCGTTGTTGGTGAAGCTGACGAACGGACGGAAGTCGGTGACCTGGCGACCGTCCTGGCCGCGATCGAGAGTAATCGCTGGGAATCGATCCCCACCATCAAGACGCCCGTTTCCGTTGAAGTCGCTGCAGTCACGGAAACCTGCGGAAGTCGTCACGATAGTCCCGCGGCAACGTCCGAAGTTACCGCGCAGGGTGAAGCCGGAGCCGTACAGGCCGCCGGATTCCAGGTCGCCGCCGCCGAACTCCGGCACCGACGAGATGGTGCGGTCGCCGGCGAACACCGGCTCCTGATCCGTGTAGCTGATGCTGAAGACCGTGTTCAGGCGGTCGGTGTTGGCGCCCAGGGTGAAGTCGTAGGCCTGCTGGAAGCCGTCGCCTTCGGCGTACTGGCCGAGGTAGGCACGCGCTTCGCCGCCTTCGAAGTTCTTGCGGGTGATGACGTTGACCACGCCGGCGATGGCGTCGGAGCCGTACACCGCCGAGGCGCCGTCCTTCAGCACTTCGATCCGCTCGACGACCGCGATGGGGATGGTGTTGAGGTCGACGGTGCCGTCGCCGGCGGTCAGCCAGCGGCGGCCATTGACCAGCACGAGAGTGCGGGTGGCGCCGAGGCCGCGGAGCGAGATGTTCTGCGTGCCATCGCTGCCGTTGGTGCTGGTGGTGATGTTGCGCAGCGCGCCGCCGTCGCTGGACGTGATGTTGAACAGCACGTCGCCGACGGAGGTCAGGCCGGTTTCCTCGAGTTGCGCGCGGTCGATCGTCAGGATCGGCGAGCTGGTCTCGGCGTCGACCTGGCGGATGCGCGAGCCGGTCACCTCGACGCGGTCGAGCTCCTGGGGCTGGGAAGCGGTGTCTTGCGCAACCGCTGCGCCCGAACCCGCGATGGCGCCCGCGGCGAGGGCGAAGGAGATCGCCTCACGGAGCTTGGTGGTCTTCAGGGTCATCTCTCTCTCCACAAGTAAGTCTTGGTTTGGTTCCCATGGGAGCCAGCCGGAGGCGCAATACGAAGCGCCCAAATCGGCAAGGCCGGGCCGATCGTAGCCGGACCGTCCGGGAAATTAAAGTGTCGTTAAAGGTTCCGCCAAGTCCTTGATCAACAAGGCATTCTCTTGGGGCGAGAACCGCATGCTCAGTTGCTGCATTGCAGCAACCGGCCGGGAATGGACCTGCGAATGCGTCCTAGAGGTCCTGCTCGTACCGCACGAACGGCACCGTGCCCTCTTCCTTGTCCGCATTCGCGGGGCTGAAGGGGTTGCGGCCGCGGGTGACCACGTTGTCGGCGCCGACGGTGAGCTGGCCGGACCACGGCGTCCGCCAGGTCAGGCCGAGGCCGACGCCTTCCCAGCGGCCTGCCACGTTGGGGGCGTCCACCACGCGGCCGATGACGTTGGCGGCGAACGGGCCGTAGCCGGCGCCGAGGGTCACGCTGCCGGTGGTCCAGCGGTCGGTGACCGAATCGGGCACGTCCCCGGCCGGCACGAGGCGCGCGCGGGCCACGGTGCCGCCGATGGAGACGGTGGCCTCCCGGCCGATGCCCGCCTGGCCGAACACGGTCAGCGAGTTCTGGTCCACCCGCTGGGCGCGGGCGGTGGGGCTGAGCCACGCGGGCAGGCCGTCGCGCGCGGTGCCGACGTTGACGCCGACGCGCTGGTTGCCACGCGAGAGCGCTACGCCGGCACTGGCGCCGCGGGCGTCGTCGTCGAGCGCGGCGAGCATGCAGTGGTTGACGAGGTTGCCGATCGCGCCGGCCAGGCCGACGCTGCGGTCGCAGACGAGGCCGAGGCTGCCGTCATCGACGCCGAACGCCGCGTCCAGCGTGGTGCGCCCGACCTTCCAGCGTGCGCCCGCCGCGGGGGCGGTCGACGGTTCGAGGAAGAGCACCGCTTCGAGCTTGCCGTTCGACTGGTTCCACACCGGCAGCGCCTCGGTGCGCGCCTTGCCCTGCGCATGCGCGGCGCCGCAAGCCAGCACGGCGAGCACGACGGGGAGCAGGAGGCGGGCAAGGCGTGGCGTCATGGCGCAGGTGCGACCGCGGCGGTCGGCTGGAGTTCCCCGGAGGATGGCCGGGACTGTAGCAGTGTTTATGTTTATTTAACAATCGGCTCGGGCGACCGCCGCGCCTACTGCAGGGTGGTGGGCGCGGCGGCTTCCAATCCCGCCGAGGCCAGCAGGGCCTCGATCCGGGAGGCATCCACGCGGTATTGCTGGCCGCAGAACTCACACGCCACTTCGGCCGCGCCGGTGTCGGCCGCCGCCGCCCGGGCCTCGTCGGCGCCAAGCGAGACCAGCATCGCCTCCACGCGCTCCAGCGAGCAGGAGCAGCCGAATGCGAGGGGACGCCGGGCGAGCTCGGCCACCCCGTCCTCGTGGAACAACCGGTGCAGCAGGTCAGCGCCGGACCAGTCGAGCAGTTCCCCGGGACGCAGGGTGTCGAACAGGGCGCCCACGCGGGTCCAGCCGTCGTCGTCGCCCTCGTCTCCCGGCAGCTTCTGGACCATCAGCCCGGCCGCCCGCGTGCCGTCGCAGGCCAGCAACAGGCGCGTGGGCAACTGCTCGGACCGGGCGAAATACGCTTCGAACGCGGCCGCGAGGCTGTCGCCCTCCAGGCCCACCAGCCCCTGGTAGCGCATCGGCTCGCGGCCGCCGGTGCCCGGGTTCTCGATGGTGATGGCCAGCACCGCCGGCGCCAGCGCCTGCAGGTCGCGCGAAACTCGATCCGAGCCTTCGGCGATGCGCACGATCCCGCGCAGGGTGCCGGCGGCGGTGCATTCGGCGAACAGCGTGCGCACCGGCCCTTCGCCCCGCAACTGCACCGAGAGGCGTCCGTCGACCTTTGCGTGGCCGGTGAACAGCGCCGCGGCGGCGCAGGCTTCGCCGAGCAGCTCCGCGGCCGCCTCGGGCGCGTCGTCGACGCGCGTGCGGATCTGTCGCCAGGTGTCGTGAAGGTGCACGCGGACTCCGCGCACGCCGGCATGTTCGATGAGGAAGCGGGTGAGACCGTCGCGATCGACGGCGGGCGTAGCGGTTGGGGTCATGGTCTTGGCCAGGCGCGCGTCATGCATGATGCGCGCGCCGCGCGGGAGCGGCGTGTCGAGATGGGGATCATCGGCCGTGGTGCAAGACGGGGCGAAGCGCGGGCGTCGACGCTGGCTGCGCAGGCTGGCGCTGCTGCCGGTGCTGGCGGTGGCGCTGACGGTACTGCAGGTGCTGGTGCTGAGGGTGGTGGACCCGCCGTTCAGCGCGTTCATGGCGTGGCGGCAGTTCGATGCGTGGCGCGCGGGCGACTGGCGCTTCCGCGTCGCCCATGACTGGCGTGACCTGTCGGCGATGTCGCCGCATGTGCCCGTCGCGCTGGTGGCAGCCGAGGACCAGCGCTTCGCCGAGCACGACGGCTTCGACTTCAAGGCGATCGAGAAGGCGCGTGCGAGCAACGCGCGCGGGCGGCGACTGCGCGGCGGCAGCACCATCAGCCAGCAGACCGCGAAGAACCTGTTCCTCTGGAGCGGCGGCGGCTACGTCCGCAAGGCGATCGAGGCCTGGTACACGGTGCTCATCGAGGCGCTGTGGCCGAAGCGACGCATCCTGGAGGTGTACGCCAACGTCGCCGAATTCGGCGATGGCGTGTACGGCGCGCAGGCCGCCGCGCGCACCTACTTCGGCCGCGACGCGCGCCGGCTCGAGGCCTGGCAGGCCGCGCGCCTGGCGGCCGTGCTGCCGAGGCCGAAGAAATACAGCGTCGCGCGGCCCGGGCCGTACGTGCAGCGGCGCACGCGGGCGATCCAGCGGCAGATGCGGGGCATCGGCGGAGCCGCCTACCTGCGCCGGCTGGACTGAGCGTCACGCGCGACGCGCTGCGTACACTGCCCGCATGGACCGGTTGACCGTCGTCATCGCCGCATACAACGAAGCCGAGGCCCTGCCGGTGCTGCACCCGCGGGTCGCCGCGGTGCTGGACACGCTGGCACGCGATCACCGCATCGACGGCCGGGTGCTGTACGTCGACGACGGCAGCAGCGACGGCACCTGGAACGCGATGCGCGCGATCGCCACCGGCGATGCGCGCGTGGGCCTGCTGCGCCTGTCCCGCAACTTCGGCAAGGAACAGGCGCTGACCGCGGCGCTCGACCACGTGGGCGAGGGCGCGGCGGTGATCCTCGATGCCGACGGGCAGGATCCTCCGGAGCTGATCGGCGAATTCGTCGCGCGCTGGCGCGAGGGTTTCGACGACGTCTACGGCACCCGCGTCGTGCGCGAGGGCGAGGGCTGGGCCAAGCGGGCCACCGCGCATGCGTTCTACCGAGTGATCGGCCGGCTTTCGAGCACGCCGATTCCCCCCGACACCGGCGATTTCCGCCTGCTTTCGCCGCGCGCGCTGGCCGCGCTGGGCCAGCTGCGCGAACGCCATCGCTTCATGAAGGGCCTGTTCGGCTGGGTCGGCTTCAACCGCGTGTCGGTCCCGTACGAGCGCCAGCCCCGCGTCGCGGGCACGAGCAAGTTCAACTTCTGGCGGTTGTGGAACTTCGCGCTGGAAGGCATCACCAGCTTCACCACCGCACCGCTGCGGCTGGCCACCTACCTCGGCGTCGCGACCGCGCTGGTGGCGTTCGCGTATGCCTGCGTGGTGGTGGTCAAGGCGCTGCTGTGGGGCGACCCGGTCGCGGGCTGGCCGACCATGATGACCGTGGTGCTGCTGATCGGCGGCGTGCAGTTGATGGCGCTCGGGATGATCGGCGAATACCTGGGCCGGCTGTACGAGGAATCCAAGCAGCGGCCGCTGTACCTCGTCGACACCTGGCAGCCGGCGGCGGGCGTATCCTCGGCCGCGTCGATCGCCACGGGAGACGCCGATGCGCACGGTGCGGCAGCTGCTGCAGGGCAAGCCCGCTGAGGTCCACGTCATCGCCCCCGATGCGCCGGTGCTCGAGGCGTTGCGGCTGATGGCCGAGCGCGGCATCGGCGCGGTGGTGGTGTGCGACGGACGGCGGCTGGCGGGGTTGCTCTCCGAGCGCGATTACGCGCGCAAGGTCGTGCTGCAGGGCCGCACGTCGGCCGACACGCCGGTGCAAGACATCATGATCCGCGAGGTGCAGACGGTGGCGCCGGCCGACAGCGTGGACCACTGCATGCAGCTGATGACCGACCGCCGCGTGCGCCACCTGCCGGTGCTGGTCGACGGCGAGGTGGTGGGCGTGGTGTCGATCGGCGATCTGGTCAAGGCGGTGATCGAGGACCAGCGGGTGGAGCTGGACCAGCTGCAGCGGTATATCGCGTCGTGAGGGGCTAGGGACTAGGGATCAGGGACTAGGGTAGGACGCGCGTTTCTTCTAACCCCTAGGCCCTAGCCCCTAGGCCCTAAACCCCTGCGAATCACTTCGCGTAGCGGCCGCCGCACTCCGCGTCCTTGCCGGGGCCCAGTTCCAGCGTGGCCAGCAACGCGGCAGGCGGGGCGATGCTGCCGAGCGCGAGGGCGAGCGCGCCGCGCAGGCCCACGCGGGCGTAGTCGGGGCCGAACTTCGGTTGCTTGAAGGTGCCCGTCAGCTTCAGCGGCGAGCGCAGGGAAATGAGGCTGCGGTCCTTGGGGCGGGGGCGCAGGGTGAGGGCGAACGTTTCGTTGCGCAGGTCCATCGTGCCCTTGCCGACGATGATGGTGTCGGTGGTGTCGAACGCCAGCGCGCGCGCGGTCATCACGCCGTCGTCGACCGCGAAGTCGCCGAAGGCGCAGCGGATCGGAATCTGCCGGTCCTTGCCGAGCTTGAACTTGATGATCTCGGCGATGTCGATGCCCGCCATCTCCATCAGCAGGTTGCTGACCTGCCCGCGGCCCATGCCCACCGCGATCTGGCCATCGCCGTTGGCGAACATCGCGGCGATCGAGTTGCCACGCGTGTCCAGGTCGATGCGACCGCCCACCTTGCCCACGGCGTTCTGCGCGAGCTTGACCTTGGGCAGCAGCCTGGACAGATCGAGTCCGCGCGCGGTGATGTCGGCGCGCGTCCTGATGGTCTTCTGCCGCGCATCCATGCGGATGGTCGAGCGGATGTCGCCGCCGGCCACGCCGAAGTTCAGCGGTTCCAGCCGCAGCAGGCCGGCGTCGAGCTTGAGGTGCGCGTCCATGTCATCGAGCGGCCAGCTCGGCGCGTTGATGCGGCGCGCCTTCAGGCGCACGTCGGCGTCCATCGCGTTGAGCTTGTCGAGTTCGTAGGGCGTGGTCGGCAGCAGGCGCGAGCTGGCGTCCTGGCGTGCATCCTTCGCCGCGAGTTCGGGGTTGGTCGCCTCGCCGCGTTCGGCCTGCGGCGCACCGCCGACGAAGCCGGCGAGATCGTCGAAATCCAGCCGCTTCGACACCAGGTCCGCGCGCAGGAACGGACGTTTGCGTCCCGTGGTGACGTGCGCGTCGCCAGCCAGGTCGCTGTCGCCGACGCGGCCGGTGAAGTCGTCGTACTTCCACGTCGGACCGTCGCGCGTGAAGCGTCCATCGAGCTGGTACGGGGGCGTATCGGGCGTGGCGATGCCGAGCAGCGGGTAGAGGTCGGCCAGGTTCCTCCCGGCGAGCAGCAGCTTGAGGTCGAAGTCGGCCAGGCGCAGCGGATCGAGCAGCGTGCCGCGCGCGTGCGCACGGGTGGGTCCCGCGGTGGCCTTGACGTCGATGCGGTACGGGCTGTCGCGGTCGCGCAGGTTGAGGGGCGAATCCGCGCGCCCCTCCAATGTGAAGCGGTTGCCCTGCCACGTGCCGCCGCCCTTGGCGGTGATCGGCGGCGGCGTGTCCACGTCACCCCTGAGCGCACTGCTCACATCGAGCTTGATGTCGGTGCGCTGCGACGTGTCGAGGAAGGCGAAGCGCCCCGCGTCGATCCACACGCGGCGGAACTGCGGTTCCAGGCCTTTCCGGCCGTCGTCGGGGAAGGTCCAGTTGTTCCTGGCGCCGGCGCGTTCGAGATTCAGCACCGGCCTGGCGAGGCGGATCGTTGGGATCACGAGGTCGCGCTTGAAGAGAGGCTTGATCTCCAGCTCGAACTCCAGCCGGTCGGTCGACGCCATCAGCTTCTCGCGCGCCCACGGCGCGTTGCCCAGCGTCAGCCGGTCCATGCGGATCGTGGACGTCCAGCCGAGGTCGACGTCGAGATCGCCACCGATGCGGAACTCGCGCCCGGTCGCCTTTTCCACGCGTGACTCGACCGGGCGCTTGAACCAGTTCCAGTCCCAAATCGCGATGAGGATCGCGACGGCGATCGCCAGCACTCCGAGCACGATCCAGGCCGGGTGCACGCGCCGATGCGGGGCGCCGGCGTCAGTCGGGCGATCCGGATCCGGACTTGATGCTGATGCTGATGGCATGCGGGGGGTCGAATGCGTTCCGCCGTTGCCGGCGTCGGTCCCGCACCTTCGCAACCGCAACGGTCAAGCGACGGTGAACACGTTGCGCGGAGTTCAGCTCACGGCCGAGAGGGGCACGACCTGCGCCGCGACCGCGATGTAGTGGCAGGTGCTGCCGGCGATGACGAAGCCGTGCCACACCGCATGCGAATACGGCAGAGAGGGCCGGTGGTAGAACAGTGTCCCGGCGGTATAGGCCACGCCGCCGGCGAACAGCCAGCCGGTGGTCCACGCGTCCAGCGCCTCGAGCAACGGCTTGATCGCGACCAGCACCAGCCAGCCCATCGCGACGTAGATCGCCGTGGACACCACCCTGAAGCGGCCGGTGAAGAACAGCTTGAACACCACCCCGCCCAGGGCCAGCGTCCAGATCGCGATGAACAGGCCCCAGCCCCACGGCCCGCGCAACCCGATCAGGGTGAACGGGGTGTAGGTGCCGGCGATCAGCAGGTAGATGGCGCAGTGGTCGACCACCTTCGCGCGCGCCTTGTGCGCCGGATCGCGCAGTGCGTGGTACAGCGTGGACGCCAGGTACAACAGCAGCAGCGACAACCCGAACACGATCGCCCCCGCCAGCTGCCAGCCATCGCCATGCAACGCGGCCAGCGCGACCAGCGCGATGCCGCCGGCCAGCGCGGCGGCCGCGCCGAGGCCGTGCGTCCAGGCGTTGGCGAGTTCCTCGCGCAGCTCGCGCAGCGAGTGGGGGACTCCGTGCGTGTGGATGTCGGCCATGGCGGGAGCCTCTCCTGGAAGGGCGGAGCGATCGCTCCATGGGCAGCACGGCCTGCGCGCGCTGCTTATCATGACCGCATCCGCGCCGGTGCCCCGTCATGATCGTGTCCCACCAGCACCGCTTCATCTTCGTGCCGATGCCCAAGACCGGCACCCATTCGGTGCGCCAGGCGCTGCGCGTGCACCTGGGCCCCGCGGACCTGGAGCAGGTGGGACTGTTCGTGCAGAAGCGCTTTCCGTTCGCCGACATCGCCGCGCTGCGCCACGGGCACCTCAGCGTCCGCCAGGTGCGCCCCTACATCGGCGATGCGGCGGCGGACAGCTACGTCAAGTTCACCTTCGTGCGCAATCCGTTCGACCGCTTCGTGTCGTACTGCGCCTTCATGACGCGCGAGACCGGTGCGTTCGACCGCGACCCACGCGGCACCATGCAGAGGATCCTGTTCGAGGTGCGCCCGCTGCAGCACATCCATTTCCAGCCGCAGTACACGCTGCTGACCGATGATGCCGGCGCACTGGAGATGGACGAGATCGGGCGGGTCGAAACGATGCAGGCGTCCTACGATGCGGTCTGCGCGCGCATCGGCATCCCATCGGCGTCGCTGGGGCGGGTCAACGCCTCGCGTCGTGGTGACTACCGCCAGTACTACGACGACGCACTGGTCGAAGGCGTCGCCGCGCTGTACCGCCGCGACCTGGACCTGTTCGGTTACCAGTTCTGACCATGCACACGATGCCGGCCCCGCAGCCAATCGCGCCCAATCCGCGCAAGACCCCGCACCTGCGCCGGCTGGGCTCGGTCGACATCACCGCGCTGCGCGCGGCGGTGCTGGCGATCCCGGAGGCGCAGTGGGATGCCGAGAACGCGGAGAAGCCCAACCGCTTCGAGGCGCTGGACCGGACGCGGCACATCGTCTTCCGCTTCGTCAGCAACTTCCGCGACTGGCGCGATGCCTACGACCGCCCGCTGCTGGAGGCATGGCGTCCGCTGCTTGAGCCGGTGCTGGCCCAGGCGGTCACGCCGTACGGCTACGCGCGCGGCAGCTATCCGCGGATCATGCTGGCGCGCATGGCGCCGGGCGGGGTCATCAAGCCGCACCGCGACGCCAACCCCGCGGCGAAGTGGCCGCACAAGATCCACGTGCCGCTGCTGACCAACGAGCGGGTGACCTTCTTCATCGACGGCACCGGCCACCACCTGCCCGAAGGCGAGGCCGCCGAGGTCAGCAACATGGCCGTGCACGCGGTGGAGAACGCGGGCGACACCGACCGCATCCACCTGATCTTCGAGTACTACGACCTCGACCAGCCGGCGCCGGCGTGGGTGGACGCGCGCGCCTGAATCCGTCGCGGTCACATCGCCGCGCTTCGTCGGGCCTCAGGCCGGGGTCGGCGGGGCATCGCCGCCGTTGATCGACGACAGCGTCGCTGCGGCCAGGCGGGCCATCGTCGCCACGTCCTCGGCCGTCCAGGGGCGCGGTTCGAAGTCGATCGCGCAGAAGCTGCCGATGATCTCGCCGCCGGGCATCACCAGGGGGACGCCGAGATAGGCGCGCACGCCGAGCGTCGTCACCGTCGGCACGTCGCGGTAGACGGGATCGCGCAGGGTGTCTTCGATCACCAGCGGCGTCGCCGATCCGATCGAGTAGTGGCAGAACGTGCGCCCCTCCAGCTGGCGGACCTCGCTGAGCGGTGGGCTGAAGCCGAACGCGCTCTTGTAGAAGTCGCGGTCGCGGTCCACCAGCGAGAGGAAGGTCGCCGGCACGCCCAGCAGGTCGGCGGCGCGCTGCGTGAGCACATCGAAGCGGGCTTCCGGCGCCGTGTCGAGCAGGCCGGTCGCCTGGACCGCGGCCAGGCGATGCGGGTCGGCGACGCGCGCAGCGAGCGCGTCGGCATCGGTGGCCACGGACGGGTCGGGATGCATTGCGTTCACCTGTCTCAGTCCACTGCCACCGCGTGGGCATGTTCGCGCGTGGCCATGAACTCGACGGCGGGCGCGCGTTCCTGGGCGAGCTGCAGGTTGACCCGGGTGGGCGCGAGGTAGACCAGCTGGCCGGCGGCGTCGACGGCGAGGTACTGCGCGTTCTTGTCGCGGAACTCCTCGAGCTTCTTGCCGTCGTTGCAGCGGATCCAGCGCGCGGTGGCGACGTTGACCTGCTCGAAGCTGGCGTCGACGCCGTATTCGTCCTTGAGCCGGTAGGCCACCACGTCGAACTGCAGCACGCCGACCGCGCCCAGGATCAGGTCGTTCGACATGAGCGGGCGGAAGAACTGCGTGGCGCCTTCCTCGCTCAGCTGCGCCAGGCCCTTCTGCAGCTGCTTGAGCTTGAGCGGGTCGCGCAGGCGCGCGCGGCGGAACAGTTCGGGGGCGAAGTTGGGGATGCCGGTGAACGCGAGCTGCTCGCCGGTGGTGAAGGTGTCGCCGATCGAGATGGTGCCGTGGTTGTGGATGCCGATGACATCGCCCGGAAATGCACTCTCGGCGATCTCGCGGTCGGATGCCATGAAGGTCAGCGCGTTGGCGAGCTTGACCTCCTTGCCGGTACGCGGGTGGAAGGCCTTCATGCCGGCGCTGAACGCACCCGAGCACACGCGCATGAAGGCGACGCGGTCGCGGTGCTGCGGGTCCATGTTCGCCTGGATCTTGAACACGAATCCGGTCAGCGCGTCCTCGGCCGGCTGCACCTCACGCGTGGTGGTCGCGCGCGGCTTGGGCGAGGGGGCATGCTCGACGAAGAAGTCCAGCAGCAGCTGCACGCCGAAGTTGTTGACTGCCGAGCCGAAGAACACCGGCGTCTGCTCGCCGCGCAGGTAGGCCTGCGCATCGAACGGATGCGAGGCGCCTTCGACGAGCTCGAGCTGCTCGCGGACCTCGGCGAGCATCGGCGCGCTGATCGCGGCCTCCACGCCGGGATCGTCGATGGACGCGAAGATGGTCGAATCCTGGCGGGTGAAGTTGCGCCCCGGCTCGAACAGGTGCACCTCGCCGCTGACCAGGTGGACCACGCCCTTGAGCCGCTGGCCCATGCCGATCGGCCAGGTGATCGGCGCGCACTGGATCTTCAGCACGCGCTCGACCTCGTCCAGCAGCTCGATCGGGTCCTGGCCCTCGCGGTCGAGCTTGTTGATGAAGGTCATGATCGGCGTGTCGCGCAGGCGGCAAACGTCCATGAGCTTGATCGCGCGTTCCTCGACGCCCTTGGCGACGTCGATGACCATCAGCGCCGAATCCACCGCGGTGAGTACGCGGTAGGTGTCCTCGCCGAAGTCGGCGTGGCCCGGGGTGTCGAGCAGGTTGACGATGCGGCCCTCGTACGGGAACTGCATCACCGACGACGTCACCGAGATGCCGCGTTCCTTCTCCAGCGCCATCCAGTCGGAGGTGGCGTGGCGCGCGGCCTTGCGGCCCTTGACGCTGCCGGCCATCTGGATCGCGCCGCCGAACAGCAGCAGCTTCTCGGTCAGCGTGGTCTTGCCGGCGTCGGGGTGGGAAATGATCGCGAAGGTGCGGCGCCTGAGCGCCTGCATCGAAACGTCGGACATGGCGACGACGCGCGTGGGGCGCGACGGGGTGTCGGAGGGGCGCGGAGTCTAGCAGCCGCCCGGCGCGTGCCCGGGGTGCGCATGACGCCTGCGAAACGCGATGCCGCGCGGCGCGGCGTCGGCGCGTGGCGGTGCCGGCGCACCGGCATGTCGGACCGCGCGTCGGCGCGGCCATCGCTCGCCGGGTCAGCGTGCGGCAGACGCGCGCGGTGGCGGCGCCGCCCGGCGGCGCGGGTGGCGCGCGCTCAGCGCGCGTCGACGGCGACGATCCCGTCGGGCCCCAGCACGCGGACCGGGATCGATTCCAGGCGCATGCCGCGGTTGGCCTGCACGACGAAGTGCAGGTGCGGGCCGGTGCTGTAGCCGGTGTTGCCGGAGCGACCGATGGGCTGCCCCGCGCGGACGCGCGTGCCGGGGGCGACGTCGACGCCGTCGGCGTCCAGGTGCGCATAGAGGGCCATCGTGCCGTCGTCGTGGACGACGCGGATGAAGTTCGCGCGGGCGGCGGCGGACGGTGCGCGCGCGTTGGTCCGGTAGCTGGCTTCGACCTGCATCACCACGCCGTCGCGGGCGGCGAGCACGGGCGTGCCGATGTCGGCCGCGAAATCCAGCGCATGCCGGTTCTGCGCGTCGGCATGGCTGAAGGCGCCGTCGAAGCCCTGCTCGAGGCGCACCCGCGCCTGGCGCAGCGGGAACCGGTAGACGACATCGCGCGGTTGCGCGGCCGGACGCCCGGGCACGGTGTCCAGCAGCAGGCGGGTCTGGCGGCCGGGCACCGGCTCGACCACCGCCACCAGCGCGCTGCCGCCGGCCGGCACGGTGGCGCGCGCGGGGAGCGCGGGGTCCGCGCGCGGCTCGGGCGCGTCCGCGCTGCGCAGCATGACTTCGATCGGGCCGGCGAGATGGTTGTCAGCGATCGCGTGCACGCGCCCGTCCACGCGCGCCAGGCGCAGTCGCGCGACGCTCGCGGCGGCGTCGCCCGGCACCTGCAGCGTGGTCACGCGGATGCGCGCGTCGCGCGGTGCGTGGTCGCCGTAGTGCACGACCCCGTCCGCGCCGGTCCAGCGGAACACCGTCGCGCCCTGCGCCGCCGATGCGACGAGTGCGCACGCCGCCCACGCCACGAGCCAGCCGGGCCCGGCGCGGCGCATGGTCAGCGCGTGCAGGCCGGCGACAGGCCAAGCACGCGCGCGATGTCGCGCAGGTCGAACGCGCTGACCGACTTGTCGTCGTGCACCGCGAACAGCGCGCCGTGCGGGAACGCGCGCGTAGCCGGGGCGTGCAGGGTGACGCCGTCCGTGTAGGCGGTGGTGGTGCCGCGGAAGCTGCCCACCGGCGCCAGCGTCACGCGGTCGAACAGGTGGAACTCGGTCAGCGGCGCGAGCTGGTCGACCGCCAGCCAGTAGCCGGCGCCGTCGCCGCAGTTCCACAGCGCCACGCCCTCGGCCTCGGCGGCGAACGCGTCCTGCGGCAGGCTGCGGCCGGTGTAGCGGCCGCTGAAGGAGTACTCGCGCAGCGTCGAGGCGTGTCGGCGGTCCTCGTCGGCAATCAGCAGACGGTCGTTCGCCGGATCGCCGGCCAGCGATTCGACCATCCGCAGCGCCGATTCCTCGCGGGTGTCGCCGAAGCTGCCGGCATAGGTGGTGCGCAGCTCGCCATCGTGTTCGAGATGCACCCGGAAGCGGCGCACGCGCTGGTCGAGGGTGGCGAACGGCGGCACGACATCGAACTTCGCCCCCTCCATGAAACTGTCGGTGACGTAGAGCTCCAGTTCGCCCGGCTCGGTTTCGGTCAGCCAGATGCCGTACGGGCTCCTGAGCACGTCCTGCCCGAACGTCGCGACCGGGGTGAACGCGGGCAGCGCGAACACCTGCACGCGGCGGTTGTCGCGCTCGACCACGAACGCGCGATCGCCGTGCACGGCGATGCCGTTGGGACGGTCGAACTGGCCCGGCGCCTCGCCCTCGCCGCCGACATCGCGCAGGCGGGCACCGGTGTCGGCATCGAACACCACGAGGCGATGGGTGGACTTGGCCGTGGCGATCAGCCAGGTGCGGCCGTCGGGCGCCGGCCACGTGGCCAGCGAATCGAGTTCTTCCGACGGTTGGGGCGCGGAGACGTAAGCCTCCGGCACGGTGACCACGGTGGCTGCCTCGCGCGCGGTCGGCGCGGCGGGCGTTGCGGGGGTGGTCGCGGGTGCAGCTGGCGGGGTGGTTGTCGCGCATGCGGCCAGCAGCAGCATGGCGAGGGCGGCAAGAGGGGCGCGGTTCGTCATGCACGCAGTGTATCGGGCACGCCGCGGGAGTCCGGAGTTCGACAACCGCCGCGACGTCGAAAAAACCGTTCATCGCTTCATGCGGATGAAGCGATTGACATCGGGCGCCGGGCACCTGCAGAGTCCGTCCATCCATCGAGACCGGCAGAGGGACAGGCCCTTTGACGCCGGGGCAACCGGGCGGCGCAAGCCGCACCACGGTGCCAATTCCTGCGGGGCGTCGCCGACGCACCGGAAGATGGTGGCGACATGCGTCGCACCGCCCGCGGGCGGTGGCGGCGCGGGCGCTTCCGCTCGATGGCTCCTTCCACGAACGGATGCCAGCCATGCGCCTGTCAAACCCCGGATCGCCCAACGCCTCCATCGCTTCCATTGCCCCCGTTCCCGCCGAGCGCGGCACCCTGCGGCTGGCGCTGCGCATGCGCCATGCCGGAACGCGCGACGTGGCGCTGCGCTGGGAACGCGCCGGCGCGCGCGGCGGCCCGGTGGTCGCGGTGCTGGGCGGGATCTCGGCGCATCGGCATGTCGCGGCGAACGAAACCGATCGCTCGACGGGCTGGTGGGAGGCGCAGGCCGGCGCGGGGCGCGCGATCGATACCGGCGCCTGCGAACTGCTGTCGCTCGACTGGCTCGGCGCCGACGGCGCGCTGGACTGCGTGATCGACCCGGCCGACCAGGCGGATGCACTGGCCCACGTGCTGGATGCGCTGGGAATCGGGCGGCTGCATGCCGTGGTCGGGGCGTCGTACGGCGCGCAGGTGGCGCTGCAGCTGGCCGCGCTGCACGGCCCGCGCGTGGATCGCGTGGTGGCGATCAGCGGCGTGCATCGCGCGCATCCGTATGCGAGTGCATGGCGCGCATTGCAGCGGCAGGCGCTGGCGCTGGGCGCGTTTCAGTGCGACGCATCGCACGGGTTGGCGCTGGCGCGGCAGCTGGCGCTGCTGTCGTACCGCACGCCGGAGGAGTTCGATGCGCGGTTCGGAGCGGCGCAGGTGGTGGGCACGCGCGTGCGCGTGGCTGCCGAGGGCTGGCTGGAGCATTGCGGCAACGCGTTCGCCGCGCGCATGGGCACGGTCGCCTACGCGCGGCTGAGCGAGTCGATCGACCTGCAGCACGTCGAGCCCGAGCGCATCCGCGTACCGGTGACGGTGGTGGCGGTGGCCGAGGACCGGCTGGTGCCGGTGTCCGATGCGTACGCGCTGGCCGAACGCCTGCGCGGCGAGACCCGGCTGCGGGTGCTGCGCTCGCCCTACGGGCACGACGCGTTCCTCAAGGAAACCGCGCTGGTCGACGGCGTGCTGCGCGACGCACTCGACCTCCACGCGCCCGCCGCGCGCGCGGGCCGCTCGGCGGTGGCGGCATGAGCGCGCCGCACGCCGCCACCCGCGCGGTGCGCGCCGGCATCGACACCGACGCCGCGTTCGGCGCGGTGGTGCCGCCGCTGGTGCTGTCGAGCAACTTCAGCTTCGAGGGCTTCGACCGCAAGCGCGCCTACGACTACACCCGCAGCGGCAACCCGACGCGCGACCTCCTGGGCGACGCGCTGGCGGAGCTGGAAGGCGGTGCGGGCGCGGCGGTGACCGCCAGCGGGATGGCGGCCATCGCGCTGGTCCTGCACGCGCTGGTGCCGACCGGCGCGCGCATCCTAGTCGCGCACGACGCCTACGGCGGCACCTGGCGGCTGTTCAACGCGCTGGCGGTGCGCGGGCTGTTCGTGCTGGAGACCTGCGACTTCACCGATGCCGATGCAGTCGCCGACGCGCTCGCGCGCAGGCCCGCGCTGGCGTGGATCGAGACGCCGTCCAACCCGCTGCTGCGCGTGACCGACATCCGCGCCGCCACCGCGGCGGCGCATGCGGCCGGTGCGCGGGTTGTGGTGGACAACACGTTCCTCTCGCCGGCGCTGCAGCGCCCGCTCGCGCTGGGCGCGGACGTTGTCGTGCATTCGACCACTAAGTACATCAACGGCCACAGCGACGTGGTCGGCGGCGCGGTCGTCGCGCGCGACGGTGCGGTGCAAGAGGCGCTCGCGTGGTGGGCCAACGCGCTGGGCGTGGTGGGCGCGCCGTTCGATGCGTTCCTCACCCTGCGCGGGCTGCGCACGCTCGATGCGCGGCTGCGCGTGCACGAGGCCAATGCACGCGTGGTCGTCGACGCGCTGCACGGCCACCCGGCGGTGCGCGCGTTGCACTGGCCGGGGCTGGCCTCGCATCCGCAGCACGCGCTGGCGCGCCAGCAGCAGGCCGGGTTCGGCGCGATGGTGTCGCTGGAGCTGGCCGGTGGGGTGGCGGCGGTGCGCGCGTTCCTCGACGGACTGCGCTGCTTCACGCTGGCCGAATCGCTGGGCGGGGTGGAAAGCCTGGTCGCGCATCCGGCGACGATGACGCACGCGGCGATGAGCCCCGAGGCGCGCGCACGGGCGGGCATCGGCGAGGGGCTGCTGCGGCTGTCGATCGGGATCGAGCACGCCGACGACCTGGTGGCCGACCTGCGCGAGGCGCTGGAGCGGGCGGCCCGCGCCGGGCTGCGGCCCTGCAACGTGGAGTGCGCGGCATGAGTGCCGGGGATGGCGGGGCGCTGCTGCCGGCGGCGCGGGTGCGCGACGACGTCGTGTGCGACCCGGTCGCGCGAGTGCATCGTCCGGCGCCCGGGGCACGATCGGGTGCGGACGCGGGTCGGCGTGGCGCGCATGTCTCCGTGCATGCGCTTCCGGCTGCGTCGATCGTGGTGCTGGGCACCGGCACCGTCGGGCGCGCCGTGCTCCAGCGCCTGCAAACCTTCGGCGCGACGACGCACGGCGGGCGGCTGGTCCTGCACGGCGTGGCGAACACGCGCGGGGCCTGGGCCGGCGCGCAGGTATCTATCGCGGAATGCCTCCCGCCAGTCGCGGGGGTCGACGCGATGTCCGATCCGTCGATGCGCCCCGGCGCCGTGTGGAGGCTCGACGCCGAGGCTGCAGGCCACGCCGATCGGCTCGTGGCCGGCCTCGATCCCGCCAGCGTGCGAATCGTCATCGACGCCACGCCCAGCCTCGCCATTGCGCGGCGGCATGCGCGCTGGCTGGGCGATGGCATCCACGTCGTCACCGCATGCAAGCTGGCGCGCGGCACGTCGCTGCGGCGCTGGCACGCGATCGAACACGCGCGCCTGCGCGGTGGAACGCTCTACGGCGAGGCCGCCACCGTCGGCGCCGGGCTGCCGCTGCTGTCGAGCCTGCGCACCCTGCGCGCGGGCGGCGAGCGCATCCACTCGGTCGCGGGGGTGCTCTCGGGGTCGCTGGCGTGGCTGCTGCATGCGTTCGACGGCAGCCGGCCGTTCTCCGCGCTGGTCGCCGAGGCGCGCGCGGCCGGTTACACCGAACCCGATCCACGCGTGGACCTGGGGGGCCTCGACGTCCGCCGCAAGCTGCTGATCCTGGCGCGCGCGGCCGGCGCGCCGCTGCGCGAACGCGATGTGCTGCTGGAATCGCTGGTGCCGCCCGCGCTGCTGCACGGCGCGCGCGTGCCGGAGGACTGGCGTGCGCTCGACGCGCCGATGGCCGCGCGGCTGCACGCGGCCCGCGCGCGGGGGCGGGTGCTGCGCTTCGTCGCGCGCTGGGAGCACGGACGCGCGCGCGTGGGCATCGAGGCGCTGGAGGCCGGCGACGCGCTCGCCCAGAGCCGCGCATGCGACAACCGGGTGGCGATCCACTGCGACCGCTATCGCGCGCAACCGCTGGTGGTGCAGGGCCCCGGCGCCGGTGCGCAGGTCACCGCCGCGGCGCTGCTCGACGACGTGCTGGCGATCGTGCGCAACGTCGCCGCGCGGGGTGCGTCACCGCACTGACGCATTGCCGTCATCGCCACGCAACGCGGGGATCACGCAATGGCCGCTTTCGCCCGAAGGCCATCCCGATGCCCCATGCCCGCCTTGCCGCCGCGATCGCCCTCGCGCTGGCCGTCAACGCCCCGCTGCACGCACAGGTGGCCGCGGCCCCCGACGCCAACGAGCTCGATGCGGTGGAGGTGATGGGCCAGGTCGTCTACCGCGACCGCACCGACGCGATCGCGCCGGTGCTGGCCTACGACCTCGACTACTTCCAGCGTTTCGAGCCCCTGACCGTCGGCGACATGCTCAAGCGCGTGCCGTCGGTGACGTTCGTGTCCGACGTGCTCGAGTACGACGGCGTGCGCCTGCGTGGCCTCGATTCGGGCTACACGCAGATCCTCATCAACGGCAAGCGCGTGCCGGGCGCGGGACTGGACCGCAGCTTCTTCGTCGACCGCATCCCGGCCGAGATCGTCGAGCGCATCGAGATCGTGCGTTCGGCCTCGGCGGACCGCAGCGGCGACGCGGTTGCCGGCGCGCTCAACATCGTGCTGCGCGATGGGTTCTCGCTGGACGGCGGCTACGCCCGAGTGGGTGCGCAGAGCTTCACAGACGGCGAGGTGGAACCCACCGCCGGCGTGTTCTGGGGCGGCGATGCACTGGCCGGCAAGCTGCTGCTGGGCGCCAACGTGCAGGGCCGCCGCAACCCGAAGGACAAGTTCAGCCAGCGCTTCAGCGCGCCCGGTGGCACCCTGGTCAACACCGAGGTGCAGACCGACGTGCGCAGCGGCAAGGACTATGCGCTCACCGCCGACTACCGCATCGGGCTGGGCGCCGCCGAGCTGCACCTGTCGGGCCTGTTCGTGCGCACCGACCGGCTGCAGGACGAGGACTCGATCGAATACCGCGCCGGCATCGAGAACGATGCCAACCTGCTGACGCTCAACGACAACGACATCGACATCGTCACCGACAACCTGGCGCTGGGCGCGGCGCTCAGCGTGCCGATGGCCGGCGGCAAGACCGAGTTCCGCCTCGACTACGCCTCCATCGACGACGACCAGTCCGAGTTCGAGGAGGAGACCGAGTACCTGCGCGACGCGCTGCCGTTCCCGGAGCGCGACCGCTTCACGCGCGACCTCACCGAGGTGGACATCGTCGACCGCGACGTGACCGCGGAGGTGCAGCACGAGCGTGGCCTCGGCGCGGCGACCAGGCTCAAGTTCGGCGTGCTGGGCACGCGCAAGGAGCGCGAGACGGACATCCGCGAGGCGCTGCGCTACCGCGTGACCGTGCCCAACGCGCCTGGCGCGCCGCCGGCGATCCCGGGGCCGCCCCAGCCGTTCTCGCCGGTCGCGGGCGGCCTCAACACGATCGAGGAGGACCGCGTCGAGCCGTTCGTGAAGCTCTCGGGCGAGGCGGGCGCGTTCGAATGGGAAGGCGGGCTGCGCTACGAGCGCACCGACACCCGCATCGACGATGCGACCGTGGCGCCGGCACTGGCGGTGACGGAATCGGGCTACGGGTTCCTGCTGCCGTCGGCGCACCTGCGCTGGAACCTCGACGACGCCACCCGGCTGAACCTGTCGGTGGCGCGCACCGTGCGCCGCCCCGACTTCGACCAGGTCTCGCCGGCGCTGCGCGAGGCCGAGCTGGGCGACAACGACCTGCTCGGCAACCCCGCGCTCGAGCCCGAGGATGCGCGCGGACTGGACGCTGGCATCGAGCGTCGCCTGGGACGTCGCGGCATCGCCGGGATCAACCTGTTCTACCGCGACATCCGCAACCTCGTGGAAGCCGCCAACACCGGGGTGCAGGGGTCCGAAGGCGCCGGGACGTTCGTGTTCCAGCCGCGCAACACCGGCGACGGCCGCGTGTGGGGCGCCGAATTCGACCTGTCCACGCCGTTGTCGATGATCGGCTGGGACGACACCGGCGTGTTCTTCAACTACTCGTGGCTGGACAGCGAGATCGAGGACGTGTTCGGCACGCGCCGCTTCAACAACCAGTCGCGCTACGTCTACAACGTCGGCTTCATCCAGGAACTGCGCGATGCGGCCACCTCGTTCGGCGTGACCTTCCGCAAGCAGGGCGACGCGGTCAGCCGCGTGGTCGGCGAGGAAGTGCGCACGTCCTACGACGGCGACCTGGAGGCGTTCGTCGAGAAGCGCATCGGCGAGGACTGGACCATGCGCCTGACCGGCACCAACCTGCTCGACCAGAGCAAGGACGAGGTGTTCGACAAGTTCACCACCGTCGCCGACCAGATCGCGCGCGACTACGACGAGTACGAGCTGGAGAGCGAGACCGGCGGGCGCGCGTGGCAGGTGATCGTGCGGTATGCGTTCTGACGGGAATCGCGCGCCGCACTGCAGTGCGCGTGGGATGGACCCCGCATCGCCGGTGGGTCATCCGTACGGCAGGGCGCCACGCGGACCAGACATCGCCGCGGGTGCGGGACACCGTGTGGCCCGTCATCCCCGCCTTCGCGGGGATGACGTCAAAGGGGCAAGGCGGAGGTCCAGGGCGGCTCGGTGTTGAGAAGCCCCGAAAAGCGACGGTCACTGGATCCCCGCCTTCGCGGGGATGACGGGCAGGGGTAGGAAGTAGGCCGAGGGTTCGTCGCCCTCTTGTGCAGATGCGCAGGTCCCGCACGAGACATGCGTGCATGCGCACGGACGGCAGGACGTGCGGAGGGCGCCGCACGCGCCCGTGTCGTCAGGGGATGTCGCGCCCGAACAGTCCCAGGTACAGCGCGCGGTACACCGCGGTTGAATCCACCGTCCCGTGGATGCGCGCCGCGCCGGGGCCGGTCGCGCGGACCACGGTGCCGCCGGCGCTGTCGGAATCCGATGCCCAGGTGACGTAGAACGGCTGGCGCACGCCGCGCGCGTCGGGTGCCGAGAGGAACGGCTGGCCGTTGTCGCTGTCGAGCGGCGAACCGCTCGCGGTGCGCGCCGGCAGCGGGCGCGGCAGGTCCTCGGGTTCGTCGAGGTCGTCCCCGGTCGCGTTCATGCCGCCGTTGTCCGAATCACTGGCGACCACCACGGTCAGCGCCGGGTTGCGGCGCGTCTCCGCGAGTGCGAGCGCGATCGCGCGGTCCGCGCCCGCTGCGGCATCCAGCACGCCCGGCGCGTTGTTCTCGCCGGAGAGGTTGTCGGTGCCTTCCTCGTTGCCGACCACCAGGTACCCCTGCGGCGCGTCGCGCAGGCGGTCGAGGATGAAGGCGAGCATCTCGTCGAAGCGCGGGGCCTGCGGCTGGAACACCGGCAGCTGTTTCGCCGCGAGCGTGGCCTCATCGAATTCGTTGAAGGTGTGCTCGTGCGCGAACAGGCCCAGCACGCGCTTGACCGATTTAGGAAGCGCGGCCAGTTCCGCGCGCGTGTACACGACGGTGTAGCCCGCGCGGCGCGCCTCGCGCACGAGGTTGCGGCCGTCGGTGCGCGCGCCTTCGCCGTGCCGCCCGCGCACGCCGCGCGGCAGGAAGAACATCTCGCCGCCGCCGAGCGCGATGTCGGGGCGGGCCTCGAGGATCTGCGCGGCGATCGTGGCCTCGTCGTCGCGGTCGGCCACCGAGGCCAGGAACGCCGCGGTGCCCGGTTCGGTGAGCGTGGAGGAATTGAGGATGGCGACCTTCCTGCCGGCTGCCTGCGCTTCGCGCATGAGGCTCGCCGGCTTGCCCGACGCGGCCACCGGCACCCGGCCGCCGACCATCCCGAAGCTGGCGGTCTCGGCGCGCACGCCGTAGGCATGCGTGGTCGCGCCGCCGTTGGACGTGGCGGCGACGCCATCGAGCATCGGGCCGACGTAGATGGCGAGCGCGGGCAGCGCGTCCCACGCCAGCCGCCCGTCCGGGCCGACCTCGCGCAGGCGCAGCGCGTTCCAGGTGTTCGCGCCCATGCCGTCGGGGTGCAGGAAGATCGCGCTGCCGGGCGTCGCGGCGTGCGCGGCGGAGGCGAGGGCGAGCGCGGCGGCGAGCGGGGCGACGAGGCCGGCGTGCGTAAGGCGGCGCATGGACATCCTTTCGCGCGGCGATGGCGCGGGATCAAAACCGGCGACGGTAGGCGCTCCGCATGACCGTTTCGCGTCGGACGCCCGATCGCCGCGCGCGCCGGCAGGCGGGGAGGGGCGACGGCACGCGACAGCCAAACGACGACGGGCGGCCGCAAGGCCGCCCGTCGCGATCCGCCACGCGTGCTCAGCGCGAGTAGAGCAACCGGTTGGGCGACCCGTTGGTGCCGCTGACCTTGTTCACCGATGCCTGCCTGTTGAGGAAGTTGCGCACCGTCGCCGCCGATGCACCGGTGTTGCGCGACAGGTACAGCGCCGCGGCGCCGGCCACGTGCGGGGAGGCCATCGAGGTACCGCTGATGGTGTTGCTCGCGCTGCTCGAGCCGATCCAGGCCGAGCTGATCGAGCTGCCCGGCGCGAAGATGTCCACGCAACTGCCGAAGTTGGAGAACGACGAGCGCGCGTCGTTGGAGGTGGTGGACGCCACCGTGTACGCGCCGGACGCGCGCGCGGGCGAGAAACCGCAGGCATCGGCGTTGGAGTTGCCCGCCGCCACCACCACCGTCACGCCGCTGTTGGCGAGGTTGTTGGTGGCGGTGTCGGTGGCGCTGGACGCGCCGCCGCCCAGGCTCATGTTGGCGACCGCCGGGCGCACCGCGTTGGCGCGCACCCAGTCGATGCCCGCGATGATCGTGGAGTTGCTGCTGCCGCCCGAGCAGCCGAACACGCGCACCGGCACCAGCCGCACTGCCTTGGCCACGCCCCAGCGCGCTCCCCCGATCGTGCCGGCCACGTGCGTCCCGTGGCCGTTGCAGTCCTGGGTGCCGCGGCCGTCGTTGATGTACGACACGCCGCCACTGGCGCGGCCGCCGAAGTCCGAATGCCCGGTGTTGATGCCGCTGTCGATCACGTACGCGCGCACGTTGGACGCGGTGTAGTCGTAGACGTAGGTGCCGTTGAGCGGGCGGTCGCGCTGGTCGACGCGGTCCAGCCCCCAGGTCGCGCCGGACTGCGTGGCGGACGGGTACATCATCCCGTCCTCCTCGACGAACGCCACGCGCGGGTCGCGCATGAGCCGCGCGAGCTGGCGCTCGCCGCCGCGCGCGACGAAGCCGGACAGCGCGTTGCTGAAGACCCGGTCGACGCCGACGTTGAAGCGCGCGCCGAGGTCCACCACGGCGTTCTCGGTGGCGAGGCGCAGCGCGCCCTCGCGGGCGATGCCGACGGGTGGGGCGAGGGCGTCGGGCTTGAAGACGACGATGTACTGCCCGGCGATCGGGCGTTCGGCGCGCAGCAGCGTGGCGGCGTTGGCGGCGGTGGAAGCGAGGGCCAGCGCGATGCCGGCGGCGAGAAGTCGCTTGTTCATCTGGGTGCGTTCCCCTACAGGTCGTGGTCGTGGAGATCGCGGAGGCCCGCGATCGGCTGCCACGCGCATCCGGTCGTCCAGCCGGTCCGTGGCGGTGGCGACGGTTCGCGCCACGGTGATGGGCGTCAATCGCGCCTTGACGGACGGTGGGCCGATGCGAGCGGCGACCGGCGGAGGCATGCGCCCTGCATCAGCGCGATGACAGGCGAATGTCAGGCGGATGAAGGACTTGCGTGCGAGAGGTGATCGCAACGCCAGGCGTGCAACCCGACAGCACCTGTGAGCGCACGCGCTAACGTATTGATGCGTTGGCACATGAAATTGCGCGGATCGCGTGGCCTCGCGAATCACGCGGTCGCGCGATGGGCCGCCGTGCTGCAGCCGCGACCGCCGCGCACGTGCGCGCGATGCGTCCCGTGCGGTCAGCCGTGCGGGTGCGGGTGCGCGCGCGCGGATCGGAGCGGGACACGCGCCCGCCTCGACGCGCCTACGCGGCCGGCATCAACTGGACCACCGGGCGCGCGAAATAGCGCTCGATCGGCTCGGGCACGTGCACCGCGAAGCCCTGCGCCATGTCCACGCCGAGCCCCGCCAGCGTGGCGATCTGCTCGGGGGTCTCGGTGTGCTCGGCGATCGAGCTCTTGTGCAGGGTGTGGGCGATGTCGGTGATCGCGCGTACGATCGGCAGCGACAGCGGCGAGGTACCGAGCTCGCGCACGAAGCTGCCGTCGATCTTGAAGTAGTCCACGTCCAGCGTGCGCAGGTAGCCGAACGAGCAGAACCCCGCGCCGAAGTCGTCCAGCGCGAAGTGGCAGCCGAGCGCGCGCATGTGGCCGATGAAGCGCTGCGCGCGGGCGATGTCGCGCAGCGCGCTGGTCTCGGTGATCTCCAGGCACAGCTTCTCGGCCGGGAACGCGCTGCGCCGCACGCGGTCGCCCAGGAACCCGATGAACGCCTCGTCGACCAGCGCCTCGGCCGACAGGTTGATGCTGCACATCTCGACCTCGCCGGGATCGGCATGGCGTTCGAGCCACGCGAGCCCCTGCTCGACCACCTCGCGGTCGATGCGCAGCCCCAGCCGGAAGCGTTCGGCGGCCGGGAAGAACTGGCTGGGCAGCAGCAGTTCGCCGGTGACCGGGTCGCGCAGGCGCAGCAGCAGCTCGAAGTGGCGCCCGGCGCGCGGCTGCGGGCGCAGCGGCGCGATCGCCTGCGCGTGCAGGACCAGCGTGCGGCGCTCCACCGCCTCGCGCGCGCGCATCGCCCAGCGCATGGCGTGGGTGCGGTCGAGCTTCTCGCCGCCGTCCACCGCCGCCAGGCATACCTGGTCGCCGCCGAGTTCCTTGGCCGTGAAGCAGGCGGCGTCGGCCTGCGAGAGCAGGCGCGAGAAGTCAGCGTCGTCGCCCTTGAACGGCACCAGGCCGATGCTCGCGGTGGTGCCCAGCGCCTGGCCTTCCCACGCGCAGCGGTAGGTGCCGATGTCGCGCAGCACCTGCCGCGCGCGTTCCTCGGCCGCCGCCGGCATCACGTTGTGCATCAGCACCGCGAACGAGTCCCCGCCCAGGTGGCCGACCAGGTCGTTCGGGCGCGCGCCCGCGGCCAGCACGCCGGCGATGCCGCGGATCACCGCGTCGCCGGCGACGTGGCTGGCGGTGTCGTTGACCAGCTTGAAGTGGTCCAGGTCGATGTACGCCAGCGCGCGCGGCGGCCCGCCCGGCGTGCCCAGCCGCTCGCGCGAGGATTGTTCGAACGCGGTGCGGTTGGGCAGCGCGCTGATGGGATCGGTGGTGGCGGTGCGCAGCATCCGCCGCGCGGAGACCCGTCGCTCGTGCACGGCCAGCGCGATGGTCATCGGCAGCACCGACAGCAGGTTGAGGAAGCCCAGCAGCTGCGCGGCGTCCATCGCGCCGCGCGGCACGCTGAAGCCGGCGAGCCCGAAGCCGGCGAACACTGCGATCAACAGGCATGTCGCCGCCACCGCGAACGCCGTCCACCACGGGCGGAATCGCATCGCGCCCCAGGCCAGGACCACCAGCGGCCATGCGGTGAGGCCCAGCACGTACGGGCCGCCGTTGGTGGCGCCCCACGCCATGACCAGGTAGCTCGACGTCAGGCAGACCAGCCACGCGAGCCGTTCGGGCTCGCGCGCGTACTCGTGCTCGGGCAGGCGCCCGGTGCGGCGGCGACCGACCGGCGCGAACAGCACCGCCGGCGCGATCGCGGTGACGCCCAGCAGGTTGCCGAACATCCAGTGGACCCAAGCCGGCGCCAGCGCGTCGGCGCCGATCATCCCGGCCACGTGCATGCCGGGCACCCCGACGCTGGCGCTGAACACGCACATCACGATGCCCGCGAACAGCACCTTCCACGCGTGCACCATCAGCACCTCGCGCGCGGACAGCACGCCGATGTGCCGCAACACCCACAGCGCCAGCAGCACGCCGCCGACGTTGGACACCAGCGAGAACGGCACGAACACCGGCGGCACCGGCGCGACCACGAGGTGGTGGAAGACGAGCACCGGCACCATCGCGAACGCGATGCGCGCGCCGAACACCATCGCCCCGCCCAGCGCGATCCCCGCCGCCGGCCAGAACAGCGACACCTCGCCGGTCGCGCGCACCGTGGCATCGGCGAACGCCACCGCCACCGCGTACAGCAGCATGAACACCGCCACCGCGAGCCAGGGCGGCATCGCGCGCGGGACCGCCCCGCGCCCGGCCGCGTCGGAGTAGGGCGCGTCGGGGACCGGTCGGGGAAGCGTCATGGCGCGATCTTCAGGCCGCGGCGTGCGGCGAAGGTGACGATGCGGCGCTGCCCAGCAGCTGCAGTCGGCGCGTGGCGACCAGGCGCTCGGGCCCGTCCTGCAGGTCCTGCAGCAGCGTGACCAGGTCGGTGCTGCCGGTGGGGCGGAACGCGGCCCAGCCATCGCGCCCGTGGGTCTTGACCCAGTACAGCGCCTGGTCGGCCAGTTCCACCATCGTTTCCCAGCCCAGCTGCACGCGGTGGTCGCGGAACAGCGGGTACTCGGAAATGCCGATCGACGCGGTGAGCGCGATCGGCTGCGCGGTGCCGATGTCGAAGCGCGCCGCGTTGATCGCCGCGCGGATGCGGTCGCCGATCACCTCCAGGTTGCGGTGCGGCATCGGGCGGAACACCAGCAGGAATTCCTCGCCACCCCAGCGCACCACGTAGTCGCCGCTGCGCACCAGCGTGGTGAGCACCTGCGCGACATGCTGCAGCACGCGGTCGCCGGCCTTGTGGCCGTGGGTGTCGTTGACGGACTTGAAGTGGTCGATGTCGACCAGCGCGAACATCATCACCTCGCCGGCGTGGCGGCCCTGCTCCATCTGCCGGTCGTAGTAGGCCAGGTCCTGCGGCAGCTGGTTGGCCATGTAGCGGCGGTTGCGCAGGCCGGTCAGGGCGTCGGTCTGGCTGGCCTCCTCCAGGCGGTGGTTGGCGATCTCCAGCGCCTCGGTGCGCTGCTGCACTTCGGCCTCGAGCGCGGCCTGGCGGGTGCGGAAGCGGTACTTCTGCAACCGGTAGCCGGCGTACACCATCGATCCCAGCACCAGCGCGCCCATCACCAGCGCCAGCGGCGTTTCGTGGAAGCGCGGCGGCACGTGGAATGCGAGCCGGGCGTGCCGCGCGTTCCACACGCCGGCGTTGTTGGCGCCGCGCACCTCGAACACGTAGTCGCCCGGCGGCAGGTTGGTGTAGCGCGCGCGGCGCGACTGCGGGTCCGCGTTCACCCACTGGGTGTCGTAGCCGCGCAGGCGGTACTGCAGGGCGATGCTGCGCGGGTCCTGCAGGCTCAGCGCGGTGAACTCGACGGTGAGGTCGCGCTGGCCCTGCGGGAGGTCGGTGCCGGCGACGTCGCTGGCGTGCTTCCAGCCACCTCCGGCCTGCACGCGCTCGATCACCACCCCCGGCGGCACGGCGTTGCGGGTGACGCCGAGCGTGTCCATCGCCACCACGCCATCGCGCGTGGGCAGCCACAGCACGCCGTCGACCAGCGCGCCCTTGCCGGTGCCCGCGCCGTTGCAGCAGTAGCCCTGCTGGCCGGACATCGGGTCGCCGCGCTCGTTGAGCAGCATCTCGCCGCGCACGCGCGGCGCGCGCCCTTCGCGCAACGCGCGCAGGTCCGCGGTCGGCACGCGAGCGATGCCGCGGATGCCGGCCACCCACAGCTCGCCGTTGCTCTCGGCCAGGAAGAACGGCGCGTTGGCCGGCATGCCCTGCGCGGTGCCCAGCGCCTTCCAGCGGGTGCCGTCGAAGACGTGCATCTGCTCGGCCAGGGTGCCGAGCACCAGGCTGCGGTCGGCCAGTTCGCGCAGCACGGTGACGTCGAGGTTGCCGGGCAGCCCGCGACCGGCGCCCAGCGGCACGAAGCGCTCGCCGTCGCGTTCGAACGCGCCGTCCTGCGTGCCCACCAGCAGCCGCCCGCTCGGCGCCACGTGCACGTAGCGCACGCGCGGATCGGACAGCCCGTCGGCCGGCCCGTACCGGCGCAGCGTGCCGTCGCGCCAGCGGAACAGGCCGTCGGGCGTGCCCACCCACAGGTTCGGGCCTTCGCGCGCCAGCGCGTTGACCTGCCCGCTGCCGATCGCCTCCATGCCCGGCACGGCTTCCGGTGCCGTGGCGCCGCGCCCGTGCTCGAGCACGCGCAACCCCGCGCGCGTGCCGATCCACAGCCGCCCGGGTTCGGCCAGCAGGTTGTAGGCATGCGGGTGCGGCAACGCGCCCGGGGCCACCACCGGCGTGAACACCCGGCGCCCATCCGGGCCCGCCAGCAGCCTCGACACGCCCGCGTTGCCGCCGACCCACAGCCCCGGCGCGCCGGGTTCGGCGACCACCGACCACACGATCGGATCGGCCAGGCCGTCGGGCAGGCTGTAGCGGCGCGTCCAGCCAGCCCACAGCCGGGTCAGGCCTTCCCACTGGCTGCCCAGCCACAGGTTGCCCTCGCGGTCCTCGAACGCGGTGCGCAGGCCGGGGATCCCGCCCAGGTCGCGCGCGCCGATCGCCTCGACGGGATGGCCGTCGACGATCCGCACCAGTGCGGCGTCGCCGCCGGCCCACAGGTTGCCGTCGGTGTCGGCATGCAGCAGGTCGACCGGTGCGCCGGCCAGCGTGGCGGCATTCGCCACGCCCGCGCCGTACGGCGTGAAACGGCCCGCGTCGAAGGTGTACAGGCCGACCGTCGTGGCCACCCACAGCCGCCCCTGCGCGCGCACCACGTGCAGCACCACCGCGTCCGCGGCGTCGGCGGGCAGCGCGAAGCGCCGCCAGCTGCCGGCCGTCCATGCATGCAGCGCGCCGCGTCCACCGGCCCACACCGTGCCGCGTTCGGCAAGCACCGCCTGCAACGGTGCAGGCGACCCCGCGACCGCCAACAGGCGGTCGCCGTCGACGCGGTGCAGTCCGCGCGCGGTGGCGGCCCACACGGTGCCGGCATCGTCGAGGGCGAGCGACGCCACGTCGATGGCAGCCGGCCCCGGCACGTGTCGGAACGCGCGCCCGTCATGGACGCTCAACCCCTTGTAGGTGCCGATCCACAGCCGCCCGTCGCCCCCGCGCAGCAACGCGCGCACCCAGATGCCCGGCAGTTGCGGCGTGTTCTCCGGGGTGAAGGTGACGAAGCGCACGCCGTCGAAGCGCGCCAGCCCCGACTGCGTGCCCACCCACAGGTAGCCGAGCCGGTCCTGCGCGATGGCCATCGCGCTGATCTGCGGAAGACCCTGCTGGATCGACCAGTTCTGGCGGACGTAGTGGCGGAACGCGCGATCGGTGTCGAGCGCCGGCGCGGCCGATGGCCACGCCAGCACCGCCGCCAGCACCAATGCCCGTCCGATGCGCATCCGTCCGCGCCCCCCGTTGCGTGCCCCCGACGTTACACCCCGGCGTGACGATCGGATGCGCGCGCCGCGCGCCGCGCGGGCGCCCAGGCCGGCGCGTTCAGCATTCGATGACGTTCACCGCAAGCCCGCCGCGGCTGGTTTCCTTGTACTTGTCCTGCATGTCGCGCCCGGTGTCGCGCATGGTCTTGATGACCTTGTCGAGGCTCACCTTGTGCTTGCCGTCGCCGCGCATCGCCATGCGACTGGCGTTGATCGCCTTCACCGCGCCCATCGCGTTGCGTTCGATGCACGGGATCTGCACCAGGCCGCCGATGGGGTCGCAGGTGAGGCCCAGGTTGTGCTCCATGCCGATCTCGGCGGCGTTCTCGACCTGCCCGGGCGTGCCGCCGAGCGCGGCGGTCAGGCCCGCGGCGGCCATCGAGCAGGCCACGCCCACCTCGCCCTGGCAGCCGACTTCCGCGCCGCTGATCGAGGCGTTCTCCTTGTAGAGGATGCCCACCGCGGCCGCGGTCAGCAGGAACGTGCGGATGCCGTCGATGTTCGCGCCCGGGATGAAACGGTCGTAATAGTGCAGCACCGACGGGATGATCCCGGCCGCGCCGTTGGTGGGCGCGGTGACCACGCGGCCGCCGGCGGCGTTCTCCTCGTTGACGGCGAGCGCGTACAGGTTGACCCAGTCCAGCGTGGTGAGCGGGTCGCGCATCGCGGCCTCGGGCTTGGACGACAGTTCCGCGTGCAGTGCCGGCGCGCGGCGCGCGACGTGCAGGCCGCCGGGGAGCGTGCCGGCCTGACGGATGCCGCGCGCGACGCAGGCCTGCATCGCGGTCCAGATCTCGTCGAGCCCGGCTTCGATCTCTACCGGGGTGCGCCAGGCCTGTTCGTTGGCGAAGATCAGCTGCGCGATCGACAGCCCCGACTCGGCGCAGCGCGCGAGCAGCTCGTCGCCGGAATGGAACGGATGGGGCAGGGTGGTCTCGTCGGCGACGATGCGGTCCTCGGCGGCCTCGTCCTGGTTGACCACGAAGCCGCCGCCGACCGAGTAATAGTCGCGCGTGGCGATCACGTCGCCATTGCCGTCGAACGCGCTGAAGCGCATGCCGTTGGTATGAAACGGCAGCTTCTGCCGCTTGTTCATGATGAGGTCGTGCTTCTCGTCGAAGCCGATCTCGTGCAGGCCATGCAGGCGGATGCGCTTGCTGGCGCGGATGCGCTCGAGCGCGGGCGGGATGGCGTCAGGGTCGATGCGGTTCGGCCAGTGGCCTTCCAGCCCCATCAGCACCGCCTTGTCGGTGCCGTGCCCGCGCCCGGTCAGCGCCAGCGAGCCGAACACTTCCGCGCGCACGCGCGTGCAGCGCTGCAGGTCGCCGTTCTCCACCAGCCAGCGCTCGACGAAGCGCGCGGCCGCACGCATCGGCCCCACCGTGTGCGAGGAACTCGGCCCGATGCCGATCTTGAACAGGTCGAAGCTGCTGACGGCCATGCGCATGTGACTCGACATGCGGGGCTGCCGCACGGGGTCCGTATTCTAGGTCCGCGCGACCATGCGCCCTTCCATCCGAAGCGGTACGGACCGATGCCCGCGATGCTCACGCTCATCCAGCGCGACGACTGCCAGCTCTGCGACGAAGCCATCGCGGTCCTCGCGCGTGCCCGCACGCCCGAACCCGAGGCGCTGTTCATCGATGACGACGCGGCGCTGGAAGACCGTTACGGCACCCGCGTGCCGGTGCTGCGCGATGCGGCCGGGCGCGAACTCGACTGGCCCTTCGACGCCGCGCGCGTCGCCGCGTGGCTCGCCGGCCCGTAGAGGCGCGCCTGCGCGCCTGCCGTCGGCCGCATCCGTCCACCGCATTCGCGCAGGCGCGCGGGCGCGCCTCTACGTCGGGCAGCTCAAGCTGGGGCGGCGATGATCGCCCGCTTGCGCGCATGCAGGTGGGCGGCGCTCGGCGCGGCGCGGCGCATCAGAGCCAATCAGGCGGCGACCAGCCTGAGCCTGCCGACGCGCCTGAGATCGACCTCGCGCCGCGCCACCCACAGGTCGTGGGCGTCCTGCAGGGCCAGCCAGCTCTCGGGGGAGCGCCCCAGCGTCTTGGACAGCCGCAATGCCATCTCCGGTGTAACCCGGCTGTTTCCCGCGAGCACGCGGCTCAGCGTCGACGGCGCCACATCGAGCTTCGCCGCCAACTCGCGACCGCTGACCCCGTGCGGCAACAGGTAGAGCTCGGTGATGAATTCGCCGGGATGGGGAGGGGCGTGCATGGCCATCAGTGGTAATCCTCGTAATCCAGCACATGCGCGTTGCCCTCGCGGAACTCGAAGGTCACGCGCCAGTTGCCGTTCACCCAGATCGACCAGCGTCCGCGCATGGCGCCCTTGAGTGCGTGGAGCCGGAAGCCGGGGAGATCCATGTCCTCGATCGTCGTGGCCGTGTCCAGCGCCGCGAGCTGCATCCGCAATCACCGCGCGTGGGCGGCCTGCACGCCGGACGTGCTGCCGGACTCGTACAGGCGGCGCAATCCCTTGTGCCGGAACGACTTGATCACCACGGCAGGCTAGCACGTGTTGCGCACCACGCAACACGCGATGCGGCTCGGCGTTCAGCGCGTTGGCGTGAACACCACCCGCGTCGCCACCGCCACCGCGTCGGGGATCACCTCGGTGTCCTTCCAGTCGCTGCCCGCGCCGACGCCGAACGCGAGCCGCCGCACGGTCGCGCGACCCGCGAGCACGGGGCGCGGGCCCGGGGTCCAGGTGAACGACAGCGTGACCGGGCGGGTGATGCCGCGCAGCGTCAACGTGCCGTCGGCGGCGTAGCGGTTGCCGCCGAGCGCGCGGAAGCGCGTGGCCACGTAGCGCGCTTGCGGGAACCGCGCGACGTTGAAGAGGTCCGCACCGGTGATGGCCTCGTCGCGCTCGGCCTCGCCGGTGGTGGTGGCGGCCAGCGGGATGCTGACGTCGAGCCGCGCTTCGTCCAGCTTCGCCGGGTCGAAGCGCAGGCGCGTGGTGAACGCCGGGAAGCGCCCGCTGATGACGTCGCCCTGGTACTCGGTGGCGAACGTGAGCGTGGAGCCGGGAGCCTGCACGTAATCGGCCGCTCGCGCGGGTGCGGCGGCGGCGAGGGCGAGCAGCGCGGCGGACGCGAAGGCGATGCGCATCGTGGATCTCCGGTCAGGGCCCGGGCGCGCGCGCGGCGCGCCCCGGCAGCATGCGCAGCAGCGTGGCATCGCGCTGCACGAAGTGGTGCCAGAGCGCGGCGCCCGCGTGCACCGCCACCAGCGTGGCGAGCACCCAGAAGCCCAGCTCGTGCAGGGTCTCGCCGAGTTCGTGGCGCGCCTCGTCGGTGGCGGCGATCGACGGCAGGTCGACCAGTCCGAACCACTGCAGCGGGAAGCCGGCCGTCGAGTTCAGCCACCAGCCGGTCAGCGGCATGAACAGCATCAGCGCGTACAGCGACCAGTGCGAGATGTCGGCGATGCGCTGCTGCCATCGGGGCATCCCAGGCACCGGCGGCGGCGCGCCGGCGTAGGTGCGCCAGGCGATGCGCAGCAGCACGACGGCCAGCAGGGTCAGCCCCAGCGACTTGTGCAGCGCGTAGATGCGGATCTTGCCGATGCCGGCCGGCAGGTCGCCCATGGTCAGGCCAATCGAGGCGATCGCCACCAGCAGCAGCACTGTGAGCCAGTGGAACCCCTGACTCACCGCGCCCCATCGGCCGGAGGTGTTGCGCAGGGTCATGGCGTGGGCTCCGGTTCGGGGTCGGGGTCGGACCGCAGCTCGTGCGTGGGCTCGAGCGTGGGATCAGGGACGGGATCGGCGGGATCGCTGACGGAATCGACGCGCGGCTCCGGTTCGGCGACGCGCGCGGTCGGGTCGGCCGCATCCGGATCGTCGGCGCCCGCTGCGTCCGAAGCCGCCTGCGCCGCATCGCCCGGCATGTCATCGGGCGCGGGCACCTGCGCAGTGTCGTCGCGCACGGCTTCCACCTCGATGCGCAGCGCGACGGCATCACCGACCAGTCGCCGCCATGCGTCGATCCCGAACGCCGCGCGGCTCAGCGTGCCGGTGGCCGAGAAGCCCGCGGTGCGCCGGAACGGCGGCAGCGGGTTGCGGCGCGCGGCGTTGCGCACCACGTCCAGGCACAGCGGGCCCTCGATGCCGCGCAGCTGCAGGGTGCCGCAGATGCGCGCCCGGGTGGCGTCCACGGGCGTGACCTGCGTGGAGGTGAAGCGGGCACGCGGATGGCGCGCGACATCCAGCCACGTGCGCCCCTGCATCGCGCGGTTCCACGCGGCGTCGCCGAAGTCCAGCCGCGCCAGCGGCACCACCACGTCCAGCGACGCGCCGTCCCATCCGTCCTGGGGCACCAGCAGCACGCCGCCGCTGCCCGACACCGTCCCCAGCGCCTGCGAGAACCCCGCGTGGTCGACCGCCACCAGCAAGCGGGTGTGCACCGGGTCGAGCGCATGGCGCTCCGGCACCGCCGCGACGGCGACGCCGCACGCCAGCCACGCGACCGACAGCAGACCGACGCGAACTGGCATGGCGGACCTCCGAAGGGCACGGGGCGATTCTAGGCACGAAGCCGGCGCGGGCACTGGCCGCGCCAGGCGACCCGCCGGTACGCTGCGCGCCGCGCTGGACGTGCGCAGACAGGGGACGAGGCGACATGGACGGTCGGATGCAACCGCTGCGCGCGATGCGCGTGACGCCCGCGATGCGAGTGACCCGCGCGATGCGCGGGATCCCCGCGATTCGCCTGATCCCCGCGATCCGCGTGCCCCGCGCGATGCGCGCACCGGGCGCGACCCGCGCGACCCGCGCCCTGCGCGCGTGCATGTTCCTGCTGCTGCTGGCCCTGGCCGGCCCGCTGTCAGCGCTCGAGCTCGAGACCCCGCGCCCGCGCCAGTTCGGCGTGCTCGAAGGCCTGCCCTCGCACCGCATCCATGCGCTGGCCACCGACGCGCAGGGCTACCTCTGGCTGGCCACCGGCGATGGCCTGGCGCGCTACGACGGGGTGGCGTTCCGCAGCTGGCAGGTCGGCGACGGCCTGCGCGGCAACAAGCTCTGGGCGGTGCACGTCGATGCCCGTGACCGCGTCTGGATCGGCACGCAGGGCCGCGGGGCCTCGATGCTGGATGCGCAGCGCCGCCGGTTCGTCCATTACACGCGCGCCACGCACCCGGCGCTGGCGTCCGACACGGTGTTCGCGATCGCCTCCACGCCCGATGGCGCGACGTGGCTGGCGACCGAGGGCGGCGGCATCACCCGCATCGACGCGCGCGGCGCGCTCGCCAGCTTCCGGGTGGCGCACGGGCTGCCGCACGACGACGTGACCGCGCTGGCCGTCGACGGCGACGGCACGCTGCATGCCGGCACGCGCGCCGGCGTCGCGCGCTGGCGGATGGGCCGCTTCGTGCCCGTGCGCGGGCTGCCGCGCGAAGGCGTCGATTCGCTGCGGCTCGATGCACGCGGCGGCCTCTGGGTGCGCTACGCCACCCACGCGCGGGTGCTGCGGCGCGGCGACCGCGTGGCGCCGATGCCGCATCGCGATCCCGACCGCGACGCGCCGGCGCTGCAGCTGTTGCTCGTCGACCCCACCGGTGCGCACTGGCTGGACACCCTCGGCGGCATGGCGCGCACCACCCCGGCCGGCGTGCGCGACGTGCCGCTGTACAGCGCGTCCACGCGCGGCGTGGTGCGTCCGCAGTGGACCAGCGCGCTGGTCGACCGCGAGGGCGGGCTGTGGTTCGGCAGCAGCGACGCCGGCCTGTGGCACCTGCCGTCCAACTGGCGCACCTTCGCCACGCTCCCGCGGCGCGTCGACGATCCCGGCTCGCCCGCCAACGCCTTCGTGCATGGCGTGGCCGAGGCGCGCGACGGCGGGCTGTGGCTGGTCGGCAGCGGCGGCGTGCTCGACTGGCTGCATCCGCGCAGCGGCGTGCTGCGCCATCGCATCGAAGGCGTGTGCGACGCGCACATCGCCGGCGACGTGTTCGAGGACCGCGACGGCGCGGTGTGGGTCGGCTGCATGCACACGCTCGCGCGCGTGGCGCCCGACGACGACGTGCGGCGCTGGCGGACCGGCGATGCCGGCGGCCCGCCCTCGCACCTGCCGCTGCGCGAATGGCTGCAGCAGCGCGACGGCACCCTGTGGGCGCACGACGGCGCCACCATCCAGGCGCGCGCACCGGACGGCCGTGTGGTCGCCACGCTCCGCGCGGGCCCGGCGATCGGCCTGCCCGCCGGCGCGCGGCTGGCGCAGATGGCACGCGCGCCCGATGGCGGGGTGTGGGTGGCCGGCTCGCATGGGCTGGCCGCGTTCAACGACGGCACGCGGCGTTTCCAGCGCGTGCCGGGCGCGCCGCGCGCGGCGGTGCACGGCTTCGCCGAACGCGCGGGCACGGTGTGGCTGGCCGGCGAGGGCTGGCTGGCGCGCATGCGCTGGGACGGCGCCGCGCTTCAACCGCAGCGACGCTTCGACGGGCGCGACGGCGTGCCGCAGGTCGCGCCCGGCGGCATGGCGGTCGACGCGCTGGGCGCGGCGTGGATGACCAGCGCGCGTGGTCTGGTGCGCGTCGATGCGCGCACCGGCCGCGTGCGCGTGTACGGCGTGCGCGACGGATTGCCCAGCCAGGAATTCGCCGACACGCCGCTGCGCATCACCCGCCGCGGCGACCTCGCCATCGGCACCAGCGACGGGCTGCTGCTGTTCCAGCCCGCGCGCGTGCTGCCGCGCGCCGCCACGCCCACCCTCGCGATCGATGCGGTCGACGTGCGCCGCGGCGAGGCACGCATCGCGCTGCCGCGTACCGGCGCCGTCGCCATGCGCCACGACGACCGCGACCTGCGCGTATCAGCGCGCCTGCTCTCGTTCACCGACACGCACGGCCACCGCTACCGCACGCGGCTGGGCGACGAGCCGTGGAACGAAACCGTCGGCCGCGGCGAACGCGCCTTCGCGCGCCTGCCAGCGGGCCTGCACCTGCTGCAGGTGCAGGCGCGCACCGCCGATGGCGAGTGGTCGCCGGTGCAGTCGCTCGCGTTGCACGTGCAGCCGGCGTGGTGGCGCACGGGCTGGGCGATCGCGCTCGCCACGCTCGCGCTGCTGGCGACGGCGACCTGGGCGGCGCTGGCGTGGCGCACGCGCCTGCGCCGGCGCACCGCGTGGCAGCTCGCGCAGCAGGCGCGCGGCCTGGCCGAGGAGGCCTCGCTCGCCAAGACCCGGTTCCTCGCCACGCTGGGCCACGAGGTGCGCACGCCGATGACCGGCGTGCTGGGCATGAGCGAACTGCTCGCCGGCACGCCGCTGGACGCGCGACAGCGCGGCTACGTCGACGCCATCCACCGCGCCGGCCGGCACCTGCTGCGGCTGGTGAACGACGCACTGGACCTTTCGCGCATCGAATCAGGCAAGTTCGTGTTCGAGGACGCGCCGTTCGACGTGCACGCGCTGGTCGACGACGCGATCGCGCTGATGGGTCCGCTCGCCGCGCAGCGTGGGCTGGCCTTCGAGGCACGCGTCGACCCGGCCACGCCGCGCGCGCTGCGCGGCGACGGCACGCGGGTCTGCCAGATGCTGCTCAACCTGCTGGGCAACGCCATCAAGTTCACCGAGCGCGGGCACGTGCGGCTGCAGGTGGGCCCGGCCCCGGGAGGCGGCCTGCGCTGGACCGTCGCCGACAGCGGCCCGGGCCTCAACGACGCCCAGCTGGCGCGCCTGTTCCGGCGCTTCGAGCAGGCCGACGGCGCGCACGCGGCCACGCGCTACGGCGGCAGCGGGCTGGGCCTGGCGATCTGCCAGGAATTCGCCGCGGCCATGGGTGGGCGCATCGACGTGGACAGCACGCCAGGGCAGGGCACGCGCTTCACGGTCACGCTGCCGTTGCAGACGGCGCCGGTGGAAGCGCTCGACGGGGCGCACGCGAGCGGTTGCGGATCGCCGGGCATCGCGGCGCCCCAACCGCCGACCGGCACGGGCGCGACGGATGCCCGCGCCGGCACGCTGGATGTCCTGCTCGTCGAGGACGATCCCACCGTCGCCGAAGTGCTGGCCGGCCTGCTCACCACCGCGGGGCACCACCCGGTGCACGCACCGCATGGCCTGGCCGCCCTGGGCGAGGCGGTGGCACGGCGTTTCGACATCGGGCTGCTGGACCTCGACCTGCCGGGCATGGACGGGTTCGACCTCGCCCGCCAGCTGCGCGCGTTGCACCCGGCGATGCCGCTGGTGGCGATCACCGCGCGCACCGACCCGGCCGCCGAGTCGCGCGCCGCGCAGGCCGGGTTCGCCGGGTTCGTGCGCAAGCCGGTAACGAGTGGAATGCTCGACGACGCGCTGCAGGCGGCATTGCGGTCGGCGTCGCCAGCGCGCATGCCGTGACGCGATCGAAGCCGGCCGTCGCCCCTGCGCACGCAGGGGCCCAGCGACTTCCGTTCTGGATGCCCTGGTTCGCGCCTTCGCGCAGGCCCGGGCACGCGCTGCCTGCCGACAAGTCACTGGGCCCCTGCCTGCGCAGGGGCGACGGCTCGCGCTGCACTCCCTCCCGCGGTCGCCTCGTCCCTACCCGCGGACTGGTCGCGACCTCACCGCGCCGAATGCGCGTGCACCGCCTCCACCAGCACCGCGACGCGGTCCGGATCCATGTCAGGCGCCATGCCGTGGCCGAGGTTGAAGACGTGCCCCTCGCGCGAGCCGCCGTTGCCGTCGCGGTAGGCATCCAGCGCACGCGCGACCTCCGTGCGGATCGCGTCGGGCGTGGCATACAGCGTCACCGGGTCGAGGTTGCCCTGCAGCGCCACGCGCCCGCCGGCGATCCGCACGGCGGTGTCCAGCCCGATCGTCCAGTCCACGCCCACGCCCTCGGCCCCGGTCGCCGCCAGGTCGTCGACGTACTGCCCGGTGGCCTTGCCGAACAGGATCAGCGGCGCGGCCGCCTCCCCGTCGCCGCGCGGCAGCTCGCGCGCGATGCGCTCGAGGTAGCGCAGCGAGAACTCGCGGTACATCGCCGGCGAGAGCACGCCGCCCCAGGTGTCGAACACCTGCAGCGCCTGCGCGCCGGCCTGGCGCTGCGCATCGAGGTAGGCGATCACCGCGTCGGTCACCACCGACAGCAGCCGGTGCATGGCCGCGGGGTCGCTCATGGCCAGCGACTTGATGCGCTTGAAGTCCTTGCTGCCGCCGCCCTCGACCATGTAGCAGGCCAGCGTCCACGGGCTTCCCGAAAAGCCGATCAGCGGCACCGCGCCGTCGAGCTCGCGGCGGATCGTGCGCACCGCATCCATCACGTAGCGCAGTCCGGTCTCCATGTCGGGCACCGCCAGCCGGTCGATCGCGCTGGTGTCGCGGATCGGGCGTTCGAATTTCGGGCCTTCGCCCTCGACGAAGTACAGGCCCAGGCCCATCGCATCGGGCACGGTGAGGATGTCCGAGAACAGGATGGCGGCGTCCAGCGGGTAGCGCCGCAGCGGCTGCAGCGTCACCTCGCAGGCCAGCTCCGGATTCGTCGCCAGGCCCATGAAACTGCCGGCCTGCGCGCGCGTGGCGCGGTATTCCGGCAGGTACCGACCGGCCTGGCGCATCAGCCACACCGGCGTGCGGTCCACCGGCTCGCGCCGCAATGCGCGCAGGAAGCGATCGTTCTTCAGGGGTGCGGTCACGGGCGGTGCCAGGTCGGGGACGGCCGGGCCGTCGATGCCACGCGCCTGTCGCGCGCAGCGGGCGCGCATTCTAGGCCGACACCCGCCGCGCCCCACCCGTAGAGGCGCGCCCGCGCGCCTGTCGCGATGTCCGGCGCAGGCCTGCAGGCACGACCCACGCCCGGTCCGCCTCAGCGCGGCGCGTCCGCGCCCCGCACGAACATCAACTGGAAGCCCTTTTTGAGCTGCGCATCGCGCGCATGCTCCAGCGCGGCCAGCGCCGCGTCGTGGTCGAGGTAGACCTCGCGCCGCAGCGTGCTGCGCCCACCCATCTGCCCCGACTCGCGCACCAGCGTCCAGCCGCCCAGCAGGTCCGGCTGCAGCATGAGCTGCACGAAGCGCGGGGCTTCGCGGCCGTCGGGGCGTTGTTGCAGCAGCAGGCGCATGGGCGCGATTGTAAACAGGCGCCGCCAAGCCTCTACCGCGCGTACGCGCGTCCCATGTAGAGGCGCGCCTGCGCGCCGGACGGAACGCCCAACCTCGTGGCCAGGCGGGCAGGCCCGCCACTACGCGGCGAGCACCTCGCGCACCAGCGCCTCGTCGATCCCGCCGACCACGCGGGCCGCGCCGAGCGCGTCGAGCAGCACGAACCGCAACCCGTGCGCATCGGCCTTCTTGTCCATGCGCATGCGCGCCAGCAGCGCGTCCGCGTCGAGCCCCGCGGGCAACGCCACCGGCAGGCCCAGCCGTGCGAGCAGCGCCTGCAGGCGTGCCGCCGCGCCCGCGTCGATCCGGCCCACCCGCACCGACAGCCGCGCGGCCAGCACCATGCCGATCGCCACCGCCTCGCCGTGCACGAGCCCGTCGCCGTACCCCTGCGCGGCCTCGATCGCATGCGCGAAGGTGTGGCCGAAGTTCAGCAGCGCGCGCTCGCCGCATTCGAACGGGTCGCGCATCACCACCTCGGCCTTGTAGCCGCAAGAGCGCTGCACGGCGCATCCGAGCGCGGTGGTGTCGCGCGCGAGCAGGGCACCGGCGTTGCGCTCGATCCAGTCGATGAAGTGCACGTCGAACACGGCGCCGTACTTCACGACTTCCGCGAACCCCGCGCGCAGCTCGCGGTCGGGCAGGGTGGACAGCAGGTCGAGATCGGCCAGCACCGCGCGCGGCGGGTGGAACGCGCCGACCAGGTTCTTGCCCGCCGGCAGGTCGACCGCGGTCTTGCCCCCGACCGAGGAATCGACCATCGCCAGCAGCGTGGACGGCACCTGCACGCAGTCGATCCCGCGCATCCAGCACGCCGCGGCGAAACCGGCGAGGTCGCCCACCACCCCGCCGCCGAGCGCCACGACGCACGCGTCGCGGGTGGCATGCATCGACGCCAGCGCATCCAGGCAGTCGCCGAACGCGGCGAGCGTCTTGTGCTGCTCGCCCGCCGGCAGGGTGAAGCGCGCCAGCGAGAGCGCGGGGCGCGCGTGCCTCAGCGCGTCTTCCACGGTCGCGGCGTGCAGCGGCCCGACGTTGGAATCGGTGGCCAGCAGCACGTGGCGCCCGCGCACCGCGTGGGCCAGGCGCGCGCCGTCGCGCGCCAGGCCGTTGCCGATGTCGATGCGGTACGGCGTGTCGCCGCCGACCTCCACCGCGTGAAGTACATGGCTCATGTCGTGGTCTCCAGGGCGTCGATGATCGCGTCGGCCACCGCCGCCGCGTCCAGTGGGTCGGTGTCGATGCGCACGCGCGCGACCGCGGCGTACAGCGGGCCGCGCGCCGCGGCCATCGCGTGCAGCACCGCGCCGCGGTCGTCGCGCGCGAGCAGCGGGCGGGTGGCGTCGCCGGCCAGCCGCGCCAGCTGCGCATCGATGCCGGCGTGCAGGTGCACCACCTCGCAGGCGGCGAGCGCATCACGGCTGGCGGCGTCGAGGACCGCGCCCGCGCCGGTCGCGACGACCGCGTCGGATGCGCGCAGCGCGGCGTGCAGCGCCGCGCGCTCGTGGGCGCGGAACGCCGCCTCGCCCTCGATCGCGAAGACCCGCGCCACCGGCATGCCCCGCGCGGCCTCGATGCGCGCGTCAACGTCGATGAAGGGGCGGCCCAGGCGGCGTGCGACCAGCGCCCCCGCGCACGACTTGCCCGCGCCCGTGGGGCCGACGAGGACGAGGGGACGTGGCGCGCTCATGCGGCGAGTCTAGCGAGCGCGCCGCATCGCCATGCGCACGGCTCGCTACGATGCACGCCCCTGTCGCCCGGTGCCCCGCATGCACACGCCCCACCTGCTCGCCGAAGCGCTCGCCACGTTCGACGGCCTGTTTGCGCGCGCGTCCGCCGCCGGCGAGCCCGATCCCACCGCGATGGTGGTGGCGACCGCGGCGCTCGATGCGCGCCCGTCGGCGCGCGTGGTGCTGCTCAAGGCGCACGACGCGCGCGGCTTCGTGTTCTACACCCACCTCGACGGACGCAAGGGCCGCGAGCTGCAGGACAACCCGCATGCCGCGCTGCTGTTCCACTGGCCGCGCATCGGCCACGGCGTGCAGGTGCGCATCGAGGGGCCGGTCGCTATCGTCGACGATGCCGAGGCCGATGCCTACTTCGCCACCCGCCCTCGCGGCAGCCAGGTTGGCGCATGGGCCTCGCGGCAGTCGGAGACGCTGGAGGCGCCGGATGCGTTCGTCGACCGCATCGAACAGGTCGAACGCCAGTTCGAAGGCCGCGACGTACCCCGCCCGCCACGCTGGACCGGGCTGCGGGTGCGCCCGATCCACATCGAATTCTGGTACGGCGCCGACTTCCGCCTGCACGAACGCGTGGTGTACGAGGCCGACCGTGCTGGCGAGTGGTCGGTGCGGCGGTTGTATCCGTGATCTGTCGCGGTCCTCAGTAAGAGCTTTTGGTCCGCAAAGGACGCTAAAGACGCTAAAAGAGGTTGTAAGCGGAAGTTGTGCTGTGCCTTCTTCCGTTCTCGTTCCTTTTGCTTCTCTTAGCGTCTTTAGCGTCCTTTGCGGACCAAAGCGTTTTGATCTTCTCCGGTGGGCGCTGAGCAATGGCTGTTGCCAACCAACAACGCGGTGGGCTCACGGGCCCCCAGCGCATCGTCTGCCTGACCGAGGAGCCCACCGAGGTGCTCTACGGCCTCGGCCAGCAGCACCGCATCGTCGGCATCAGCGGCTTCACCGTGCGGCCGGCGATCGCGCGGCGCGAGAAGCCGAAGGTCAGCGCGTTCACCAGCGCGAAGATCGACGCGATCCTGGCCCTTGAACCGGACTTCGCCATCGGCTTCTCCGACATCCAGGCCGACATCGCCGCCGAGCTCGTGCGCCGCGGCGTGGAGGTGTGGATCAGCAACCACCGCAGCGTCGCCGGCATCCTCGACTACATCCGCCGCCTGGGCGCGCTGGTGGGCGAGGGCGCGCGCGCGGATGCATGGGCCGACGCGCTCGCGCGCGGGCTCGATGCGATCGCAGCCCGCGCGCCCGGTGCGCCGCGCCCGCGCGTGTATTTCGAGGAATGGGACGAGCCGCGCATCAGCGGCATCCGCTGGGTAAGCGAGCTGGTCGCGATCGCCGGCGGCGACGACATCTTCCCCGAGCGCGCGACCCAGGCGCTGGCGCGCGGCCGGATCCTCGCCGACGACCGCGAGATCCTCGAGCGAGCGCCGGACATCGTCATCGGCTCGTGGTGCGGCAAGAAGTTCCGCGCCGACCGCGTGGCCGCGCGCGCCGGATGGGACGCGCTGCCCGCGGTGCGGATGCGCGAGCTGCATGAGGTCAAGTCGCCACTGATCCTGCAACCCGGCCCCGCCGCGCTGACCGACGGCGTGGCCGCGCTGGCCGCGATCATCGACGCCTGGCGCACCCGCCACCCGTAGCGGCGCGCCCGCGGCGCTACGGGTGGAATTCGCGGACGAACACCAGCTGCGCGTTGCCGCCGGGATAGGCCACGTCCACTTCGAAGCGCAGCGTGTCCGGCACGTCCACCTCGACGATGCCAACCGCATCGAGCAGTGCACCGGGCCCATCGCCGCTGCGCAGCTCGCGCATCACCACCGCCTGCCGGTTGCCGCGCAGGTCGATCGCCGTCGCGGTCACGCGCGCCGGCAGCGACACCGCGGTGGCGTCGTCCAGTCCCTTGCGCACCGACACCAGCAGCATCGCGGTGTCGTCCGCGCGCGTGATGCCGTGCCGCTTCGCGACGACCTCGCCGAGGCTGCGCGTCGGCAGCGCGGTCGCACGCACCTGCACGTCGCCGACCTGCGCCAGCGCTTCCTGCGGCGCAACGGGGGCCGCGGGCGTCGGGCTGGTCCCGCCGCCGCAGGCGCCCAGCAGCACGCACGCCAGCGGCATGCACACGATCCACGCACCGCCGCGCAGCCACGGCGACGGGAGGCGCCTGCGTAGCGTTGCGCGCGCATGCCCCGGCGCGTTCATGGCTCGCCCCTCGGCCGCACACCCAGCCACACCAACGTCCCGCCGGCACTCGCCACCCAGACGTCGTCGCCCTCGCGGGGCAGGGTGAGGATCCCCGGCGGCAGGCACGCCTCGGCCCAAGCCAACACGTCCGGCGCGTCCGGCCACTGCACCTGGACCCGCATGCGCCGCAGCGGGTCCACCGGATCGATCACACGCACGCACTGCAGGGACCGCATCGCACGTGTCCTATTCGTTGGCCGCGGACAGCGCACGCCCGCGCTGCGTGGCCGCCTGCACGGCGCGCGCGACCAGCGCACGCAGGCCACCGGCCTCGAAGGCCTCCACCGCCGCCTGCGTGGTGCCACCGGGCGACGTCACCCGCTGCCGCAGCACCTCGGCCGGTTCGTTCGATTCCACCAGCATCCGCGAGGCTCCCAGCAGCGTGTGCGCGGCCAGCAGGCGCGCCGTCTCCGGCGCCAGCCCTTCGCCGATGCCCGCGTCGGCCAGCGCCTCGGCCAGCAGGAACACATACGCGGGCCCACTGCCGGACACCGCGGTCACCGCATCCATTAGCGCCTCGTCGTCGATCCACGCCACCGCGCCCACCGCACCCAGCAGCGCCCCGGCGGCATCGCGCTGCCCGTCATCGAGCTGCTCGCCCTGCAGCCCGGTCACGCCGGCGCCCAGCAATGCGGGCGTGTTCGGCATCGCCCGCACGATCGGGCGCGCACCGCCGCCGAGCCAGCGCTGCAACTGCGCGCGCGTGATGCCCGCGGCGATCGACACCACCAGCGCGTCGCCGGGCAGCCGCGCCGCCAGCGACTCGCAAACCCCACGCATCACCTGGGGCTTGACCGCCAGCACGCATGCACGCGCGCCGTCGACCGCATCCCGCGCATCGGCGGAGACCGCCACGCCGAAGTCCGCGCGCAGTCCGTCGCGCAGCGCGTCCACCGGCTCGACCACGCGGATCGCGTCGGCGGCAACGCCGCGCGCGATCAATCCGCCGATGAGGCTGCGCGCCATGTTGCCGCCGCCGATGAACACGATGGGCAGGGCACGCGCGAGGGCGGAGTCGGTCATGGCACGCGTCGATGGGAAGGTCGCCCGATGGTAGCGCCGCGCGTCGCTGCCGCGCCTGGCCCAGGCGCGCGCGCATGCTGACCGCCCGGACGACGCGCCAAGGTTGTGGCGTGCGCAAGGCGATGTTTACGGGCTCGATGGAACGGGTCCAGCTGCTTTATCCACGCGCACGACGCAGCTACGGGATCACCTCGCGCGCCCCGAAGATCGCCGTGCCGACACGCACCAGCGTCGCGCCTTCCTCGATGGCGACCTCCAGGTCGTCGCTCATGCCCATCGACAGCGTGTCGACGCCGCGATGCCGCGACTGCACTCCCTCGAACAGCACCCGCATCGCACGCAACGCCGGGCGCGCATCCGCGGGATCGTCGTGCGCGCGACCGATCGCCATCAACCCGCGCAGCGCCAGCGCCGGCATCGCCGCCACCGCGTCGCACAGCGCATCGACGTCGCCTGGCGCGCAGCCATCCTTGCCCGCGTCGGCGTCGATGTTCACCTGCACCAGCACCTGCAGCGGGCCTGCCGCGGCGGGGCGGTGCCGCGCCAGCGCCTCGGCGATCGCAACGCGGTCCACGCTCTGCACCCAGTCGAACGCACTGGCCGCCTCGCGGGCCTTGTTGCGTTGCAGGTGACCGATGAGGTGCCACGTCGCCGGCACGGGCAGCGCCGCATCGACCTCGACGCGCTTGGCCGCCCCCTCGCGCACGTAGTTCTCGCCGAACGCCACGCCGGTGCACGCCATGTCCATCCGCGCGCAACGCTCGCGCCACTGCCGCGCCACCTCCACCACGGCCGCCGCGTCGTGCCGCTTGCTCACCGCGACGAGGCCGGGCACCGGCCTGCCGGCCCGCACCGCGGCGCGCGCGATGCGGTCCAGCACCTCGTTCAGGCGCGGCGTGCGGTCGGTCACGGCGGGGCCTCGACAGGCTTGCGATGGCGGTCCAGAGTGCGGCCTATACTGCCCCACGGGGGCTCCAACCGATCCGGTGTCACGCCGGATCCCACACACCACGTGAGTGCGGGGAGCACGCATGGATATCGCCGAACTGCTGGCGTTCTCGGTCAAGAACAAGGCATCCGACCTGCACCTGTCGGCCGGCCTGCCGCCGATGATTCGCGTCGATGGCGACGTGCGGCGCATCAACATCCCGGCGCTGGACCACAAGCAGGTGCACGCGCTGGTCTACGACATCATGTCGGACAAGCAGCGCCGCGATTACGAGGAATTCCTCGAGGTCGACTTCTCGTTCGAGATCCCGGGCCTGGCGCGCTTCCGCGTCAACGCGTTCAACCAGAACCGCGGCGCGGGCGCGGTGTTCCGCACCATCCCGTCGGAAGTGCTCACCCTCGAGGACCTCGGCACGCCGCGGATCTTCAAGGACCTGATCGACCAGCCGCAGGGCCTGATCCTGGTGACGGGGCCGACCGGTTCGGGCAAGTCGACCACGCTGGCGGCGATGCTCGACCACATCAACAAGAACGAATACGCGCACATCCTCAGCGTCGAGGATCCGATCGAATTCGTGCACACCTCGCAGAAGTGCCTCATCAACCAGCGCGAGGTCCACCGCGACACCCACGGCTTCAACGAGGCGTTGCGCTCGGCGCTGCGCGAGGACCCGGACTACATCCTGGTCGGCGAGCTGCGCGACCTGGAGACCATCCGCCTTGCGCTGACCGCCGCGGAAACCGGACACCTGGTGTTCGGCACCCTGCACACCAGCTCGGCGGCCAAGACCGTGGACCGCATCATCGACGTGTTTCCCGCGGGTGAAAAACCGATGGTGCGCTCGATGCTCTCCGAGTCCCTGCGCGCGGTGATCAGCCAGGCGCTGCTCAAGAAAGTCGGCGGCGGCCGCACCGCCGCGTGGGAAATCATGGTCGGCACGCCCGCGATCCGGAACCTGATCCGCGAGGACAAGGTCGCGCAGATGTACTCGGCGATCCAGACCGGCCAGCAGCTCGGGATGATGACCCTCGACCAGCACCTCCAGGACCTGGTCAAGCGCGGCCTGATCCTCAAGCCTCAGGCACGCGAGTACGCGAAGGACAAGCGGTTGTTCGAGTAAGGAATGCCGGGACCGGGGACCGGGGACCCGGGACCGGGAAGAACGCGATCTTCCCGAGCCAACTTGCACTGACATTGATGGCCGTGATTCCGCGGCCCGTGCACCGGAGGGCATCACTGCCACCGGTCCCCGGTCCCCGGTCCCCGGTCCCGGAGAGCCCCAATGAGCACCCCCGCCGGCAGCATCGACTTCACCAGCTTCCTCAAGCTGATGGCCCACCAGAAGGCCTCGGACCTGTTCATCACCGCGGGCATGCCGCCGTCGATGAAGGTGCACGGCAAGATCAGCCCGATCACGCAGAACCCGCTCACCCCACAGCAGAGCCGCGACCTCGTGCTCAACGTGATGAGCCCGCCGCAGCGCGAGGAGTTCGAGAAGACGCACGAGTGCAACTTCGCGATCGGCGTCTCCGGCGTGGGCCGTTTCCGCGTGAGCTGCTTCTACCAGCGCAACCAGGTCGGCATGGTGCTGCGGCGGATCGAGACCAAGATCCCGACGGTCGAGGAACTCAACCTGCCGCCGATCATCAAGACGCTGGCGATGACCAAGCGCGGCATCATCATCTTCGTCGGCGCCACCGGCACGGGTAAGTCCACGTCGCTGGCCGCGATGATCGGCTACCGCAACCAGAACTCGACGGGACACATCATCACCATCGAGGACCCGATCGAGTTCGTGCACAAGCACGAGGGTTGCATCATCACGCAGCGCGAGGTCGGCATCGACACCGACAGCTGGGACGCCGCGCTCAAGAACACCTTGCGCCAGGCCCCCGACGTAATCATGATCGGCGAGGTGCGCACGCGCGAAGGCATGGACCACGCCATCGCCTTCGCCGAGACTGGCCACCTGGTGCTGTGCACGCTGCACGCCAACAACGCCAACCAGGCGATGGACCGCATCATCAACTTCTTCCCCGAGGACCGCCGCCAGCAGCTGCTGATGGACCTCTCGCTGAACCTCAAGGGCGTGGTCGCCCAGCAGCTCATCCCCACCCCCGACGGCCGCGGCCGCCGCGTCGCGATGGAAATCCTCCTCGGCACCCCGCTGGTGCAGGACTACATCCGCGACGGCGAGATCCACAAGCTCAAGGAAGTGATGAAGGAATCCGTGCAGCTCGGCATGAAGACCTTCGACCAGGCCCTGTTCGAGCTTTACCAGGCCGGCGAGATCAGCTACGAGGACGCCCTGCGCTACGCCGACAGCCAGAACGAGGTGCGCCTGCGCATCAAGCTCGCCCAGGGAGGCGACGCGAAGACGCTTTCGCAGGGACTGGACGGAGTCGAGGTCGCGGAGGTTCGGTGAGCGTCGCCACGGTGCTGCGCAAGGCGAGGCCGGCAAATGCCGGCCTTGCTCTTTGGTACGGCGCAGGACGTCCGCGGACAACCGATCCGTCGCCGCGATAAGTGAACCTGACCCCGATGCCGGAGCCGCGGTAAGCCTCGCATCGCCGCGCTCCGCGTCGAGTTGGGGCGTCAGTCGGTGCCGAGATGCCCGTCGCGGCGGGACGTGCCATATGTAGTGCGATCGAGTCGGCCGCTGCGTGCGAAGTCGAGGACGGCGTCGAAGTAACCCTCGGCGACGCGCGTGGTCCGGCGGGCGCCGCCCGGGGTGGTTTCGTACTCGACGATGCCGTGGTCGGTGGCAGGGAATTCCAGCAGCGTGACGGGCCGTCCGGCGGCGCGCATGGCCAGCAGGTCGGCGCGCGTCTGCGCCGGCGGTGCTTCGAGGTCGTCGCCGGCGAGCACCCATAGCATCGGCGCGTCCACGGCGCGCAGCGCGGGCAGCGGATCGTGCGTCCACGGCGTGCCCTGCGCGCTGCGGCGTCGCGCCACGGGGGCCACGAGGCGCAGCACGCCGGGCCGGTAGCGCAGGATCGCGCCACTGAACTCGCCCTCGATCTGCCCGAACCACGGCGCTTTGCGATGCCGCCGCCATGCGCGGGCGTAGTTGTCGAATCCGTCGCGGAAGCCGCTGGCCATGAGCATGCCAGTCGCATCGACGACGTCCGCGGCTGCGGCTAGTGCGGCCGCGCCGTGGCCGCGCGCGGCCAGTTGCTGCAGCGCCTCGCTGCGGTTTTCCTCCAGCGGCGACACCGTCAGGCCGTACGAGACGATGACTCGGTCGGCAGGCACGATGCCTTGCGCGAGCGGGACGACCCAGCCGCCCTGGCTCGCCCCCGCGTACGTGGTCGTCGACACCCGTGCACCGGCCAGGCGGCGGGCCTCGCCCATGGCGGCCGCGGCGTCGCGCGCGAGCCGGTGGAAATCCTGGGTGTAGACACCGCCCGAGTTGCCCGTTCCGCGCTTGTCGTACACGAACGCAGCCACCCCCGCGGCCGGCAGCATGCGCTGCCATGCTTCGAAGCGTCGCGCCGACGTGGCTTCCGAGCCGTGCACCAGGACCACCAGCGGCACCGGCGCGTCCCCGGGCGGCAGCACGAGGCGGCCGGCAAGGCGCGTGTCGCCCGAGACGAATTCGGTGTCGGTGGCCGCGAACACCTCGCGCGTCTCGGCGATGCCGTCGAACACCACGCGCCCGGCCGTGCAGTCGAACACCAGGCGGCGGCCATCGGGGCGGCCGGTCGCCCCGAGCGTCGAAGTTTCCGCACCCGCGGGCCCGACCAGCAGGCCCGTGGTGCCGTCGCGCAGCCGCCAGCGCAGGCCGGCCTTGGCGTGGCCCACATCGAAGCTGCGGCCATCCGCAAGCCGGTACGCACCGACGCGGCAGTCATCGACGTCGCCGGATGCCGTGGCGACCGGTGCATGCGCGCAGCCGGTCGCGACTGCCAGCAACAGCAACGCCGCGAACGCACTTTGCACGGAGGACGGTGCGAAGCCGGCGCGTGGGATGGAGGCGGAGTACGGCATCGGGCGTCCCGGGGTCGGCGTCGGTGGCGATGATGGCTTACTGACGGGCCAGGTTCACTCGACCCCTCGAAGCCGGCGAGCGCGCTGGGCGCCCGGGTTCGGTCGGCAGCGACGGATCGTGCGGCCAGCCGCGTGGCGTGCACACCCGGGCCCCGCCGGTCCTCCCGTTCGGCGCGACCTCGCTCGTGCGATGTCATCGCAAACACCGGATGCACCCCGTCGTCCGTTGCCTTGCACGGGCCTTGCACGAGCGATCCGTCGGTTCCACGGCAACCTGCCAGGCCCCGACCGACTGACGCCACGCCAGCGGATCACCGTCCGCTCGGCGCACGCCCCCTGCCGGCCGCCGCGACGATCGCCTCCAGCCTCGGCACGTCCGCCGGCTTGACCATGTGGTGGTCGAACCCGGCCGCGATCGAGGCGTCGCGGTCGCTGGCCTGGCCGTAGCCGGTCAGGGCGATCAGGCACATGCGTGCGTGGCGCGGGGCGGCGCGCAGGGCGCGGGCGAGCTGGAGGCCGTCGAGTTCGGGCAGAAAAACGGCGTCAGGTTCACTTGCACACAAGGGAGGCGACGCGCGCTGTTCGCATGCGGGGATGGCGCGATCCGTTACACCCTTTGCTCCACCCGGTGTCGACCGCCCAATGCTCGTTCCTTGCGCGCTAGCCCCGCAGATGCCTGGACGCGGCGTACGACTCGCCTAACCGCCAGCCAGCACCTGCCGCACCGCGCCGGGGACCTTCCACATCTCGCGCTTGAGCAGGCACGTCCGCGCGCCGGCAGCGTGGGCGGTGTGGAGGAAGGCGGCGTCCGATTCGCCGCAGCAGAAGACGAACGGGGTCGCCGGCGCGAGGTCGCGGGTGACGGCGAGCGCGCGCATGCCGTCGAAGCCGGGGAGGTGGTAGTCGGAGATCACCAGGTCCGCCGCGGTGGCCAGCGCGGCGCGCAGGCTCGGCTCGGTGGTGGCGACGGTCCATGCCACGTCCATGCCGGCGTCGGCGAACACCAGCGCGAGCAGTTCGGCGTCGGTGTCGCAGTCCTCGACGAGGACGATGCGCAGCGCGTCGGCGCGGGGCGTCGACATCAGCGGGGGAACGTCGCGGCGCGCATCAGCGAGCCTGCGGCGCCTCGTTGAGCACCGCCCAGAACTGGCCGAGCGTCTTGATCGCCAGGAAGAACTGCTCGACGTCCACCGGCTTGACCACATAGGCGTTGACGCCCAGGTTCCAGCTGCGCGCCAGGTCGCGCTCCTCGCGCGAGGAGGAGAGGATCACCACCGGCAGCGTGCGCAGCGAGTCGTGCTGGCGGATTTCCTGCAGCACCTCCAGCCCGTCCATGCGCGGCATCTTGATGTCCAGCAGCAGCACCGCCGGATTGCCCTCGGGGCGCCCGGCGAACCGCCCGCGCCGCAGCAGGTAGTCCAGTGCTTCCACGCCGTCCTCGGCGTGCACGATCGGGTTGATCAGGTTGGCCTCGCGCAGGGCGTCGATCGCCATCTCGGCGTCGGCGGGGCTGTCTTCGGCGAGCAGGATCACGCGGATGTTCGGATTCATGGCGTCGGGTTCGCGTTGGAGGATGGCGCATCCAGCGATGCCGGAAGCGTGAAATGGAAGGTGGAACCCACGTCGGGCGTCGACTCGGCCCAGATGCGGCCCCCGTGCCGCGTCAGCACGCGGCGCACGCTGGCCAGTCCGATGCCGGTACCGGGGAACTCGCTGGCCTTGTGCATGCGCTGGAACACGCCGAACAGCTTCCCGGCGTACTGCATCTCGAAACCGGCCCCATTGTCGCGCACGTGGAAGTGGTGGGTGCCGTCATCCTCGCGCTCGTAGCCCACCTCGACGCGCGCCTCGGCCACGCGCGCGCTGTACTTGACGGCGTTGCCGAGCAGGTTGAGCCACACCGTTCGCAGCATGTTCTCGTCGGCCACCACCATCGGCAGCGGCGCGATCGACCACGAAACGCGGCGCCCGGGCGCATCGCTGGCGAGGTTGGCGTCGAGGATGGCGCGCGTCTCGGCGACCATCGACTGCATGTCCACCGCCTTGAGCTGCATCGCCCCGCGGCCCAGCCGCGAGTAGATCAGCAGGTCGTCGATGAGCTGCGACATGCGCCGCGCCGACGAACCGATGACCTCGATGTAATGCGTGCTCTTTTCGTCGGCTTCATCGCCCAGGTGACGGGCGAGCTTGTCGGCGAATCCCGCCACGTGGCGCAGCGGCGCGCGCAGGTCGTGGCTGACCGAATAGCTGAAGGCCTCGAGCTCGCGGTTCACCTCGGACACCTGCTCGACCTTGCCTTCGAGCTGGCGGTTGAGGTCCTGCAGCTGCGCCTCGGTGGCCTTGCGCACCGTGATGTCGCTGGCCAGCACCAGCACCACCTTGTCGTCGACATCGGGCAGCTCCATCTGCCGCGCGCTGACGAGCATCGTGCGCTGCACGCCGTCGCGGGTGCGCTGCGGGTGCTCGTGGTCCCAAAGTTCGCGGCCGCGGCCGATGACGTCGTCCAGCCTCTGGGTCATGACCGGGTCCGACCATGCGCCGTCGCCGATCTCGCGAAGCAGGCGGCGGGTCGCGTCGGGCTCGCCGTAGAGTTCGGCGAACGCGGTGTTGTGCATCAGCACGCAACCTTTGCCGTCGACCAGCACGATCGGCTCGCGCACCGTCTGCAGCACGGCCTGTGCACGGGCGCTGGCGCGCCGGGTTTCGCGTTCGGCGCTCAGTCGGCCCGACATCTGCCGTTGCCACACGTAGACCAGCCCCCCGAGCAATAGCAGCTGGGCGAGCACCGCGCCCCAGCGCAGGACGGATGCCTGCCGGCGCAGCGCCTCGGCGGCGTGCACGCGTGCATCGACCAGGCGGGTCTCGTTCTCGATGATCTCCAGCGCCGGTTGCCGGATGCGGCTCTCCAGCGCCATGCGCCGCACGGCCTCGGTGTCGTGCGAACCCACCGGCAGCGCGGCCAGGTCCTCGGCGGCCTGCATGCGCGAGGCCAGCAGCGCGCCGAGCGCGCCGATGCGCACCTGCTGGTCCGGATTGTCGCGGGTGAGCCGGGCCAGGTCGCGCACCAGCCTGCGCGTGGCCGCCACGTTCTCGCGCAGCACGGGACGCGTCTGCGGCGTCTCCACGCCGGCGTTGAGCACCAGCGCGGCGGTCTCGGCCTCGCGTATGACGTACAGCAGTTCGTAGGCCGTGGCCTTGACGTCGTAGGTGTGCGCCACCGCATCCAGCGCCGCCTGCAGCCGCTCGGACGCGGCACGCAGCACCATCGCCGGCACCGCGACCACGATCGCGGTCACCAGCACCAGCGCGATGAGCTGCCACAGCGGCTGGTTGCGGGAGGCGGGCACGGTGGCGGGCATCGGGGCGGATCGCTCCAAGGAAGGGCCAGGCGCACGCGCCTGGTCGGCCATCGTGCAGCGGGCGATGATGGCGGCCGCGGGGGCCGATTACAAATCGCGGCCCGCGGGTGCCGGCGCGGGGCGCGCGGCTAGAATGCGGCCATGAACGATGCTCCGACGCCCCTGGCCGGGCAGTTGCTGATCGCACTGCCCACGTTGTCCGACTCGCGCTTTTCCCGCAGCGTCACGCTGATCTGCCAGCACGACGAGGACGGCGCGATGGGGGTGATGGTCAACCGGCCCAGCGAGTACACGCTGGGCGAGGTGCTGGGGCAGATGGGCGTGGACGGCGGCAGCGACGACCTGCGCGCGCAGATCGTGCTCTCCGGCGGCCCGGTGCATCCCGAACGCGGCTTCGTGCTGCACGACGGGGGCCTGCACTGGGATTCGACGATGGCCATCGGCGAGACGCTGTACCTCACCACCTCGCGCGACATCCTCGACGCGATGGCGCAGGGCGAGGGCCCGCGCAACGCGATCGTCGCGCTCGGCTGCGCGGGGTGGACGGCCGGCCAGCTCGAGCAGGAGCTGGTCGACAACGACTGGCTGACCGTGCCGGCCGATGCCGAGCTGCTGTTCGAGATGCCGCTGACCGCGCGCTGGGAGGCCTCGGCCGGGCGCATCGGCGTGGACTTCGCGCGCCTGGCGGACTACGCCGGCCACGCATGAGCCAGGGCGCACCCGCGGACGCGGCCACGGCGATCCGCCGCGACGGCACCGTGCTGGGCTTCGACGTGGGCGCGCGTCGCATCGGCGTGGCGGTGGCTTCGGCGTTCGCGCACGGCGCGCGCGCGATCGCGGTGGTCGACGTGCATGCCGCCGGGCCGGACTGGGCGGCGGTGGAACGGCTGGTGCGCGAATGGCGGCCCGACGGGCTGATCGTGGGCGACCCGATGACGCTCGACGGCGGCGACCAGGCCTCGCGCGTGCGCGCCTGGGACTTCGCGCGCGAGCTGCGGCGCCGGCACGGCCTGCCGGTGGTGCTGGTCGACGAGCGCGCCAGTTCGATCGAGGCCGCGCAGCGCTTCGCCGACGACCGCGCCGCGGGGCGCAAGCGGCGGCGCGACGCGGAGGCGCTCGACGCGGTGGCCGCGGCGGTCATCGTCGAACGCTGGCTGGCCGCGCCCGGCACCGCGACGGTGCTGCCCGAGCGCGACGCGCCCGCGCGCTGACATTCCTTTCGACCGCACCGAACGCGCATGGACCACTTGCTGACCCTCCAGGACGTGCCGCGCGCGTGGATCGAAGCGCTGCTCGATCGCGCGCAGGCGTTCGCCGACGGCGTGGCCGTGCCACCGGCGCTTGGGGGCGTCGCGGTGTGCACGCTGTTCTTCGAGCCGTCCACCCGCACGCGGCTCTCGTTCGACCTCGCCGCGCAGCGCCTCGGCGCGCACGTGCTGCACTTCGACGCGGCGTCGTCGTCGACGACCAAGGGCGAGACCGCCGCGGACACGTTTCGGACCATCGAGGCGATGGGCGTGCGCGGATTCGTCGTGCGCCACAGGGAGGATGGCGCGGTCGCCGCGCTGGCCGCGCTGGCCGCGCCCGGCACCGCGCTGGTCAACGCCGGCGACGGCCGCAGCGCGCATCCCACCCAGGGGCTGCTCGACATGCTGACGATCCGCCAGGCGACCGGGCGCGCGATCGCCGACTGCCGGGTGGCGATCGTCGGCGACATCCTTCATTCGCGCGTCGCGCGTTCCGACCTGCACGCGCTGCGCGCGCTCGGGTGCCGCGACATCCGCGCGTGCGCGCCCGCCTCGCTGCTGCCGCGCGATGCCACTCTGGACGGGTGCGCGGTGACGCAGGACCTCGATGCCGCGCTGGACGGCGCCGACGTGGTGATGACGCTGCGCCTGCAGCGCGAGCGCATGCAGGACGGGCTGGTCGACAGCCTGGAGGCGTACCACGCCGGCTACGGCATCACCGAAGCGCGCCTGTCGCGCGCGGCGGCTCACGCGGTGGTGCTGCACCCGGGGCCCATCAACCGCGGCGTGGAGATCAGCGACGCGGTCGCCGACGGGCCGCGCTCGCGCATCCTGGCGCAGGTGCGCAATGGGGTGGCGGTGCGGATGGCGGTGCTTGAGGCGCTGCTGGGGTAGGGCGTGGGGCGCATGGTCGCCCGTGGGCGCGCGCTGTGCATCCGCTCGCGTGCTTCTTCTGTGGCCCAACCGGTACGCGATGCGCGGACATGCTCGTTGTCTAGCCAGTGCGCGACGACATGGCACTCGTGCACGAGCGTCAGGTCAACCCGCGTCGTCGCCCCTGCGCACGCAGGGGTGACGGTGGGGGTGTGACGATCGAACGTTGTGCCTGCGGGGCGTAGCGTCGCGATCAACGCAGCACGATCGACACCGCACGATCAACGCAACAGGATCAACGCAACAGGATCAACGTCGCCAGCCCGAGGAAGCTCAGGAAGCCCATCGTGTCGGTCAACGCGGTCAGGATCACGCCGCCGGCCAGCGCCGGGTCGAAGCCGAACCGCTTGAGCATCAGCGGGACCAGCACGCCGCCGCTGGCGGCGATCAGGAAGTTGATGGTCAGCGCGCTGCCGATCACCAGCGACAGCATCGGCTGGCGGAACCAGGCGAGCACGATCAGGCCGAGCAGCGTGCCCAGGCACACGCCGTTGAACAGCGCGACCAGCAGCTCCTTACGCAGCAGCGTCACCGCGTTGGACGCGCCGATCTGCCCCAGCGCCAGGCCACGCACCATCAGCGCCAACACCTGGGTGCCGGCGTTGCCGCCCATGCCGGCGACGATCGGCATCAGCGCGGCCAGCGCGACCAGCTGCGCGATCGAGCCCTCGAACTGGCCGACCACGCCGGCGGCGATGAACGCGGTGCCCAGGTTCACGCCCAGCCACACCACGCGGCGGCGGAACGCGCGGCGCACCGGCGAGAACAGGTCCTCGTCCTCGTCCAGGCCGGCGGCACTCAATGCCTGGTGCTCGGCCTGCTCGCGGATGATGTCGACGACGTCGTCGATGGTGATGCGGCCCAGCAGGATGTTGTTCTCGTCGACGACCGGCGCGCTGATCCAGTCGAAGTCGGAGAACTTGCGCGCCACCTCGCCGGAAAGCTCGTCGACGTCGATCGCCGGCTGCTCGTCGTCGATCAGCTTGTTGATCGGCGTGCCGGGCTCGTGGGTGAGCAGCGCCGCCAGCGCGATGCGGCCCAGGTACTGGTGGCGGCGGCTGACCACGTAGAGGTGGTCGGTGTGGTCGGGCAGCTCGCCGCGCAGGCGCAGGTAGCGCAGCACGACGTCGACGGTGGTGTCGGTGCGCACCGTCACCACGTCGGGGTTCATCAGGCGCCCGGCGCTGTCCTCCGGGTAGCTCAGGACCTGCTCGAGGCGCTCGCGGTTCTCGCGGTCCATCGACTTGAGCACTTCGTCGATGACCGTGTCGGGCAGGTCCTCGACGAGGTCGGCGAGGTCGTCGATGTCCAGGTCCGAGGCCGCGGCGACGAGCTCGTCCGCGTCCATCTCCGCGATCAGGCTCTCGCGCACCTCGTCGCCGACGTGCACCAGCACCTCGCCGTCGTCGTCGGGATCGACCAGCCCCCATACCACCTCGCGCTTGCCCGGCGGTAGCGACTCGAGCAGATTGCCGATCTCCGCCGCCGACAGCGTGTTGACCAGCCGCCGCACCGGCCCCAGGCGCCCGGAATCGAGCGCATCGGAGAGCAGGCGCAGCTGGCGCGCGGTCTTGTCGTGGCGGATCGCTTCGGCCATCAAGGCGGCTCGGTGGTGGCCGCGACGGGAAGGCCGCGACGGATCAGGCGTGCATGGCGCGCATTGTCGCGGTTAATGCGGCGGTTGGGGGGTTCTGCGCGGCTGGAAGCATCGCGCAGGCGCCTCTACGGGACGGGTGGGCAGGCGTCGGCGAGCCAGGCTTCGATCGTGCGGCGGTCGCGGGCGCGCAGCAGGGCGCGGCTGCGTTCGGTCAGGGCCTGCATCGAGCAGGCGCGCACCGCGCGGCGGACTTCCAGAAGGGTCGATGGGTGGAGGCTCAACTCGCGCAGGCCGAGGGCCAGCAGCAGCGGGGCGAAGCGCGCGTCGCCGGCGATCTCGCCGCACACCGCCACCGGCAGCCCGCGCCGTTGCGCCAGCCGCACCACGTCGCGCACGAGCTTGAGCACCGCCGGGTGCAGCGGGGAATACAGCTCGCCCAGTGCCTCGTTGTTGCGATCGGCCGCAAGCAGGTACTGCACGAGGTCGTTGGTGCCGATCGACAGGAAGTCGAGGTCGCCGATGAACGACGGCAGCGCGAGCGCCGCGGCGGGCACTTCGATCATCGCGCCCACCGGCATGTCTGCGGCGATCTCGTGGCCCTCGGCGCGCAGCTGCGCCGACAGCGCGGCGACGCGCTCGCGCACCGCGAGGATCTCCTCGCGGCTGGACACCATCGGCACCAGGATCCGCAGCTGGCCGTAGCCGGAGGCCCGCAGCAACGCGCGCAGCTGGGTGTCCAGCAGGCCGGGGCGGGCGAGCGACAGCCGCACGCCGCGCAGGCCCAGCGCGGGGTTGGGTTCGTCGCGCAACGCCAGGCCGGTGCGGTCGGCCTTGTCGGCGCCCAGGTCGAGCGTGCGGATGGTGACCATGCGGCCGGTCATGCCCAGCACCACGTCGCGGTACGCGCGGAACTGCTCGTCCTCGTCGGGCAGCTCGCGGCGCTGCAGGAACAGGAACTCGGTGCGGTACAGGCCGATGCCCGCCGCGCCCAGCGCATGCGCCTCGGCCACGTCCTCGCGTGATTCGGCGTTGGCGTACAGCCGGATGTCCACGCCGTCGGTGGTGGTCGAGGGCTCGCGGCGCAGGCGGTGCAGCTGCCTGCGCTCGCGCTTGATCTCGCGCTCGCGTGCGCGGTGCGCGCGCAGGTCCGCGGCGTCTGGCTCGATGACCACGCGGCCGGTGTCGCCGTCGACCACCAGCACGTCGCCGTCGTTGGCGCGCGCGAGCACGCCGGTGGCGCCGACCACCAGCGGCATGTGCAGGCTGCGCGCGAGGATCGCGGTGTGCGACAGCGGGCTGCCGCCGCTGGTGACGATGGCCAGCACCCCCTGGGCCTGGAACTGCGCGAGCTCGGCGGGCGCGACGCTGTCGGTGACCAGGATGTCCCCGGCCGCGCCGTCGAGTTCGGCGGCGCGCGCGTGCAGCGCGGCATGCAGCCGGCCGATCACCTGGTCGATGTCGTCGATGCGACTGCGCAGGTAGGCGTCGTCCATCGACTCGAACACGCCGGCCAGGCGGTCGCGCTGCAGGCGCAGCGCGTAGTCGGCGGTGTAGCGCCCCGTGCGGATCAGCGCGTCGAGTCCCGCGAGCAGTTCGGGGTCGTCGAGCAGCAGCGCGTGCAGGTCGAGGAACTCGCCGACCTCGGCCGCCAGCGCGCCGTGCAGGCGTTCGCGCAGGTCGTGCATCTCCGCGCGCACGGTGTCGATGGCGCGGTGCAGGCGGTCGAGCTCGGCGTCGACCTCGCCGGGCTCGACGTGCGCCTCGACGACGTCCAGCGCATGCGGCAGGCGCACGCGGGCGCGGCCGAGGACGCTGCCACGCGAGGCCCCGGTGCCGGCGAAATGCTGGCGCATCAGCCGCCTTCGTCGAAGTTACGTTCGAACAGCGACGCCACCGCCTCGCACGCCGCCGTTTCGTCCTCGCCGTCAACGCGCAGGATCACCTGCGTGCCCTGGCCGGCCGCCAGCAGCATCACGCCCATGATGCTCTTGGCGTTCACCTCGCGGCCCTTTGCGGTCAGCGTGGCGTGGCTGCGGAAGCCCGACAGCACCTGCACCAGCTTGGCGGTGGCACGCGCGTGCAGCCCGAGGCGGTTGGTGACGGTGAGGGTGCGTTCGAGCATTGGGATAAGAAAAGGCGGGAACGGGGAACAGGGAAGCTGGAGCGGGGAAGCGACAGCGACGGCGCAGCAGGAGCGGGCAATCACGTTGGGCGATCAGCCTGGAGCGGGCGGGAATTGCTTCCCTGTTCCCCGTTCCCCGTTCCCGCTCCGCGTTGCGTGTCACCCATCATCCACCACCGCCCCGTTGCGCGTGCCGGCGGTGGCGATGCCGGGCATCGCGTCGAGCTGCATTTCAGGATAGTTGAGCACGCGCAGGAGCATCGGCAGGCTCAGCGCGGACACGCGGCGCACCGGCGTGCCAAGGCGCGACAGGCGCGCGGCGAGGTTGCTGGGCGTCGCGCCGTAGAGGTCGGTCAGCACCAGCACGCCATCGCCGCCGTCCACGCGCCGCAGCGCCGCCGATGCCATGGGGAGCAATGCGTCGACGCCTGCGTCGAAGGGCACCTCGAACGCCTCCAGCGCCAGCGGCACGGGCCGCAGCAGGCGCCCGGCAACCCCGGCCAGCGCGGCGCCGATGCCTTCGTGGGTGACGAGCAGGATGCCGACGGGCATGGCTGGGGGTGAGGATTCGGGATTTGGGATTCGGGATTGGCAACAGCCGGTTTCCCGCGTGCCGACGGTACCAGCTTCGCATCACTACGATGTCGCAGCGCCGGGCTTGCCGAATCCCGAATCCCGAATCCCCGCCTTCAATCCAGCTCCCGGTGGTGCACCGCCACCTCGTCCCAGCCCTGCGCGCGGGCGCGTTCGGCGAAGCGCTCGGCGAGGTACACCGAGCGGTGGCGCCCGCCCGTGCAGCCGAACGCGACGGTCGCGTAGCTGCGGGTGCCGTCGTCGCGCATGCGCGGCAGCCAGGTGTCGAGGAACTGCTCGAGCTGCGCGACGAACAGGCCCACGTCCGCGTTGCCATCGAGCTCGTCGCGCACCGCGGCGTCGCGGCCCGACAGGGGGCGCAGCGCGGGGTTCCAGTGCGGGTTGGGCAGCGCGCGCGCATCGAACACGAAATCCGCCGACGCCGGCACGCCGCGCCGGTAGGCGAAGGATTCGAACAGCAGCGACATGCGCGCGTCGGTCATGCCGTAATGGGTGATGACGTGGCGGCGCAACTCGTGGACGTTCATGTCGCTGGTGTCGAGCACCACGTCGGCGACCTGCCGCAGCGGGCGCAGCACCTGGCGCTCCAGCGCGATCGAATCGGCCAGCGCGAGCCCGAGATGGCTCAGCGGATGGCGCCGGCGCGTGTCGGCGTAGCGCTTGAGCAGCGCCTCGTCACGCGATTCCAGGAACACCAGCTGCGGGTCCAGCCCCATCGCGCCCACGGCCGACAGCTCGTGCGCCATGTTGGCCAGGTCCTCGTTGCGGCTGCGCACGTCGATGCCCACCGCCAGCCGCGTCGGCGCGCCGTCGCCGCGCGAGACGCTCTGCACGAACGGCGCGAGCAGGTCGCCCGGCAGGTTGTCCACGCAGTAGTAGCCGAGGTCCTCGAGCGTGTTGAGGGCCACGGTCTTGCCCGAACCGGACATGCCGCTGACGATCAGCAGGCGCGGCGCGGCGGGGTCGGTGGCGTTCATGGCTCGCGTCGCTCCAGGAAGTTGCTGTGCCGCGCGATGAAGGCGGTGGCCGGGTCCTGGCCCTTCATGCGCAGCAGGTGCAGCCGGGTGGCGGCCTCGGCGAGCACCGCAAGGTTGCGCCCGGGCATCACCGGCACGGTGATCTGCGGGACGTCGAGGTCCAGCACGTGGCGCGACGCCGAATCGCCGAGCAGCCGCTCGACGCCCATGGGTTTCGGCTCGGTGGTCGGGCGCGACAGGTGCACCACCAGCCGCAGGTACTTGTTCTGCTTGACCGCGGTGTCGCCGAACATCTGGCGGATGTTGAGCACGCCCAGGCCGCGCACCTCGAGCAGGTCCTGCAGCATCTCCGGGCAGGTGCCGTCGAGCACGTCGGGGGCGATCTGGGTGAACTCGGGGGCGTCGTCGGCGACCAGCCGGTGCCCGCGCGTGACCAGTTCCAGAGCCAGCTCGCTCTTGCCCGATCCCGGCTCGCCGGTGATCAGCACGCCGATCGAGTAGATCTCCATGAACACGCCGTGCAGCGTGACGCGCGGCGCGAGCTTGCGCGCGAGGTGGTAGGCGACGAGGTTCAGCAGCTCATGGCCGCGGCGCGGCGATACCCACAGCGGCGTGTCGGTTTCCTCCGCGGCGATGCGCAGGTCCTCCGGGCACGACTGGTTCTTGCTGATGACGATCGCGATCGGCCGGAAGCTGAAGATCTTCTCGATGGTTTCCCAGCGGTGCCGCGAATCGAGTTCGTCCAGCCAGGCCAGTTCCTCGGAGCCGAGGATCTGCACCTTGTTGGGATAGATGATGTTGAGATAGCCGGCCAGCGACGGCCGGCGCGCGATGGTGTCCACCGCCTCCACCGCACGCGTCTCGCCACTGCGCCCGGCGACGCGGCGCCATTGCAGTCGGTCCTCGAGCTGGCAGAACAGGTCGGCGGCGCTGATCCGGGCGGCGTGGGGCATGGCGTCGTGCGGCGTCCTGCGGAAAAGGGCCGGCCTCGTGGCCGGCCCGGGAGTCTCAGGCGAAATCCCCGCTGCGCGCCAGGCTCTCGCCGCGGTGGTGGTCCACGCGCTTTTCCTTGAGCTTCATCAGCAGCCGGTCGAGCTTGTCGGCGAGCAGGTCGATGGCCGCGTACATGTCCTGCGCCTTGGCGTCGGCATGCAGGGTCTGGCCGCGCACGGTGACGGTGGCCTCGGCGCAGTGGTGGGGCTTGTCCACGCTCAGCAGCACGCGGATGTCGAAGGGCTGGTCGAAGTGCCGTTCCAGCCTCGCCAGGCGGGTCTCGACGTACTCGCGCAGGGCCGCGGTGACATCCATCTGCTGGCCGTGGGTTTCGATGCGCATCGGGAACCTCCTCTTCTGGTCTTGCGGCGAGGGTGGCACGGCCCGGCGGTAAGTGCGGGTGACGGGCGCGTGGGATCGAGATTACGCCTGGCGGGTCGGAAGCGGGGACCGGGGACCGGGGACCGGGGACCAGGCAAAGCGAAGCTCGACGTTATGAAGCGCATCTCGAACTGCTGGAACTCGCAGGCAGCGCCGGACGAGCCTCCCGGTCCCCGGTCCCCGGTCCCGGCCCTCAAGCCATCCGCACCCGGTCCTGCGACGACGGGATGTGCATCGCCTCGCGGTACTTGGCGACGGTGCGTCGCGCAACCGGCACGCCGTTGGTCTTGAGCGTCTCGGCCAGGCGCGCGTCGGACAGCGGCTTGCGCGGGTTCTCCGCGTCGATCAGCGCGCGGATCATCTGCTGGATCGCGGTCGACGAGGCCTCGCCGCCGCCGTCGGTGTCGATCCCGGAGGCGAAGAAGCTGCGCAGCGGGATGGTCCCGCGCGGGGTGCGCGCGTACTTGCGCGCCACCGCGCGCGAGACGGTGGATTCGTGCATGCCGATCTCGGCGGCGACCTCGCGCAGCGTGAGCGGCCGCAGCGCGCCGGCACCGAACTCCAGGAACGCCGCCTGCTGGCGCAGCAGGCAGCGCACCACCTTCAGCAGCGTCTCGCCGCGCGCCTCGAGGTTCTTGAGCAGCCAGCGTGCTTCCTGCAGGTGGCCGCGCAGGTAGCTGGCGTCGCTGGCGCTGGCGCCTCGGATCATGTTCTCGTAGCCGCGGTGGATCGCAACGCGCGGGCGCATCGATTCGGACAGCGCCGCGCGCCACACGCCCTTCTGCCGCCAGATCACGACGTCGGGGGCGACGTAGGTGTCGTTGGCGATGGCGCCGATCTGCGAACCCGGGCGCGGCTCGAGCGAGCGCAGCAGCGCGATGGCCTGTTCGACGTCATCCACCGGCCGCCGCAGCTCGCCGGCCAGGCCCGCCGCGCCGACCCGTGGCAGGCGTTCAAGGCAGCGTTCGGCGAGTTCTCGCGCCAGCGCACGGCCCGCGATGGCGGCGTCCAGCGCGTCGAGCTGCAGGCACAGGCATTCGCTCAGGGTGCGCGCGCCCACGCCGACCGGGTCGAAGCGCTGCACCTGGTGCAGCACGGTGAGCACCTCGTGCGCCTGCGCGCCGAAGTCGGCGCCCAGCGACTGCGCGATCGCCTCGAGCGGCTCGCGCAGGTAGCCGTCGTCCTCGATCGCCTCGATGAGCGCGACGCCGATCTGGCGGTCGCGCGCCGAGAGGTGCGAGAGGTGCAGCTGCCACAGCAGGTGGTCGTGCAGGGTGTCGGACTCGGCGACCTGCTCGGCCACCGGCGCGTCGTCGTCGCCATCGGATGGGCCGCTGCGCTCGGCCCACGCATCGCCATCGCCGGCGACGATGCCCCAGTCGGCCTCCACGGAGATCTCCGGCGGCGGGCCGTCGTCGACGCCGTTGCCGTTGGCGCTCGTGGCCTCCACCGACAGCGGCGCGGGTTCCTCCCAGTCGAGCAGCGGGTTGGTCTCCACTGCCTCGGCCAGCTCGGCCTCCAATTCCACCGAGGACAACTGCAGCAGGCGGATGGCCTGCCGCAGTTGCGGCGTCATCACCAGCGATTGTCCTAGCGAGGTCTGGAGGCGCGGCTTCATCGAGGGCAGGCTGGCGGGGAGGAGGTCGCCCCGCTGCACGTCGCCTGCCGACGACACCGGCCACGCCGGCGTCTGCCGTCAGAGGCGGAAGGTGTCGCCCAGGTAGACGCGGCGCACGTCGGGGTTGGCCAGCAGCGCGTCCGGAGCCCCCTGCGCGAGCACGCCGCCGTCGTTGAGGATATACGCGCGGTCGCAGATGCCCAAGGTCTCGCGGACGTTGTGGTCGGTGATGAGCACGCCGATGCCGCGGTCCTTGAGGTGCTGGACGATGCGCTGGATCTCGCCGACGCTGATCGGGTCCACGCCCGCGAACGGCTCGTCGAGCAGCATCAGCCGCGGCTTGCCGGCCAGCGCGCGGGCGATCTCCACGCGGCGGCGCTCGCCGCCCGACAGGCTCGCACCCTGCTGGTCCCGTACGTGGGCGACCTGCAGTTCGTCGAGCAGCGATTCCAGCTCGCGCGTGCGGCCGCGTGCATCGAGGTCCTCGCGCAGCTCCAGCACCAGGCGGATGTTGTCGGCCACGGTGAGCTTGCGGAACACCGAGGGTTCCTGCGGCAGGTAGCCGACACCGAACTTCGCGCGCGCGTACATCGGCGCGGCGGTGATGTCCTTGCCGTCGAGCACGATCTGCCCGGCATCGGCCGGCACCAGCCCCACGATCATGTAGAAGCAGGTGGTCTTGCCGGCGCCATTGGGACCGAGCAGGCCGACGACCTCGCCGGCATCGAGGGTCAATCCGAAGTCGCGGACCACCTCGCGGTTGCGGTAGGCCTTGCGCAGGCCCCTGGCGACCAGCATCAGCCGGCGCCCCGCGCGCTGCGCGGGAGGATGCGCATCTTGACGCGCCCGCCGTCGCCACCGCCGCTGTTCACGTTGCCGGTGCGCATGTTGTAGGTCACGCGCTGGCCGCTGAGCGTGCCGCGCGGCTGGGTGATGGTCACGTTGCCGCTGAACACGACGATCTCGTTGACCAGGTCGTAGTCCACGCGGTTGGCCTGCGCGTTCATCGGCGTGCCGTCGTCGAGCTGCTGGCTGAGCTTGACGGGACCGCCGGTCAGCACCGCGCGCACGGGGTCGCCGTTGCGCTGGGTGATCTCGGCGCGTGCGGAAGTGATGTTGAGCGAGCCCTGCCGGATCGTGACGCCGCCGGACAGCACCGTCGGCCGCCCGTCCTCGAGCGAGTAGTCCGAGGCACCGGCATCGATGTCCATCGGCTGCCTGCGGTCGGACGACTTGCCGTGCACGGCCGCCAGCGGCAGCGCGGCGGCCAGCAGCGCGACGGGAAGCAGCAACTTACGGTTCATAGCGGGCCTTGATGTCGGAAAGCAGTTGCACCGAGCCGGTGTCGAGCCGCGCGGCCAGGCCGCGGCCGCTGATGGTAAAGCCCGGCTGCACCATCGTGACCCGCGCGTCGGAAGTGGCGCGGCGGGTCTCGGGGAAGACGTTCAGCACCTCGGTGGCCATCCGCACCGGCTGGCCGTCGCCATTGGTGCTGTCGGCGCGCACGTTGCCGCGCAGGCGGATCTCGTCGCCGCTGGCGCTCACCCACGCGGACGCCGATCGCACTTCCCACGGCGCGCCGTCCGCGCCCGCGCGCGGCGGGATGACGAACAGCGGGGTCGCGATGTCCATCGTGCGGCTGGCCGGGTCGCGGGCCAGCCGCGGTGCGCGCAGCGTGAAGGATTCGACGCCGGTGGCGTCGAGCGCGACCAGTTCGAAGTCGTTGAGCACGTAGTCGGGGCGCCCCATGCCGCGCGCCTGCGGCGCATCGGCCTGCCGCTGCTTCCACAGCGACCAGCCGGAGGCGATGGCGCCGGCCAGCAGGACCAGGGTGAGGATCGCGCGCCAGCTCATGCGGGGATCCCGGTGGCCTGGGTGTCCTGCGGGATCGGCGCGTCGCCCAACGCGGCGGCGAGCACGCGCTCGGCCAGTCCCTGCGCGGCCAGCACGAGGTCGCAGACCTCGCGCGCCGCGCCGTGGCCGCCGCGCGCCTGCGTGCGCCAGTGCGCGCGCTCGCGCACCCACGGGTGGGCGTTGGCCGGCGCGATCGCGAAGCCCACGTGCGGCATCACCCGCAGGTCGGGCAGGTCGTCGCCCATGAAGGCGACGCTGTCGCGACCCACGCCCAGCCGCGCGACCACGCCATCGATGCAGGCGAGCTTGTCGTGCACGCCGGTATGGGCCTCGATGCCCAGCTCGCGCGCGCGGTGTTCGACCACCACCGACACGCGCGCGGTGACCAGCACCACGTGGATGCCGGCCCTGCGAAGCAGCACCAGCCCCTGCCCGTCGTGCACGTGGAAGGCCTTGAGCTCGCGGCCCTCGCTGTCGAACAACAGCCGCCCGTCGGTCAACGTGCCGTCCACGTCCAGCCCGAGCACCCGCACCCGCGCGGCACGCTCGCGGATGTCGGTGGGGTAGTCGTTGAGGTGGCTGTAGGGCATCGGGAGGCCAAGAGCGGGAACGGGGAACTGGGAACGAGGAAGCGCAAGCGCGAGAGGAACGCGGGGCCATGGTGTGGGCAGGCGGTGAATCAGGGCTGATGAAGCGCTCTTGCTTCCCCGTTCCCCGTTCCCGCTTCACCGCCCCTCAAACCACCCGCGCCCGCAGCAGATCGTGGATGTTGAGCGCGCCGACCACCCGCGCATCGTCGTCGACGACCAGCAGGCCGCCGATCTTGTGGTCTTCCATCAGCCGGGCAGCCTCCACGGCCAGGGCGTCGGGGCCGATGGTGCGGGGGGTGCGGGTCATCACCGCGTCGATGCGGGTGCCGCGCACGTCCACGCCGTGGTCATCGAGCGCGCGGCGCAGGTCGCCGTCGGTGAACAGGCCCAAGAGGCGCCCGGCGTCGTCGACCACCGCGGTCATGCCCAGGCGCTTGCGGCTCATCTCCACCAGCGCCTCCGAAAGCGTCGCCGACGGCGCGATGCGCGGGACCTCCTCGCCGGCGTGCATCACGTCGCGGATGTGCAGCAGCAGCCGGCGGCCCAGCGCGCCGGCCGGATGCGAGCGCGCGAAGTCGTCGGCGGTGAAGCCGCGGGCCTCCAGCAGCGCGACGGCGAGCGCATCGCCCATGGCGAGCGCGGCGGTGGTGCTGGCGGTGGGCGCGAGGTCGAGCGGGCAGGCCTCGGCGGGCACGGCGATGTCCAGGTGCATGTCCGCCTCGCGGGCCAGCGAGGACTGCGCGCGGCCGGTCATCGCGATCAGCGCGTTGCCCTGGCGCTTGAGCACCGGCAGCAGCATCAGGATCTCGTCGGCCTCGCCGGAGTAGGACAGGGCCAGCACGATGTCGGCGTCGGTGACCATGCCCAGGTCGCCGTGGCCGGCCTCGCCGGGGTGCATGTAGAAGGCCGGCGTGCCGGTCGAGGCCAGGGTCGCTGCGATCTTGCGGGCCACGTGGCCGCTCTTGCCCATGCCGGTGCAGACCACGCGGCCTGGCGTGGCCAGGATGGCCTGGCAGGCGCGGCTGAAATCGCCGTCGATGCGCGCGGCCACTGCGTTGAGCCCGTCGGCCTCCACCGCGAACACGCGGCGGCCAGCGGCGGCCAGCGTGTCGGCGGAAGGCAGGGTTGCGGGCATCGCGCGGGGGCTTTTCGGCTAGGCTGTCGCGTTCATTTTACCCGCGCACGCCCACGCGCAGGACCGACGCCCGCATGAACGCCGACGCCATCCGCCAGCTCATCGAATCCGGCCTCCCCGGCGCGCGCGCCGACGTGCGCGGCGACGACGGGGTGCACTTCGAGGCCACGGTGGTCTGCGACGCCTTCGCCGGCAAGCTGCCCCTGGCCCGCCACCGGATGGTCTACGCGACGCTGGGCGACAGGATGGGCGGGGAGATCCATGCGTTGGCGTTGAAGACGGTGACGGCAGAGGAAGCGGGAACGGGGAACGGGGAACGGGGAAGCTGAAGCTTTCAAGTCCGCCGCATTCTGTCGATAGGCCGATCAATTACAGAACGTCACGGGGTGCTCCTGCTTCCCCGTTCCCTGTTCCCCGTTCCCGCTTCATCCAAAAGCCATGCAAAAAATCCTCGTCCAAGGTGGCACCCCCCTCAACGGCGAGGTGCGCATCTCCGGCGCCAAGAACGCGGTGCTGCCGATCCTGTGCGCGACGCTGCTGGCCGATTCGACGGTCACCATCGGCAACGTGCCGGCGCTGCACGACGTGCGCACCACCAACCGCCTGCTGGCTGAGCTGGGCGCGCGGATCGGCAACGACCGCGACGGCACGCTGACCATCGATCCGTCCACCGTGCACAGCCACGTGGCGCCGTACGAGCTGGTCAAGACCATGCGCGCCTCGGTGCTGGTGCTGGGGCCGCTGCTGGCGCGGTTCGGGCACGCGGAGGTGTCGCTGCCGGGCGGCTGCGCGATCGGCTCGCGCCCGGTGGACCTGCACATCAAGGGCCTGCAGAGCCTGGGCGCGCGGATCACCGTGGAGAACGGCTTCATCAAGGCCACCTGCGGGCGCCTGCGAGGCGCGCGCCACGTGTTCGAGATCGTCAGCGTCGGCGCCACCGAGAACGTGCTGATGGCCGCGTGCCTGGCCGAGGGCACCAGCGTGCTGGAGAACGCGGCGATGGAGCCGGAGATCGTGGATCTCGCCGACTGCCTGGTGGCGATGGGCGCGCGCATCGAGGGCGCGGGCAGCAACCGCATTACCGTGCACGGCGTGGAGCGCCTGCGGGGCGCGACGCACGACGTGGTGCCCGACCGCATCGAGACCGGCACCTTCCTGGTGGCCGCGGCGATGACCGGCGGCCGCGTCACCACCACCCACGCGCGGCCCGGGACGATGGACGCGGTCATCGACAAGCTCAAGGAAGCCGGCGCGGAGCTCCACTGCGACGCCGACCGCATCACCCTGGACATGCATGGCCGGCGCCCGCGCGCGATCGACATCACCACCGCGCCGCACCCGGGCTTCCCCACCGACATGCAGGCCCAGTTCATGGCGATGAACTGCATCGCCGACGGCGTGGCGGTCATCAACGAGACCATCTTCGAGAACCGCTTCATGCACGTGCACGAACTGCAGCGGCTCGGCGCGGACATCCGCGTGGACGGCCCGACGGCGGTCGTGCGCGGCGTGGCCCGTCTTTCGGGCGCCCCGGTGATGGCCACCGACCTGCGCGCGTCCGCGTCGCTGATCCTGGCCGGGCTGGTCGCCGACGGCGAGACCACCATCGACCGCATCTACCACCTGGACCGTGGCTACGAAAACATCGAGGCGAAGCTCTCGGGGCTGGGGGCGAGGATCCGGCGGGTGGATTGATTTGTGCCGGGGTTCGGGATTCGATGCGCGACCCGCGGGCGCTGCGCCGAACCGATACGTCCTGCGAACGCTCCGCGCTTCGCGATCGCCCCTCAAAAAAGGAAGGCCCCACGAGTGGGGCCTTCTGCATTTGCGAATCTCGAATCCCGAATCCCGGCCGAACGGCCGACTATCCCGGATCCCGAATCCCTACCTCACCGCCTTGACCCGCAGATCCATCGCGTCCTCGCCGTCCTCGGTGCGCAGGATGCGCGCGGGCACCGGCATGCCGTCGACGATCCACGCGGTGGTCTGGCGGTCGCCGTCGCGGCTGACCAGCTTGGTGGCCGGCTTGCTCACGCCGCCGACGTTGATCGTCTCCTTGCCGGCGACGGTGTAGCTGAGCTGCCGCACCTTGCCGTCCTCGACCATGCGGTAGCGCAGCGGGCGGCCGGCCTGCAGGTCGCGCACGACGGCGAGGTTCACCATCAGCGCGTCGAGGTCGCCGGCCTGCAGCTTGATCGGGCCGGCGCGTTCGGGCTTGACGTCACCCGTCCACGTGGCGACCCCGCGCCCCCAGTCGTAGCTGGCGACGCGCCGCGTGCGCTTGACCAGCACCGTGTTGGCGTCGTTGTTCGACAGCGGGCGCCAGGTGCCGCCGGTGTCCTCGAAGACCGTGCTCTGCGACAGGTTCGCCAGCTGGTTGCGGATGTTGAGCGTGTACTTCCAGGTGTTCTCGCCGGCCTGGACCAGGGTCATCTGCCCGTTGGCCTGCATGCCCATGTAGCTGGCCGAGTAGTCCGCGGTGAACGGCTTGAGCGCAGCGGCCGGAAAGCTCGCGGCCACCAGCGCGGCGGCGACCAGCAACGGGGTCGGAATGAGGTGTCGCATCGGCATCAGGCTCCCTTGTATTCGAGCAGGCGCAGGTCGAAGGTGTCCACGCCGTCCTCGCGTTGCAGCATGCGGATCGGGGTCGGCACGCCATCGGCCACCCAGACCACGGTGTCTTCGCCGCCGGCGGCGTCGCGGCTGCGCTCCACGCGCATCGCGTCGAACCGTAGGTCGCCTGAAACCACCGTCTCGGTGGCCGGCGACACCACGTAGCGGTGCTCGCGCACGCGCCCGTCGTCGACGAACCGGTACGCGAGCCGCGCGCCAGGCACTGCGTCGCGCACGATGGCGAGGTTGATCAGCAGTCCGCTCATATCGCCGTCGCGCAGCGCCACCGGGGCGCGGCGCGAGGGCTTCACGTCGCCGGACCACTGCGCGGACATGCGGGACCAATCGTAGAGGCCGGTGCTCGCACGCTTCGTGAACAGCGCCGAGCGCCGGGTCGCCTGGCTCACCGGGCGATAGCCGCGCGCGTCGGCGTCGAACACGGTCGCCTGCTCGGCGTTGAGGCCGGCCAGCCCGACCAGCCCGGTGCCGCGCATCGCCAGGTCCACGCGCCAGCGGGTGGGCCCGAGGCGCACCAGGCGCAGCGTCGCCGCGCCGAGCCGGCGCCCGGCGCGCAGCACCTCGTACTGCGCGGTGAACGGCGCGAGTTCGCGCGTGACCCCGGGCGTGGTGACAACCGGCACTGCGGGAGCCGTCGTTTCCGGCGCGGTGGCGGGGCCTGCCGCGGCGGTCTGCGCGTGGGTGGCCGATGGCATGCCGCAGGCCAGCAGCACGGCGAGCGCGATGCGCGTGCTCATGCGGGCGTCGCGCCGGTGGCGTCGTGCGCGGGGTCGTGCAGCTGGTCGTCGTCGCCGAGCCGCAGTGGCCGTGCCAGCGGGGCCCCGTCCAGGTGCGGCGCGCCGTCCGACCAGCGCATGCGCCCGCGTGCGAACGCCTGCAGCGTGGCGACGAGCAGCGGGTGCTCGCGCGCCAGCACGCGCTGCGCGAGGTCGGCCGCGCTGTCCCCGGCGCGCACCGGCACGTGCGCCTGCGCGAGCACCGGGCCGTCGTCGAGCGCGGGCGTCACCACGTGCACGCTGGCGCCGTGGACGGGCACGCCCGCGGCGAGCGCGCGTGCGTGCGTGTGCAGGCCCTTGAACGCGGGCAGCAGCGAAGGATGGATATTGAGCATGCGCCCTAGCCGCGCGGTGACCGCGGCATCCGAAACGAGCCGCATGTATCCGGCCATCACGATGAGATCGGGCTGAACCGCGTCGACGGCGCTGAACATGGCTTCATCGAAGGCGATCCGGCCCGCATGCGCACGCGGGTCGAACGACTTCGCGGGCACGCCGGCCGCGCGCGCCACGTCCAGTGCCCCCGCGTGTGCCTTGTCTGAAAACACGCCGACCACCCGTGCATCGAGCGCGCCGGCCGCGATCGCCTGCAGCACCGCGCGCAAGTTGCTGCCGCGGCCCGAGGCCAGCACGGCCAGGCGCAGCGTCATCGGCGCGATCGCCATCGCAACGGTCCGTCAGGCGGTAACACGTGCGGTTCGCGGCTCCGGTTGCCGGCTCAGCCGATCCGCACGCGCTCGCCGTCGCCGGCACGCACGACGGTGCCGATCGGGCGGTGCACGAGGCCCTGCGCGTCGAGCGCGGCCGACACCTGCGCCACCGCCTCGCGCGCGGCGATGACCACGAAGCCGACGCCGCAGTTGAACGTGCGCCACATCTCGGCGTCGGCGACCGCGCCCTCGCGCTGCAGCCAGTCGAACACCGGCGGCAGCGCGAGCGTGGATGCGTCGATGTCCAGGCCCAGCCCCTCGGGCACCACGCGGATGATGTTCTCGGTCAGCCCGCCGCCGGTGACATGCGCCAGCGCGTGCACGCCGCCGCGCGCATCGCCGCGCAACAGGGCGAGGATCGGCTTGACGTACAGCGCGGTGGGCGCCATCAGCGCATCGACCAGGCGCGTGCCGCCGAGGTCGAGCTCTGCGGGGCGGCCGGCGCGCTCGAAGATGCGCCGGACCAGCGAATAGCCGTTGGAATGCGGGCCGCTGGAGGCGATGCCCAGCAGCACGTCGCCCGCGCGCACCGCGGCGCCGTCGAGCAGCTCGGACTTCTCCACCGCGGCCACGCAGAAGCCGGCCAGGTCGTACTCGCCCGGGGGGTACATGTCGGGCATCTCGGCGGTCTCCCCGCCGATCAGCGCGCAGCCGGAGAGCTCGCAGCCCTTCGCGATGCCGCCGACCACCGCCACCGTGGTCTCGACGTCGAGCCTGCCGGTGGCGAAGTAGTCGAGGAAGAACAGCGGCTCGGCGCCCTGCACCAGCACGTCGTTGACGCACATCGCGACCAGGTCGATGCCGATGGTGTCGTGCCGCCCCAGCTGCTGGGCCAGTTTCAGCTTCGTCCCCACGCCGTCGGTGCCCGACACCAGCACCGGCTCGCGGTAGCGCCCCGACAGGTCGAACAGCGCGCCGAAGCCGCCCAGGCCGCCCATCACCTCGGGGCGGAACGTGCGCCTGACCAGCGGCTTGATGCGTTCGACCACGGCGTTGCCCGCGTCGATGTCCACCCCCGCGTCGCGGTAGGTGAGCGGGGTCGGGGTCGTCGCGGTCACGGCGGGCTCGGCGTCGAGAAGGACCGCGATTCTACGGCGCGCCGTGGGCCGGCCGCCCGCGCGGTGGCCGTCGCATGGACGCGGGACCGGCCACTCCGGCACCATGCGCGCGTTTTCCGGCCCCCGATGGAAATGGCGATGCGTGCTTGGCGTCTGTGGTGTCTGGCCCTGCTGATGGCGGCCTGCGGCGTGGCGTCCGCGCAACGCATGGAGGGCGACCGCGCCTCGGCAAGCGGTGCGTTCTCCGCCGAGGTGCCGGTCAACGGGCAGGGGGCCGGCGAGCGCGCCGGCGCCTTCGCGCGCGGGCTGGCGCAGGTGCTGGGCAAGCTGTCGGGCAACCGCAACGCGGCGTCGATCCCGGGCGTGGGCGCGGAGCTGCGCCGCGCGGGCGACTACGTCAAGCGCTACGACTACCGCCAGGACGAGGGCGTGTCGGCGACCGGGGCGCCGAGTTTCCGCACCACTCTGGTCATCGAGTTCGACCCGAAGGAGGTCACCGAGCTGGCGCAGACCTTCGGGGTGCCGGTGTGGCCCACGCCGCGGCCCAAGCCGGTGCTGTGGCTGGCCATCGACGACGGCAGCGGGCCGCGGCTGGTCAGCCTGGCGAAGTCGAACGCGGCGCGGCCGGTGCTCAACCGCGCCACCGAGCGCGGCTTCAGGCTGGGCCTGCCGGCCGGCACCGCGGCGGAGAACGCGGCCGTCGGCGCGATCCGGCGCGGCGACACCGCGGCCATCGCGCGGCTGTCGGCGCGCTACAGCCCGCCGATGCAACTCATCGGCAAGCTCGCACGCGCGGGCACGGGCTGGAAGGCCGACTGGACCTTCGTCGACGGCGGCAAGGTGCTCAACCGCTGGAGCGTGACCGAGCCCGACGCGCGCCGCGCGATGGCGTCCGGCGCGGATGGCGCGGCCGACGCGCTGGTGCGCCGCTACGCGCGGCGCACCCCCGGCACCGCAGGGCCCGCCGGCGTGCACCGTGTGACCTTCACCGGGATCGACGACGCGGACGACTACATCCGCCTGGTCTCGCGCCTGCAGTCGATCACGATCGTGCGGCGGATGACGCCGGTCAGCGCGGCCCCGGGGCAGGTGGTGTTCGACCTCGACCTGGCCTCCGGGCTCGGCGCGTTCCGCAGGCTGGCCGACGGCGAGGTGCTGGCCGCCGAGGGCGAGGGCGCGACCACCACCTACCGCGTGCGCTGACATGGAACACGCCAGCGCGCTGGACGAGATCGCGGGGTTCCTGCGCCGCCTGCAGTGGGCGGCGCTGCTGGTGGGCGTGGTGTGGCTGGTGTGGCTGCTGGCGCCGGTGCTCACCCCGTTCGTGATGGCCGCGCTGCTGGGCTGGCTGGGCGATCCGCTGGTGGACCGGCTCGAGCGCGCCGGGCGCTCGCGGAACACCGCGGTGGCGCTGGTGTTCACCGCGATGACCCTGGTGCTGGTGATCGCGCTGCTGCTGCTCATCCCGGCCATCGAGAGCCAGATCCGCACGCTGGTCGAAGGCATGCCGCGCTACCGCGCCTGGGTGGACGAGGTCGGGGTCCCGTGGATCGAGGGGCGGTTCGGCGTCGAGCTCTCCGAGTTCTTCAACCTGCAGTACATCAGCGAACTGGTGCGCAGCAACTGGGCGCGCGCCGGCGGCGTGGCGGCGACGGTGTGGGACTACGTGACGCGCTCGGGCTTCGCGGTGCTGGCGCTGGTGACCAACATCGTGCTGATCCCGGTGCTGACATTCTTCTTCCTGCGCGACTGGGACCAGATGGTCGCGCGCGTCGCCGCGCTGGTGCCGCGCGCCCACCTGCCGACGGTCACGCGCCTGGCCCGCGAGTCATCGGACATGCTCGGCGCGTTCCTGCGCGGGCAGTTCCTGGTGATGCTGGTGCTGGGCATCGGCTACGGGGTGGGGCTGTGGGCGGTGGGCATCGACCTGGGCATCCTGATCGGGCTGATCGCCGGGCTGTTCACCTTCATCCCGTACCTGGGGCCTACCAGCGGCATCGTGCTGGGCACCATCGCCGCGCTGGTGCAGTACGGCGACTGGAAGCACATCCTCGGCGTGCTGGCGGTGTTCGGCGTCGGCCAGGTCATCGAGAGCTACTGGCTGACGCCGAAGCTGGTCGGCGACCGCATCGGCCTGCACCCGGTCGCGGTGATCTTCGCGGTGCTGGTCGGCGGCACGCTGTTCGGGTTCCTCGGCATGCTGCTGGCGCTGCCGGTGGCGGCGGTGGCCAACGTGCTGCTGCGCTACGCGCAGGAGCGCTACACGGCCAGCCGGCTGTACGTGGGCGACGACGCCGCGCATGCGACGCCGGCAATCGTGCTCGACGCGCACCCGCCGCACCCCGCGGAGCCGCGCGACCCCGCGTGACGATCCCCGGTATCACCCCGCAGTTGCCGCTGGCCTGGCGCGCGCCGGCCGACGCGCGGCTGGACACCTTCCTGCACGCGCCGCCCGGGGCGATCGCCGCGCTGGGTGCGCTCGCCCGCGGCGACGCCGGGACCTGGGTGCTCGTGGTGGGCGCGCCCGGCACCGGCAAGAGCCACCTGCTGCTGGGCGCGTGCGCGCATGCGGAGGCACGCGGCAGGCGCGCGGCGTACGTGCCGCTGTCGCATGCGCGCGGACGGGTGGGCGAGGCGATCGCGGGAGCCGACGCGGCGTCGTTCGTTGCGATCGACGGCGTGGAGGCGATCGCCGGGGCGCGCGAGGACGAGGTGGCGCTGTTCGAGGCGCACAACCGCCTGCGCGCGGCCGGCGTGGGCGTGGCGTATGCCGCCACGCATGCACCGGATGGCTTGCCGCTCGCCGTGCCGGACCTGCGCTCGCGGCTGGCGCAATGCCTGCGCGTGGTGCTCGAACCACTCGACGACGACGGCCGCGCCGACGTCCTGCGCGCGCGTGCCGAACGCCGCGGGCTGGCGCTGGATCCCGCGGCCATCGACTGGCTGCTGCGCCGCGAGGGGCGCGAGCTTGCCCACCTCACCGCGCTGCTCGACCGCCTGGATCGCGCGTCGCTGGCCGCGCAGCGGCGCGTCACGGTGCCGTTCCTGCGCCAGGTGCTCGACCGGCAATAGGGTGGGCCTTGGCCCACCGTCGACGGATCGCGCGGTGGGCCAAGGCCCACCCTATGCGGACGCGCGCAGGCGTGCGTCGAGCTCGGCCAGCCGCGCGGGCGTGCCCACGTCGGTCCACTGGCCGACATGGTGGTCGCCGGTGACGCGGTCGTCGTGCATCGCATGCACCAGCAGCGGCGCGAGCTTGAAGCGCGGCGGCGCGTCGTGCGCGCCGGGCGCGTCGCCGACCACGTCGCGCCAGCCATCGAACAGCGCGGGGCGGTACACGCCGATGCCGGCGAAGGTGAGCCGGTGGCGCCCGTCGGGTCGCAGCAGGTGGTCGTCCTCGAAGGCGAAATCGCCGCGCGGGTGCTGCGGCGGGTTGCCCACCATCACCAGGTGCGCATCGCCGGGCGGATCGCGTGGCAGGCGCCCGAAGTCGTAGTCGGTCCAGATGTCGCCGTTGACCGCGATGAACGGCGCGTTCGGCGTCGCGCACAGCAGGTCCAGCGCGTTCCACAGCCCGCCGCCGGTCTCCAGCGGCGCCGGGCCCTCGTGCACGTAATGCAGGCGCAGGCCCCAGCGCGCGCCGTCACCGAGCGTGGGTTCGAAGCGGTCGGCCAGCCAGCTGGTGTTGACGACGACGTCGGTGACGCCCAGCGCCGCCAGCTTCTCCAGGTGCCACGCGATCAACGGCTTGCCACCGGCCTGCAGCAGCGGCTTGGGCGTGTGGTCGGTGAGCGGCCGCATCCGCGTCCCCAGCCCCGCGGCCAGCACGATCGCGCGCATCAGGCGCCGCCCGCTGCGCGAGCGGCCATGGCGGGGCGCACGTGCGCGTCGAGGATGCGCGCGAGCGGCTCGAGCGCGGGATGCCGTGGCAGCACCTCGTCGAGGTAGCCGATGAAGCGCGGCGCGTCGGCGACGTACTTGGGCTTGCCGTCGCGGTGGTGCAGCCGCGCGAAGATGCCGAGCACCTTGAGGTGGCGCTGCACGCCGATGAGGTCGGCGTCGTGCATGAACCGCTCGAGCGCCGGCACCGGCAGCCCGGCGTCGCGCGCGCGTGCGTGGTAATGCGCGAGCCAGGCGTGCACGCGTTCGGCCGGCCAGCTCAGGAACGCGTCCTTGAACAGGCTCACCGGGTCGTAGGCGATCGGCCCGACGACCGCGTCCTGGAAGTCCAGCACTGCCGGGCCGCCGGGCACCGGCATCAGGTTGCGCGGCATGTAGTCGCGGTGCACGAGCACGCGCGGCTGGGCGAGCGCGGCGTCGACCAGGTGGCGGTGCACGCCCGCCAGCGCGGCCTGCAGCGCGCCGTCGACGAGCACGCCGACGTGCCGCGCAAGGAACCATTCGTCGAACAGGCGCAGCTCGCGCACCAGCAGCGCCTCGTCGTAGGCGGGCAGGCCCGCGGGCGGCGCGATCGCCTGCAGGCGCAGCAGCTGGTCGATGGCGCCGTCGAACAGCGCATCGGCGTTGGCCGCGTCGATCACGTGCAGGTAGGTGTCCGCGCCGAGGTCCTCGAGCAGCAGGAACCCCGCGTCCACGTCGCGCGCGAGCACGCGCGGCACGCGAACGCCGCCGGACTCGAGCACGTCGCGCATCGCCAGCCACGGCCGCACGTCCTCCAGCGCGGGCGGGGAATCCATGACGATGCGGCTGCCGTCGCGCGTGGCGCCGCGCCAGTAGCTGCGGAAGCCGGCATCGGCCGAGGCGCGATGCAGTTCCAGCGCGGCGTCGCCGGTGGCGCCGCGCGCCCAGTCGGTGCGCGCGGCGGCGCGGGGGTCGGGGGAGGGCAGGTCGTGCACGCGGGGTCGTGGGGGCGGGCGGGCGCACAGGGTAGCGGGACGCCTGCGCGTGGTTGGCGCGCCCGGGCGCGGCCGCACCCCGGACGACCAGCCTGCATGCAGCGGGCGCGCCCGCCTGGCGCGCGCGGGTCGCGGAGGTGCCGGACGCCGGGGGGGAGCGGCGCGACGTCGCGTGATCGGCGACCATGCGCGGCCCCGCCGCCGGATCCGCCCGCACCGTGACCCGCACCCACCTCGACCGCCTGGAAGCCGAAAGCCTGCACATCCTGCGCGAGGTCGCCGCTGCGTTCCGCAACCCGGTGCTGATGTATTCGATCGGCAAGGACAGCTCGGTGCTGCTGCACCTGCTGCTCAAGGCGTTCTTCCCCGCGCGCCCGCCGATCCCGCTGCTGCACATCGACACCGGCTGGAAGTTCGCCGAGATGATCGCCTTCCGCGACCGCCGCGCGGCCGAATGTGGCGTCACCCTGCACGTGCACACCAATCCCGACGGCCTCGCGCGCGGCATCAACCCGATCGAGCACGGCGCGGCGCTGCACACCGAGATCATGAAGACCGTGGCGCTCAAGCAGGCGCTCGACATGCACCGCTTCGACGCCGCCATCGGCGGCGCCCGCCGCGACGAGGAGAAATCGCGCGCGAAGGAGCGGGTGTTCTCGTTCCGCAACGCGCGCCACCAGTGGGATCCGCGCCAGCAGCGCCCCGAGCTGTGGGACCTGTACAACACGCGGGTGGGCGAAGGCGAATCGGTGCGCGTGTTCCCGCTGTCGAACTGGACCGAACTGGACGTGTGGCTGTACATCGTGCGCGAGGGCATCGAGGTGCCCTCGCTGTACCTCGCGCGTGAGCGCCCGGTGGTCGAGCGCGACGGCGCGCTGGTGATGGTCGACGACGCCCGCCTGCCCATGGCACCAGGCGAAGCCCCGCGCATGCGCCGCGTGCGCTTCCGCACGCTGGGCTGCTATCCGCTCACCGGCGCGATCGAGTCGGACGCCGACACGCTGGAGAAGGTCATCGACGAGATGGCCGCGAGCCGCTCCTCCGAGCGCCAGGGCCGCGTGATCGACTTCGTGCCGGGGGCGTCGATGGAAGCCAAGAAGCGCGAGGGGTATTTCTGAGATGAAGCGGGAACGGGGAACGGGGAACGGGGAAGCGTCGGGGCATCGCGACTTGTCGGGATTCGGTCGCGCACGCATGCGGGGTCGCTCGTGAGCAACCCGCCTGTGCTTCCCCGTTCCCCGTTCCCCGTTCCCCTGCTCGTGGAACACGAGCAACGCACCCGCCTGCGCTTCATCACCTGCGGCAGCGTCGATGACGGCAAGAGCACGCTGATCGGCCGGCTGCTGCACGAGACCGGCAACATCCTCGACGACCATCAGGCCGCGCTCGCCAGCGACAGCGCGCGGCACGGCACGCAGGGCCGCGCGATCGACTACGCGCTGCTGGTCGACGGGCTCGACGCCGAGCGCGAGCAGGGCATCACCATCGACGTGGCGTACCGCCACTTCCACACCCGCCGCCGCAGCTTCATCGTGGCCGACTGCCCCGGCCACGAGCAGTACACCCGCAACATGGCCACCGGCGCCTCGACCGCCGACGTGGCGGTGGTGCTGGTGGACGCGCGCAAGGGCGTGCTGGTGCAGACCCGCCGGCACAGCTACATCTGCGCGCTGCTGGGCGTGCGCGACGTGGTGCTGGCGGTCAACAAGATGGACGCGGTGGGCTACGCAGCCGCCGCGTTCGACGCGATCACCGCCGAGTACGCCGAGCTGGCGCGGGCGCTGGGCATCCCGCGCGTGCAGCCGATCGCGCTGTCGGCGCTCGCGGGCGACAACCTCGTCGAGCCCTCGCCGAACATGCCGTGGTACGCGGGCCCCACGCTGCTGGCGCACCTGGAATCGGTGCAGGTGGACGACCGCCGCGCGCGCGGCGCGCTGCGCATGCCGGTGCAGTGGGTGAACCGCCCGGATGCGTCGTTCCGCGGCTTCGCGGGCACGCTGGCATCGGGCATCGTCGCGCCCGGCGACGCGGTGGTGGTGCTGCCCTCGGGCCGCCGCTCGGCCGTGGCGCGCATCGTCACCGCCGATGGCGACCGCGACGCGGCGCAGGCGGGGGACGCGGTGACGCTCACCCTCGCCGACGAGATCGACGTCGCGCGCGGCGACGTGATCGCAGCGGGCGACGCGCCACCGCAGGTGGCCGACCAGTTCGCCGCGCACCTGCTGTGGATGGACGCCGCCCCGCTGCTGCCCGGCCGCGGCTATGCGTTCAAGCTCGGCACGCGGACCGTCGGCGCCACGGTGACGTCGATCCGCCACAAGATCGACGTCAACACGCAGGCGCACCTGGCCGCCACGCAGCTGGAGCTCAACGAGGTCGCGCAGGTGCACGTCGAGCTCGACCAGCCGGTCGTGTTCGAGCCGTATGCAGACAACCGCACGCTGGGCGCGTTCATCCTCATCGACCGGCAGACCCACGCCACGTGCGCCGCCGGCACGCTGGACTACGCGCTGCGCCGCGCCGGCAACCTGCACTGGCAGCACGTCGACGTCACCCCGGCCGCGCGCGCGCGGCAGATGGGCCAGCACCCGCGCTGCGTGTGGTTCACCGGCCTGTCGGGATCGGGCAAGTCGAGCATCGCCAACCTCGTCGACAAGCGCCTGCACGCGCTGGGCCGGCACGCGTGCATCCTCGACGGCGACAACGTGCGCCACGGGCTCAACCGCGACCTCGGGTTCACCGACGCCGACCGCGTCGAGAACATCCGCCGCGTCGCCGAGGTTGCGAAGCTGATGACCGATGCAGGGCTGATCGTGCTGGTCAGCTTCATCTCGCCGTTCCGCGCCGAGCGCGACATGGCGCGTGGGCTGTTCGGCGACGGCGACTTCATCGAGGTGCACGTCGACGCGCCGCTGGAGGTCGCCGAGGCGCGCGATCCCAAGGGCCTGTACGCCAAGGCGCGCGCGGGCCGGATCCTCAACTTCACCGGCATCGATTCCCCCTACGAGCCGCCGGCGCGCGCCGAACTGGTGCTGGACACCACCCGCGAGCCCGCCGAGGCGCTGGCCGCGCGCGTGGTGGCCGCGGTGCTGGGCGGCGCCGCCGGCGGCGCATCGTAGGCATCGACGCCCCGGGCCGGCCACCACGCAGGCCCGGGCGCGACGCGTGAATTGCGCATGCACGGCCGCGGTGCTGCAATCGCGCCGCCTTCCACCGACGGGAACACCGCCATGCGCCGCGCCCTGCAGGTCCTTGCGCTGTCCACCCTCGTGCTGCTGCTGTCCGGCTGCGGCTACAACACCATCCAGGCCAAGGACGAGGCGGTCACCGCGGCCTGGTCGCAGGTGATCAACGTCTACCAGCGACGCGCGGACCTCGTGCCCAACCTGGTGGCCACGGTGAAGGGCTATGCCGCGCACGAGCAGCAGGTGCTGACCCAGGTCACCGAGGCGCGCTCGCGGGTGGGTAGCATCAACGTCAACGCCGACGACCCGGCGTCGATCCGCCAGTTCCAGGAAGCCCAGGGACAGTTGCAGAGCGCGATCAGCCGGCTGCTGGTGGTCAGCGAGAACTACCCGCAGCTCAAGGCCGACCAGAACTTCCTGCAGCTGCAGGCGCAGCTGGAAGGCACCGAGAACCGCATCACCGTCGAGCGCCAGCGCTACATCGCCGCGGTGCAGGACTACAACACGACCATCCGCCGGTTCCCGGTCAACCTGACCGCGATGGTGTTCGGCCACGATCCCAAGCCCAACTTCACCGTCGGCAACGAAGCGCAGATCTCCACCGCGCCCACGGTCGATTTCGGCACGCCGCCTCCGGTCGCACTGCCGCCGGCGCCCGGCGCGCTGCCGCCGCCGGCGACGCAACCGGCCCCGCAGCCGGCAACCCAGCCGGCGACGGTGCCGGCCGGCTGACGGCCCGGCCCCCGTGATCGCCACGCTCGCGCGGGCGCTGGTCGCGTTCGCGTGGCTCGCCTGCGCGGGCCCCGCCGCCGCGCAGCAGCTCGCGCCGATCCCGCCGCTGGCAGGCCCGGTGGTGGACGCCACCATGACGCTGTCGGGTCCCACGCGCGCCGCGCTCGACGCGCAGGCGCGCGCGCTCGCCCAGCGCAAGGGCAGCCAGCTGCAGGTGCTGGTGGTGCCGACCACGCAGCCCGAGGACATCGCCCAGTACGCCACGCGCGCCTACGAGCAGTACCGGCTCGGCCGCGAGGACGTCGACGACGGCCTGCTGCTGGTGGTGGCAAAGGACGACCGCCGCGCGCGCATCGAGGTCGGCTACGGGCTGGAAGGCGCGATTCCCGATGCGATCGCCGCGCGGGTGATCCAGGAATACCTGGTGCCGCGCTTCCGGGCCGGAGACTTCGACGGCGGCGTGACCGAGGCCACCGCCAAGCTGGTCGCGCTGGTCGACGGCGAACCGCTGCCGCCGCCGATGGCGCAGTCGCCCGCGGGCGGCATCGGCGGTGGCGAGGCGCTCGCGTTCGCCGCGTTCGCCGCGTTCATCGCCGCGCAGGTCCTGCGCGCGATCTTCGGATGGCTGCCCGCGATCATCCGCGTGCCGCTGATCGGCGCGGCCTGCGCGATGCTGGCATGGGTGATCAGCCATGCGGTCGTGGTCACGCTGTTCGCGCTGGTCATGGGCCTGATGGTCGGCGCGGTGACCCGCCGCGTCGGCCGTTTCGCGCGCGACGCGCGGTACGGCGGCTGGGGTGGCGGCGGCTGGGGTGGCGGTGGCTGGGGTGGCGGTGGCTGGGGTGGCAGTGGCGGCGGCCTGGGTGGCGGCGGCTGGTCCGGTGGCGGCGGCATGAGCGGGGGCGGCGGCGCCTCGGGGAGCTGGTGATGCGCGTGCTGCGGCACCTGTTCGCGCCATCGGCGCGCAAGCATTTCCCGGCCGACGCGCTCGCGCGCATCGCCCAGGCCATCCACGACGCGGAAAGCCGGCATGCGGGCGAGATCTGCTTCGCCGTCGAGTCGGCGCTGCCGCCCAACGCGGTGTTCGCGGGGGTCGATGCGCGCACGCGGGCGCAGGACGCATTCGCGCGCCTGCGGGTGTGGGATACCGAGGCCAACAACGGCGTGCTGCTGTACCTGCTGCTGGCCGACCACCGGCTGGAGATCGTCGCCGACCGCGGCTTCGCCGGCCGCGTGGACGCGGCGCAGTGGCGTGGCGTGTGCGAAGCGATGGAGCCGCTGCTGCGCGCCGGTCGCGCCGAGCACGCGGTGATCGAGGGCGTCGCGCGGCTGTCGGCGCTGGTGGCCGCGCACTTCCCCCAGGTGCCGGGCCGCCCCGACGTCGACGAACTCCCCGACGCACCGCACGTGCTCTGACCTGCCGGCACAATAGGCGCCCGCATCCGCCCGGCGCATCCGATGGTCTACCTGCACCAGATCGACCCGATCGCCCTGTCGCTCGGGCCGTTGCGCATCCACTGGTACGGGATCATGTACGCGCTGGCGTTCGGCCTGGCCTGGTGGCTCGGCCTGCGGCGCGTGCGCGCCGGTCGCCTGCCGGGCGTGAACGAGCAGGCCTTCGGCGACCTGCTGTTCTACGGGATGCTCGGCGTGGTGCTGGGCGGGCGGCTGGGCTGGGTACTGTTCTACGGCTTCGAGCGCGTGCTCGAGGACCCGCTGACGCTGGTGCGCATCTGGGAAGGCGGCATGAGCTTCCACGGCGGCCTGCTTGGCGTGCTGCTGGCATGCGTGTGGTGGGCGAGGCGGCACCGGCTGGCGTTCTTCGACGTGGTGGACTTCGTCGCCCCGCTGGTGCCCGCGGGCCTCGGGCTCGGGCGGCTGGGCAACTTCATCGGCGGCGAGCTCTACGGCAAGTTCACCAACGCCGGCTGGGGCGTGCTGTTCCCCAACGCGCCGGAACTGCAGGGATACGGCGCCGCGCAACTGCGCGAGCTGCATGCCAGCGGCGCGCTCGACGCGTTCGCCCGGCACCCGTCGCAGCTCTACCAGGCGTTGCTCGAGGGCGTGGTGCTGTTCGCTGCCGTGTGGGCCTACTCGGGCAAGCCGCGGCCGCGCTACGCCGTGTCCGGCGTGTTCGCGCTTGTGTACGGGCTGGGACGCTTCCTCGTCGAATTCGTCCGCGTGCCCGACGCGCACATCGGCTACCTCGCGTTCGGTTGGCTGACGATGGGCCAGGTGCTCAGCCTGCCTCTCATCGCGCTGGGGCTGGTGCTGCTGGCGCTGTCTCGACGCGCACCGGTGCTGGCACCTGGGCGCTGACATGCAGGCATACCTGGAACTGCTGCGCCATGTCCTCGAGCACGGCACGCCAAAGGCCGACCGCACGGGCACCGGCACGCGCAGCGTGTTCGGCTGGCAGATGCGCTTCGACCTGCGCGCTGGATTCCCGCTGGTCACCACCAAGAAGCTGCACCTGCGATCAATCATCCACGAGCTGCTGTGGTTCCTGAAGGGCGAGACCAACATCGCGTACCTGCGCGACAACAAAGTCGGCATCTGGGATGAATGGGCCGATGCCGACGGCGAGCTCGGGCCGGTCTACGGCAAGCAGTGGCGGCGCTGGTCCGGCGCCGATGGCGTGGAGATCGACCAGCTCCGCGACGTCATCGACGAGATCCGCCGCAATCCCGATTCGCGCCGCCTGGTGGTCAGTGCCTGGAACGTCGCCGACCTGCCGCGCATGGCGCTGATGCCGTGCCATGCGCTGTTCCAGTTCCACGTCGCCGCGGGGCGGCTGTCCTGCCAGCTCTACCAGCGCAGCGGCGACATCTTCCTCGGCGTGCCGTTCAACATCGCCAGCTACGCGCTGCTGACCCACATGGTGGCGCAGGCCTGCGACCTGGAGGTCGGCGACTTCGTGCACACGCTCGGCGACGCGCACCTGTACGACAACCATGTCGAGCAGGCGCGCGAGCAGCTGTCGCGCACGCCGCGCGCGCTGCCCACGCTGCGGCTCAACCCGGCCGTGCGCGACGTGTTCGACTTCGCCTTCGACGACATCGCCTTCGACGGCTACGACCCGCATCCGGCGATCAAGGCGCCGGTCGCGGTCTGAGGCCGCGACGCGATGGTCGCCGCCCAGCAACGTGACGAAGGCGAGCGCGAGGCGCACACGCCGCGCCTGGTGCTCATCGCCGCGCTCGACCGTGAGCGCGCGATCGGCCGTGGCAACGCGCTGCCCTGGCACCTGCCCGACGACCTGAAGCGCTTCAAGGCGCTGACCCTCGGGCAGCCGGTGCTGATGGGGCGCCGGACCGCCGAGGCGATCGGCCGCGCGTTGCCCGGCCGCGCCAACCTCGTGCTCACGCGCGCCGCGCTTGCGCCGTTGGCTGGCATGCAGGCCGTCGGCTCGCTCGACGAGGCAGTGGCACGCGCGCGCGATGCCGGCGCCTCGTCGCTTGCCGTGATCGGCGGCGGCGAGGTGTACGCGCTCGCGCTGCCGCGCGCCGACGCGATGGCGCTGACGCACGTGGACACCGTCGTCGAGGCGGCCGACGCGTTCTTCCCGCCGTTCGAGCCGCGCGACTGGCGCATCACCGCGCGCCAGGCGCATGCGGCCGATGCCCGGCACGCGTTCGCGTTCGAATTCATCGACTACGTCCGCGCGCGGTAGAGGCGCGCCGCCGCGCCTGCGTTGGGGCGATTGGAGCGCTTCGGAGGATCGACTTCGCGGCAGGCGCGCAGGCGCGCCTCCACGGTCCAGCGCGGGCGCCGCGGATTCAGCGCTCGTCGTGCGCCGTCGCTGTCGCGGTGGCCCCATCGTCCTGCGCCTGCGCGGCGCCCGCCGTGCCGTGCGCCTGCGGGTTGCGCGGGCCGGGCGGGCGCCGCTGGTCATGGCGATGGCGCCCGGACCGGTCGGGCGTGCCGCGCGGCGGCCGCGGGTTGGCCCCTTTGCGCAGGTGCGGCGGCGTCGCCGGCACGTCGCGGCCCGCAACCTGCACGAGACGGAGGTCGTCGGTATCCAGCTGCAGCGCGGTCAGCTTGCCGCCCCACACCGCGCCGGTGTCGATCATGTGCACGCCGTGGCCGATCATCAGCCCGAGCGCGGACCAATGCCCGCACACGATCTTCAGGTCGCGCTCGGCGCGGCCGGGCACCTCGTACCACGGGTACAGGCCGACGGCCTGCGTGCCCGGCGGGCCCTTGTCGTCGTACGCGATGCGCCCGCGCGGCGTGCAGTAGCGCATGCGCGTCATCGTGTTGATGACCGCGCGCTGGCGGTCGATGCCCTGCAGGCGCGGATTCCACGCCGGTCCGTCGCCGTACATGTTGCGCAGCAGGCGCGCGTGCTGGTCGCCGTGCAGCCGCTCCTCGACGTCGCGCGCATGCCGCTCGGCATCGGCGACGGTCCACTGCGGGGCCAGGCCCGCGTGGACCATCATCCAGCCCAGCGCGCGGTCGACGTGGACCATCTTCTGGCGGCGCAGCCAACCCAGCAGCACGTCGCGGTCGTCGGCGAACACGATCCGCTTGAGATCCTCGTTGACCTTGCGCCGCTCGTCCTCCCGCCGCTCGCCGATCGCCAGCAGCGACAGGTCGTGGTTGCCCAGCACCACCACCGCGTTGTCGCGCAGCGAGTGGACCAGGCGCAGGGTCTCCAGCGACTGGCCGCCGCGGTTGACCAGGTCGCCGCAGAACCACAGCGTGTCGCGCGCGGGATCGAACGCGATCCGCTCCAGCAGGCGCCGGGTGGCGTCGTAGCAGCCCTGCAGGTCGCCGATCGCCCAGACGCTCATCGCGCCACTGCCGCTGCGCGCATCAGTGCAGCGTCCGCTGCATGGCCAGCTCGAAGCGCTCGATCGGGACTTCGAACTCGCGGCCGTGCTCGTCGCGCATGCCGTACGCGCCTTCCATGCTCCCGCACTCGGTCTGCAGCACCGCGCCGGAGGTGTATTCGAAGGCCTCGCCCGGGCGCAGCACCGGCGTGACGCCCACCACGCCCTCGCCGGCGACGTCCTGCGGGAACCCGTCGGCATCGACGATGCGCCAGCGGCGCGTGAGCAGCTGCGCGGTGGTGTCGCCGAGGTTGCGGATGCGCACCGTGTAGGCGAACACGTAGCGGTTGTCGCGTGGCTCGGATTGGTCGTCCAGGTAGCGCGTGGCCACCGCGACCTCGATGGCGGGACGTGAACTCATGCGCGGGAGTGTAGCCGGTGGCGGCGTGCAGGGCCGGTGTGCCGGCACGGGCTCGCGGGCGCTGCCCGCACGCGCGTCGCGCTACCCCTGCGCGACGCGATCGCGTTCCGACACCGCGTTGGCGAGCCGCACGAAGCCGGCCACCTCGACCTGTTCGGCGCGCGCGTCCGGGCGCAGCCCGGCGGCTTCGATCAGTTCCGGCCCGCACACCAGCGACAGCGCGTTGCGCAGGGTCTTGCGGCGCTGGCCGAACGCATCGCGCACGACGCGCGCGAACGCGCCGGCATCGTCGATGCCCACGCTGGCCGGCTGGCGCGGCACCAGCCGCACGACCGCTGAATCCACCTTCGGAGGTGGGCGGAACGCCGACGGCGGCACGTCGAACAGCGCGGTGACGTGGCAGTAGGCCTGCAGCATCACGCTCAGCCGCCCGTACACCTTGCTGCCGGGGCCCGCGGCCATCCGGTCGACGACTTCCTTCTGCAGCATGAAGTGCATGTCGCGGATCACCGCGGCATGTTCCAGCGCGTGGAACAGGATCGGCGAAGAGAGGTTGTAGGGCAGGTTGCCGACCAGCCGGATCGGCCGCGTGGCGTCGTCGCTGGCCAGCGCGGTGAAGTCGACGTCGAGCACGTCGCGATGGATGACCCGCAGCGTGCCGTGCGCGTGCGCGGCCTCGGTGAGCGGGAAGATCAGGTCGCGGTCGAACTCGATGACGGTCATCCGCCCATGCACGTCGAGCAGCGGGAAGGTGATCGCACCCTGGCCGGGGCCGATCTCGACCAGGCGGTCCCCCGGCTGCGGGTCGACGGCCTGCACGATGAGCTGGACGATGCGCGCGTCGGTGAGGAAGTGCTGCCCCAGCGACTTCTTCGGAGGCTCGGTGAAGTGGCGCTTGGTCATGGCCGCATTAGACACGGGTCGGGTGAAGCGAGGGGCGATCGTCCGCAAGGGGCACCAAGCGCGCACGAAGAGCGGGAGAGCGGGCGGGACAGTGCAATCCGGATGGCAGCGATACGGGCAGTCGCGGAACTGCCCGGACACGCAACGCAGGGGCTTGCGCAGCAGAGAGGCAAGGCCCGTCGCCCCTGCGAGCGCAGGGGCACAGCGACTTTGCGCCAGCAACGATTCGAACAAGGCACTGGGTCCCTGCGTTCGCAGGGACAACGGCATCGGCGGCCGGATTCACGCCGAGCGAGCCCGGCGCCACGGGGTCGCGCGCTCAGAGCAGCCGCGTCCCCAGTGGCACGTCGAAATCCGGCACGCACAGCGCCACCCGCCCGGCGTCGTCGTGCAGGCCGGTGACCAGGCAGGTCGAGCGCACCGGGCCGATCTGCTTGGGCGGGAAATTCAGCACGCCCAGCACGAGGCGGCCGACCAGCGATTCGGGCGTGTAGGCGTCGGTCACCTGCGCGCTGGACTTGCGCACGCCGAATTCGGGGCCGAAGTCGACCTGCAGGATGTACGCCGGCTTGCGCGCCTGCGGGAACGGCTCGGCCGAGAGGATGCGGCCGACGCGCAGCTCCACGCGCATGAAGTCGTCCCAGGCGATGGGATCGCGTGCGTTGGTGGCGTCGTCGGTGTCGCTTCCGCTCACGTCGTGCTCCGGATGCGCGCCAGCCGCGTGCACAGCGCCAGCGCGGCGCGCAGGCTCGAGGCATCGGCGATGCCGCGCCCGGCAAGCTCGAGCGCGGTGCCGTGGTCGACCGCCACGCGCGGATAGGGCAGGCCCAGGGTGATGTTGACGGCGTGCTCGAAGCCGGCGTGCTTGAGCACCGGCAGGCCCTGGTCGTGGTACATCGCGACCACCGCGTCGACACCGGCGAGCACCGCCGGCAGGAACGCGGTGTCGGCCGGAAGCGGCCCGCGCAGGTCCATGCCCTCGGCGCGCAGGGCATCCAGCGCGGGGATGATGACGTCGAGCTCCTCGCGCCCGAGGTGCCCGGCCTCCCCCGCATGCGGATTGAGGCCGAGCACGGCGATCCGTGGCGCCTCGATGCCGAAACGTTCGCGCAGGCCCGCGTGGGTGATGCGCAGGGTGCGCTCAATCGCATCGGTGGTGATGGCATCGGGCACCGCGCGCAGCGGCAGGTGCGTGGTCACCAGCGCGACGCGCAGGGTGTCATGGGCGAGCAGCATCACCACGTCGCGGCGCGCGTGCGCGGCCAGCAGTTCCGTGGTGCCGCTGTAGGCGATGCCGGCGGCGTTGATGGTGGCCTTGTGGGTGGGGCCGGTCACCACGCCGTCGAAGCGGCCGTCGCTGCACTGCTGCGCGGCGGCCAGCAGCGCGTCGACCACGCTGCGCGCGTTGGCCGGGTCGGGCGTGCCGAACGCCGGCGCGCGCGCGCCCGGCATGTCGACCAGCCCGAGCGTGCCGGGCGCGAGGCCCACGCCCGCGACGTGCGGCGCCGCCAGGTCCACGTCGACCAGTTGCAGCGGCAGGCCCAGCGCATCGGCCGCCGCGCGCAGCACGCGTGCATCGGCGAACGCGGTCAGCGTGCACGCGCGCATGTCGTGCGCCAGGCGCACGCACAGTTCCGGCCCGATGCCGGCGGGCTCGCCGGGAACGAGTGCGAGGTCGGGAAGGGCGGCCGGCGCTGTCATCGGGCCGGATTGTGGGCGATGCGGGACGATGCCGGGAGAAAACGGATGTCCGCTAAGGACGCTAAAGACGCTAAGAAGAGCGAATGATCGAAGCAGGTAGATGGATAGACGCATCCACGCGCCGCCTTTCTTGGCGTCTTTAGCGTCCTTTGCGGACCCCCAGCTCTTCGTCTCTGACATCCATTCGGGAGCACCTCGCGACAACCAAGGGAGCCCCGTCATCCAGCGAGTGCGGCGGAACAGGCCAGTCCCGCGTGCGCTGCGCTGATCCGGCTCCACAGTGTTGCGTTCCCTGCCGGCATTCGACCCGCAAATCGGCGTGTCCCGCGATCACGGGTCCTCGCATCAGCGCCGTGGAAACGAAAACGCCGGGCACGAAGCCCGGCGTTCCATGCAACCGCTGGCAGCCCGCTCAGCCGCCGGTCGGAGCCGCCGCCGCGGTGTTGCCCGCGCGCAGGTCGACATAGGCCTCGCCACGCAGCTCCTGCAGGAAGCGGTTCCACTCGTCCTCGAGCTTGCGCCGGCCGATCGTCTCGCGCAGCGCGGCGCGGCGGTTGTCCGCGCCGACGTCGGCCTGGCGCGAGGACACGCGCTGGATCAGGTGCCAGCCCGCCTGCGTGCGCACCGGCTGGGAGACCTGGCCGTCGGCCAGCGCGCGAACCTGGTCGCCGAACTCCGGGCCGTACTGGTCCTGCGTGAACCAGCCGAGGTCGCCGCCGCGCGGGCGCGAGTTGACGTCCTCGGATTCCTCGCGGGCGATGGTCTCGAACGGCGTGCCGCCGTCGATGCGCGCGCGCAGCGTCTCGGCGCGCGCGCGGGCCTGCGCGTCGGTGGTGTTGTCGTCCACGCGCACCAGCACGTGGCGCGCGTTGTACTGGGTGGCCATCTGCGCCGACCCGGCGGCGCCGCCGGCGCGCACGTCCACGAGCTTGAGCAGCTGGAAGCCCGACGGCCCGCGCAGTGGCTCGGTGACCTGGCCTGGCGTCATCGACCTGACCTGCGCGGCGAACGCGCGCGGGATCTCGTCGCTGCCGCGGAAGCCCAGGTCGCCACCCTCGAGTGCGTTGGGGCTGTCCGAATAGCGGACCGCGGCGGCCTCGAAGGTCATCTCGCCGCGGTCGATCAGCGCCTTGACGCCCTCGATCTTCTTCTGCGCGGTGGCGATCTGCTCGGCGCTCGCGCCCTCGGGCAGCGCCACCAGGATGTGGGCCAGGCGGTACTGGTCGCCGGCGGCGGCCTGGGTCGCCAGTGCGGCGTCGACCTCGGCTTCGCTCACCGACACGCGGCTCTGCGCGAAGCGCTGGCGCAGGCGCTGGATGGTCAGTTCGTCGCGCACCGAGCGGCGGAACTCGACGAACGACGCGCCGTCGCGCTCGATCTGAGCGCGCAGCGCCTCGGGCGTGCCGCCGTTCTGCTGGGCGACGGCGGCGATCGCCTGCTCCACCTCCTCGTCGGTGACGCGCACGCCGGTGCCTTCGGCGCGCGCCACCTGCAGGCGCACCAGCACCAGGCGCTCGAGCACCTGGCGCTCGAGCACGTCGCGCGGCGGAAGCTGGCCGTCGCGGCCGGCGTACTGCGCCACGATGTTGGCCACGGCGCGGTCCAGCTCGGAGCGCAGCACGACGTCCTCGTCGACCACCGCGGCGATCGAATCGATGGGCTGCACGTCCTGCGCGCGCACGGCGGCGGGCACGGACAGGGTGGCGGCGGCCAGCAGGCCGGCGGCGATGAGGGTCTTCATTGGGTGGGGTCTGGGGTCCTGTCGGGCTGCCCGCGCGTCACGGACGAGGGCGGCACGAGGTAGAGGTCGTCGCGATCATAGCCAAGGATGGAACGGCGCAGGACGCGCTGGGCGTTCTGGCCCGCGGAACCTAGGCCCTTGAGCTCGAATTCGACCTGAAGCGAGTCGTTCAGTTCCCCGGTGCGGTTGCGCAGGAAGCGCCGCGCGACCACCCGCACGGCCAGGCAGCAGCTCTCCCACTGCACGCCCGCGATCGATTCGAGCAGCTTGCGGTCGTCGATCGAGTAGTAGTAGCGCCCGACCAGGCTCCAGTTCGGGTTGAGCGGGTAGAGGAACGACAGGTCCGCCTGCTCGAGCAGGTCGCGACGGTAGCGGTAGCCGAAGTTGACGATGCCTGAGTCGCCGAGCAGGTAGCGCGCGCGCACGCTGGCCAGGTCCTGGCGGCGTTCCTTGGGGTCCCACTGGTACGACGCGTTGAGCATCCAGCGGTCGGACGGCATCGCCGACACGTCGGTGATCCACGCCGACCGGCCGCGCGCGACCGGGACTTCGCCGACGGCCACCACGCGGCTGTCGTCGAAGTACTGGATGAAGCCCAGGCTCGCCGACAGGCGCTCGCGACCGTCGTCCTCGCTGATCAGGCGCGTGGACAGCGCGGTGGTCAGCTGGTTGGCGTCGGTCTGGCGGTCCGCGCCGGTGTAGCGGTTGTCGCGGAACAGCTGGCCCCAGCTGAAGGTCATCGGCAGCGTGTCGAACAGCGGGATCGCGTCCTGGTCCTCGAACGGCACGTTGAGGTAGTACAGCCGCGGCTCGAGGGTGTGCAGGTAGCGCGTGCCGCGGATGGTGGTGTCGCGGTCGAAGTACATACCCGCGTCGACGCTGGTGATCGGCAGGTTGCGGCTGGGCGCGTCGTCGGCGAAGCGCGACAGCAGCGGCGCCAGGTTCGCCGGGGTCGGGGCGATGCCGTTGCGGGTGGCGAAGCCGGTGGCCCGCGACAGCGCGTCGCCCTCGAGCTGGTAACTGGTGTGGCGGTAGGCCAGGCGGGGAGTGACGTACCAGCTCGCGCCTTCGAGCGGAAACGCCACGTACGGCTTGACGTCCAGCCGCGAGCCGCCGTCGTAGACCTCGTGGCCGAAGCGCACCGCCTCGGCGTCGACGCCGGCCTGCACGAAGCGGCCGAACGGCTGGTTCCAGCGCGCCACCATCCGCGGCAGGCGGTCGAACGGCAGGTTGCCCTCGGTCAGCGTGAAGTCGGCGAGCTGGTGGTAGTCGGCGCTGACGGCCGCCTCCCAGGTGCGGCCGCGCCCGAACAGGCCCACTTCGCTGCGCAGGAAATAGCTGGCCACGCCGAACAGGCTGTTGCTGAAATCCTGCAGGTAGTACCTGTCGCTGACCCAGCCGATGTTGGCCAGCGCGTGCCAGTCGGTGCTCACGTTGTGCAGGGCTTCCAGCTGCAGCTGGCCGCGGTTGCGGTCGGGGAGCTGGTCGGCGGCGATGCGGTTGCCGAGCGCATCGACGTAACGCCCCGGGTCGTTGCCGGGCAGCTGGTCGCTGGGCATCCATGCGCCGGAGACGCGCCCACGGCCTTCCGGGTACAGCCAGCGAAACTCCCCGCCCAGCATCGCGCCGCGCTTGCTCATCAGCCGCGGGGTGATCGTGGCGTCGTAGTTGGGCGCGAGATTGAGGTAGATGGGCTGCCGGTAGTCCAGTCCGTTGCGGCCGTTGCTCGACAGCGCCGGGTAGAGCAGGCCGGTGCGCCGGCGGTCGTCGGTGGGGAACACGATCCACGGCACGTACAGCACCGGCACGCGGCCGATGCGCACGGTCGCGTTGCGCGCGGTGCCCTCGCCCCTGGCGCTGTCAATGTCGATGCGCTGCGCGCGCAGCTCCCACGCGCGCTGCGAGGGCGGACACGTCGAATAGGTCGAGCCGATCAGCGCACCCTTGTCGCCGGTCAGCTCGATGCGGTCGGCGCGCCCGCTGCCGCGCCGGCCGGTGAGCTGGTAGCGCAGGTTCTCGATGCGGTGCGTGTCGGCCTCCTGGTTGCCCTCGGCGCGCTCGGCGACCACGCGCATGCCGTCGTCCTGGTAGCGCACGCTGCCTTCGGCGACGTACGTGCCGCGTTCGCTGTCGTAGGTCAGCCGGTCAGTGCCGAGGAACTGGTCGCCGCGACTGAGGGCCACGTTGCCCTGGAACACGGTCTGGTCCTGCTCGGTGCCGTCGAGGGCATCGCCGATGATGTCGGTCGGCAGGGTGGTGCGCAGGCCATCACCCGTGGTGCCTGGCGCGGGCGCGTCGGCGAACGCTGGCACCGCCTCGTCCACCGGGCACAGCCCCCAGTCGTCCTCCCCCTCCGCGGCCATCGCCGGAAGGGCGATGGCGATGCACAGCGACAGCGGAAGCAGGCGGAGAACTGGACGCACGCGCGATGCCCGGTCTGGCGGAAGCGGCGGCTAGCTTGCCGCAGGGGGGCGCGGGGGGCAACGAAACCGCCGTTCAGGCCGCGGGCGGGACGTCGTCGGCGCGGAAATCGAGCGCGGCGGAGTTGATGCAGTAGCGCAGCCCCGTCGGTGCCGGTCCATCCGGGAAGACATGGCCCAGGTGCGAGGCGCAGCGCGCACACACCACTTCGACCCGTCGCATGCCGTGGCTGTCATCGGACTTTTCGGCGACCGCCTGCGGGGCGACGGGGCGCGTGTAGCTCGGCCAGCCGCTGCCGGAGTCGTACTTGTCCGCCGATGCGAACAGGTCCGCGCCGCAGGCCACGCAGGTGTAGGTGCCGGCGGCCTTGTGGTCCCAGAAGCGCCCGGTGAACGCGCGTTCGGTGGCCGAGCAGCGGCACACTGCGTACTGCTCGGGGGTGAGCTGCTCGCGCCATTGCGCGTCGGTCTTGTCGATCCCGGTCATTGGCGCGGTCCTCGATGTGTGTGGCGACGATGCATCCGCGTGCGCGAGGACGGCGTCGTGGACGAGCGTCGAGACATGCGCGCCTGCAGGCCGGGAACCATCGTAAAGGCAGGCCTGCGCGCCTGCCGGTCATCGACCAGGACGCGCGGGCGCGCCTCTACGCGGGCGGTGCGCGCAGGGCGCCGACGTGGGCGATGGCGCACTCGCGCAGGGCCTGCAGGTCGTAGCCGCCTTCGAGCATCGAGGCGATGCGCCCGCCCGCGTGGCGACGCGCCACGGCGTGCAGTTCGCGCGTGGCCCAGGCGATGTCGTCGGCCTCCAGCGCCAGCTGCGCGAGCGGGTCGCGGCGGTGCGCGTCGAAGCCGGCGGAGACCAGCACGAGTTGCGGGCGGAACGCGTCGAGCGCGGGCAGCACGACCTCCCGGTACGCGCGGCGGAAGCCGTCGCCGCCGGTGCCCGGCGGCAGCGGCACGTTGACGATGTTGCCCACGCCGCGTTCCTCGCGCCGTCCGCTGTCCGGGTACAGCGGCCACTGGTGCGACGAGGCGTACAGCACGCGGGGATCGGTCTCGAAGACCGCCTGGGTGCCGTTGCCGTGGTGCACGTCGAAATCGACGATCGCCACGCGCGAGAGCCCATGGGCATCGAGCGCGTGCGCCGCGGCCACGGCGATCGAGTTGAACAGGCAGAAGCCCATCGCCACCGACGCGGTGGCGTGGTGCCCGGGCGGCCGCACCGCGCAGAACACCGCTGTGGACGGGTCGCGCATCACCGCGTCCACCGCCGCCACGCCGGCCCCCGCCGCACGCAGCGCGGCCTCTGCGGAATCGGGCGACAGGAACGTGTCGGGGTCCAGCTGCACGGTGCGGGTCGCCGGCGTGTCGAGCACCGTGGCCAGCAGCGCGGCGTCGTGCACGCGCAGCAGTTGCCCGCGGGTGGCACGCGGTGCCTCGCGCCACTGCAAGTCGTGGAATGCGTCCTTCAGCCCGTCCAGCACCGCGGCCAGCCGCGCCGGGCGCTCCGCATGGCCGGGACCGGGATCGTGCAGGGCGCAGGCGGGGTGGGTGAGGACGATCATCGAGAGGAGGTTGTCGGAAGGGTCAGCGAAGCGTCGGGCGCATCCGATGAGCGGAGGCCGACGCTGATAACGCGGGCGCGCACGAGGGCTGCGAACGCATTGCAGCACGTCATGTGTCGCCCCGGCGCGGACAGGGCGCGCTGACGGTGCCTTCGCAACTGGAATGCTTTTGCCCGTCGCCCCTGCGCAAGCAGGGGCCCAGCGACTTTTCGCTGCGTCCGCCGCATTCGCTGGAGCGAAGGCACTGGGCCCCTGCTTTCGCAGGGGCGACGGATGGGAGTTCCGGCCAGCTCCCAGCCCTCAGCCCTCAGCCCCACCGATGCCATCCGCCGGTGGGCCAGGGCCCACCCTATGCCTTGCGGCGTTCGTGGTTCCACAGCACTTCGCCGTGGCCGCTGGCGCGCGCGAGGACGCGGGCGAGCACGAACAGGAGGTCGGACAGGCGGTTGAGGTAGCGGATCGCCTCGGGGCGCACGGAGTCGTGCCGCGACAACGCCACGCACTGGCGTTCCGCGCGGCGCACCACGGTGCGCGCGACGTGGCAGCGCGCGGCGGCCTCGCCGCCGCCGGGCAGGATGAAGTCCTTGAGCGGTGGCAGCGGGTCGTTGAACGCATCCAGCCGGTGTTCCAGCCGCGTGATGTCGTCCTCGAAGATCGCCGCGTGCCCCGGGATGCACAGTTCGCCGCCGAGGTCGAACATCTGGTGCTGCACGGCCGTCAGCAGCGTGCGCACCTCGTCGGGGATCGCATCGACCGCCAGCACCAGGCCGATGCACGAGTTGGCCTCGTCCACGGTGCCATAGGCATCCACGCGCGCCGAGTCCTTGCCGACGCGGCTGCCATCGCCCAGCCCGGTGCTGCCGTCGTCGCCGGTGCGGGTGTAGATCCTGGAGAGGCGATTACCCATGGGGCCGTAAGCAAGTGAGAAGTGAGTAAGTCAGTAGAAGCTTGGAGACGCGGGCGCAGTGGCTTTGACTCACTTACTCACTGTCTGACTTACTCACGGCTTCTCACACCGTCTGCAGGCGCAATGCCGGCGCGCGCCGGCGCAGGAGTTCGAAGCCGCCGAACAGCAGCGCCGAATAGACCAGCGTGCCGGCCACGGTCCACTGGAAGAACGGGATGCCCGCCACGTACGCCGCGGCCAGGCCGTCGAGCGTGCGCGGATACAGGCTGCCACCGGCCCACACGCCGGCGTTGGTGGCCAGGAAGAACAGCACGGAGCCCGCGAGCCCGAAGCCGAGCACGCGCGCGCCGGTGACGCGGCCGCGCAGCGACCAGCCGAGCATCGTGGAGGCCGCGATGCAGGCGTACACCACGAAGAAGTCGACGCCGAACAGGTAGCCCGAATACAGCCCGCCCGACAGCGCGGCCATCGCGAGGTCGGCCAGCAGCATCGCCGCGAGCGGTACGGCAAGGGACACCGCGCGCGAGGCGAAGTACGCGCCGCCGAACAGCGCGATCGCCTCGACCGGCGAGAAGTTCGGCGGATGCGGCACGAGGCGCGACAGCGCGGCCACCGCGATCATCGCGGCCAGCACCCACGGGCCCGGCGCGAACACGCGCGCGGCGGTGGAATCAGGGCGTGCGGGCTGCGGCTGGGTCATCGGCGGCAAGGCGTGTGCGTGCGGCGGGCTAGCATACCGCATGGCCTTTTCCGCCCTTTCCGACGCTGCCGCGGCATCCGCGCCGTTCGACGTGCTCATCGTCGGCGGTGGCCTGGTGGGCGCGAGCCTGGCGATCGCACTGGACGGCAGCGGGCGCCGCGTGGGACTGCTGGAGGCGACGCCGCCCGGCGCGATGCCCGCGGTGTTCGACGAACGCAACCTGAGCTTCGCCGAGGCGACCGTCAACGCGCTGGGCGCGCTCGGCGTGATGGCGCGCCTGCAGGTTCCGGGCGGGCCGATCCGCCGAATCCACGCCAGCCGCGCCGGCGACTTCGGCCGCGTGCTGCTCGATGCGCGCGACCACGGGCGCGAGGCGTTCGGGCAGGTGGTGGTGGCGCGCGACTTCGGTGCCGCGCTCGAGGCGCGCCTGGTCGACTGCCGCGAGTTCGTGCGGCTGCGGCCCGCGCGGGTGGTCGCCACCCGCATCGAGGACGGCATGCGCAGCGTGGACGTCGAAGCAGACGGCCGCACCCACGTGCTGCGCACGCGGCTGCTGGTGGCTGCCGACGGCACGCACGGCGCGGTGCGTGCGATGCTGGGCATCGACGCGACGCGGCACGACTACGGCCACCACTTGGTGGTCTGCCGGCTGCGCACCGCCACGCCGCCGGACGGCACCGCGTACGAGCGGCTCGGTCCCGATGGTCCCACCGCGCTGCTGCCGCGCGGCGACCGCAGGTTCGGGCTGGTGCTGGGCGTGGCCGACGACGCGCTGGAGACGGTGATGGCACTGGACGACGCCGCCTTCCTGGCCCATGCGCAGCACGCGTTCGGCTGGCGCGCGGGTGCGTTCCTGCAGGCGGGCGAACGGCATGCCTACCGCGCGCTGCGGCAGGTCGCCGACGCGCTGGTCGCACCGCGCGCGGTGCTGGTCGGCAACGCGGCGCAGACCCTGCACCCGGTCGGCGCGCAGGGCTTCAACCTGGGATTGCGCGATGCGCTGTCGCTGGCCGAGCTGCTGGCCACGCACGCGGGCGATCCCGGCGACGCGGAGCTGCTCGCGCGGTATCCGGCGCTGCGCGAGGACGACCGCGCGCAGACGCTGCGCTTCTCCGACGCGCTGGCGCGCATCGGCGCGTTGAAGGGCAGCGGCGCGGGGCTGCTGCGCAGCGCCGCGCTGGCCGCGATCGGCCGCGTGCCCTCTCTGCGCGATGCGGTGGTCGGCGGCGCGCTGGGCTATCGCGGACGCGTGCCGGCGCTGTGCCGGGTGGGCCGATGAGCACGCGACCGCATGCGGTGGGCACGCGCGGTGGCCGCCGCGACCTGCTCGATGCGGTGGTCGTCGGTGGCGGCGTGGTCGGCCTCGCGCTGGCGCTGGGCCTGGCACGCGCGGGGCGCGGCGTCGCGCTGGTCGAGGAGCGCCTGCCCGCGCCGTGGCGCGCCGACGCGCCGGACCTGCGCGTGTACGCCATCGCACCCGACAGCGCCGCATGGCTCGACACGCTGGGCGCGTGGGGGCCGATCGTGGATGCGCGCGCACCGGCCTACCGGCGCATGCAGGTGTGGGACGCCGGCGGCGGCGCGCCGCTGGTGTTCGACGCCGACGCGCTCGCGCGCACGGAACTGGGCTGGATCGTCGAGCACGGCCTGCTGGTGGACCGCCTGTGGGCGGCGGCGCTGCAGGCGGGCGTGCGCGTCGAGTCGCCTGCCAGCGTCACCGGCCTCGTGCAGGACGTCGACCAGGTGGCCGTGCAGCTCGATGCCGGCCCGGCGTTGCGCGCGCGCCGGGTGGTCGCCGCCGACGGCGCGCAGTCCCGGTTGCGCGGGTGGGCGGGCATCGATGCACCGGCGCACGAATACGCACAGGCCGGTCTGGTGGCTTACGTCGAATGCGCGGACGGGCTTCAGGCGACGTGCTGGCAGCGCTTCCTTCCCACCGGCCCGCTGGCGGTGCTGCCATGCGAGGGCGCGCATCGCGCGTCGATCGTCTGGACGCTGCCGACCGCGGACGCGGAACGGCTGCGCGATGCCGAGGTGGCCGTGTTCGATGCCGCGCTCACCACCGCGTTCGCGGCGCGGCTGGGCGCGATGCGCGTGGCGTCCGCGCGGGTCGCGTTCCCGCTGCGCAGGCAACTCGCCAGCACCCTGCATGCCGGGCGGGTGCTGGTGGTCGGTGATGCCGCGCATGTGGTGCACCCGCTGGCGGGGCAGGGCGTGAACCTCGGCCTGCGCGACGCGGCCGCGCTGGTGGAGGTCTTCGCGGCGTCACGGGGCGAGCCCAGCGATGCGCGGCTGGCGCGCTGGGCACGCACGCGACGCAGCGAGAACGCGCTGGCGGCCGGCGTCTTCGACGGGCTCAACCGGCTGTTCTCCAACGACGCGATGGTGCCGCTGCTGATGCGGGGCGCCGCATTGGGGATCGCGGGTCGGATTCGGCCGTTGACGCGTGCGCTGTGGCGGCGGGCGGCGGGGGTTTGACGGGCGAGCGTCCGAGTTGCCCGCGTGATGAAGGAAGAACGCCCCGCGATGCGGGGCGTCCTTGTATCGGCGGCTGTCGAGCTCAGCGCGCCCAGCCGGCCAGTTCGGCGCGGCTCAACGAACCGTTGGCATCGGCGTCGAGCGTCGAGAACTGCGTGGTCAGCCGCACGTGCGTGGACACTTCGGCCGCGGTGAGTCCACCGCTGCGATCGAGGTCGAACGCGTCGTAGTTGATCATCACCGACGGCATGCCGGTCGCAGCGACCATTGCGGTCGCGACCGGAACCGCATCGGGCTGCACCGTGGCCGCGGCCGTGGCGTTGGCCGCATCGACGGCGGTGGCGCTGGCCTCGGCGGCGCGTGCGCTGGCGGCGACGGCCTGGTTGGTGGCGGCGCTCGCCTCGACCTGCGTGGTCACCGGGTTGGCGGACGCGGCCGTGGCGCCGGCGGTGCCGGTGGCCTGCTGGGCGGCCGTGACCGCTTCATTGGCCGCCAGGTTGGCTTCGACCGATGCCTGGTGCGCTGCCTCGGCCTCCACCGCGGCATTGACCGCGCCGGTCACGCTCACCGAGCCGGTGTCGCGCATCACCGCGGCGGCTTCCGCGGCCTGCTGCGCGGTCTCGGCGGCCTTGCGCGCGATCTCCGCGCTCTCGGCGGCGGCGCTGGCGTCGGCCTTGGCCTCCACCTTGGCCTGGGTCTTGGACTGCGCCTGCGCGGCAGCGTTGCCGGCGGCCAGGCCAAGCGCGGCGAACAGCGCGATCGAAAGGACGTTGCGTGCGTGCATGGGACACCTCACGGAGGATCGTGGAAACGGCCGCGGACGCTAGGTGCGCAAGGGTCAACCGCGCGTGCACACAAGCCCACCGCGCGCTGAACACGCCAGTCGCGGTGACGCGGACATGCGCGCGATCGCCCGCCCCCGCAACGTTTCCGGTCCTGCGCCCGGCGATGAACGCGAGCCGTCAGGCCTGCGCGAAGACAGTGATTTCCTCGCGGTCATGGAACAGCTGGCGCGCGCGTACCTCCAGCGGGCGACCGGCCTGCTCGCGGAGGATGTCCAGGCACAGGCGCGTCTCGTCCCAGCGCTTCTTCATCGGCAGCTTGAGGTTGAAGATCGTGCGCCGGCACCAGCCTTCGCGCAGCCAGGTGGCCATGCGCTCGGCCACGCGGCGCGGCTGCTCGACCATGTCGCAGACCATCCAGTCCAGCGGCGCCTTGGGCCGCCAGTGGAAGCCGTCCTCGCGCAGGTGCACGACGCGGCCGCTGTCGAACAGGTGCGGGCGAAGCGGGCCGTTGTCCACGCTGGTCACGTGCAGGCCGTGGCGCAGCAACACCCACGTCCAACCGCCCGGTGCGGCACCGAGGTCGGCGGCGCGCATTTCGGTGGTGAGCAGGCGCTTGCGCTCGTGGTCGTCGAGCAGGGTGAGCAACGCTTCCTCGAGCTTCAGTGCCGAGCGGCTGGGTGCATCGGCGTGCATGCGCAGGCGCGGGATGCCGAGCGGCCACGGCGCGCTGTCGCGTGGATGGCTGGTGGCGAGCATCGCGTGGTCGCCGGCGACGAACACCACGTGCAGGCGCGGGCGGTGCGCGTCTTCCTTCGCCGTCAGCATGCCGGCCTTGCGCAGCGCCGGACGCAGGGCGTTGCCGAAGCTGCGCGCGAGTCCCGCGAGTGGCTTGCCGGCGTCGGAATCCGGATGCTCGACCCACACGTCGCCGAACGGCATGCCGATGGTGTCGGTTGCCTGCAGCGCGTCGAGCATCGGCGTGATGCGATCGCCCGGATCGAGGCCTTTCAGGTCGGCGACGCGCACCAGCTTCTGCCGCGCGAACACCAGCCGTGCGAGCGGCATCGCACGCGAGAGCGCCATCGCGTCGTCGCAGACGAATTCCACGTAGCCGCTGTCGCGCTGCGTGCGCGCATAGCCGGCATGGCCGCGTTCGCCGGCGCGCTCGGTCAGTTCGGCGGCCAGCTCGGGTTCGAAGCCGGCGCGGGAATAGCAGAGCAGGGCGTCGGGCATTGATGGATCCGGAAGAAAGAAGCCCCTCATCCGCCGCGAGAAGGGTTGGGGAGAGGGTACGGGTCGAGCGTGGGGATCGTGATGGCGACGCGATGCAGGCGTTCGTGTCGGAACGGCTGGCGTCTGGAGATTCCCCGACTGGTCGTGCGACCGCCCCGATCCCCAACCGTCTTCCGCTGGAAGCGGCGTGTCGAGGCTGGCCGCTGGTCCCGAGTCCTAGTCCCCAGTCCCCAGTCCCTAGTCCCTAGTCCTTAGTCCTTAGTCCCTAGTCCCTAGCCCCTAGCCGTTGGCCCCTCGCTCAATACATCGTCCCGCCACCGGCCGAATAGGCGCGCAGCACCTCGCACGCCGACTCGCGGTGGATGTCGCGCACCACCGCGATGCCGCGTCGCTCGAGTTCGCCGATCCAGTCGGCGGGCAGCGGGCCTTCGTCGAATTCGGTGAGCGATTCGACATCTTCGCTGCGCGCGCCGATGAGCAGGCGGTCGATCCCGGCCCACACGGTCGCGCCGTAGCACTGGCAGCACGGCTGCGCGGACGTGGCCAGGGTGATCGTGCCGACGCGGGTGCCGTCGGCGGCCTCGTTCAGGCGCGCGCGCTGGGTGCGCTGCTGGGCCAGCATGTAGGCCATGGTCTCGGCGTGCGCCAGCGAGCAGCTGTGCGGCAGCACGCGGTTGACGCCGACCGCGATCACGCGGTCGTCCGGGCCGAACACCGCCGCCCCGAACGGCCCGCCGCTGCGCGCATCCACGTTGTGCGCGGACAGGTCGATCGCCAGCGCCACCTTGGCGGCGTCGCCCGGGTACGCCGCGGCGGTGTCCACGCTCTCGTGGACCCACGCCGGCAGCGTGAGGTGGACCTGCGCGTAGAGCATCACTGCGTGGCCGACGCGCCCGAGCCCGCAGCGGTGCACGTGCCGGCCTGGCAGGTGCACGCGGAGATCTCGGCGAAGCCGCACACGGAGGACATCCCGCGCGCCGCGCACTGCGCCTGCACGCCGGCGGGATCGGTGCTGGCGCCGGCGTTCACGCACGCCGGGTAGTAGCCGCAGCAGTTGCCCACGTTCTTGACCGCGCAGTCGGCGTCGGTACGGCAGCTGCGGTCGACGACCGAGGGGTCGCGCGCGGCGACCGGGGTGGCGGGCGAGGGCGCCGACATGCGCGGGGCGGGTTCGTTGCGGGGCGCCGCCGGCGCAGTCGCAGGGACGCCGGGACGTGGCGCCGGGGCCGCGGTCGACGGCGCCGGCAGCGGTGCGGCCACCTCGCGGGCCGGCGCGGTGGCGGGCGCCGCGGGCGCGGGCGCAGGCGGGTTGGGAGCAGGCGCAGCGCAGGCCGCCAGCAGCATCACGGCGGGGGCGAACAGGACGGCGAGGCGCATGGCGGGTCTCCGGTCAGGGGCGCGCGGCCCAGGTGTCGCGCAGGGTGACGCTGCGGTTGAACACGGGGCGCGAAGTCGCGTGGTCGTGGCGGTCGGCGACGAAATAGCCGATGCGCTCGAACTGGAACGCCGTTTCCGGCGCGGCCGACGCGGCGGCCGGTTCCACGTACCCGGTGACGACGCGGCGCGAGTCGGGGTTGAGGTAGTCGCGGTACGACTTGCCGCCCTCGTCGGTATCCGCAGCATCGGGATTGGGCACCGTGAACAGGCGGTCGTACAGGCGGATCTCAGCCTCCACCGCATGCGCGGCGCTGACCCAGTGGATGGTGCCCTTCACCTTGCGGTTGGCGCCTTCCATGCCCGGGCGGGACTCGGGATCGAGCGTGCAGCGCAGTTCGACGACGCGGCCGTCGGCGTCCCTGATCGCTTCGTCGCAGCGCGCGATGCCGGCGCCGCGCAGGCGGACGTCGCCGCCCACCGTGAGGCGCTTGAAGCCCGGCGGCGGCACTTCCTCGAAATCCTCGCGCTCGATCCACAGCTCGCGCGAGAACGGCACCTCGCGCGTACCGGCGGATTCGTCCTTCGGATGGTTTCCGAACACCAGCGACTCGGCGTGGCCGGCCGGCAGGTTGGTGAGGACGAGCTTCAGCGGATCGACCACCGCCATGCGCCGCTGCGCGCGCGCGTCGAGATCGTCGCGCAGCGCGCCCTCGAGGATCGAGATGTCCAGCAGCGAGTTCTGCTTGGAGATGCCCACGCGTTCGACCATCAGCTTCAGCGCACCCGGCGTGTAACCACGGCGGCGGATGCCCTGCAGGGTGGGCATGCGCGGATCATCCCAGCCGTCGACCAAGCCTTCGGTCACCAGCGTCATCAGCTTGCGCTTGCTCATGACCAAGTAATTGAAGTTCAGGCGCGAGAACTCGATCTGCCGCGGCTTGGCGGCCTCGCTCGGATAGCCCTTGTCGAGCAGCGGCTGCAGCAGCTCCGGGTGGTTGACCAGGTCGACGCGGTCCACGCACCAGTCGTAGAGCGGGCGGTGGTCCTCGAATTCCAGCGTGCACAGCGAATGGGTGATGCCTTCGATCGCATCGCTGAGCGAATGCGCGAAGTCGTACATCGGGTAGATCGGCCACGCGTTGCCGGTGTTCTGGTGCTCGACGTGCTTGATGCGGTAAAGCGCCGGATCGCGCAGGTTGATGTTGCCGCTGGCCATGTCGATCCTGGCGCGCAGCGTGCGCGCGCCGTCGGGGAACTCGCCGGCGCGCATGCGGCGCAGCAGGTCGAGGTTCTCGTCGACGCCGCGGTCGCGGAACGGCGAGTTGCGACCGGCTTCAGTCAGCGTGCCGCGCCAGGCACGCACGTCATCGGCGGAGAGATCGCACACGAACGCATCGCCCTGGCGCACCAGTTTCTCGGCGGCGAGGTAGAACACGTCGAAGTAGTCGGAGGCATGGCGCAGCGCATGCCACACGAAGCCCAGCCAGCGCACGTCGTCCTGGATCGCGCGCACGTACTCGGGGTCTTCCTTGGCGGGATTCGTGTCGTCCAGGCGCAGGTTGCAACTGCCGCCGAACTCGGACGCGATGCCGAAATCCAGGCAGATCGCCTTGGCATGGCCGATGTGCAGGTAGCCGTTGGGCTCGGGCGGGAAGCGCGTGCGCACGCCCGCGTGGCGGCCCGCGGCGAGGTCCTCGCGCACGATCTGGCGGATGAAATCGGTGCGCGCGGGCGCGTCGGGCAGGGCAGCGGACATCGTGACGCCAGGGTCTTGCGGGAAGCCGGCGAGTTTACCGGGCGGGGCTTTGCGTGCTCGGAAAAGCGTTTTTGACGCGGATGGACGCGGATGGACGCGGAGCGAAGGCATGCACGTAGGGTCAGGCGGGCGTCATGGCCTGCGTCCGTCGACGGGCGTCTGATCCGCGTCCATCCGCGTCAAGAAAAAGCGCTCACGGCCAACCCACCTCGCGATGGCGTACAACGCCCGCATGAAAGTCGTCTACGAAGCCGCCAACGCCATCGATGCCCACCTGGTCCGCCATGCGCTGGAGGACGAGGGGCTGCCGGTGTTCCTGCGCGGCGAGCCGCTCACCGGCGGGATGGGCGAGCTGCCGCTGTTCGGCGTGGTGGCGGTGTGCGTGCCCGACAGCGCGGTGGAGCAGGCGCGCGGCATCGTGGGGCGGCTCGACCTCGGCCCTGTCGCCGCCGATTCCGCATTGCCCGACGGGGACATCGCGCCCGCCCGCTAGGGGCGGAAGCCTGGCGGCGTCTCCACCGTCGCCAGCGCGCGCAGGCGCTTGAACAGCACGCGCGTCTCCAGCGCGTTCCACACCCGCAGCGCCACCTCCAGGGTGTCGAACGGCTTGGTCAGGTGGTCCTTGGCGCCAAGCGCCAGCGCGCGGTGGCGGGCGCTGCGGGTCGGATCGGCGGTGAGAACGATGACCGGGAGCCAGTCGTCGTGCGCGCGCGTGCGGGCGAGCTGCTCGAGCACCGCGTAGCCGTCCAGGCCGGGCATCTTGAGGTCCAGCAGCACGAGGTCCGGCTCGAAGGCGTCCACCAGCCCGGCCACGCGCAGCGGATCGGTGGTGGACACGACCTGACCGAACCCCTCGCGCGCCAGCAGCGTCTCGAGCAGCTCGATGTTGGCGTCTTCGTCATCGACCACCAGGATCCGGCTGGACAGCACGTCGTCGCGTTGCATCAGGTCATCCCAGGTGGCGGTCGAGCACCGCGAAGAACGCCGGCACGTCGACCGGCTTGGCCAGGTAGTCGGCCACGCCGGCGGCGCGCGCGCGCTCGCGGGTGGCGGCGGTGGCATCGGCGCTCAGTGCGACCACCGGCACGCCCGCCAGCGCGGGCACCGCCGCCATGTCGCGCACCAGTGCGTCGCCGTGGCCGTCGGGCATGTGCATGTCGAGCAGCACGAGGTCGGGCCTGCGCGCCTGCATCGCACGGCGCGCCGCTTCCAGCGTGCATGCATGCGCGAGCTGCCATGCGGGCCGGCGCGCGAACAGCGTGTCGATGAGCGCGCGGTTGGAGGGGTTGTCCTCGACGTGCAGGACGTGGCGCGGCCCGGCCGGTACGTGCGGCTGCGCGGGGTGCACGTCGTGCGACGCCGGCTCGGCGCCGGTCGCTACCGGCAGCACCACCGAGAAGAGCGAGCCGCGGCCGGGCTGGCTGTCCACCAGGATGGTGCCGTCCATCGCGTCCATCAGCCGCTTGCTGAGCGCCAGGCCCAGCCCCGTGCCCTCCACCGCCGAGCGCTCGGCGCCCAGCCGCTCGAACGGCGTGAACAGCCGTTCGATGCGGTCCGGCGGCAGGCCCGGGCCTTCGTCCTCGACCTCGATGCGCAGCGAGTCGCCCGCGCGGATCGCCGCCACCCGCACCGCGCCGCCGGCGCGGTTGAACTTGATGGCATTGCCCAGCAGATTGACCAGCACCTGGCGCAGCCGCTGGCGGTCGGCGAGCAGCGCGCCGTCGGCGGCGGTGACGCGCGATTCGACGCGGATGCCGCGCGCCTGCGCATCGGGTGCGACCAGCGCCAGCGCCTCGTCGACCACCGCGCGTGCCGGCACCGTGGCCAGGTCGAGTTCCAGCTGGCCGGACTCGATGCGCGCGATGTCCAGCAGTTCGCCGATCAGGCCAAGCAGGTGCCGGCCGGCCGACGCGATGTGGTCGACGTGGCCGCGCGCGGCTGTGCTTGCCGGGTCCATCTGCAGCACCTGCGCGTAGCCGAGGATCGCGTTGAGCGGCGTGCGCAGTTCATGGCTGCTGCGCGAGAGGAAATCGGTCTTGGCGCGGTTGGCGGCCTCGGCCTCGTCGCGCGCGCGGGTGGCCTCGGCGTCGCGTTCGGCCAGCAGCGCGGAGGCCTGCGCGAGCCGGCGCTGCACGCGTGCCAGCTCGTCGCCGCCGCTGCCGGCAGCAGGCGCCACGTGCCCACCGTCGCCCAGGCGCGCGGCATCGGCCTCCAGCGCGCGCGCGCGGCGCGACAGCCGTGCGGTGAACACGCCCACCGCGACCACTGCGCCGAGGCTTGCGGCCAGCGCGGCGAGCTGGGTGATCATCAGGTTGCGCTGGCGCAGCGCCTGGGCGATCTCCACGCGCTCGCCCAGTTCGCGGATCTCGTGCTCGCGCATCGCCCGCAGCTCGGCGCGCAGGATGTCGAGCTTGGCCTTGCCTTCGATGAGCTCGCGCTGCTCCTCGGCGGTTGACAGCGTGGGATCGAGCAGCCGCCGCCAGCCCTCGAGCTTGTCGACGAACAGCGGGCGCACGTGGCGGAAGCGCAGGCGCTGCTCGTCGTCGGCGAGCTGCGTGCCGATGCGGTCCACCACGCCCATCAGGCTGGGTTCGGCCGCTCGGTAGGGGTCGAGGAAATTGTCCTGCCCGATCAGCCGGTAGCCGCGCACCGCCGCCGCGGTCTCGGCCAGCAGGCTGTGGGCCTCGTGCAGGTCGCTGAGCAGTTGCAGGGTGCGGCGCACGTCGTCCTCGGCGCGCTGGTTCTGGCGCTCGAGGCGGTCGATGGCCAGCATCGACACGCCCAGCAGCAGCAGCGGCAGCGCCACCGCCGCCAACGCCTTGCGCAGGATCGATGCGCCCAGCCACGTGCGCAGCGCGTTCATGCGGCGACCCCGTGCTGGCTGGCGAACACCGCGGCCTGCGTGCGGTCGGCGACCTCGAGCTTGTGCAGGATGCGTTCGACATGCGTCTTGACGGTGCCCGCCGCGATGCCGAGTTCGCGCCCCAGCGCGGCGTTGCTCAACCCGCGCCCGAGCAGCGCCAGCACCTGCCGCTCGCGTTCGGTGAGCAGGGCCAGCCGCGGATCGCCGCCGCGGCGCGCGCGGCGCGGGGCGCCGCGGGCGGGGTCGTGGATCCAGCCGGCGGCCAGCGCGGCGAGCACTGCCAGGCTGTCGAGGTCGTCGCGCGGCGGCGCGGCGCGCGCGGCCATGCAGATCCGGCCCAGCGGCCCGCGCGGCCCCGGCACCGGCACTTCCACCGCCTGCAGGCCGGCCTGCGCCTGTCGCAGCAGCCACGACGCCACGCCGGTGACCTGCACCCCGGCCGGGTCGATGGGGGCGGGCACCGAGGCGCCGGGCGGCATGGCCTGGCCGCGCGCCGCCAGCACCGTCCAGCGCCGCTCGCGGGTGCCGAGCACGGCGCCATGCTGTGCGCCGAGCACCATCAGGGCCTCGTCGAGCAGCGCGTCGAGCGCCTGCGCGGGTTCCAGGGCCTGCTGCAGGCGCTGGCCGGCGCGCGCCAGAGCGGTCCAGCGGGCGCGGTCGGCCACGTCCTGGCGCAGCGCATGGCGTAAGGCCCAGGCCGGCTGCGGCGCGGAATCGGTCATGTCCATGCGGTGCAGGATGGCGTGCGCCGCGTGAAGAAGGTCTGCCGACCGGCCGATCCCGGCATCCGCCGGTCGGCCGATCCGCGCGACGGCCAGGCCGGGAGGATGTGCGAGGCACGGCGGATGACCGCCGACGACCCCCACCGGAGATCACCATGACCCGCACGACGCTCGCCCTCGCCGCCGCCCTCGCCCTCGCCGCGGGTGCCGCGCACGCCGGCAACCACGGCAAGTACCACGACAAGGACACGAAGAAGACCGCCAAGGAAATCGGCAAGGCCGAGGCCAAGGCCGGTCCGAAGATGTACTCGGGCATCGCCGCGGCGCCGGCCAACAAGCAGGAACGCGAGATCGCCGGCCTGTTCGACCGCTGGAACGCCGCGCTGCGCACCGGCAACCCGCGCACCGTCGCCTCGCTGTACGCGCCGACCGGCGTGCTGCTGCCGACCGTCTCCAACGAGGTCCGCGTGGGCCCGCAGGCGATCGAGAACTACTTCGTCGACTTCCTGAAGATGCGCCCGCAGGGCACGATCAACATGCGCGAGATCCGCATGCTCGACGACAACACCGCGCTCGACACCGGCGTGTACACCTTCGTGCTGCAGCCCGAAGGCCAGACCAAGAGCGTGCAGGCGCGCTACACGTACGTGTACGAGCGCATCGGCGGCGAGTGGAAGATCAAGACCCACCACAGCTCGGCGATGCCGGAGATCGTTGCGCAGGCGGCGACGGCCTCCAACTGACCACGACCCGCGCGCGGCGGCGTCCCCCCCGCCGCGCGCGGTGCGTGTTCCATCAGCAGCTTGAACCGGCACGTGGCCGGGTCCATGTCCCTGCCACCCGCAGGACGAGGACCCGGCCATGTCGTTTTCGAATTCCGAACACGTGCTCTCGAAGCTGACGGCGATGCTGGGCGTCGGCGCGCACAAGCAACGCATGGTCGCGCCGGAGCGCGCGTTGCCCGGCCGCGACGTGCCGCTGCCCCTGCACAACCGCCACCACGTCCACGGCCGCCCGCTGCGCGACGCGTTCGAGGGGCTGGCGCAGGTGCAGTTCGGCATGGGCTGCTTCTGGGGCGCCGAGCGCAAGTTCTGGTCGATCCCCGGCGTGGTCACCACCGCGGTGGGCTATTCCGGCGGCTACACGCCCAACCCGACGTACCGCGAGGTCTGCGGCGGCGAGACCGGGCATGCCGAGACCGTGCTGGTGGTCTACGACCCGGCGCAGGTCGCGTTTGAATCGCTGCTCAAGGTGTTCTGGGAATCGCACGACCCCACCCAGGGCATGCGCCAGGGCAACGACGCCGGCACGCAGTACCGCTCGGCGATCTACTGCAGCACGCCCGCGCAGCATGCGGCCGCGATCGCCAGCCGCGATGCGTTCCAGCGCGCGCTCGCGTCCGCGGGGCTTGGCGCGATCACCACCGAGATCCGCGCCGAGGCGCCGCCGTTCTTCCATGCCGAGGACGAGCACCAGCAGTACCTGGCGAAGAATCCCGGCGGGTATTGCGGGCTGGGTGGGACCGGCGTGGGGTGCCCGGTGGGCGTGGATGCCAGTCCGTCATGACGACAAGCGCTCGACAGCTCCGCCCGTACCTCACGGCGACGACGCGGACGACGTGATCGCTGCGCGGCTTCGCCCGATGCACAAGCGCAGCGTAGTCGTCCGCAATCCATAGGGTGGGCCCTGGCCCACCGTTGGCCTCTGTCGCATATGTCGACGCACGACGGTGGCGCACGTTCGGTGGGCCAGGGCCCACCCCATGTGGCGGCGTGGCGCAGCGATGCGTGCATGAGGGCCGCGAGCGGGTGGGCCTTGGCCCATCGTCCGCATCCGTTCGATGGGCCAAGGCCACCCGATGCGGATACGAGGGATGCGCGCCCGCCTCTCCGTCGAGGCGCGCGTGTGCGGTCCTACATCGCGGTGATCGCGCAGACGTAGACCAGCTCGCACGCGCCCGCGCCGGTGTCCTCGCGCGTGGTGGAGGTGCGCCAGTACCAGCCGTCGGCGGCGTCCGCGTTCACCAGCCAGCCGTCCAGCCGCACGCGGGTGCCGGGTTCCAGCCGCGCGATCGCGCGCGCCACCGTGGCATCTGCCGGGATCAGGTGCATGTTCGCGCTGGAATCGCGGATGTCCTCGGGCGTCACGCCCACCAGCGCCTGCGTCCAGCGGTAGCTGTAGAAGCGCCCGCCCTGGTCGATCTCCAGCTGGTCCAGCACGGCCTGCTCGCGCATCGGCCCCCAGCCCAGCGCGAGGTCCACCGGCGAGAGATCCGATTCGCGCCCCATCCGGTACTCCAGCCGCGAGAGCACGCGCGCATCGACGCTGAAGCCGGCCACCGGCGTCAGCGTCGCCGCCGACAGCCGGATCGGCGGCATGCCGCGCGGCACCGGGGTCTGCAGCGGCTCCGCCAGCGCGGCCACCCGCGGCGGCATCTCGCAGCGCGCGGTCGCGCCGTCCACCGGCGCCGGCACGTGCGGCGTGCGCGGCGAGACCGGAGAGAACCACCACCCGACCGCGCAGGTGGCCAGCAGCACGAGGATCCAGGTGCGCGCGCTCATGGTGAGCGGGGACCGGGCACCGGGGACCGGGATGGGGCGACATCGCGCAAGGCGTGAGCCGGAGCTTCCGTTCTCGTCGCCAGCGTCCCCGGGGACGGCACTTGGTCGGCACGCGCGAGGCTCCCGGTGTCCGGCCTGCGGTCGCCGGTTGCCACGCGTGGCGCCTCCAGCAAGGTTCCTGGCAACGCGCGCAGTTCCTCGGCGACCTGCACCAGGAACCCGCCCATCGCCGAGCTGCGCCGCCAGACCAGCGCGATGCGCCGGTGCGGCGGCTGGCGCTTGAACGGCAGCAGGCGGATGTCGGGCGAAGGCGGCACGGGCGGCTGCACCGCGAGCATCGGCAGCAGGGTGATGCCCACGCCCGAGGCCACCATCTGGCGCAGCGTCTCCAGGCTGGTCGCGCGGAAATCGCGCTCGTCCGCGCCGGCCAGGCGGCACACGTCGAGCGCCTGGTCGCGCAGGCAATGGCCTTCCTCGAGCAGCAGCAGGCGGGCTTCGTCGAGGTCGCGCATGTCCACCGCATCGCGCGCGGCCAGTGCATGGGTCGACGGCACCGCGAGCACGAACGGTTCGTCGAACAACGGCTCGACATGCAACTGGTCATCGTGGATCGGCAACGCGAGCACGCCGGCATCCAGGCGGCCGTCGCGCAGGCGCGCGAGCACCTGGTCGGTCTTTTCCTCGACCAGCAGCAGTTCAAGCCGCGGGAAGCGCGCGCGCAGGCGCGGCAGCACGTGCGGCAGCAGGTAGGGCCCGAGCGTGGGAAACAGCCCGAGCCGCACGGTGCCGGCTTCCGGGTCGCGGCTGCGGCGCGCGACCTCGGCCATCTGCGCCACCTCGGCGATCACCCGCCGGGCGCGCTCGGCCACTTCGAGCCCGACGGGCGTCAGCATCACCCGCCGCGGCGCGCGCTCGACCAGCGCTACGCCCAGTTCGTCCTCGAGCTTCCTGATCTGCGTGGACAGCGTGGGCTGGCTGACGAAGCTCGCCGCGGCCGCGCGGCCGAAGTGGCGGTGGTCGGCCAGGGCCACGAGGTACTTGAGGTCGCGCAGGTTCATGGGGCGATCCTACCGACAGGCGCAGCCGACCATCCCGTAGAGGCGCGCCTGCGCGCCTGCGCGTCGGCATCCGCACGCACCCGGCCCAGGCGCGCGGGCGCGCTTCTACGGGCACGTTCGAGCGCAGGCACACGCGCATTTACAAGGTTTTCTCGAGCACCTCGAAGCGCAGGTCGTCGCGCTTCGGGATGCCGAAGCGCTCATCGCCGTACGGGAACGGCTTGATTTGCCCCGTGCGCGCGTAGCCACGCCGCGTGTAATAGGCGATCAGCTCGTCGCGAATGTCGATGACGGTCATGCGCATCGCCGGCAGGCCCCAGTCCTCGCGCACCAGGCGCTCGGCCTCGGCCAGAACCCGCGAGCCGATCCCGCCGCCCTGCAACGTGGGCACCACCGAGAACATCCCGAAGTAGCCGGCGCCGTTCTCCTCGGCCACGTGTGCGCAGGCCAGCAGCACGCCATCGGCGTCGTGCGCGAGCAGCAGCACGCTGCGCTCGCGCGCGATGCATTCGCCGACGTCGTCCGCGCCGGTGCGGCGGCCTTCGAGCATGTCCGCTTCTGTGGTCCAGCCCTGCCGGCTGGCGTCGCCGCGATAGGCCGATTCCACCAACGCGACGATGGCCGGGATGTCCGCGGGCGTGGCGGCGCGGAATGCGAGCGTGGTGCTCATGCGAGCAGGGTCCTGACCTTGCGGATTGCCGCGACGAAGGCGTCGATCTCCTCGTGCGTGTTGTAGAACGCCAGCGACGCGCGACAGGTGGCCGAGACCCCCAGCGACTGCAGCAGCGGATGCACGCAGTGCTGGCCGGAGCGGATCGCCACGCCTTCGAGATCGAGCAGCGTGGCCAGGTCATGCGCGTGCACGCCGTCGATGGTGAAGCTGATCACCGCCGCCTTCCCGGCCGCGGTGCCCTGGATGCGCAGGCCGTCGACCTGCAGCAGCGCCTGCGTGGCGTGCTCGAGCAGGTCCTGCTCGCGCGCCTCGATCGCGTCCATTCCGATCGCCGACAGGTAGTCGACCGCCGCGCGCAGGCCCGCGAAGCCGGCGATGTTGGGCGTGCCGGCCTCGAACTTGTGCGGGCCCTCATTGAACACGGTGCCTTCGAAGCGCACCTCGCGGATCATCTCGCCGCCGCCGATGAAGGGCGGCATTGCATCGATATGTTCGCGGCGCGCCCACAGCGCGCCGGTGCCGGTGGGCCCGCACAACTTGTGGCCGGTGAAGGCGTAGAAGTCGCAGCCGATCGCGGCGATGTCGACGCTGCGGTGCGGCAGCGCCTGCGAGCCGTCGACGACGGTCACGATGCCGCGCTTGCGTGCATCGCGGCAGATCGCGCGCACCGGGTTGACCGTGCCGAGCATGTTCGAGACATGCGTGAGCGCGAGCAGCTTCACCTCGGGCGTGAGCAGGGCGCGCAGGCCGTCGAGGTCGAGGCTGCCGTCGGGGTTGAGTTCGGCGACCTTGATCACCGCGCCGGTGCGTTGCGCCACCAGCTGCCACGGCACGATGTTGGCGTGGTGCTCCATGCGCGTGAGCACGATCGCGTCCCCGGCCTTGAGCCGCGGCAATGCGAACGAATACGCCACCAGGTTGAGCGCGAACGTGGTGCCGCTGCACAGGATCAGCTCGTCGCGAGGCACCTTGGTGAAGCCGGCCAGCGCGGTGCGCGCGCCTTCGTACAGCTCGGTGGCCTCGGTCCCCAGCGTGTGCACGGCGCGGCTGACGTTGGCGTTGTGGCGGCGGTAGAACGCATCGACCGCGTCGATCACCGCCGCGGGCTTCTGCCCGGTGTTGGCCGAGTCGAGGTAAATGAGCGGCTTGCCGTTCACCGTGCGGGCGAGCAGGGGGAAATCGGCACGCACCCGCGCCCAGTCGACCGCGCTCATTCGGGCAACCGCACCAGCGCCTTCGACAACGCGGTGTCGAGCAGGGCGTGCAGGGGGGGGTCTTCGATGGCGCCCAGCGCCGCACGGCCGAACGCGGCCGTCAGCAGCCCGCGCGCGGCCTGCAGCGGCAGCCCGCGCGAGCGCAGGTAGAACAGCGCCTGCGGGTCGAGCTGGCCCACCGTGGCGCCGTGCGCGGCCTGCACTTCATCCGCGTGGATCTCCAGCACCGGCTGGGTGTCGATCTCCGCGGTGTCCGACAGCAGCAGGTTCTTGTTCGACAGTTCCGCGCGCGTGCCATCGGCGCCGGCGCGGATGGTGATGCCGCCATGGAACGTCGCACGCGAACGGCCGGCGGCGAGCCCGCGCCAGGTGAGGTCGCAGGCGCCGTCGCGGCCGACATGGTCGATGCCCAGCCGCGTGTCGACGTGGCGCGCGCCCGTGCCCAGCAGCACGCCGTTGCAGTGCGCATGCGCGTCATTGCCGTGCAGCGCGACGTTGAGTTCGTGGCGCGACAGGCCGGCGCCGAGTTCCAGATCGATGCGCAGGTAGCGGGCGTGGCTGCCCAGCGCGGCATCGGTGCGCGCGATCTGGGTGGCGCCGTCGCTGTCGTCCTGCACGCGCGCATGCACCAGCCGCGCACCGGGCGCCAGGTGCACGTGCAACAGCTGGTTGGCCAGATGCCGGTGCGCACCGGCGGCCAGGTGGTGTTCGACCACGGCCAGCGTGGCTTCGCGCGCCAGTTCGATGCGGTGGCGCAGGTGCCACGCGCGGTCGGCGTCGTCGGGCTCGCCGACGAACACCAGGTGCAGCGGCGCGCCGGCCTGCGTGCCGGCCTCGGCTTCCACCAGTACGCCGTCGCGCGCCAGCGCCGCGTTGAGGCGGGCGAAGACCTCGTCGCCGCGTTCGAAGCGCCGCGCCAGCACTTGCGCGTCGCGCACGCCGGGAACCGCCAGCGCATCGGCCAATCGCGTCACCCGCACGCCATGCGGCAGTCCGGACAGGTCGCTGACCGCGGCGTCGAACTGGCCGTTGCGCAGCACCAGCCGCGGCGCGGGGATGTGCGCGATGAACGCAGGGTCGAGTGCAACGGAGGACGCGCGCGGCGCGGCGAACGCGCGGCGGTCGAGTGCGCGCAGCGGCGTATGGCGCCAGCGCTCGCTGCGCGGGCCGGGAAGGCCGTCGGCGAGTGCCGCTTGCAACGCGGCGCGACGCGACTCGTCGAGCGCGGTGTCGGCGATCGGGGCGTAGGCGTCGGCGAGGGATTGCAGGAGTGCGCTCATGCGGCAGCCTCGGTCGCGTGGCGACCCAAGCTCCGCTGCCTGCCGGAGAGGGGTTGGGAAGAGGGGTAGTGCAAGCGACTTGCCCGTGACCCGACCGACCTACCACCAATGCGCGTTGCCGTCGCCCCTGCGTACGCAGGGGCCCAGTGCCTTGACGTGGCAGCACGAGGCGATTGCAGAGCGAAAGTCGCTGGGCCCCTGCGTGCGCAGGGGCGACGGGCCTTGGATGAGCACGAGTGGTCCGTCCTCACGCCACCGCCCCCGGCGCCACCCGGTCCTTCAGCCACGCATAGCCGTGCTGCTCCAGCTCCAGCGCCAGCTCCGGCCCGCCGCTTTCCACGATGCGCCCGTCGGACAGCACGTGGACCACGTCCGGCCTGATGTAGTCGAGCAGGCGCTGGTAGTGGGTGATCACCAGGAACGCGCGGCCGCCGCTGCGCAGCGCGTTGACGCCGTCGGCGACGGCCCGCAGCGCATCGATGTCCAGCCCCGAGTCGGTCTCGTCGAGGATCGCCAGCTTCGGCTCCAGCAGCGCGAGCTGGAAGATCTCGTTGCGCTTCTTCTCGCCGCCGGAAAACCCTTCGTTGACGCCGCGGTGCAGCAGCTCGTCCTTGAGGTGCAGCACGGCGAGCTTCTCGCGCACGCGCTTGAGGAACTGCATGGAATCCAGCTCGTCCTCTCCGCGCGCCTTGCGCTGCGCGTTGAGCGCCGCGCGCAGGAAGTAGGTGTTGTTCACCCCGGCGATCTCCACCGGGTACTGGAACGCCAGGAACACGCCGGCGGCGGCGCGCTCCTCCGGCTCCAGGGCGAGCAGGTCGCGGCCCTCGAACGTCACCGAGCCCTCGACGACTTCATAGCCCTCGCGACCCGCCAGCACGTTGCCCAGCGTGGACTTGCCCGCGCCGTTGGGCCCCATCACCGCGTGCACCTGCCCGGCGGCGATGTCGAGGCTCAGGCCCTTGAGGATGTCCTTGCCGGCGACACGGACGTGGAGGTTTTCAATCTTGAGCATGGTCAGGTGTCTTCGTTGTCTTTCAGGGCAGCCGCTGCCGCCTCTTCAGGCGTGACGCGGAACCCGAGCTTGCGCAAGTCCGCCACGTCCTGCAGTCGGCCAGTCGCCCGCTTGTTGGCTTCGAGATCGCGCAGCGACACCAGGTTCACCGGAACGCCGTCGATCTCCGACTCGATGCGGCGTTCCCACGCCGAGGCGAACTCAAGCCCCGTGGCGAACGTCAGCAGGTCGATCCGGTTTGGTGCGTAGCCCAGTTGCAGCACGCGTGCCGGATCGCAGAAATCGTCGATCACGATGCCGAGGCTTCCGAACCCGAAGTCATCGATCGCCTGCACCACGCGCTCGGCGTTCCCGCGTTCGGAGTCCACCCATACGTCGATGTCCTTCGTGTAGCGCGGATGCCCATGCGCGCCCACCGCGACGCCGCCGGTGATGAGGTAGCGGACCTCAGCGGCGTTGAGTGCGGACAAGAACTCCTTCAAGTCCCTGTGCAGCTTCATCGTCGTTTTCATGGTGCTCTCGCATGATCTGCATAACCGCGGCTAGCCGCTCGTGGACAGGCTTCGATCGCCAGTAGGCCAGGTCGCCGTGCGACTGATCGCCTTGCACGCGTGTCAGGACGTTGAGGATCGACTCACGGGCGCTCATCCCACCGCCCCTTCCAGCGAAACATCCAGCAGCTTCTTGGCCTCCACCGCGAACTCCATCGGCAGTTCGCGGAAGACCTGCTTGCAGAAGCCGTCGACGATCAGGCTCACCGCGTCTTCCTCGGAGATGCCGCGCGAGCGGCAATAGAAGAGCTGGTCGTCGCTGATCTTCGAGGTGGTCGCCTCGTGCTCGACGGTGGCGTCCGAGCGCTTGACCTCGATGTACGGGAAGGTGTGCGCGCCGCAGTGCTTGCCGATCAGCAGCGAGTCGCACTGGGTGTGGTTGCGCGCGCCAGCGGCCGAGCGCTCGACCTTGACCAGTCCGCGATATGCGTTCTGCCCGCGACCGGCGCTGATGCCCTTGCTCACGATCTTGGATTTCGTGCGCTTGCCGACGTGGATCATCTTGGTGCCGGTGTCGGCCTGCTGGCGGTGGTGGGTGAGCGCGACCGAGTGGAATTCGCCGGTGGAGTCATCGCCCAGCAGCACGCAGCTCGGGTACTTCCAGGTGATCGCGCTGCCGGTCTCGACCTGCGTCCACACCACCTTGCTGCGCGCGCCGCGGCATTCGGCGCGCTTGGTCACGAAGTTGTAGATCCCGCCGACGCCGTTCTCGTCGCCGGGGTACCAGTTCTGCACCGTGGAGTACTTGATCTCCGCATCCTCCAGCGCCACCAGCTCGACCACCGCCGCGTGCAGCTGGTTTTCGTCGCGCATCGGTGCGGTGCAGCCTTCCAGGTAGCTCACGTAAGCCCGTTCCTCGCACACGATCAGCGTGCGCTCGAACTGGCCGGTGTGGCCGGCGTTGATGCGGAAGTAGGTGGAGAGTTCCATCGGGCAGCGCACGCCCGCGGGGATGAACACGAACGAGCCGTCGGAGAACACCGCCGAGTTTAGCGCGGCGAAGTAGTTGTCGCCCACCGGCACCACGCTGCCGAGATACTTGCGCACCAGGTCTGGGTGCTCGCGGATCGCTTCGCTCATCGAGCAGAAGATCACGCCCTGCTCGGCGAGCTCCTTGCGGAACGTGGTGCCCACCGACACCGAGTCGAACACCGCGTCCACCGCCACGCCGGCCAGCTTGGCCCGCTCGTGCAGCGGCACGCCGAGCTTGTCGTAGGTGTCCAGCAGCTCCTGCGGCACCTCGTCGAGCGAGGCGTACTTGGCCTTCGGCGCGGAGTAGTAGCTCAGGGCCTGGAAGTCGATCGGCGCGATCGACAGCTTCGCCCAGTGCGGCATCGGCATGGTCAGCCAGTGCCGGTACGCGGCCAGGCGCCATTCGGTCATCCACTCCGGCTCGTCCTTCTTGGCCGAGAGCGCGCGGATGGTGTCTTCGTCCAGGCCGGGGGGGAGCGAGTCGGACTCGATCTCGGTGATGAAGCCGGCGTCGTACTGGCGGCCGAGCTGCGCGTGGATCTCGCGGTTGGTGTCGATGGCGGGCGTGCTCATGGGGACCTCATGCGTGCGCCAGGCGCACGTCGATGCGCCGGGCGCGGCGCAGCGGGGCGGGTGGGGCGAGCATCTGCGCCAGCGTGACCTCGCGCAGCGCGGCGACGACCACGTCGTTGATGCGCCGCCAGTTGCCGCGCACGCTGCAGGAGCGCTCGATGCCGCAGGCGCCGCCGTGCACGCTGCACTCGGTCATCGCCAGCGGGCCTTCCATAGCCTCGACGATCTCGACCAGGTTGATGTCCGCAGGCCCGCGCGCCAGCCGGTAGCCGCCGGCGGCGCCGCGGAAACTCTCCACCAGCCCGGCCTGCGCCAGCGGCTTGAGCAGCTTGCTCACCGTGGTCACTTCCAGCCCCGCGCGCTCGGCCAGGCCCGCGGCGCTGAGCACCGTGGCGGGCTCGGCGGCCAGCACGGTGAGCACCACGGTGGCGTAGTCGGTGAGCTTGGTGACGCGGAGCATCGCGCGGCCCGGCGGATATGGGACCGGAATTGTACGGATTCGGGGCGGCAGACTGCATGCCCGTCGATGCGTGGCTTCAGGTGCGCGGTGGTTCCGCAGCGAAAAGCTGCATGTACGGCAGCGGGGGCGCGACCGACGGGGGCAGGAACGCCGGTGCCGGCTCGCCCGCGGGACCGAGCGAACGGATGAACAGGTAGATCGCGCGGCGGTCGTCGGCGTGCATCTGGCGCAGCACGAAGTCCGGCATGATCGGACGCGTGCGCAGCGTCGCGCTGTAGGCCATCCACTGCGCCTCGTCCATGCCGGCCAGCAGCAGGCGCAGGTTGGCGGCATAGGTGGTGCCCCAGGGCCCGCGGTACCCCAGCGGTGACCCCTGGAGCCACTGCGCGACCGGGATCTCGCCCTGAGCGGGGGCGTAGCCGGCGGTGTGGCAGTCGTTGCAGCCGGTCATGCGCACCAGGTATTCGCCACGCACCAGCGGATCGGCATGCAGGGCCGGCGTCGAGGCGACCGGGCCGAGTGTCGCGGCGGTGATCGCCGAGGGTGGTGGGCCCGCCGGCGCGCAGGCGGAGATGGAGAGGGTTGCCACGCCCGCGAGCGCGAAACGGGACACGTGTGCGATGTGCATGGTGGTGCCGGGTCGGGGTGTCGGCAGGGACCAACGCGGCGGCGCGCGGCGCGAGGCCATGCGATGGCGGCGGCTTGACGGACGGTGGACAATGCCGGCCCCACACGTCTGATCCGGACAGCGCATGCCCAGCAAGGTCGTTGCACGCCGCTCCAACATCCATGGCACCGGCGTGTTCGCCCGCCAGGACATCAAGCGCGGCGAGCGCATCATCGAGTACCGGGGCACGCGTCGCAGCCACGACGACGTGGACGCCGGCGAGGAAGGCGACGCCGACTCCGGCCATACCTTCCTGTTCACGCTCAACGACGACTGGGTCATCGACGGCGACCGCAACGGCAACATCGCCAAGTGGATCAACTTCAGCTGCAGCCCGAACGCCGAGGCGGTGCTCGAGGAGCACGACGGCACCGACCGCCGCCGCGACCGCGTGTTCATCGAGGCCAAGCGCAACATCAAGGCCGGCGACGAGCTCACCTACGACTACAACATCACCCTGGACGTGCCGCACACCGCGCGTCTGAAGAAGATCTGGGAATGCCGCTGCGGCGCGCCCAACTGCAAGGGCACGATGCTGAAGTCGCCGGCGAAGAAGGCCGCGAAGAAGGCGGCGGCGAAGAAGGCCGCGAAGAAGGCTGCGGCGAAGAAGGCCCCAGCGAAGAAGGCCGCTGCGAAGAAGGGGACGAAGACGACCAGGCGCCCCTCGAAGAGTGTGTCGAGGACGCCGGCAGCGAAGAAGTCCGCTGCGAAGCAGCCCGCTGCCCGCAAGTCGGCGCGGAAGGTCACCAAGGCGTCGACCGCCACGAAGCGTTCGACCCGCAGGGCGGTCGGCAGGAAGGCGGTCGCGAAGAAGTCGCTGGCGAAGAAGCGCGGCCAGGTCGCGGCGCCGCGCAGGGCCGCGCCAGCCCGCCGCGGCAACGGCGCGCGTCGCTGACCGAGGCCGCGCCATGTCGGATGCGATGACCGCGCCACCCCCGCTCTCCGGCAAGACCGCGCTGGTCACCGGCGCGGCCAGCGGCATCGGCCGCGGCATCGCGCTCGAACTGGCCGCCGCTGGTGCGGCGGTGGCGATCGCCGACCTCAACGGCGACGGCGCGCACGCGGTGGCCGAGTCGATCGTGCAGGCCGGTGGCCGCGCGCTGGGCGTGGCGATGGACGTCACCGACGAGGCCGCAGTGCGCGATGGGGTGGCGGCCACCCGCGAGGCGCTGGGGCCGGTGGACATCCTGGTGTCGAACGCCGGCATCCAGATCGTCCACCCGATCGAATCGTTCCCGTTCGCCGACTGGAAGCGGATGCTCGCAATCCACCTCGACGGCGCCTTCCTCACCACGCAGGCCGTGCTGCCCGACATGTACGCGGCCGGTGCCGACGGCCAGCCGCGCGGCGGCACGGTGATCTACATGGGCTCGGTGCATTCGCACCAGGCCTCGCCACTCAAGAGCGCGTACGTCACCGCCAAGCATGGCCTGATGGGGCTGTCGCGCACGCTGGCGAAAGAGGGCGGGCCGAAGGGGGTGCGCAGCCACGTGGTGTGCCCGGGCTTCGTGCGCACGCCGCTGGTCGACAGGCAGATCCCCGAGCAGGCGCAGACCTTGGGCATCAGCGAGGCCGAGGTGGTGTCGCGGGTGATGCTCGGCCAGACCGTGGACGGCGTGTTCACCACCATCGAGGACGTGGCCCGCTGCGTGCGCTTCCTCGCTGAATTCCCAACCGCCGCGCTGACCGGGCAGAGCCTGATCGTCAGCCACGGCTGGCACATGGGCTGACCCGCGGGGTCGCGTCGCGGTCAGATCTCGAAGCGGTAGCTCAGCTTGACCAGGAACTGCTCGCTGTCGCGCAGTGAGAAGGCATCGACGAACTCGTCGCCAGCGTCCAGGCCCGTCCGGCTGCCGAACACGTCGCCGCCGCGCACGTAGGCCACGTAGAGGTTGGACAGCGGCGCCAGTTCGTAGCGATAGCGCACCTGGAAGCCGAGTGCGTGCACGCCGAAGTCATCGAGGGCGTCGTTGCTGCGGCGCGGCTGCCGGTCGGTGCCCACGCGCCACGCCTGCACGGCGTCGGCGTCCAGGCCCAGCGCCTCCAGGCGCACGCGCAGGTCCTGGCGCGCGTCGATCGACCAGGTGAGCCCCGCGGCCAGTTCGATGACGTCGGCGCGATAGGTGCCCAGCAGGTTGCCGCCGCGCCACAGCAGCCAGTCGGGATCGTGGGCCACCTCGATCGAGGCCCAGACCTGCAGCGCGTCGCTGACCTGGTAGGCCGGTTCGAAGTCGAGGCTCCACCGGCCGCGGCGCGGCCCGGCGAGGCCGTCGGCGCCGTAGCGGCCACCGATTTCGTACGACCACGGCGACGCGCCGCGACGCGCGACATAGCGCTCGTACGCGGCGAACAGCCGCGGCGGCATGCGAACCGCGCCCGCGCCGCGCAGGATCAGGTCGTCGTGGCCGGCGGTCCAGCCGGCGATCTCGGCGAATTCGACGCCGCCGTCGTGGTGCTCGGCGCGCGCGTTGAGCGCCCACGCGTTGCCGATCAGCAGCCCGTCGGTGTTGCTGCGGTGGCTCACCGCGCCGCGCACGTCGAGCGCGCGCCGGCGCGAACCGGCCGGCAGCGACTCGAAGCGGCGGCGCAGCTCGTAGCGCGCGTAGTTGAAGTCGTTGCGCTCCAGGTACCCGAAATCGTTGAGCGACAGGTCCGGCCCCAGGTGCAGCAGGTAGGCCTGCTGCTGCCAGCCGCCGCCGATGACGTGGTCGATGCGCACCTGCGCGCCCGCGTCGCGCACCGTTGCGCCGCGCTGGACGATGCGCGAGCCGACCAGGCCCGAGCGCACGGCGAGCGCGTCGGTGGGCGTCCAGCGGTGGTCCACGCCCGCCACCGTGGCGATGCGGTCCAGGAACGGCCGGCGCACGTGGGTCACCATCGCGCCGATGCCGTGCGCGTCGCCGTCGTGGGTGGCGCGCAATGCGTGGAAGTCGCGGCCGGCGTCGCCGCCTTCGGTCGCCGAGAACAGGCCATAGTTGACCGCGCCGATGCTGCCGTTGAGCTTCACCGCGGCCAGCACGTCGCCCGCGCCGGTGCCGTCGTCCTCGGCCGCGCCCACGCGGCGCGTGTAGAGCAGCTGGTTGGACGGGTTGAGCGAGCCGAACGGGACGTCGAAGATCGCCTGGTTCTCGGTGAAGAACGGACGGCGGTCGCTGAAGAACAGCTCGACCGCGTCGAAGTTGACCGCCAGCTCGTCGCTTTCCACCTGGCCGAAGTCGGGGTTGAGCGTGGCGCTGAGCTGCAGGCGCCCCGACGGCTTCCAGAAGACGTCCATGCCGGCGTCGAACGTGGCGTCCTCGTCCACCTCGTCGCGCACGATGCTCGCGTACGGGGTGAACGCCAGCAGCGACTGGCTGTAGGCCGGGATCGCGACCTGCTCGAAGCGCGAGAGGTAGGTCGGCTCGGTGTAGCTCACCGCGGGCCACGACATGCGCTCGGCGGTGGCGCCGATCACGCGGTCCAGCTGCAGCCCGATCGTGCGCGTGCCGCCATCGGCATCGCGCATCGGCGCGATGTGCCACGGCACCAGGATCTCCGCCGTCCAGCCCGCCGCGTCCTCGCTGACCGCGTGGCGCCAGGTGCCGTCCCAGTCGCTGTCGAACTGGTTCTCGCTGGTGATGGTCGAATCGCTGATGCCGTTGCCCAGCGTCAGCGTGAAGTTGTAGCCGGTGCGCCCGTCGCCGTCGAAATCGACGTAGAGGTTCACGCGGTCCACCGGGCCGTTGGCATCGCGCTGGCTGCGTTCGCGGGTGCGCGGGATGGCGGCGTCCTGCTCCATGCGCCACGCGACGGCGAGGCCCTCCGGGGTCGAGAGCACCCAGGCCTGCGTGGGCTGGCTGGCCGGCGCGCGCGAGAGCGGCTGGGTCAGGCGGAAGTCGGTGACGTGGCGCGCCTGCGCCCACTCGCCCTCGGCGATGACGCCATCGACCTGCACCGCGCCGGCCACCGGGGCCAGCGTGTAGAGGAGGGCGGTGCAGAGCGTCGTGCGCATGGAGCGGTCCGGGCGCGCATGGCGCGAAGAAGCGGCCGACAGCATCGCGATGCGCGCCGCGCCGGGCGCCTGCCATCGGTCATGCGCATGGCCTGCAACCTTCCGGCCGCGTCACGCATCGCGTGTTGCGCCGGCAGGCCCGGCCGGCCGCCGCGTTGACCCGCGCCTTGCACGCGCCATGCGCACAATCGCGCCTTTCCATGCCGGAGCGCGCCATGACCACCGCGAAGAAACCCGCATCGCGCCGCGCGCCCGCGCGCGCCGGCAAGCGCGCCGCGCGCCCGCGCACGTCGCAGGCCGCCCACGTCGAGCTCGACTTCAACGACCAGGACCCGGGCACCGACGAGGCGCCCATCGGCGACGACGTCTCGGCGCTGGCGCGCGTGGGCGGCACGCTGTTCTGCGCTGCCGACGAAGGCTCGTCCATCGAGCAGCTGCTCTGGGACCCTGCCACGCGGCGCTACGGCAACCATCGCTGCATCCCGCTGGCCGACGTGTTCGAGCTGCCGGAAGGCGCCGCGGGCGAAATGGACATCGAGGGGCTCGCCGTCGACGGGGGCTGGTTGTGGATCGTGGGCAGCCACAGCCTCAAGCGCCGCAAGCTGCGCGATGGCGACGACCTGCGGCGCCTGCCGGACATCCAGTCCGACCGCAACCGCTGCTTCCTCGGGCGCATGCCGCTGGTCGAGCGCAGCCCCGGCGTGTTCGACCCGGTCGCCCGCGACGGCGCGCGCCGCGCGGCCATGCTGCGCATCCGCAAGGACGGCAGCAACGCGATCCGCCGCCGGCTCGGGCGTGATCCGCTGCTGGCCCCCTTCATGCGCGCGCCGGCCAAGGAGAACGGCTTCGACATCGAAGGCCTGGCGGTGGCGGGCGATCGCGTGTTCCTGGGCCTGCGCGGCCCGGTGATCTCGAAGGTCGCGATGCTGGTGGAGGTGCGCATCGCCGAAGGCGGCCGTGGCGGCCTGAAGCTGGCGCCGATCAGCCACGCAGGCCCGGAGTACCTGCTGCACCCGATGCTGCTCGACGGGCTGGGGGTGCGCGACCTGCTGCTCGACGACGGGCGCCTGCTGATCCTGGCCGGCGCATCGATGGGGCTGTCCGGGCCGCAGGCGGTGTACACGCTGGACGCGCTCCCGCCGCGCGGCCGGCACCTCGCCCGCGAGCGCATCCGGCGCGCGCTGCCGCTGCCGGTGGAGGATGGATGCGACCACGCCGAAGGCATCGTGGTGCACGCCGAAGGCAGCACGCGCCGCCTGATGGTGGTGTGCGACACGCCGGCCGCCCATCGCCGCCGCGATCCGCGCGCGTTGCGGGCGGATTTGTTTCCGATGCCATAAGCGCGCGGCGCGAATGCATGAGCCGGTGGGGTGCGACAATCCCGGCGGGTCCACCGGCCCGCTGCACGTCAATCCAAACCATGTCGCCGCCCCTGCGCACGCAGGGGCCCAGCGACTTCGCTGCATCTGGGGCAGGGGATCCACCGCGACAGGCACTGGGCCCCTGCGTTCGCAAGGGCGACGAAGTCAACGAGGCCGACGGCTTCCAGTGTCGGAAGAGCAAACGTCGCAGCGTCGTCGCCGCGGTGCGGATCTGCCGCAATGGGACTAGCCCACGAGCGTGGTGCTCAACAGCACCGGCCGCATCGCAGGTTCGTCAAGGCGCCACGTCCGCCACGTCGGCCGCGGTGATCCGCCAGGGTCCGTCGCCAGAGGCCCCGTCGCCGCGGCGCAGCGTGTAGCGGCCCGCCTGCCTGCGTTCCGTCCCATCGGCCTGCGTGGCCACCAGCGTCACCGGCACCTGGACCATGCGAGCGACGCCATCGCCATCGAGCACGCCGGGCGGGCCGAACTCCACGGACACCCCGCGCATGCCGGCGAAGCCCTGCGCGAACGCCTCGGGCGACTGGTTGCTCGCGCGCCCGCCGTCGGCCCACAGGCCATGGGCGGCGGCGAAGTCGCCGGCGTTGATGGCGCCGTAGTAGTCGCGCAGCACCGCGAGCGCGGCATCGGACCCCGCGCCGCCGTCGGCGAGCGGATCGGGCCCGTCCTCGCCGGCCACCGCGCCCGGGAGGATCGAATTGCCCTGTGCGTCCGCCGGCACCGCGGGGGTCGCCGGCTCCACCGCCGGTTGCGGACCGGGCGCGCCCGCATCCGGCATCCCGGTCACCCCGCTGCGCCCGGCCTGCGGCACCGGCAGCAGCGGGTCCTGCGCGCCGTCGGGGCGCGAGCCGGGATCGTCGCTGCTGCCGCCGCACGCGGCGAGCAGCAGCGTCGGCAGCGCCAGCGCGGCCAGCCGCGGGTTCATCGCGACGTGCCCAGGTCGAGCACCACGCGCCCGGCCTCGATGCGCGTGGCCGCGATGCGCCGCGCGCCGAGGCGTTCGATGAGCGAGGCGTCGAATCGGTGGATGGGTTCGTCGCGCGCGTAATCGGCCAGCCACCGGTTGAGGTAGCCGCGCGCATTGCCGCCCAGCACGCCGCCGAGCGCCGGCATGTCGAGGTGCTCGATCGCCGGCTCCTCCAGGTGCAGCCCGCGCGTGGCCGGGTCGAAGCGCACGCCGCTGGTCAGGGTCAGCGTGCCGTCCGACTCGTTGATGCGCCCCAGGCCAGCGACGTCGACATCCACGTCCATCGCCAGCCGGCCGCCGCCGGGCAGGCGCAACCGCGGGTTCGTCAGCCGCACCTCCACGAGCCCGCCGAGACGCTCGTAGCGCTTCGGGAAACTGCGGTCGAGCGACGCCTGCAACTGCGACTGGCTGAAGCTCAACTGGTCGCCGAGCAGTGCCTGTACGGGCAGCGATCCACACGCGGCGAGCAGCAGCGCGGTCAACGAGGCGAACAGGATGCGCACGGGGACTCCAGGGGCAGGCGGCGGGATGGCGAGGGTGGCACGGCGAGCGTCAGCGCGAGGCATCGGACATAGCCCGCAGGCGCGGCAGCGGGTCCAGCGCGCCGCCGGCGCCGTAGATGCCGTAATGCAGGTGCGGCGGCGTGGTGCGCGCGTTGCCGGTGGTGCCGACGGTGCCCAGCGGCGTGCCGGCCTCCACGATCCGCCCCACGGCCAGGCCCGCGGCCCAGTCGTCGAGATGGGCGTAGTAGTGGCGTTCGCCGGCGGGGCCGAGCACCCACACCTGCCGGCCGCCGAGGCCCCCCTCGCGCACCGACACCACGATGCCCCGCGTCGTGCTGGCCACCGGCGTGCCGCGTGGCGCGAAGATGTCCACGCCCTGGTGGGTGCGGTCGGTGCCGCGCGGCGCGCCCCAGGTGTCCGCGATCGCCCTTGCGCGAACGCCGGCGACCGGCACCGGCAGCGCATCCGGCACGGGCATCGCCATCAGCTCTGCGCGTGCCTGCATGAGGATCCAGAACGGCTGCCGCTGCAGCCACTGCCATCCCGCCCACGCGGCCAGCGCGAGCACGCCCGCGATCGCCAGCGTCGCGGCCATGCGTGCGTAGCGTGCGCGATGGGGCAGGGCGGTGGGCATCGCCCGCATCCTCGCCGTCAGGCGTGCGGTGGCGATGAACGGATGCACGCACGCGGGATCCCGGACGCGGGGATTTCACGCGCGCTCGGCCCGCGCCTGCCTAGCGTCGGCCGCCCCACCCGCAGGACCGCCGCCATGGCCCGCCACCCCCCGCATCCACGCCGGATCGAACGCCTCGCGCTCGGCTGCGCGCTGGCGCTGGCCGCCACGGTACCGCTGCAGGCCGCCGAACTGATGCTGCGCGGCAGCCTCAGCGGCGCCAGTGTGGTGTCGGCGACCGAATCGCCCGCGACCGGCGAGGTCGCTGCCGTGCTCGAGGACGACAACGACCTGCGCATCGACCTGGTGTATGCGGGCCTGGCGACCAACGCCACGGGCGCGCACCTGTACGTCGGCAAGGCCAACGAGAACGGCACCCGCGTGGCGCCGCTGGCGATCGCCGCCGGCACCACCGAGGGACGCCTGCGCGGTGCGGTGGTGCGCCTCACGCCCGAGGTCGCCGCGCGCGTCCGCGCGGGGCAGGGCTATGTGCAGGTGGTCTCCCTCGAGCAGCCCGGCGGCGTGATCCGCGCGCAGCTCGCGCCGCAGGGCGCCACGCTGTCCGCGCCGGTCGCCGCCACGCCCGCGGTGGCCGCCTCGGCGACCAATGCCGCGAGCACGCCGGCTGCCAGCGGCACCGCCACGGGTTCGACCACGGTCACGCCGACCAACCCGGTCAACGACGACGACCGCGACGGGGACGACGACTGACCTTGCATGGCGCAGCCGCGCGCCTTGCAGCAAACGCTCCTGCCGCGGTCCAACACGGTCAACGACGACGACAGCGACTGCCTTGAATGGCGCAGCCACGCGCCGTGCATCAAACGCCCCTGACGCTTCGCGTAAAGGTGCGCCTGCGCGCCTGCCGTGATCCTGCACGGCCCGCGTAACGCTCGCAGCGACGACCCTTGCATCGCGTCCGTCCGCGCAAGCCTGCGTGCGTCGATGGCACTCACCTCTGCCGGCCTAACGCAACCCTGTGGCTGGAATCGCGCCGCGCATTCCCCGGCTCCGCGCCCGGAGGCGACGTCGTTCGATAGACGCGGGCAGGCGCGCAGGCGCGCCTCTACGGCCGATTGGCCGCTGCGCCTCTCCTGGTCAAGGCGTCTTTACCCGGGCGGCCCCATCACCGACAGCCGCCAGCGCGCGGACTGCGCGACCGCCCAGTCGTCCTGCAGTTCGGCCATGCGCAGCACCGACAGCAGCGCCAGCGCGCTCGAGAACTCCAGCCCGTCGACGACGTCGCCCAGCGTCGGCACGAACTGCGCGTCGGCGATCGCACGGGCAGGGTCGGTGCTGGCGATGCGCACCGGGAACACGTGCAGTGGCGAGGCCTCCCACGCACCGAGCACCGCCTCGGCGTCGCCCAGCCGGCCGGTCTTGCGCAGCAGGTGCAGCAGCGCGGTGGTGTCGGGCACGTCGTCGCTGCCGAGCATGCGTTCGACGGTGCCGGGGGTCGGCGAGCGCGCGATCCACAGGCCGCGCAGGTGGCGGTCCACCATCGGCCGCAACAGGGTGAGCATCGGCCCGAACAGGTTGCGTTCGCCCAGCGTCACCACCGCCACGTGGTGCTCGAGCACCTGGTCGTGCATCGCCATCGCCGCGCTGCCGCGGCGGCGCGCCTCGTCGAGCGACAACGCACGCACCGCCCACGCACCGACCTTGCGCGCGTGCTCCAGCGCGGGCAGGTGCGGGGGTTGGGCGAGGGGCGCGCGCCTGGGGGGCGCGGGCTCAGTCGTCGTCATGGCGCGGTCGGTAGGCCTCGGCCAGCCGATGTTGCACCGGCGCTGGCACCGCGTCGTAGTGGCTGAAGTCGAGCGCGTAGCGGCCCTTGCCGGCGGTCACGGATTTGAGTTCGGCGGCATAGCCTTCCAGCTCCGACAGCGGCACCTGGGCCTTGACCACGATCTCGCCGCCGGCCGCCGCATCGGTGCCGTGGATGCGCGCGCGCTTGGACGCCAGCCCGCCGCTGATGTCGCCCATGTGCGCCTCGGGCGCGGCGACTTCGAGCTCTACGATCGGTTCGAGCACCTGCGGGCGCGCCTTGCCGACCGCATCGAGGAACGCCTTGCGGCCCGCCGCCACGAACGCGATCTCCTTGCTGTCCACCGCATGGTGCTTGCCGTCGAGCACGGTGACGCGCAGGTCCTGCATCGGGTAGCCGGCGACCGCGCCGCCGGCCATCGCCTGGCGCACGCCCTTCTCGACCGCGGGGATGAACTGGCCCGGGATGGTGCCGCCCTTGACCGCGTCGACGAACTCGAATCCGCCGCCGCGCGGCAGCGGTTCCACGCGCAGGAACACCTCGCCGAACTGCCCGGCGCCCCCGGTCTGCTTCTTGTGGCGATGGTGGCCGTCGGCCGGCGCGCCGATGGTCTCGCGGTAGGCGATGCGCGGCGGCGCGGTCGCCACGTCCAGACCGAAGCGCTCCTTCAGCCGGTCCACCTGCACGCGCAGGTGCAGGTCGCTCAATCCACGCACCACGGTCTCGTTGGTCTCCACGTCGTGCTCGACGTGGAAGCACGGATCCTCCTCGGCGAGCTTGTGCAGCGCGGTGGCGAGCTTCTGTTCCTGGCCCTTGCTGGCCGCGCGCACCGCCAGGCCGAACATCGGCCGCGGGAAGTCGATCGGCGAGAGGTGGATGTGGTCCTCGTCGTGGCTGTCGTGCAGCACCGCGTCGACGTGCAGTTCGTCCACCTTGGCCACCGCGGCGATGTCGCCCGGCACCGCCTGGTCGATCTCGACGTGGTCCTTGCCGCGCAACTTGAACAGGTGGCCCACCTTGAACGGCTTGCGGCCGTCGTCGACGAACAGCTGCGTGTCGCGGCGGATCGTGCCCTGGTAGACGCGGAACACGCCGAGCTTGCCGACGAAGGGATCGTTGACGACCTTGAACACGTCGGCGATGACGTGCGCCTTCGGATCGGGGGTGGCATGGATGCGCGCACGCTCGGGGCCCTTCTCGAACGGCGGCGCGTTGACCTCGGCGGGGTTGGGGAACAGGCGCTCGGCGACGTCGAGCAGCTCGCGTACGCCGGCGCCGCTGCGCGCCGAGCAGAACAGCACCGGCACCAGATGCCCCTCGCGCAGGCACTGCTCGAACGCATCGTGCAGTTCCGCGCCGGACAGGCCGCCCTCGCCGACGTCGAGGTAGTGCTCCATCACGGTCTCGTTGATCTCCACCACCTGGTCGATGATCTTCTGGTGCCAGTCGGCGACATCGCCCAGGTCGCTGGTGCCCTGCGATTGCCCGAAGCAGTCGACCACCCGCGCGCCGTTGTCGGCGGGCAGGTTCAACGGCAGGCATTCGGGCCCGAACGCGTCGCGCAGTTGCGCCAGCAGCCCGGCGGCGTCCGCGCCCTCGTGGTCGATCTTGTTGACGATGAGCGCCCGGCACAGGCCGCGTGCGCGGGCGTGCTCCATCAGCCGCCGTGTGCCGTGGCCGATGCCGCTGCCGGCATCGACGACCACCGCGACGGTGTCCACCGCCGCCAGCACCGCCAGCGCCGGACCGCGGAAATCCGGGTAGCCGGGCGTGTCGACGAGGTTGACGTGCACGCGCTCGCCGGTGGAGGCGAGGTGGTCGATGGAGGCGATCGCGGCATCGAGCGAATGGCCGCGCTGCTTCTCCATCGGATCGAAGTCGGACACGGTGGTGCCGCGTTCGATGCTGCCTGCCGTCTGGATGGCGCCGCCGGCCTGCAGCAGGGCTTCGAACAGGGTGGTCTTGCCGGCGGCGGGGTGGCCTGCCAGGGCCACGTTGCGGATCGCGCTGGTGCTGTGGGACATGAGCGGACTTCTCCCGGTCGGGTGGAAGGCCGTCATGGCTGTCCGCGCGACGCGCCGACGCAGGCGCGTGGCGGGCGGTCATGGCGGGAAGGCCCGGCATGGCGCCGGGGGTGCAGGGTCGCGCCGGCGGCAGGGGCGGTCAAGCCGCGCGCGCTCGCACCGCGGCAACATCCGCGCGGCCATGCTGGCGGCCCGTTTCCATGCACGAGGCCACACGATGGGCATTTCCCGACACGCCACCGCCCGCTGGGAAGGCGACCTCAAGACCGGCCAGGGCCGCCTGTCCACGCCGCAGAGCGGGCTGATGGCCGACACGCGTTACGCGTTCAACAGCCGCTTCGGCGACGAGAAAGGCACGAACCCGGAAGAACTCATCGCCGCCGCGCATGCCGGCTGCTTCACGATGGCGCTGTCGGCCAAGCTCACCGAGGCCGGCCACCCTCCGGCGCGCCTGGACACGCGCGCCGACGTGGACCTGTCGATGGAAGGCGGCCCGTCGTTATCGCAGATCCGGCTGAAGGTCGATGCGCAGGTGCCGGGCATCGACGCGGCGAAGTTCCAGGCGATCGCCGAGGACGCGAAGGCCAACTGCCCGGTGTCCAAGGCGCTCGCGGCGGTGCCGGTGTCGCTGCAGGCCACGCTCCAGGGCGCATGACCCGACCCGTCCACGCGCTGCTGCTGCACGGTGCGGGCGGTGGTGCGTGGCAGTGGGGCCTGTGGATGCCGGTGCTGCAGGCGCACGGCATCCACGCGCGCGCGATCGACCTGCCGCATCGCTGCAGCGCCGCGCCGAGCGGATGGCAGGACGCACTGGACACCGCGTCGCACGCGCTCGAGGCCTTGCCGCGGCCGCGCGTGGTGGCCGGGGCCAGCCTCGGCGGGCTGCTGGCGGCCGCCTGCGCTCCGCTCGCCGATGCGGCGGTGCTGCTCAACCCGCTGCCGCCATCGCCGTGGTCGCGATCGCTCGCACCGCCGACCGGCGACACGCGGCGCTGGGGCACCGATGCACGCCTGGCGTCCACCCGCGCGTCGTTGCACGACGCCGACCCCGCGACCGCGCTGGCCGCGTTCCGCCGGTGGCGCGACTGCCCCGTGCGCCTGCTGCGCGAAGCACGCGAGGTGGTGCTCGAACGCGTCGACGTGCCGATGCGGATGCTGGCCTGCGACGCCGATGCCGACATCCCGCCCGACGCGATGCGCGCCTGGGCACGCGCCTGGTCGATGGACATCGAGGAAATCGGCGGATCGCACGCCGGTGTCCTGCTCGGCAGCGGCGCGGCGGCCCACGCTGCGCGCACCGCCGGGTGGCTCGCCGCCACGCTGCGCGGTTGAACGGCCGGCAACGCGCGGCCGCCATGCAGGCCCCGGGCGGCCGGGTTCAGCCGCGATTGCGTGCCTGCATCCAAGCATCCGCGCCACGCCAATCCCGGCGCTGGGGGAAGTCCGCATGACCCGTCTCGCCCGCACCGCGCTCGCCGCGGCCCTGGTCCTTTCCACCGGCGTGGCCGGCGCGCAGACGTATCGCGCCCCGGTGCAGGCGTCGGGCCCGCAGTACGACTACGCGCGCGTGATCCGCGTCGATCCCGTGTTCGACCGCTATGCCACCGCCTCGCGCGATGGCCAGCGCTGCTACGACCAGCGCCATGCGGTCGGCGGCGGCGTCTACGACGAGCGCCGCGTCTACGAGGACGGCTACGGCGACCGCTACGGCCGCTACGACCGCTACGGCGAGCGCCGCACGGGCAGCGAGATGGGCCGCACCACCGCGACCATCATCGGCGGCGTGCTCGGCGCGGTGGTGGGCAGCAAGGTCGGCGGCGGCAGCGCGCGCTATGCGACCAGCGCGCTCGGGTCGCTTGCCGGCAGCGCGGCCGGCCGCGCGGTGTACGAGCAGACGGTGCGCAACCGCATGCCCGACCGCACCGCCACCGTGACCTTCTGCGACCCGGTCCCCGACGACGGCCGCGCGTACGACTCCTACGGCGCCAGCCAGTCGGTCGTGCGCGAGTACGACGTGACGTACGAGTACGCAGGCCGCCAGTACGTGGCGCGCACCGACCACCACCCGGGCGACCGCATCCGCGTGCGCGTGGACGTGCGGCCCGAGTAAGGCCTCGCGCTTGCCGAACGAGAACGCCGGTGCAGCGATGCGCCGGCGTTTTTTTTGCGGCGCTGCTGCAGGACGTGGCGCTTGAAGCCCCTCTCCCGTCGGGAGAGGGGTTGGGGAGAGGGGCGGTGCATTCGTGCCAGTCGATCCGGCGCCAGGATAGGCACGCTCGTGTTGGCGGTGGGCGTCGCCCTACGCGTGAGCTGCACCACACCAAGCGCGTGCTGGAACGCACTGGACTGAAACGCGGTGATCACTGCAATGACCGCAACGGCCCAGAGGTGTCGGCTTGAACGAATAGCTAGCGATCACTCAATGCCGAGGCTACCCATTACTTGATTGGTGGCTTCTCCTGGCGCTGTGAAGTAGTGCGCGGTGTCAGCCCCAGCAACAACCACCACCTCCGCGCCTGATTTCGCGAAACTTTTTCCGTCTTGCGGTCCAACTGAGATGACGAATCTCTTGTTCACGTAACGAAGATCGCCCTGCACATCAGAAATCTTGACCCAACCATTCATGAGGTTCCTCTTCGCTTCAGCGCCAACGATAGACCAGCAGTGGTCGCTCTTGTGGTGAGTAGACCGTTCTATACCCGTGAGTGCCAAGAGTGGCTATGGGCCAGGTCGCTCACCCGCCTCACCAGTCCAGCAGGCCCTCGACGACGGGCCTGACGTGCCCGCCCGACCACACCTCGCCATCGGCATCGACATGCAGGTGCAGGCGCGCGTCGAAGCCGACCTCGCGCCCTTGGCTGACCGCGTAGCGCCCGTCGCGCCCGGGCAGCGCATCGTTGTGCGCGAGCCACGCCGCCAGCGTGGCGTTGGCCGCGCCCGACGCGGCGTCCTCGAACCGCGCCGGCGCGCCGACGAATGCGCGCACCACCAGGTCGTAATCGCTGCCGCTGGCCGCGCGCGCGAACGCACACAGGCCCATCGTCTGGGTGCCTTCGGCCAGCGCCGCGATCGCATCCCACGCTGGCGTCGCGTCGCGCAGTGCGGATTCGCTGCGCACTTCCGCCAGCCACCAACGGCGGCCCCCGTCCATCAGCGCGGGCGGCAGCAGGCCGGCCGGCAGCGTGCGGAGCGCATCGCGCAGGCGCGGGTCGTCCACGCCGGCCACCTCGAGCGCGCGCGCGCGCGGCGTGCGCACGGCGATGGTGCGCGACGCACCGTCGCCTTCGACGCGCAGCGGCAGCACGCCGACGTTGCACTGCTGGTGCACCACGCCGTCGACCGGGGCCGCAAGCCCGGCGTCGATCACGACATGCGCGGTGCCCACGCTCGGATGCCCGGCGAACGGCACCTCGCGGCGCGGGCTGAACATGCGCACGCGATAGCCCGCGCCGGGCTCGGTCGGCGGCAGCACGAAGGTCGTCTCCGGCAGGCGCGTCCAGCGCGCGATCGCCTGCATCGCGGCATCGTCCAGGCCCTCGCAGTCGAGCACCACCGCGAGCGGATTGCCCGCGCCCGGGCGGTCGGCGAAGACGTCGAGGAGCTGGAAGCGGCGTTGCATCGGACGGTCCGGAAAAAGGGCGCGCACTGTAGCAACGACGCGGTGCCCTCTCGTCGCCCCTGCGAACGCAGGAGTCCAGCGCCTTCGCTTCGCTGGGCGGCGCGGGAATCGCACGTCGCTGGGCCCCTGCCTGCGCAGGGGCGACGTGCGATGAGCGATCGCGCACCCCTGCGACCGGCGTGGAATCGACATCCCGTCGCCACGCGGGCACAGCGAGCCAGACCGTGAGCGGCCCCGCGTCAATCCCACTCCAGCGTGCCGCGCACCACCGCCTGCACGGCGCCGCCGATCCACACCTCGCACTCGTCGTCCACCTCGATCTCGACGCGTCCGTCGCGGCCCAGCTCGCGTCCCTGGCTGGACACGAACCGCGCGGCCGGCAGGCGGGCCGCGTCGGCCAGTTGCGCGGCGATGCATGCGTTGGCGCTGCCGGTCACCGGGTCCTCGTCGATGCCGTCGGCAGGGCAGAACGCGCGCACCACCAGCGCGTGGTCGCCGGCCTGCGCGGGCGCGAACACCGCCAGCCCCACCGCACCGCTGGCGCGCGTGAGCGCGGCGATGGCGGCGAGGTCCGGCGCGGCGTCGCGCACGGCGGCGGCGTCGGCCAGTTCCACGCACCACCACGTGGGCCCGTTGTTCCAGCGCGCCGCCAGCGCACCGCGCGGCATGCCGGCCAGCGCGGCATCGAGCAGCGGCGCGAACGCGGCGTCGCCCGTGCACTGCATCGCGCGCGGCGCGCGGATCGCGGCGCGCCGGCCGCGCGCGTCCTCGTGCAGGCGCGCGGGCAGCAGGCCGGCGGCGCATTGCTGCTGCAGCGCGACCGCGTCCGGCGCCACCAGCCCGCTTTCCACCGCCGCCCACGCCGCGCCCACGCTCGGGTGCCCGGCAAAGGGGAGTTCGGTGACCGGGGTGAAGATGCGCACCGCGTAGTCGGCATGCGGATGCGTGGTCGGCACGAAGAACACGGTTTCGGACAGGTCCAGCCACGCGGCCAGCGCCTGCATGCGCGGGGTGTCCAGGCCGTCGCCATCGAGCACCACGCCGAGCGGGTTGCCCATGCCAGCGCGTTCGGCGAACACGTCCAGTTGCAGGTAGCGGCGCAGCATGCCGAAGTCTCCAGGCGCGGGTGGACTGATTGTCGCCGGTGCACCGTGCATGCGCCCGTGCCGCATGGCGACGTGCCCGCGCCCGATGCGTGCCTGTCGACGCGCGTTGTGTGGAGGCGCGCCTGCGCGCCTGCGCCCATCCGACCGCCCGACGAGCAAGCCGGCCTGACGCCACGCCTTGCGATACGCGACCGGCGTCCGGCCCCGCACGTGCCCGTAGAATCGCCTCCCTCGCCCGCGCCCGCGGGCGCAATCACGCAAGGCACGAGTGGACGCGCAGCGCTGGGTGGTCCTGAAGTACGGCGGCACCTCGGTGTCCAGCCGGCAGCGCTGGGACACCATAGGCGCGCTCGCCGCCGAACGCCGCGCGCAGGGCCATCGCGTGCTGGTCGTCGTGTCCGCGCTGTCGGGCGTGACCAACACCCTCGCCGCGATCGCCGACGGGCGCGACGTCGACGCCCACGTCGCGGCGCTCGTCGCGCGCCACCGCGCGTTCTGCGCCGAGCTCGGGCTCGACGCCGACGCCGCGCTCGGCACGCGGCTGGCCGCGCTGCAGGCGCTCGCGGCCGATGCGCGCGCGGCGGCGCGCCCGCTCGACTGGCAGGCGGACGTGCTGGCGCAGGGCGAGCTGCTGTCGTCCACGCTGGGCGCCGCCTACCTCGCGGCGCAGGGCCTGCCGATCGGCTGGTGCGATGCGCGCCAGTGGCTGGAGGCCGTCGCGCTGCCCAACCAGAGCGCGTGGGCGCAGCGCCTGTCGGCCAACTGCCGGCGCGAGGGCGACGCCGGCCTGCGCGCGCGCTTCGCGCTGCAGCCCACCGCGCTGCTGGTCACGCAGGGCTTCATCGCGCGGCACGCCGACGGCGGCACCGCGATCCTCGGCCGTGGCGGCTCGGACACCTCGGCGGCGTACTTCGGCGCGCTGCTCGACGCCGCGCGCGTGGAGATCTGGACCGACGTGCCGGGCATGTTCACCGCCAACCCGCGCGAGGTGCCCGACGCGCGCCTGCTCGCGCGGCTCGACTACGCCGAGGCGCAGGAGATCGCCACCACCGGCGCCAAAGTGCTGCACCCGCGCGCGATCGCGCCGTGCCGGGATGCCGGCGTGCCGCTGCTGATCCTCGACACGGAACGCCCGGACCTGCCGGGCACGCGCATCGACGGCGCGCCGGCCACCGTTCCGGGCGTCAAGGCGCTGAGCTCGCGGCGCGGCATCGTGCTGGTGTCGATGGAATCGATCGGGATGTGGCAGCAGGTCGGCTTCCTGGCCGACGTGTTCGAGCGGTTCAAGAAGCACGGGCTGTCGGTGGACCTGATCGGCTCGTCGGAGACCAACGTCACCGTCTCGCTGGATCCCAGCGAGAACCTCGTCACCTCCAACGTGCTCGAAGCGCTGAGCGCGGACCTCGCCGAGGTGTGCCGGGTCAAGGTCATCGCGCCGTGCGCGGCGATCACGCTGGTGGGGCGTGGCATGCGCTCGCTGCTGCACAGGCTTTCGGACGTGTGGGCGACGTTCGGGCAGGAGCGCGTGCACCTGATCTCGCAGTCGTCCAACGACCTCAACCTCACCTTCGTCATCGACGAGGCCGATGCCGACGGCCTGCTGCCGCAGCTGCACGCCGAGCTCGTGCGCGGCGGCGCGATGCCGGTCCAGGACGCGGGCGTGTTCGGCCCGTCCTGGCGCACGCTCGCGCACGGCACGCCGGCGCGGCCCACGCCGTGGTGGCATGGCGCGCGCGCCGGGCTGCTGGCGCGCGCCGGACTGGGCACGCCGCGCTACGTGTACGACCTGGCCTGCGTGCGCGAACGCGCCGCCGCGTTGCGCGCGACGCCAGCGGTGGACGCCTGCTACTACGCGATCAAGGCCAACGCCCATCCGGCGATCCTGCGCACGCTGGTCGATGCCGGGTTCGGCCTGGAATGCGTCTCGCAGGCCGAACTCGAGCACGTGCTGGCGACGTGCCCGGACCTGCCGGCCTCGCGCATCCTGTTCACGCCAAGCTTCGCGCCGCGCCGCGAATACGAAGCGGCGTTCGCACGCGGCGCGACAGTGACGCTGGACAACGTCGAAGCCTTGCAGCGCTGGCCCGAAGTGTTCCGCAACCGCGCGCTATGGCTGCGCCTGGACCTCGGCCATGGCGAGGGCCACCACGAGAAGGTGCGTACGGGGGGAGTGGCGGCGAAGTTCGGCTTGCCGGTCGCCAGGCTCGATGCATTCGCCGAGGCCGCGCGCGCGCTTGGCGTGCGCATCACCGGCCTGCACGCGCACCTTGGCAGCGGCATCGACGACCCCGCGCACTGGCGCGGCGTGTACGCGCAGCTCGCCGGCCTCGCCGATGGCCTCGGCACCGTGGAGACCATCGACATCGGCGGCGGCCTGCCGGTGTCGTACATGCCGGACGCGCCGCCGTTCGACCTCGACGCGTGGCGCGCGGGGCTGGCCGACATCAAGGCCGCGTATCCACGCCTTGCACTGGCGATCGAACCCGGCCGCTACCTCGTCGCCGAGGCCGGCGTGCTGCTGCTCACCGCCACGCAGGTGGTGGAGAAGGACGGCATCCGCCGCGTCGGCTGCGACGGCGGCATGAACGCGCTGCTGCGTCCCGCGCTGTACGACGCCTACCACCACGTCGCCAACCTCACGCGCCTGGGCGATGCGCGGCTGGCGGCGTTCGACGTGGTCGGCCCGGTGTGCGAGACCAGCGACGTGCTGGGCACGCGCCGCCTGCTTCCGGCGGCGACCGAGGAGGGCGACGTGCTGCTGGTCGCCGACGCCGGCGCCTACGGCATGGTCATGGCGAACACCTACAACCTGCGCGCGCTGCCCGCCGAGGATGCGATCGACGCATAGGGTGGGCCCTTGCCCACCGCCTGCAACGATGCACGCATCGAACATCCCGGTGGACCAGGCGCCATCGCGATAGGCGAATCGACCAAGAACCGGTGGGCCGAGGCCCATCCCATGGAACCTGCGATGACCCAGTGGTCCTTCAACCGCGACGCGATCGACACCTTCCACTTCCGGCGCTGCGCGTTCGATGCGCGGACCGGCGTGGCGCAGCTGGTGTACGCCTTCGACGACGGCCCGGAGCTGGTCGAGACCATCACCCTGCCGGGCGCGCCGCTCGCGCTCGACGACGCGCGCCGCGATACCTGCGAGCGCGCGCTGCGCCTGCTGCACCTGGTCGCGGGCGTGAGCTACTACAAGGCCGCGGTGCCCGCGCGCATCGCCATCGATGCGTATGCGATCGACGCGGACACCGCGGCGCTGCTGCAGACGATCTACGTCAATGGCCTGGGCGAGTTCGCGTATCGCAACGGGCTGGACCTGCATGGGCGCATCGTGTTTCCCGCTCTCGAGCCCTCCCCTTCAAGGGGAGGGTTGGGTGGGGATGGTGGTGCATCGGGAGCGCTCGGCACTCGGATCGACCACCATCCCCACCCCAGCCCGTCCGGCCAACGCCTCGGCGTTGGCGCTGCGGTCGACACGCGCCAGTGGCGCGTGGGCGTCGATCCTCGCCCCCTTGAAGGGGAGGGGGGCAGGCACCTCGCAGGGGTGGGAGCCAAGCACATTGAAGGGGAGGGAGGAGACCCGCGCGCCCTCGTCGCCATCGGCGGCGGCAAGGACTCGCTGGTCTCCATCGAGGCGCTGCGCGATGCCGGCCTGCAGCCCACGGTGACGTGGATCGGCGGCTCGCAGCTGATCGCCGCGTGCGCCGCGCGCACCGGGTTGCCGACGCTCAACATCGGCCGCCAGCTCGCGCCGGAGCTGTTCGATTTCAACCGCGCCGGCGCGTGGAACGGCCACATCCCGGTCACCGCGGTGAACTCGGCGATCCTCGTGTTCGCGGCCTGCGTGCTGGATTTCGGCCACGTGGTGTTCTCCAACGAGCGCAGCGCCAGCTACGGGTCGATCATCGAGGGCACCGGCGAGGTCAACCACCAGTGGTCCAAGGGCTGGGCGTTCGAGTCCGCGTTCGCCGCGCACGTGCGCGCGCACGTCGATCCCGGCATCGCCTACTACTCGCTGCTGCGCCCCTTGAGCGAGCTCGCGGTCGCGCGGCAGTTCGCACGCATGGACCATTACGACGCGCACTTCTCCAGTTGCAACCGCAACTTCCACATCCTCGGCGAGCGCCCGGTGAACCGCTGGTGCGGCGTGTGCCCGAAGTGCCACTTCGTGTTCCTCGCGCTCGCGCCGTTCATGCCCAAGCCGCGGCTGGTGGGCATCTTCGGCCGCAACCTGCTCGACGACATGGGCCAGGCAGCGGGTTTCGACGCGTTGCTGGAGTACCGCGACCACAAGCCGTTCGAATGCGTGGGCGAAGGCATCGAGTCGCGCGCGGCGATGGCCGCGTTGGCGCGGCGCCCGGAATGGCGCGAGGACGCGCTGGTGATGCGCTTCGCGCGCGAGATCGCGCCGCAACTCGACGGCGATGCCCCCGGCATCGAACCGCTGCTGGCGCTCGACGGCGAGCACGGCGTGCCGGCCGCGGTGTGGGAGCGCGTGCATGCCCGCTTCGCCGCCTGACGTGCGGCCTGCCCGCATCGCGCTGTGGGGCTGGGGCCGGGAGACGCAGGCGGCGTATCGCGCGTTGCGGGCAGCGCTCGGGACCGGGGACCGGGGGCCGGGGACCGGTGGGGTTGCACGCGTCCCGGATATCCGCATCACTGTGATGCAGAAGGCGCTGACCCGCTTCCTCACGCCCGCTGCTCGTCCCCGGTCCCCGGTCCCCGGTCCCCGCCTCACCCTCTTCTGCAGCCCCGCCGAAGCCACCGACGCCGCGCGCCTTGCCGACCCGCACCTCGACATCCGCACCACGGTCGATGCCGACGCGCTTGCAGCGTTCGACCTGGTGATCAAGTCGCCCGGCATCAGCCCGTACCGCGACGACGTGCGCGCGGCCCGTGCGCGCGGCACGCGATTCGTCGGCGGCACCGCGCTGTGGTTCGCGGCGCAGGCGGCCAGCAACGGTGGATCCGCGCGCACGCTGTGCGTGACCGGCACCAAGGGCAAGAGCACCACGACCGCGCTGCTCGCGCACCTGCTGCGCGCCGGCGGGCACCGCGTCGCGCTGGCCGGCAACATCGGCCTGCCGCTGCTTGAGCTGCCGGACGACGAGCACGTGGAGTTCCGCGTCGTCGAGCTGTCCAGCTACCAGACCGGCGACGTGGCCGATGCCGGCGGCCGGCCCGACGTCGCCATCGTGCTCAACCTGTTCCCCGAGCACCTCGACTGGCACGGCAGCCACGAACGCTACGTCGCCGACAAGCTCCGCCTGGTCACCGATGCACGCCCGCGCGTGGCCGTGCTCAACGCCGGCGATCCGGCGCTGGCCGCGCTGCGGCTGCCGCATGCCGACGTGCGCTGGTTCAACACCGAAGGCGGCTGGCACCTGCGCGGGACGCTGCTGTGCAAGGGCGCGCGCGAGGTGATGGACACCGCCACGCTGCCGCTGGCCGGGCACCACAACCGCTCCAACCTGTGCGCGGTGCTCACCGCGCTCGATGCGCTGGGCCTGGACGGCGTCGTGCTCGCGCCGCACGCCGCGACGTTCCAGCCGCTGCCGCACCGGCTGCAGGCGGTCGGCGCGCGCGACGGCGTCACCTACGTCAACGACTCGATCAGCACCACCCCGCACGCGAGCCTGGCCGCGCTGGACGTGTTCGGCGACCGGCCCACCGCGATCCTCGTCGGCGGCCACGACCGCGGGCTGCCGTGGGACGCGTTCGTCGACGGCATCCGCCGCCGGCCGCCGCACGCGGTGGTGACGATGGGCGCGAACGGGCCGCGCATCCATGAACTGGTGGCCCCGGTCGCCGCGCAGTCGCGCATCGCGCTGCATGCCGCGCGCGACATGGACGAGGCGGTTCGCCTGGCGTGCGCGGCGCTGCCCTCCACTGGTGGCGTGGTGCTGCTGTCCCCCGGCGCGCCCAGCTTCGGCGCCTACCGCGACTACGTGGCGCGCGGGCGCGACTTCGCGCGCGCGGCCGGGTTCGATCCGGACGCCATCAGCAGCATCGCGGGGATGGGCGTGGCTTAGCCGCGCGCGGACGCGGACCACGCAGGCACGCGCGCGGTGTAGCGGCCGCGGCCCGCATGCGCATGGCATGGCGGCATCCATGCAGGGCGGGCCGCGCTGTCGACCCGCCACTAACGCCCCCGTCCACACAATGGGCCGCATGTCCGCGCAGCCCCGCATGTCGACACGCACCCCGCCGCCGCCACTGGCGCCGGACGCGGCGCTGTTCCTGGACATCGACGGCTGCCTGATCGCGTTCGCCGACACGCCCGACGGTGCCCACGTGCCGGGCCCGCTGCGCGACGCGCTGGCCGCGGTGTCGCGGCGGCTCGACGGCGCGCTGGCACTGGTGAGCGGGCGCGTGCTGGACAGCGTCGACGCGCTGTTCGCGCCGTTGCGGCTGCCGGTGGCGGGCGAGCACGGCCTGCACCTGCGCATGCCCGGTGGCGAGCACCGCGTCGATTCGCAGGCACGCCGCGATGCCGTGTTCGACGCCGTGCTCGCGGACGCACGCGCACTCGTGGCGTCGCACCCGGGCACCGTGCTGGAGGACAAGCCGCTCGGCTTCGCTCTGCACTGGCGTGCCGCGCCTCCCGCCGGGGCGGCATTGCAGGCGTTCGCCGATGCCGCGATCGCGCGCATGCCCGCGTTCGCGCTGCAGCCGGGCGACCACGTCATCGAATTCAAGCCGCGCGGGGTGGGCAAGGGCGATGCGATCGCCGCGTTCATGGCATGCGCGCCGTTCGCCGGCCGCGTGCCGGTGTTCCTGGGCGACGACCTCACCGACGAGCACGGCTTCGCCGAGGTCAACGCGCGCGGCGGCACCAGCGTGCTGGTCGGCCCGCGCCACGGCAGCGCCGCACGCCACCACCTCGCCGACCCGGCCGCCGTCGCGCGCTGGCTCGCCGATTTCCTCGCCACGCAGGACCCCGCATGACCGCACCCGCCGCCTCCCTCGACCTCGGCCTGATCGGCAACGGCACCATCGGCGCGCTCGTCGACGCCGACGCCCGCATCGTGTGGGGCTGCATGCCGGCCTTCGATGGCGACCCGGCGTTCTGCGCGCTGCTCTCGCCACGCCGCGAGGGCGGCGACTGGGCGGTGGAGGTCGAGGGCGCGGTGTCCAGCGAGCAGCACTACGTCGGCAACACCGCGGTGCTGCGCACGGTCGTCACCGACGCGCACGGCGCGCAGGTGGAGATCGTGGATTTCTGCCCGCGCTGGAAGCAGCACGACCGCTTCTACCGCCCGGTGTCGATCATCCGCCGCCTGCGCGCGCTGTCGGGCACGCCGCGCGTGCGCGTGCTGCTGCGCCCGCTGGCGCAGTGGGGCGCGCACGTGCCCGAGCAGGCGTGGGGCAGCAACCACGTGCGCTTCGCGCTGCCCGGCGTCGCCGTGCGGCTGACCACCGACGCGCCGCTGCGCCCGCTGCGCGACGGCACCGCGATCGTGCTGGACCGCGAACTCAACTTCATGCTGCATCCCGACGAGACCATGACGCAGCCCCTGGCCCGGTACTGCGCCGATGCCGAGCAGCGCACCGTCGAGTACTGGCGCGACTGGGTGCGCTCGCTGTCCATCCCGTTCGACTGGCAGGACGCGGTGATCCGCAGCGCGATCACCCTCAAGCTGTGCCAGTACGACGACACCGGCGGGATCATCGCCGCGATGACGACGTCGATCCCCGAGGCCGCGCACACCGCGCGCAACTGGGACTACCGCTACTGCTGGCTGCGCGATTCGGCCTTCGTGGTGCGCGCGCTCAACCGGCTGGGCGCCACCCGCACGATGGAGGAGTACATCCGCTACATCGTCAACCTCGCCACCGGCGAGAACGGCGAGCTGCAGCCGGTGTACGGGATCGGCTACGAAGCCGAGCTGCACGAGTCGGAGGTCGAATCGCTGCGCGGCTACCGCGGCATGGGCCCCGTGCGGCGCGGCAACCTCGCCTGGGTGCAGGTGCAGCACGACAGCTACGGCAGCGTGGTGCTGTCCGCGGCGCAGCTGTTCTTCGACCGGCGCCTCGCGCGCCAGGGCGACGCGGCGCTGTTCGAACGGCTCGAGCGCGTCGGCGACCTCGCCATGCGCCTGTACGACCAGCCCGATGCGGGGCTGTGGGAGTTCCGTGGCATCGCGCGCGTGCACACCTATTCGGCGGTGATGTGCTGGGCCGCCTGCGACCGGCTCGGCAAGATCGCCGGGCACCTCGGGCTGGCCGACCGCGCGCGCCACTGGCACTCGGCCGCCGACGCGATGCGCGAGCGCATCCTGCGCGAGGCCTGGCACGCACCGGGCGGCTACTTCGCCGATGCGTTCGGCGCCGACCGCCTGGACGCGAGCCTGCTGCTGCTGGCGGACCTGGGCTTCATCGACGCGCGCGACCCGCGCTTCGTGGCGACCGTCGATGCGGTCGGCCGAGGCCTGCGCCACGGCGACGCGCTCTACCGGTACGTCACCGAGGACGACTTCGGCCGGCCCGAGACCAGCTTCACCATCTGCACGTTCTGGTACATCGACGCGCTGGCCGCGACCGGGCGGCTGGACGAGGCGCGGCGCATGTTCGAGTCGGTGCTCGCGCGGCGCAACCGGCTTGGCCTGCTCTCGGAGGACCTCGCCTTCGATACCGGAGAACTGTGGGGCAACTTCCCGCAGACGTACTCGCACGTGGGGCTGATCAACGCCGCGATGCGGCTCTCGCGGCCGTGGTCGGTGGCGACGTGAGCCGGCTGGTCGTCGTCTCCAACCGCGTCAGCCTGCCCACCGAGACCCGCGCCGGCGGCCTCGCGGTGGCGTTGCGCGCGGCGCTGGCCGAGGACGGCGGGCTGTGGTTCGGCTGGAGCGGCAAGCGCGTGCGCAGCGGATCGGGGGACTTGCACCACCACAAACACGGCAACATCGACTACTGCCTGATGGACCTCTCCGGCGAGGACGTCGACGCCTACTACAACGGCTTCTCCAACCGCACGCTGTGGCCCGCGCTGCACTTCCGGCTCGACCTCGTCGACTACACCCGCGCCACGCGCGAGGGCTACCACCGCGTCAACCGGCTGTTCGCCGAGCGGCTCGCGCCGCTGCTGCGCGACGGCGACACCGTGTGGGTGCACGACTACCACCTGGTCCCGCTGGGGCGCGAGTTGCGCGCGCTGGGGGTGGGCAACCGCATCGGATTCTTCCTGCACGTGCCGATGCCCTCCAGCGACCTCGTCGGCGCACTGCCCGGCCACCAGGACCTGTTCGGCGCGCTGTCCTCGTACGACCTGGTGGGGTTCCAGACCGTGCGCGACGTCGAGCGCTTCCACGACTACATGCGCCTGCACGGCGGCGGGCGCGTGCTGACCCCGAGCCGCGTGGTCGATGCGGGCGGGCGTGCGTTCCGCGCGACGGCCTTCCCGATCGGTATCGACACCGCGGGCGTGGCCGCGCAGGCCGCGGCGACCGCCGGCAAGCCCAACATCCAGCGCCTGCGCACCAGCCTGGCCTCGCGCGCGCTGGCGATCGGCGTGGACCGGCTCGACTACTCCAAGGGCCTGCGCCACCGCTTCGCCGCGTTCGCGCGCTACCTCGAGCAGCACGCCAACCCGCGCCGCGCCGACCGGCTGACCCTGCTGCAGATCGCACCCGCCTCGCGCGAGGCGGTGCCCGAATACCAGGACCTGCGGCGCGACCTGGAACGGCTGTCGGGCAACATCAACGGCATCCACGCCGAGCCGGACTGGACGCCGGTGCGCTATGTCAACAAGAACTTCGCGCACGACACGCTGACTGGCTTCTACCGCCTCGCCGACATGGCGCTGGTGACGCCGCTGCGCGACGGCATGAACCTGGTCGCCAAGGAATACGTTGCCTCGCAGGACGAGGCGAACCCCGGCGTGCTGGTGCTCTCGCGCTTCGCCGGCGCGGCCAGCGAACTGACCGACGCGCTGCTGGTCAACCCGTTCGACCTGGACGGCGTCGCCGACGCGATCGCCAGCGCGCTGGCGATGCCGGTGGACGAACGCCGCCAGCGCTGGCGCGCGTCGATGGACGTGCTGGAACGCCACGACATCACCCACTGGCGGCGCAGCTTCGTCGAGTCGCTGCAGGCCGCCTGAGCCACGCAGCTACCGTGCACGATGCGCGCCGGCACGATGCACATCCCGCGCCTCCGTAGAGGCGCGCCCGCGCGCCCGCGCGCCTGCGCACCACCGTATCGGCGCGCCCCCGCGCGTGCGCATCACCGCCGCGTGCCATCCCACCCAAGAACAACGAAGGCCGGTTCCCCGGCCTTCGTCGCCACGCCACCGATCGGGCCGCTCAGGTCGCCGGCTTGGCCGGTGCCGGTGCCGGCGCAGCTGCCAGTGCCGCCTGCGTCGGCGCGGCCGCCTGCGCGTTCCACCCGCAGGTGCGTCCCTCGTTTTGCTGCTTGAGCCACGCCTGCAGCGGCGCGAAGTACTCGAGCACCGCCGAGGCGTCCATGCGGCCCTCTCCGGTGAGTTCCTTCATCGTCGCCTGCCACGGCTGGCTGGCGCCCTTGCCGAGCATCGTCCAGAACTTCTGGCCCGCGGCCTTGTTGCCGTGGAAGCTGCACTCGTGCAGCGGTCCCTTCACGCCGGCGGTCTGGCACAGCGACTTGTAGAACTGGAACTGCAGCACGTGCGAGAGGAAGTAGCGCGTGTACGGCGTGTTGCCCGGCACGTGGTACTTCGCGCCCGCGTCGAAGAACTCCTCGCCGCGCGGCGTGGTCGGCGCCACGCCCTGGTAGCGCGCCTTGAGGTCCCACCACGCCTTGTTGTACTGGTCCGGCTTGATCGAGCCGTCGAACACGCCCCAGCGCCAGCGGTCGATCATCAGGCCGAACGGGAGGAACGCCACCTTCGCCAGCGCCATGCGCATCTGCGCGTTGATCAGCGCCTCGTTGCCCGCCTGCTGCGCGTCGACCAGGCCGACCGACTGCAGGTAGCTGGGCGTCATCGCCAGCACCACGGTGTCGCCGATCGCCTCGTGGAAGCCGTCGTGCGCGCCGGTCTGCAGCAGCGGCGGCAGCTTGTTGTAGGCCAGGTAGTAATAGACGTGGCCAAGCTCGTGATAGATCGTGGTGAAGTCTTCCTCGTTGGGCTTGATGCACATCTTGGTGCGCACGTCGCCGGCGAAGTTCATGTCCCACGCGCTCGCATGGCACACCACGTCGCGGTCGCGCGGCTTGATGAACTGGGTCTTCTCCCAGTAGCTGGCCGGCAGCTTCGGCATGCCCAGCGAGACGTAGAACTCCTCGGCGCGGCGCGTCATGTCCTGCGCGGTGCGCTGCGCGGCGTCCTGCTCGATTTGCGACAGCGCCGACGGCGTGCGCTCGCCGGTGAAGGCGGCCATCTGGCTGGCGAAGGCCTGCTGCGCGCGCGTCTCCAGCGCGCCGGTGATGTCCAGGCTGCCGGCCTCGGGGTAGGGCGCCAGCAGGTCCCAGAGGTTGCCCCAGTCCTGCTGCCACATGTTGCCCATCAGGTGCGCGGGCAGCAGCCCGCCATCGACCTGTCCACGCTCGCCGTACTTCGCGCCGAGCTTGGTGCGCGCGTAGCAGTGCAGCTGTTCGTAGAGCGGCTTGACCTGGCCCCACAGCCGGTCGGTCTCCGCGGCGATCTCCTGCGGCGTCATGTCGTAGCCCGACCGCCACATCTCGCCGGTATCGGCGTACCCGAGGTTGCGCGCGCCGTCGTTGACCAGCTCGACGAAGCGCACGTAGTCCTTGCGGATCGGCTGCGCGATGGTGTGCCAGCCCTTCCATGCATCGAGCTGCGCGTCGTAGTCGCGGCTCTCGCGCAGCACGTCCTCGAGCTGCCCCAGCTGCCGGCATTCGCGCGCCGCGCCTTCGCCGGTGCAGTACTCGCCCGAGCCGTACATGCCCTCCATCCGCGTGACGATCTGGGTGAGCTCGGCCAGGCGCGCCGGATCCTTCGGCGGCGGCAGCGCGGTGGCGAGCTTGAGCAGCTGGATCGACCGCGCGGTCTGCGGCGACATCGGCGTGCCCTCGAAGCGGCGCGACTGCTCGATCCACTCCTTGAGCTTGGCCAGGTACCGCTCGTTGGCCTTGGCCGAAAGCATCTCGGTGTCGGGGGTGATGTGCGTCGAGCTCATCCACTGCGCGGCGGTGAGCTCGGGGTACATCGCGCGCAGTTCGGCGTTGACGCGCGCGATGAAGGCATCGGCGGTCTCGCCGGCCGGTGCAGGCGCGGTGGCCGACCCGGCCGGGGCTTCCGGCGCGGTGGGCGTGCGGGTGCAGGCAGCCAGTCCGACGAGTGCAACGGCCAGGCCGAGCGCGAGGGCGCGGGGGGATGTCATCGAAACCTCCGGGGAAAAGGATGTCGGCCCACGGGCCGCGCGGCAGGCTAGGCGGCGGCGGGGCCGGGGTGCAAGGCCGCGTGTTCAGCAAGCAGGCGGCGATCGCCATCCACGAGCCCGCGTGCGCGCAGCCAGGCCCACGCGTCGTCGGCATCGTGCTCGACGTAGGCGCGCGCCGAGCCCAGCCGAAACGTGTAGCCCCATGCGTCCATGTCCGCCCAGACGCGCGCGGCGCCGACGCCGGGCAGGGCGTCGCCGAGCAGGCCCTGCAGCACGCAGACCGCGTTCTCTTCCTCGATCGAATCGGTGGCGTCGGTGTGCACCGCGGCGCGGCGCTCCGGCGGTAGCACGATCAGGTGCGCGGCCTCGTGCAGCAGCGAGTGCACCGGGGTGTCGTCGCGGACGTACACAGTGCTGCCGACCAGGCCGGCCTCGCAGTCGCCCCAGTAGCTGCCGGGGATCGGCGCGCCATCGGGCACGCGCTGGAGCGCGAGGCCATGGCGCGCGAGCAGGTCGCGCGCGTGGTCGAAGTGGATGTCGGCGAGCGTGAGCATTCAACGAACCCGTCGCCCGGGCGGGTGCAACGCACCCTCGGGCTTTCAACCGGTCACCCCGGGCGCGTGTCGCCTGCCTGGCCTACGGGGATCGCGCTCAGGCGGCCGCGTTGCGGCTGTCGGGCAACGCCACCGAGATGTCCAGCACCTTGTTCTCGCCGTCGCCGATCAGGTCCACCTTGACCGATTCGGCGTCGACGTTGACGTACTTGCGGATCACCTCGAGCAGCTCGCGCTGCAGCATCGGCAGGTAGTCCGGCCCGCCGCGCCCGGCGCGCTCGTGGGCGACGATGATGCGCAGGCGGTCCTTGGCGACCGACGCGGTCTGCTTCTTGGTCAGCAGGAAATCGAACAGGCCCATCGTCAGCCCCCGAAGATCTTGCTGAAGAAGCCCTTCTTCTCCACCGTGGTGAAGCGCATCGGGCGCGACTCGCCGAGCAGGCGCGCCACGGCGTCGTCGTAGGCGGCCGCCGCATCGGACTCGGTTTCCAGGATCACCGGCTCGCCCTTGTTGGACGCGTTGAGCACGTCGCCGGATTCGGGGATCACGCCGACGGTCTTGAGGCCCAGGATCTCCTCGACGTCGCCCACGCTCAGCATCTCGCCGGTCTCCACGCGCTTGGGCGCGTAGCGGGTGAGCAGCAGGTGCTCCTTGACGCGCTCGCCGTTCTCCGCGCGCCGGGTCTTGCTGGCGAGCAGGCCGAGGATGCGGTCCGAATCGCGCACGCTCGACACTTCGGGGTTCACCACCACCACGGCCTGGTCGGCGAAATACATGGCCAGGAACGCGCCCTTCTCGATGCCGGCCGGCGAGTCGCAGACGATGTAGTCGAAGCCGTCGGCGGCCAAGTCCTCGAGCACCTTCTGCACGCCTTCCTTGGTCAACGCATCCTTGTCGCGGGTCTGCGAGGCGGCCAGCACGTGCAGGTTGTCGAAGCGCTTGTCCTTGATCAGCGACTGGCGGAGCGTGGCCTCGCCATTGACGACGTTGACGAAGTCGTACACCACCCGGCGCTCGCAGCCCATGATCAGGTCGAGATTGCGCAGGCCGACGTCGAAGTCGATCACCGCGACCTTGTGGCCGCGCCGCGCGAGCCCGCAGGCGATGCTGGCGCTGGTGGTGGTCTTGCCGACGCCGCCCTTGCCGGAAGTGACTACGATGATTTCGGCCAAGAGGAAACTCCTTCGGTGTAGGGCTGAGGGCTGAGGGCTGCTGAAGCAGGGGCTCGCCTGTGCGGGGAATCGTATTCGGTGCGGGAAGAAAGCGGGGAAGCGAACCGCGGGCTGTTCAGCCCTCGGCCCCCGGCCCTCGCCCCTGCGCTTCAATGCGCAGCTGGTCGCCATCGAGCCACACCTGCACGGCCTTGCCGCGCAACGCGGCGGGGATGTCCTCGAGCACCTTGTAGTGGCCCGCGATGGCGACCAGCTCGGCATGGAACTCGCGGCAGAAGATGCGCGCGCCCTCGAAGCCCTGCGCGCCGGCCAGCGCGCGGCCGCGCAGCGCGCCGTAGATGTGGATCGAACCGTCGGCGATGACTTCCGCGCCCGCGCCCACCGGCGACAGCACGGTGAGGTCGCGGTTGTCGGCATAGACCTGCTGGCCCGAGCGCACCGGCGCGGCCTGCACGAGGCCCGGCGCCGCAGGCGCGGGGGAGGTGCCGGGCGTGGCCGTGACAGCCGCCGCGACAGCGCTGGCCGCCGGCTCGGCGCGCGCAGGCTCAGGCATGGCCGCCGTGCCATCGACCCGCTCGTACTGCGCGCGGAACTTCGCCAGCAGCGGCAGGCCGAGCGCCTCGGAGAGTGCCTGGATCTCGCTGGTGCCGTAGGCCAGCGCGACCGGCAGCACGCCGGCTGCGCGCAGCGCCGCGACCAGCGCGCGGCCGGTCTCCACGTCGGGCGCCTGGCTCAGGCCGCCGAAATCGAGCACCACCGCCGCGCGCGCGAACAGCTGCGGCGCGCGCTGCACGCGCTCGCGCATCTCGCCGGCGAGCCTGTCGACATCCAGCGTGCGCACGCGCAGGTTGGCGATGCCGACCTGGCCGATCTTGAGCTCGCCGGCCTGCGCGTAATCCACCTGCGCGCTCACGGGCGGGTCCCGGTGCGCGGCAGCGCGGCCGGGGCGTGCCGCGGCGGCACGATCCAGGGCACCTGCGGCAACGCGTGCCCGTAGGTCTCGCGCACCCACGGGTAGCTGCAGAGTTCCTTCATCAGCATCGCCGCGCGCAGGCCGGTGCCCGGCATCACGTGCTGGCCGACCTCGCGGAAGCCGAAGCTGCCGTGGAACAGCAGCGCCGGGTCGTGGATGTCGTCGAGGAACACCTCGCAGGCCATGTGCGGGTAGCGCAGCTCGGCATAGCTCTGGGCGTCGGCGTAGAACGCGCGGCCGACGCCGCCGCCGCGGCGGCGCGAGGCAACCACGATGCGGTCGATGTAGAAGAACTCCGGGTAGCGCTCGCAGAACCAGCGGAAGTTGCTGCTGTCGTGCGGCGCGCTCGACGAGAAGCCGACCAGGAAGCCGGCGATCGAACCGTCGCGCTCGGCGATGCGGAAGTACTCGGCGGTGGCGTGGAAATGCGCCAGCCGTGCGGCGTCCAGCGGCAGGATGGCGGGGCCGGCGGCGTTGTTGAGGGCCAGGACGGAATCCAGGTCGTGCTCGCGCACGCCGCGGACGACGATCGACATTCCGGTCTCCAGCATGGAAGCAAAGCGCCCGCGGGCCGGGCCTGCGGGCGGCGCGCATTGTCGCACGGCGGCCCGCGCCGGCCAGTGCGGCCCTGCGGACGTTGCCTCCCGTACCGCCGGCCATGACCTCTGGCCCGGCGCGCGGGCGGCGCGCGCGGCTTAGCATCGGCCGATGCGGTTCTCACTCGACCACGCGGCGCTGCTGCGCTACGCCGGCCTGCTGACGTGGGCCATGGTCGGCTGCTGGGCGCTGTCGGTGTGGTTCGAACCGGACATGGCCGACGTCGGCGGCGAATCGACCGTCGATGCGCTGCTGCACCTGATCGGGCGCTGGTTCGCGGTGTACCTCGCCTTCGGCGGCGTGTACTGGTGGATCACGCGCCGCCTGCCGACGCGCCAGCCGCGGCTGTCCGACCACGTGCTGCTGTTCGTGCTCACCCTGTGTGCGATCGGCGTCAGCTATTTCTCGCGCACGGGCCTGGGCAGCATCCTGCTGATGGTGGTGGCGGGCCTGCTGCCATGGCTGCTGCCGATCCGCCTGGCGATCGCCTGGCTCGTGATCGGCAACAGCGCCATCATCCCGGTGTTCATGGGGCCGATCGGCATGTCGCCCCTGATCGCGGTCGTGCAGTCGCTGGTGTACATGGGCTTCTCCAGCTTCGTGTTCGTGACCGCGTACGTGGCGATGCAGCAGGCGCAGGCCCGCGAGGAGCAGCGCCGGCTCAACTCCGAACTGCGCGCCACCCGGCTGCTGCTGGCCGAGAGCGCGCGCATCAACGAACGCACGCGCATCGCGCGCGAGCTGCACGACCTGCTGGGCCACCACCTCACCGCGCTGAGCCTGAACCTGGAGGTCGCCGGGCACCTGTCCGAAGGACGCGCGAAGGAGCACGTGCAGCAGGGCCACACGCTGGCCAAGCTGCTGCTGACCGACGTGCGCGAGGCGGTCAGTACGCTTCGCGAAGACGGCGCGATCGACCTGTCCGCGGCGCTGCGACCGCTGGCCGAGAACGTGCCGGCGCTGGACATCCGCATGGACATCGAGCAGCCGCTGACGCTGGACGACCCCGAGCGCGCGCACGTGCTGCTGCGCTGCACGCAGGAGATCATCACCAACGCGGTGCGCCACGCCGGCGCGCAGCACCTGTGGATCGGCGCGCGCCGCGAGGCCGGCGGCATCGTCATGGAAGCGCGCGACGACGGCCGCGGCACCGACGCGCTCACCGCCGGCAACGGCCTGCGGGGCATGCGCGAGCGGCTGGCGCAGCATGGCGGCACGCTGGACATCGACACCCGCGCGGCCGGAGGCTTCCGCCTCGTGCTGCGCCTGCCCGACACGGCCCTGGCGGCCACCGCGACCACCGGAGCCCACGCATGACCGCACCCGCACCCCCGACTCCCGCCACCGCGGCCCCCATCCGGGTCATGCTCGTCGACGACCAGACGCTCGTCCGGCAGGGCGTGCGCTCGCTGCTGGCGCTGGCCGATGGCATCGAGGTGGTCGCCGAGGCGGGCGACGGCCGCCAGGCGGTGGAAACCATCCCGCAGGTGCGCCCCGACGTCGTGCTGATGGACATGCGCATGCCGGCGATGTCCGGGCTCGAGGCGCTGCAGGCCCTCTCGCGGCTCGGCGCGCTGCCGCCGACGATCATCCTCACCACCTTCGACGACGACCAGCTCGTGCTCGCGGGCCTGAAGGCCGGCGCGCGCGGCTACCTGCTCAAGGACGTCTCGCTCGACCAGCTGGTGGGCGCGATCCAGACCGTGCACGGCGGCGGCTCGCTGGTGCAGCCGGCGGTCACGCAGCGGCTGCTGTCGGGGCTCGAGCACATGCGCAACGAATTCGTCAGCCTCGACCGCCCCGATCCGCTGACGGAGCGGGAAACCGAGATCTTGCGGCTGATGGCCGGGGGCTTTTCGAACAAGGAGATCGCCAATTCGCTCGGCGTGGCGGAAGGGACGATCAAGAACCACGTGTCGAACATCCTGTCGAAACTTGGCGTGCGCGACCGCACGCGGGCGGTGCTCAAGGCGTTCGAACTGCAGTTGGTCTGACGCGGGACAGGATGCCCGGCCCGCCGCGTGGCGGCGGGCGTTCGCGGGCGCGCGCGGCAGTGCCGCGCAAGCGGCGCCCGCTCACCCTGTCGGATCGCCGCCCGGCCTTGCTACGATGGCGGGCCTGCGCCCTGGCCCCCGTCGCCCGGCGTGGCCCGGCCCTGGAGATCCCCTGTAATGATGACGCGTCTGCTCGAGATCCTGATTTCCATCGCGATCGTCGCGGTGCTGTTCCTGGTGGTGGGGGCGATCCTCCCGAGCCAGCGCTCGATTACCGAATCGGTGGAGACCAACCGGCGCCTGCCGATCGTCTTCGACACCCTCAACAGCCTGCGCCGGTTCGACGACTGGAACCCGCTCGTGCTGCGCGACCCGAAGGCCCAGCTCAAGCTCGTCGGTCCCGCCGAGGGCGTGGGCGCGCGGCTGGAGTTCGTGTCGGCCAACGAGGCGATCGGCACCGGCAGCTGGGAGATCGTCGAGAGCGAGCGCAACAAGCGCGTCGCCATCGACATCGAGGACGCAAGCCGCGGCACCGGCAAGCGCACCGAATTCAAGCTCAAGCCCACCGGCCAGCGTGGCCGCAACGTGGCGATCACGCAGACCTACGAGATCGATTACGGCTGGGACATCATCGGCCGCTACCAGGGCCTGTACCTCAACAGCAACGTCGGCGACGACATGAAGCTCGGCCTGCAGCGCCTTGGCAACATGCTGGCGACCATCCCCAACCAGGACTACTCGATGCTGGGCCAGCGCCCCGGCACGTCCGCGCCGCGCATCGACCAGCGCGCGGCCGAGAACCTGCTGGTGGTCGGCGCCGCGGTGGACCGCGCCAAGGTGCAGGACCAGATCAAGGGCAACATGGAGTGGATCCGCAAGGTCATGGCCGCCAACGGCCTGTCCGCGGCCGGCCCGATGCGCATCGTGACCAACGAACTCGGCCAGGAGATGTACTCCTTCGAGGTGGTGCAGCCGGTGCGTCGCGGCGGCGCGACGACCGAGGCCAGCGCCGCGGCCGCCGCCGATGCCGGCGGCAAGCTCGACATCGCCCTGCAGGGCCCGGTCGAGGCGCGCTTCACCGAGCCCGCGCGCGTGGTCACCGCGTCGTTCCGCGGCCACATGAACCAGCTGGGCAGCGTGCGCGACACGCTGCGCGCGTGGGCCCTGACCCGCGGTTACGAGACCGCCGAGCGTCCGTACGAGGCGTGGAAGTCGGGCATCGACCCGAGCTTCACGCCCGAGGGCGAGTTCGACGTGTACTGGGTGGTGCGGTAAGCCACCCCGCAACGTCCACGACGACGCGCCGCGCATCCCGCGGCGCGTTTTTTTTTGGAGTCGATGCGCATGCGCGGGAACCGGGGCGGAAACGGGGGCGGGGGCGCGGGATGGGCGTCGCTGGGCGCGGTGCTGGCGGGCGCATCGGTGGCGCTGGCCGCGTACGCCTCGCATGGCGCGCAGGGCGATGCCCGCGGCACGCTGCAGCTGGCCGCCGGGCTCGCGTTCGGCCACGGCCTGGCGCTGTGCGCGCTCGCCGGACGTGCGTCGCGGCTGGCCTGCGCGGGCTGGGCGCTGGGCGTGCTGCTGTTCTCCGGCAGCCTCGCGGCTGCGCACTTCCTCGGCGCGCCGACGCGCCTGGCGCCCGCGGGCGGCCTGCTGCTGATCGGCGCCTGGCTGCTGCACGCGGCGGCCCCGCTGCGCGGGCGCTGACGATGGCCCGGCGCGGCTACGACGTGGAGGCGGCCGACGCGCACCTCGCGCGCGACCGCGCGCTCGCCACCTGGATGCGCCGCATCGGCCCGATCGGCGCCGACCCACGCTGGCGCAAGCCGTTCGATCCGGTCGACGCACTGGCGCGCGCGATCCTCTACCAGCAGCTCTCGGGCAAGGCCGCAGCGACGATCGTCGCGCGCGTGGGAACCGCCATCGGCGCCACCCGCCTGCATGCGGACACGCTGGGCCACTGCGACGACGCAACGCTGCGCGCATGCGGAGTCTCGGGCAACAAGCTGTTCGCGCTGCGCGACCTGGCGGCGCGGGAGGCGCGTGGCGACGTCCCCACGCTGCGGCGGATGGCGACGATGGACGACGACGCGATCATCGCCGCGCTGGTGCCGATCCGCGGCATCGGCCGCTGGACGGTGGAGATGATGCTGATGTTCCGCCTCGGCCGGCCCGACCTGCTCCCCGTCGACGACCTCGGCGTGCGCAAGGGCGCGCAGATCGTGCGCCGGCTCGAGGCGATGCCCACGCCCAAGGAGCTGGGCGCGCTCGGGACGCGCTGGGGCCCGTGGCGCACGCAGGCGAGCCTCTACCTCTGGCGCGTCGCGGATTTCGCCGCCGCGCGGAACGCTCCGGTCAAACGCTCGCAGGAGTGACCTTGGCGCGTGGCTTGCCTTTCGCCGCCGTCTTGAGCTTCACCGACAGCACCTTGCTTCCCTGCGGCCCCTCTCCGGCCCGGACTTCGAAACTCTGCGGACGGCTGCGCAGGAGCTGGTTCAACAGCTTGAAACCGTAACGACGTTCGTCGAAGTCGGGCTGCAACTGGCGCAGGTAGCTGCCGAGCTTGCTCAGTCGCACCCAGCCACCCTCGTCACTGGTCTGTTCGATTCCCTTGCGGATGAATTCGAGCGGGAATGGCTCGGGACTGACCGCAGCGAGTGGCGGCACGACCGACGGGACGGAAGCGGGCGGCGACGCGGTGCCTACACGCCCGACTTCGTCGACGGGCGGTTGCACATCCTCGGTGTCGGCACTAGGACGCAACACCTCGGTCAACACGAAGCGATTGCACGCGTTACGGAACGCCTGTGGAGTCGTTTGCCGCCCGAAGCCGATAGTTTCCAGCCCCTCCTCGCGCAGTCGGCTGGCCAGGCTGGTGAAGTCGCTGTCGCTGGACACCAGCACGAAGCCGTCGAAGCGCCGCGTGTACATGAGATCCATCGCGTCGATGATCAGCGCGATGTCCGTGGCGTTCTTGCCCGTCGTGTAGGCGAACTGCTGCACGGGCTTGATCGCGTGCGCGTTGAGGTGCGGTTTCCAGCTGTTGCTGTGCGGACTGGTGAAGTCGCCATAGATGCGCTTCACCGCCGCTTCGCCGAGTTTCGCGACCTCGCCAAGGATGCCCTTGAGCGTGGATGCCTGCGCGTTGTCGGCATCGATCAGCACGGCATAGCGCCGCGGGCGTTCAGTCGTCGTGGCCATCGGCGCTCCGTTGCGGGCTCCACTGCCAGTGCCACGGTTCGTACACGATCGCGTGCGGGTTGCCGCGCGGATAGCTCATGGTGAACCCGTGCGCGCCGGCGTTGCAGGTGAGCCAATCGAAGGCCGGCGTGGCCTCGAACGACTCCTCGGCCGGCGGTTCGCCCGGCGTGCCGATGTCCAGCGCGCGGCCGCCGTGGTGCTCGCTGAAGCCGGGCGCGGCGTTGACGGCGAGGATGGCGTCCACCGACTGCCCGCGGGCGCGCTTGCGCTCGAAGATGCCGAGCTGGTGGTCGTGGCTGCGGTAGCCGGAGATCGCCTCGAGCACCACGCCCTCACGCAGCGCCGCGGCATGCATGCGCGTCCACGCGCGCGCGGCATGCGGATGCAGCCACAGCGGGCGCCGGTAGCGGTCGTGCCCGGCGAACGCGAGCGCGGCCGGCTCGGCCACCAGCGACAGGCCGGTGCGCACTGCGTAGCCGTCGCCATCCAGGCCGAGCAGTGCGAGCCGATCGTGCAGGCGCTCCAGCGGCAGGGTGGACAGCGTTGCGTCGAGCGCGATCGCCCGGTGCATGCGCGACTGCGCGGCCGAGTCCAGCCAGTCCAGCGCCGCGTCGATGCCTGGTTCCCGTCGCAGTCCCGGCACCAGCGGCAGGAGGCCGTCCGGTGCATCGGCGGCCAGGAAGCGACCGTCGCGCTTGCGGCGCAGCACGTGGCGCGCCCGCGACAGCGCGCGAGCGTCGCGGTTGGAGCGCGCGCGCACGAGGTGCGCGGGCCACAGCTCGATCGCGGCGGTGTTGAGCAGCAGGTCGGGCCGGGCGCGCATGCGCGCAGGCTACCCGCGTGGCGGCGGCGGCGCGACCTCGCGCGCGTGGATCCAGTCGGCGATCGCGGCGATGAGCGTGGCGTCGACGTGGGCGGGCGTCTGGTACTCGTCGAGCGAGGAGGGGCCGCTGCCGGCGATGCCAAGGTGGTTGAGCGCATCGAACCTGCGCAGGGTGGCGCGCGGATCGTCGGCGAACGCCTGCCGCCACAGGCGCCAGTCGGCCTCGACGACCTGGAAATCGCGCCCGCCGTGCAGCAGCAGCATGGGAACGCGCAGGGCGCGCGCATCGGCGACCGGGTCGATCGCGTCGAACGCACGCCAGTACGCGCGTGGCAGGCCCAGCGGCGTCTCCGCGCCCGGCTGTGCATCGGCGGCGCGCACGTTCGCGACCTGCGCCTCGATGCGCGCGATCGCGGCCAGTTCCGCCGGGGCCAGGGTGCCGTCGAGTCCGAACAGGAAGCGGTTCTGCTCCGGCAGCAAGTCCAGCAGCGAGCGCGCGGGCGCGGCCAGCATCACCACGCCGGCGACCTGCCCGCTGCGCGCGGCGATGCGCGGCGCGAGCATGCCGCCCTGGCTGTGGCCGAGCACGAACACGCGCGCCGGATCGATGCCCGGCGTGGCGCGCAGCGCCGAAACTGCGGCGACGGCGTCGTCGGTGGTCTCGGTGTCCATCGTGAAGTCGCCCGCGAAGTCCTGCGGGCGGTGGCGCGTGCGCTTCTCGTAGCGCAGCACCGCGATGCCGCGCGCGGCCAGGCCGCGGGCAATGTCGAGGAACGGGCGGTTCGGTCCGATCGACTGGTCGCGGTCATGCGGGCCCGAGCCGTGCACCAGCACGACCGCAGGAAACGAACCCTCGCCTTTCGGCATCGCCAGCGTTCCAGGCAGCGCGGCGTCGCCGTCGCCGATCCGTGCGTCGCGCTCGGTGAACGCGGCATCGGCGGGAACCGGCGGGGCGGGCGGCGCGGCGGCCGGGGTGATGCGCAGGCCCGCGACGCGGCCTTCGCGATCGACCGCGACGTGCGCGTCGACCGCGGCGCCCTGCCTGCGCAGCGGCACCACGACGAGCTGCATGTCGCCGACCGCCGTGACGACCGGCGTGCCGCGCGACAGCGGCGGCGGCAGGCTGGTCCACACGCCACGCAGCGCGTCGGTGCCGAGTGCCTGGCGCATCTGCGCGGTGAACCCGGCCGATGCATCGTCGAACCGTCCCGCGTCCAGCGCATCGAGCAGGCGCGTGGCGACGTCCACCGGCGCGACAGCGGGCGGCGCCGCGCGCGCGGCGGGGGCGGTGATCAAAGACGCCACCAGCACCAGCAGCAACAGGGCGCGCATGTCAGTAGCCCTTCTTGAAGTACAGCCGCGCCGGCTCCACGCCGCTGCCCTGGGTCACGCTGACCAGTTCCCATCCCTGCGAGCCGTGCTTGTCGAGTTCAGCCTGCACGCGCTCGATGAAGTTGCCGAACATCTTGAACGGCACTTCGACGACGCGGTGCTGGAAGCGGGTGGCGCTCATGTCGGGTCCTCGGAGGTGGAAGCGGGTGGGGGCGCCTGCAGGCGGCCGGCCTTGCGCAGCGCGTCGCGCAGCAGGTACTCGATCTGCGCGTTGAGGCTGCGCAGCTCGTCGTCGGCCCAGCGCTGCGCGGCGAGGAGCACGTCGGCGTTGATGCGCAGCGGGTAGGCCTTCTTGTCTGACATGGGGCTGGGGGCTGAGGGTCGAGGGCTGAAGGCAAGAGCAGGAATCCGGGCTTTCAGCCCTCAGCCCTCGGCCCTCAGCCCTGCTCGCTCAATACAGCGAGCCTGCGTTGACGATCGGCTGCGTACCGCGGTCGCCGCACAGCACCACCAGCAGGTTGCTGACCATTTGCGCCTTGCGTTCCTCGTCGAGCCGCACGACCTGGTTCTTCTGCAGTTCGGCCAGCGCCATCTCGACCATGCCCACCGCGCCGGCGACGATGCGCGTGCGCGCGGCGATGACCGCGTTGGCCTGCTGGCGCTGCAGCATCGCGTGGGCGATCTCCGGCGCGTAGGCGAGGTGGCTGATGCGCGCGTCGAGCACTTCCACGCCCGCGTCTGCGAGGCGTTCGACGAGCTCGGCCTTCAGGTGCTGGCTGATCTCGGCGGCATGGCTGCGCAGCGCGAGCTGGCCGTCCTCGTGCTGGTCGTACGGGTAGCTGGTAGCCATCGCGCGCAGGGCTGATTCGGACTGGATCTGCACGAAGGACTCGTAGTCGTCGACGTTGTAGACCGCCTCGGCGCTGTCCACGACTTGCCAGACGATGATCGCGGCGATCTCGATCGGCGAGCCGTCGAGCTCGTTGACCTTGAGCTTGCCGCTCTCGAAGTTGCGCACGCGCAGGCTGACCTTCTTCTTCGAATAGAAGGGGTTGTTCCAGCGCAGGCCGTCGGTCTTGTCGCTGCCCTTGTAGCGGCCGAACAAACTCAGCACCGCGGCCTGGTTGGGCTCGACCATGTACAGGCCGAACAGCAGCACGAAGGCGACCACGACGATCGCGGCCCCTAGCAGCACGCTTCCGATGCCGCCCCCGCCGGAGACGATCACCCACGCACCGGCCACGTGCGCGGCGAGCAGCAACAGCAGGACCGGGATGCCCGGGATGGAGCGGACGGGGATTTCCTTCATGGCGGTGCTCGGTGAGGGCGGGTCTGAGGAATTGATATCACATTGATATCAAGTTTGGAGCGAGCTGGCTTTTGTTCCGACGGGCGGCAGCGCGGGAGTCCGCGGTGTGGTGCCGAGCGTTTCGGCGAAAGACGCTGGGCCCCTGCGCTCGCTGGGGCGACGGCAAGAGGTGGGCAGAACGACGGGCGGAAATCCCCAGTCGTCGCCCCTGCGAACGCAGGGGCCCAGCGCCTTCGCTGCCATGCCCGCACCGGCGACCCTTCATCCGGGCTCACCAGTTGCGCGCCGCTTGAACAGTCGTCGCCCCTGCGAACGCCGGGGCCCAGCGCCTTCGTGGCCCTGCCCCACCGGCGGCCCTTCGCACGCGCGCTCACCAACTGCGCGCCGACGGCTACAGGTCGTCGCGCGCCGGGATCCGGTACAGCGGGGCCGGCGCGAATTCGCCGGTGGCGTAGAGCCAGCGCCCGTTCGCCGACCAGGCCAGCGCCTCGGCCTGTGGCAGCCACGGCAGGCGCTGCAGGATCGCGGGCCGCGCGATGGCGTCCCGCCAGCGGCCTTCGCCGCGCGGATAGCGCAGCAGGTGGCGGTAGGTCATCACCGCCAGTTCGTCCCCGTCCGGCGACAGGCTCGCCGCGGTCACCTGCGCGTCGACCGGGCGGCGCCCCTCGCGCGCCGGTGGCGGTTTCGGCACGCCGGCGAGCGCGCCGACGCGTCGCGCCACCTGCACGCCCGCGGCCGGGCGCAGCGGCAGCACGTACAGCTCGGGCGGGAAGCGCTTCTTCGACACCAGCAGCACCTGGCCACGGCGCGCATCGACCGCCACCGCCTCGCAGTCGCGCGGCCCGCCGGGCCAGCGGAACGCGATCGACCACTCGGGGCGGATCCGCGCGTTCGACAGCCGCGCCGGTTCGCGCAGCACGTGCAGTTGCAGCGTGCGGCGCAGGCCGCCGTTGTCGCCCGTGTCGGCCACCAGCAGGTAGCGCGCGCCGTCGAGCTCGAACGCCGCGAGGTCCTCCCAGTCGGTCTTGGTGACGCCCTCGATGCTGAAGGTCGCCTCGCGGCGGCCACGCGTGTCCACCGCGAACAGGCGGGCGGGGTTGCCGCCGTCGTCGATCAGCCACAGCACGTCGCGATGGCGTCGCGACGCGGCCATCCCGCTGACTTCGCCGAGCTGGCCGTCCAGCAGCACGCCGGACATCGACGCGCCCTCACGCTGCTGCGCAGCGCCGCCGTCGCACGCCGCCAGCATCGCGAGCGACGCGGCGATGGCGACGATGCTTGCGTAGACATTGGGGCGTGCGCGCGACATGCCTGAAGGATGGCACGCACGCGCGCATGCACCAATCCACGCCGGGCATGCGCGGCTCACCCGCGCGGCATCGCCTCGCCCACGACGCCAAGGAACCGCAGTCCCACGCCGGGCTCGGTGGCGATGTAGCGCGGTGCGGTGGCCGACTCGCCGAGCTTGCCGCGCAGCTTGCCGGCGAGGATGCGCAGGTAGTGGGTGTCGTGGTCGTGCGTCGGTCCCCAGATCTCGCGCAGCAGCTGCGGCTGGGTGACCACGCGCCCGGCATGGCGCACCAGCAGCGAGAGCAGCGCGTACTCCTTGCGCGAGAGCACCACCGGCTGGCCGTCGATGCGCACCTCGCGGCGCACCAGGTCCACGTGCAGGTGGCCGTCGTCGAACACCGGCTCGTCGGCCGGCGCGTCGCTGCGCACGCGGTCGCGCAGCAGTGCGCGCAGGCGCGCCATCAGTTCCTGCACGCCGAACGGCTTGGTGACGTAGTCCTTTGCGCCGGCGTCGAGCACCTGCACCTTCTCCGCCTCGCCGGCGCGCACCGTGAGCACGACGACCGGCACCGCGCTCCATCCGCGGATCTCGCGCAGCACGTCCATGCCTTCGCGGTCGGGCAGGCCGAGGTCGAGGATCACAGCGTCGGCGCCCTGCGTGGCCAGTTGTTCGAGTCCTTCGCCACCGGTGCCGGCATGCAGCACCTCGTGCCCCTGCGCGCGCAGCGCGATGTCGAGGAAGCGGCGGATCTGCGGCTCGTCGTCGATGACCAGCACGCGCGCGGGCGTGGTCGCGGTCATGGCGCCGGCGTCATGCGCGGCACGGTGATGCGCACGGTGGTGCCGCGCCCGCCGGGGCCGGCCAGTGCGGCCACGCTGCCGCCGTGCGCGCCGACCATCCCCTGGGTGATGGCAAGCCCGAGCCCGGTGCCCTCGCGCCCGCGGTCGCCGCGCTCCACGCTGTAGAACATGTCGAAGATGCGCCGGCGCTCGTCTTCGGGGATGCCCGGGCCGGCATCGCTGACGTCGACCTGCAGGCCGGCTTCGACGTCGCGCACGTCGACGACCACCGCCTCGCCCTCGGGGCTGAACTTGGTGGCGTTCTCCAGCACATTGAACAGCGCCTGCTCGACCAGCGCCGGGTGCACCCACAGCGGTGCGGTGTTTTCCGGCACACGCACCTCGAAGCGCGCCGCGGGCTGGTAGCGCTGCAGGCGCCGCACCGCCGAGCCGATCAGCTCGTCCACCCCGATCCAGTCGCGGTTGAGCGACAGGCCGCCGTGGCCCAGGCGCGTCATGTCCAGCAGGTTCTGGATGTAGCGGTCCAGCCGCTCGCCCTCGGTGCGCACGGTGTCCAGCAGCGCATCGCGGTCCTCGCGCGTCATGCCGTCGCCGTAGGCCTGCAGGCTGCTGGCGGAACCAATAATCGAGGCCAGCGGGCTGCGCAGGTCATGCGACACCGACGACAGCAGCGCGCTGCGCAGGCGTTCGGTTTCCTCGCCGACGCGCGCGTCGCCCAGCTGCGTCACCAGCCGCGTGCGTTCCAGCGCCTGGGCGATTTCCTCGGTCATCGCCTCGGCGAGCCGGCGCTGCTCCGGGCCGGGGCGCACCTCGTCGTCGAAGCGCAGGCCCACGCTACCGGCCGCGCTGCCCGCGCCCAGCGGCAGGAACCACCACTTCGCGCTCGACAGGGTGTCGGTGAAGCGGCCCGCCGGCTGGTCGTGGTGGCGTGCCCAGTCGGCGGCGGCGCGCTCGCGCGGGTCGAGGTCGGCGAAGGTGGCGTCGTCACCTGCGGCCACGCGCGCCTCGACGCCGAGCGCGCGTTCGAGCGCGAGCCGGCCGGCATCGGCGACGCCTGCGGCATCGGCCGCACCCGCCAGCGCGCGGTTGAGGCTCTGCAACGCCGTGGCGTGTGCATTGGATGCGCGCAGCGCCAGCACCTGCATGCGCAGGCGCGAGGCCAGCCGTCCTGCGACCAGCGCGGCTGCGAGGAACAGCACGACGGTCGCCACGCCGCGGCCTGCGCTGATGTAGAACGTGAAGCGCGGCTCGATGAAGAAGAAGTTGTAGGCGAGGAAACACAGCGCCGCGGTCAGCACCGCTGCGGCCATGCGCGTGCGCGTGGCGACCGCCACCACCGCGACGATGTACACCAGCGACGGGTCGTACAGCCCGGCCACGCGTTCGAGCACGGCCGAGACCAGCGTCGCCAGCGCGGCGGCCGCCGCCGCCCACAGCACTTCGAACGCGGTGAACCAGCCGAGCGTGGGCGCGCGGCGCTCGCGGCGCGCGCGCGCGCGGGCCGCCGGCGTGTTGACGATGGTCAGCTCGAAGTGCGCGCCGCGCTGGATCAGCTGCTGGGTCAGGGTGCGGTTGACCATGCGCGCGATCGGGCGCTCGCGCGTGCGGCCGAGGACAATGGCCGAGGTTCCGCTGTGCTCGGCGTGGTCCAGCAGCGCATCGACCACGCGGTCGCCGCGCAGCAGTTCGACGTCGCCGCCCAGCCTCCGCGCGAGTGCGAACGCCTCGTCGACCTCGCGCTGGCGCGCCTCGTCCAGCGTCGCGCCGGTCTGCACGAACACCACCGTCCACGGCGCGTCGCGACGCTCGGCCAGCCGCCGCGCCACGCGCACCAGGTATTCGCTCTGGCCGCGTCCGTCGATCGCCACCAGCACGCGCCGGCGCAGCCCGGGCCCGCCGCCGCCGGTGGCCGCGCGGGTGGCGCGCAGGTCCGAGTCCACGCGGTCGGCGGCAGTCTGCATCGCCAGTTCGCGGAGCGCGGTGAGGTTGCCGGGCGAGAAGAACGCGGTCAGCGCGTGCGCGGCCTGCTCGGGCACGTAGACCTTGCCCTGCTGCAGGCGTTCGATCAGTTCGCGCGGCGGCAGGTCGACCAGGATGATGTCGCGCAGGCGGTCGAACACGCGGTCCGGCACGGTCTCGGTCACGCGCACGCCGGTGATCCGGTGCACCACGTCGTTGAGGCTTTCCAGGTGCTGGATGTTGACCGTGGTATAGACGTCGATGCCGGCGTCCAGCAGTTCCATCACGTCCTGCCAGCGGCGCTCGTGGCGGCTGCCGGGCGCGTTGCGGTGCGCGAGCTCGTCGATCAGGGCGACGGCCGGCTTGCGCCCCAGCATCGCTGAGCGCGAAGGTGATCGCCAACAACCCGAGCCTCTACAAGAACGGCCGGATCACCCTCGCGGACGCCTATCGCAACATGGGCAGCAAGATGCGCGATTACGACTGGGCGGCCAGCGATGCGCGCAGCATGTCCACCGTTCCGGCTGCCACCGCTGCACCGCCGATGCTCCTGCGTGCCGCCGCGCCCGCCGCGCCCGCCGCCGCCCGCGTGACCGCCCCGGCACCGCCGGCGCCGTGGCAGTCGTTCAAGATTCCCGAGGCGCCCGCGATCAAGGTGCCGCTTGGCGGCGCTGCGAGCGGCAAGCCGATCATGCTGCAGGCGCCGCAGGCGGACGCCGGTCAGGATGTGCGGGATCGCGGCATCGCGCACATTGCAACGGGCGGGCTGGGCCGGTAAGCGTCAACCGGCCTGCTTTTCGTAGTCGCCGAGCAGTGCGCACGTGGACCCTTCCTCCGACTCCGGCGTAATGCACGAGTCCGAGACGCGCGCCGCGCCGGGCGTGACCGAGATGGTGGTCCGGCAGGTTCGGCGTCCATCGCGACGGTCGAATCCCAGCTCCCCGGCGCGTAGCGTGGCGGCGGCCTTGTCCACCAGCACCTCGCCGCCGCAGCTCCCGCCGGACACCATCAAGGTGACCCGGTGCAGGCCGGCGGCGTTGACGCGCTGGATGTCCATGTAGCCGAAGCCGTCGACCGATTCGTAGGTGCCGTCGATTGCGCCCTGCGCCACCGCGCCACCGGCGGCCAGCGTGAGTGCGAGTGCGGTTGCGATGCGTGCGTTCTTCATTGGTTCCCCCTGAGCGTGTCGGTCATACCCGTGCGCAGCGTGCGCCGGGCGGTTCGGAATGTTAGACGAAGCCGCGCGCAGCCTGCGGCCACCGGAAAACCCGGCCGGGGCATCCGCGCGCCGCCGGTAGCGTGTCGCAATGGCCGGCACGCGCTCCAAACCCCCCATCGACGGCCTGCGCGGCCATGTCGGCGCGGCAACGCGCGCGGCCAAGCAGGAGGCGGCCGAGCGCGCCCGCGCCTACGGCATCCTGACGGAGCGATCCGTTGCCGGCGGCGACTGGGACGCGGCGAAGACGCTCACCACCACGCTGGGCGGCAAGATGCGGCCGCTGACGCCAGAGGACTTGGCCGTCTTCCGCCGCAACATGACGCTCGCCCGGCGCAACTTCCGGGGCTACGGGGGCATCACCGCGCGGCAGGTCATCGACTTGGCCAGCGCCGGCGCGCTCGCCTACCGCACGCCGCAGCCCGGCGGCGCACGCAGCGACATCGACAAGGCCAAGGGCGAGATTCGCACCGCGCTGCCGGTGTCCGCGCTCGGCGACCTTGTCCGGTTCCGCACGTCGTCGGGCAAGGGCTCGAAGGTCCCGCATCACCTCGTCGTGGTGCGCTTCATGGGGTTCCGAGACGCGCAGCAGCAGATCGTGGCAGCCGGCCCCGACAAGGCCGCGCCGCGCTGCGCGGCGAGCTGGCTGCGCAAGGAAAAGCTGGCGTTCGATTGCGACTGCGAGCGTCACCGCTACTTCCTTCGCTACGTCGCCACCATCGGCGGCTTCAACGCGGGCCGCGACGAGACGGGATTCCCGAAGATCCGCAATCCCGGACTCAAGGGCGTCGCGTGCAAGCACGTGCTGCGCGTGATGGCCGAGCTGCAGGGGTCCAGCCTTGTGCTGGGGTTCCTCGAAACGCACCTCGCCCGCGTCGCGCAGTCGATGCGCGCCACGCAGGTCACGCAGGAGGAAGCGGCCGCGATGTCCACGCGCAAGCGCGCCGCCGCGATCAAGACCAGCGCCGACCGCGCCGCCGAGGCGCGCGCCGCGAAGGTGCGCCGATCCGCGACCGCCGCCGCGACGCGCGCGGCCAAGGAAAAGCCGGCCAGCAAGGTCGCGCCGGCCAGCCGCCGACTCACCAGCGGCCAGAAGGACGCGGTGGCCGCGTTCGCCAAGCAGTTCCGAATGAGCGAGGCCGACGTGCTGGCGCTCTACGCCAAGAGGTGATCCCCATGCTCAACACCGTTCCCACCAGCATCAACCGCCTAGCCCGCAACGTGGTGCTCAATCACCCCAACACCTTCAACTGCAAGGTCTTCCGGGAGACGGTGCAGCGCGTGGAGGCCGGCGCCGCGATCGGCGGGCTGCCGACGATGGGCGGCTTGGGCGTGCTCGACGCCGAGGACGAGGAGAAGATCGCGCACGCCTTCATCGGCAACGGCTTCGCGCTACCAGCCGAAGGCTTCGCGCCGGCGCCGATGATGGGCAAGGGCGACGCGAACATCGGCCCCGCCGACGAGTTCCGCTTTCTGATCGAGCCCGAGTCCGAAAGCGGCGGCGCCGGGACATCGCGCTGCCGGGCGACGCCAAGAAACGCCACTTCAAGCTGCGCAGTGTCGCCGCCGACATCCGCGCGCAGGTGGTCATCGCCGCGATGGACGAGCCGTCGGCACGCTCGCTGGCCGCGCAGTTCATCCTGCACCTCGACACGACCGAGGGCCGACGGTTCAAGGCGCCGTTCGTGTTCGCCGGGCAGACGCTGGATTGGCCGGTGGTGATCGAAACCCCGGACGTGCAGGCCATCGCGGTGCCGAGCGAGGCGAAGAACCTCACGATGCTGGCCATCGACCTGACCCTGCGGGCAAGCGTGCCGCTGATCGACGCGCCCAAGCCGGGCGACGCCAACGACGGGCAGGGCGTGCCGGGCACGGACGATCCCGCCGGCTACCCGCTGGTGCGCATGATCTCCGGCACCGAGTTCAGCGATCCGGCGTCGGCGCCGCCGTCGGTGCCGTGCGCAGTCACGCGCAGCTCGAACGGGGCCTTGAACGCCCACACCGCGCCGAGCTGCGCGTGCGAGTACGAATCGCCGTAGGCATCGTCGAGGTCGTAGTGGGCGAGCGCACCTTCCAGGCGCACGGTGTCGCTGAGCGGCATCCGCGCGCCGACCTGCGCGTACACGCCGGTCTCGCTGGTGGCGAACACGTCCGGCGACCAGCCGACCATCAGCCAGTAGTTGTCGCGATAGGTCACCGTGCCGATCAGCTCGGCATACGACAGGTCCACGCGCGCCGACGGGTAGTCGAAGTAGGTGACGTTGACGTCCAGCGCCCAGTCGTCGGCGAGCTTGCCGCTCCAGCCGACGATGTAGTCGATCTCGCTCGAGGCGCCGGTGTCGCCGGCGAACTCGACCGTCGAGCCCCACACCTGACCATAGACGCCTGACTCGCCGGCGACCTTGAAGCCGGCCTGCGCCGCCGGATCGCCCAGGGTCTGGCTGATGCCTCGGAACACGTAGTCGGTGGTGAGCGCGGCGCTGCCGCTGAAGTCGGCGGCGCGCGCCTGCTGGCAGCCGGCGGCCATCAGGCCGGCGATGGCCAGCGCGCAGGCGGACACCGGGATGGCGGCTTCACGCAGGACGGAAGGAGTACGCATGGGTGCAGTCACATGGAACAGGAGGCCGATTGCCAAGGCGCGCAGCGTCCGCCCGCGGTGCGTAAAGCCGCCATGCCACGCGCCGCCGCCTGCGTAAATTCGCCGTAAATTCGCGTCGGTGCGCGGCTACACTGCCGCGCTTTCCACGCCGGAATCGAACGCATGTCCACGCCCGCCGCGCCGGTGGTGATCGGCACGCCGCTGTCCCCGCAGGCCACCCGCGTGCTGCTGCTGGGCGCGGGCGAGCTGGGCAAGGAAGTGGCGATCGAACTGCAGCGCCTGGGCGTGGAGGTCATCGCCGCCGACCGCTATGCCGATGCGCCCGCGATGCAGGTCGCGCATCGCAGCCACGTGCTCGACATGCTTGATGGCGATGCGCTGCGCGAGTTGGTCGCCGACGAGCGCCCGCACCTGGTCGTGCCGGAAATCGAGGCCATCCACACCGACACGCTGGTGGCGCTGGAATCCGAATTCGCCGCGCGCGGCAGCGACACGCGCATCGTCCCCACCGCGCGCGCCACGCGGCTGACCATGGACCGCGAGGGCATCCGCCGGCTCGCCGCCGAGGAATTGAAGCTCGCGACATCGCCCTACCGCTTCGTCGACACCCATGCCGACTACCGCGCCGCGGTCGAGGCGATCGGCCTGCCATGCGTGGTCAAGCCGGTGATGTCGTCCTCGGGCAAGGGCCAGTCGACGCTGCGCAGCGAGGCCGACATCGACGCCGCGTGGGACTACGCGCAGACCGGCGGCCGCGCCGGCGGTGGACGCGTGATCGTCGAGGGATTCGTGGATTTCGACTACGAGATCACCCTGCTCACCGTGCGCTCGGCCTCCGGCACCGCGTTCTGCGCACCCATCGGCCACCTGCAGCGTGACGGCGACTACCGCGAGAGCTGGCAGCCGCAGCCGATGGCGCCACTCGCGCTGGAGCGCGCGCAGGCCATCGCGCGCGCGGTCACCGATGCGCTGGGCGGCTGGGGCGTGTTCGGCGTCGAGCTGTTCGTGCGTGGCGACGAGGTGTGGTTCTCGGAAGTCTCGCCGCGCCCGCACGACACCGGTCTGGTGACGCTGGCCTCGCAGGCGCTGAGCCAGTTCGCGTTGCATGCGCGCGCGATCCTGGGCCTGCCGATTCCTTCGCTCGGTGTGCTCGGGCCCGCCGCATCGTGCGCGGTGCTTGCGCAGGGACGCGGGATTCCCGTCTTCACTGGTGTCGATGCCGCGCTCGCGCAGGCCGACACGCAACTCCGTCTCTTCGGCAAGCCGCGCGTGGAAGGCCAGCGGCGCGTGGGCGTCACGCTGGCGCGCGCGCAGGACGTCGACACTGCCCGCCACCACGCGCGCGCGGCCTGTGCCGCGCTGCGCATCGACCTGGTCTGAGGGGGAGGAACCAATGGACGCGACCCATGGCTACGCGGTGTTCTTCTTCGACCAGGCGCTGGAGGTGCTGGGCGAGGCGATCAAGCCGTTCCTGATCGAAGGCCCAGCCGGCCTGCACGTGCTGTGCGCGGAGATCGACACCGGCGGCGCGCTGGTGGAGATGACGCTCGCGGGGCACACCGTCGGCGGGCAGCTGGTCGAGATGGAACTGATGGTGCCGTCGAACATGGTGCGCATGGTCGTCTCCGCGCGCAGCGACGGTGCGTTCGGGTTCGGGCGCCGCGATGGCAAGGCCATGGCGGCGCCGCCGATCTTCCCGATGCCCGGTGGGCCGTCGCCCACGACGGTCGACACGGCGGGCGCGGCGCCGGTGGCTGCAGGCACGGCCAAGATGCCCGGCGACGCGAAGTAAGCGGGCAGCCCGCGCAACCGCCTCGCCACGCGTCACCAACCTCCCGCCGTCGCCCGTGCGTGCGCAGGGGCGACATGGCGGTGATCGCGAGGATGTCGCCCGCGACCTTGATCGAAATTGGCACCCGTCCGCTACGTGGCGCCGGGTGCACACGACGTTACCGGGCGATGTCCACCCACACCAGGTGATGGTCGCTGGCCGCCGCCAGTTCGGCATCGGGCGTGCCCGGCGCCGGCCAGAAAACCCCGCTGCCGCGCACCGTGAAATCGCGCGAGGGCAGGGCGTAGTCGATGCGCAGCGTGCCCACGCGCGGGCCGAAGTCGCCGGTGTGCGTGGCGGTGTCGCCGCTGCGCGGCAGGGCGTACTCCGCCGCGCGCACCGGTGCGCCCGCGCTGCGCGGTGCCGGGGCCTGCGATACCCGCGGATGGGCGAGCAGCGTCCTGATCGCATCGCGTTCGCCGGAGCCGTCGAACGGATCGGCGTTGTAGTCCCCCACGATCACGAAACTCGCATCGCGCGCCAGCCCGCCGCAGCGGCCGGCGTCGTCGCACAGCCAGCGCGCGCGGCCGTCGACGTCGTCGAGGTAGTCGGTCCACAGCCGGATCTCGTCGGCGTTGCGCAGGCCGTTGCGGTTCTCCGGCCCGTCGAACGTGGGCGGCGTGGGATGCGCGGCGAGCATGTGCACCACGCCCATCGGCGTGCGCACCGGCACGTCCCAGTGCGACTTGGAGGACAGGCGCAGCCGTGCCCACGTCGCATCGGCGTGCCACGGCCGCCCCGTCGCCGGATCGACCGGTCGGCGCGCGCCGGGCATCGTGCTCCAACGCAGCAGCTGGAACGTGCGCGCCGCGGCGGCGTCGATGGGATACCGCGAAAGCAGCAGCATCCCGTACTGGCCCGGGTGCAGGCCGAAGCCCCATGCATCGTTGCCGCGCTCGCGTCCGGCACCGCCGACCACACCGTCGCCCCCGAGGTCCAGCCCGCTGGGCACCCCGGTGTTGACCGGCGCGATGTAGCGGTACGCATAGCGCAGCGGCGCGCCCCCACCGGGTTGCGGGACTTCCAGGAATGCGCGCTGGAACAGGTCCGCGGCGCTGCCGTCGGCGACATAGTCGAACTCGTTGACGAGCACGATGTCCGGGCGCACGCGCTGCAGCACCGCCGCGACCCTGCGCGCCTTGTTCTCGTTCGCGCGCAGCCGCGCCATCAGTCCGCCGGCCTCGTCGGAGAACAGCGACGCGTTGTAGCTGGCCACGCGCACCGGTTGCGCCATCGATTGCCTCCACGCCTCGGGATCGCCATGCACTCGCACGCGCACGCAGGCGGACAGTGCCAGCGCCGCGGCCGCCACCAGCAGCATCGCGCGCACCACCACGCGCGCGCTCACGGCGCGGCCTCCAGCGCGCGCCATGCGCGGCCGTCGAACCCCTGCATCGGCCGGAACCGTCGCTTGTAGTCCATCTTCGGATGTCCTTGCAGCCAGTAGCCCAGGTAGAGGAAATCGCGCGCCTCGCGCCGCGCCCACTCGAGCTGGCGCAGCACCGCCAGCGTGCCCAGCCCGCGCGCGGCGAGGTCCGGGTCGAAGAACGTGTAGACCGCCGACAGCGCATCGTCCACCACGTCCGTGACAGCCACCGCCAGGAGCGGGCCGGGCGCGTGCGGGGCGGCGTCGCGCAGTTCGAGGAAGCGCGTGTTGCTCCAGTTGCCGACCAGGAACTGGTCGAACTCCAGTCCGCCATGGCCGTCCATCCCGCCGCCGGCGTGCCGGGCCACGAGGTACCTGCGGTACAGCGCCAGGTGTTCGTCGGTGCGTTCGGCCGGGCACACCCGCATCGTCACGCCCGCGTTGCGCGCCAGGCAGCGGCGCTGGCTGCGGTCGGGGACGAAGTGCGCCACGTCCACGCGCACCGGCACGCACACGCGGCAGCCGGCGCAGTGGGGACGGTAGACGAGGTCGCCCGAGCGCCGGAAGCCGGACGCCAGCGCGTACGGGTACCAGTCGCGCAGGTGCGGATCGAGCGGATCGAGCACCAGGTCGCGCGCGGTGCGCCCGTCCCAGTAGCCGCAGGCATGCTCGCCGCTCTGGAACAGGCGCAGTTCGTCGCGGTCACCGGCGGCGTTGCCCATGCGCGCAGCATCGCCCCGCGCCGGCGTGGCTGTCGAGTCGATGAACGCGGCCGCCACGCGCGTCAACCCGGGCCGCCTTCGCGCGTTGGCCTGCCTGACCCGGCGCGCCGCGTGCCGGATGCGGAGATCCATGAATGCACCCCACCAAGACGACGCTCCTCTTCGCCATCGCCGCCGCGGTGTTCACCGGCACCGTGTGGGCGCAGGAGCCGCGCCCCCGGATCGATGCCGACGGCGATGGCCGCATCACCCGCGCCGAGGCCGCCGCGCACCCCCGCCTGGTCGAGCGCCTCGCCACCCTCGACCGCAACGGCGACGGCGCGCTCGATGCGTCCGAGCGGCCGCGCCGGCGTGGCGGCGAAGGCCTGCGCACCATCGACGCCGACCGCGATGGCCGCATCTCGCGCGCCGAGGCGTCGGGCCTGACGCGGCTGGCCGGACGCTTCGACACCCTGGATGCAAACCGCGACGGCTACATCGACGCCAGCGAGCGCCCCCGGCGCGGCCAGGGCGGCAGGCGCGGCGGCATGGCGAAGCTCGATGCGAACCGGGACGGCCGGTTGAGCGCTGCGGAAGTGTCCGGGCACCCGAGGCTCGCGGAACGATTCACGACCATCGACGCCAATCGCGATGGGGTGCTCACCCGCGAGGAACTGCAGGCCTCTCGCGCGGCGCGCAGGCGGGCGGCGCCACCGCGCTGAAAGGCGAAAAGCCGCGTTGCCGACAATTCCGATCCGTCGCCCCTGCGTACGCAGGGGCCCAGCGCCTTCGCGAATTTGAACGTGGGGAAACGGGCAGGGCGACGAAAAGTCACTGGGCCCCTGCGTACGCAGGGGCGACGCTCCTGCGTCCGCGATCCTCAGGACGCGACGTGGCGCAGCGTGCGCGACACCCGCCATGCGCCATCCACGCGCACCAGCTCGAACGTCTTGTAGCGCGCCGCCTCGCGGTGGTGGTACCCGGTGAACTCGACGGTCGCGCGGTCGGCGGCGAGCGGCACGAAGCGCGCGACGTCGATCATCAACGCCTCCTCGCCGGTGCCCAGCACGCGGCTTCCGATGTCCGGATCGGCCCACATCGCGCATCGCGAGGCCGGCAGCACGCGCCGCGGTGGACCTGCGATCGACCGCAGCACCGCGACCGGCGCATCGGCGCCATCGACCGCGATGCACACGGCCGGATAGGTGTCGCGCGCCAGCTCGCTGCCGAGGACCGCGCGCGCCACCGCGTCGGGCACGCGCGCGGCGGCGCCGAACGGCGCCACGGCCGGCGGGCCCGCGACCACCAGCGGCAGCGGGCCGCGCCCTGCATCCAACACCGATGCCTGCGTCGTCGGCGCGACCGGCGCCGGCGTCCCGTCAGCCACCGGTGCAGCCGGGGCGCAGCCGCGGAACGCCATCGCGCCCATCGCCAGCGCGATGCCGGCCACCAGCCCCATCTTGATCCGCGAAACGCGCCTGGCCGCGGCAACCTGGCCCATCGCGCCCGGCGCGTGCAGGGACGAGGGCGCATAGCCGCCCGGCGCGCGCGTGGACTCGACCAGCCCGGCATCGCGCAGCAGCTGGCGCGCGCGCGGATGGTCGTTGCTGTGCATCACCCACACCGCCGGCGTGCTGCCGTCGCGGTCGGTGTAGCGCCGCGCGGCCCGGAAGCCTGCCCCACGCAGCGCGCGCCCGTCGGTCACCTTGACCTCGATGCCCGCCTCGCGCAGCAGCTTCGCCACGCCCTCCACGTTCTCGACCCGGGCACTGGAAAACACCTGCCTCATCGGCGACTCACTTCTCGACCACGCGGATCAGGCCTTCCTGCGCGGTGCTCGCGACCAGGTGCCCCTCGCGGTTAAACACCTGCCCGCGCGCCAACCCGCGCGCGCCCTGCGCGCTGGGGCTGTCGATCGAATACAGCAGCCAGTCGTCGACCCGGAACGGGCGGTGGAACCACAGCGCGTGGTCGAGCGACGCCATCTGCACGTTGGGCTGGTAGTAGCTGATCCCGTGCGGGAACGTCGCGGTGCCGAGCAGGTGGAAGTCGGACGCATACGCCAGCAGCGCGCGGTGCAGCTCCGGCGCGTCGCCCACCTGCTCGGACAGTCGGAACCACACCTGCTGGTAGGGCGGGCGCTTGGGCGGCTTGAGTTCGTCGCGCGGGTACACGTGGCGGAACTGGAACGGTCCCTGCCGCGCCAGCCAGCGCTGCACCTTGATCGGCAGTGTCGCCAGCACCTCGGGTGGCACCGCGGGCGAGGCCTCGATGTCCTCGGGCATCGGCACCTCGGGCATCGACAGCTGGTGGGTGGCGCCGTCCTCGCATTTCTGGAAGGACGCGGCGAGCACGAAGATCGGCTCGCCGTGCTGGATGGCGGTGACGCGCCGCACCGAGAAGCTGCCGCCGTCGCGCGTGCGGTCCACCGAGTACACGATCGGCGCTTCGATGTTACCGGCCTTGAGGAAGTACGCGTGCAGCGAATGCGCGCCGCGCGCGGCGTCGATGGTCGCCTGGCATGCCGACAGCGCCTGCCCCAGCACCTGCCCGCCGAACACGTACTTGGTGCCGATGTCGCGGCTCTGGCCGCGGAACAGGTTGTCCTCCAGCCGCTCCAGCGACAGCAGTTCGATCAGCTCGGACACGGGCGAGGACATGCGGTTTTTGACGGGGCTTCGCGGGGCGGGCAGTCTAGCAACGCGCATTCGAGCCCCGGCTCGCGAAACCCCGCGACCCCGCGCGTGTCCGGCATCGCGCAACACGGGCCCATGGCGACGGGTTCGCCCGGCCGAGCCACCGGATCGCACGGCAACGCCGGGCCAGCCCCGCACGACCGCTCAGGGGATGCGCTGCAATCCGGTGGCCGCCAGCACGCGCTCCCACGGGAACAGCGGCCCCGGGTCGCGCTTGCGCGCCACCTGCACCGACGCATCGTCGCTGGCGGCCTCGCGCGTGGTGTCGAGATCCTCGTGCCCGGCGATGCGGCGCAGCGACGGATACCGCGCCTGCAGCTGCCGCAGCAACGCGACCAGCGCGTCGACCTGCGCCGCGGTGTACGGCTCGTCCATCGCCTGGTGGCGCGAGTCGAGCCAGTGCGGATAGCGCCCGGTGTTGACCAGCTCGATGCCGATCGAATCGGCGTTGTGGCCGCGCACGTGGTGGGCGATGCGCGTCGGCTCGACGTACTGGTGCACGCTGCCGTCGCGGTCGATGTAGAAGTGGCCGCTGTTGCCGGTGCCCGACGCGGGATAGAGGATCCGTTCGCCGAAACGCCGCGATTCGGCGAGCGTCGGCACCTCGGTGCAGTGGATGACCACCAGGCTAATGGCGTCGACCTCGCGCGCCTGCAGGCGTGCCTCGTACGGCAGCGGATCGACGTGGATCGGCATCGGCGGCAGGTCGGGCCACATCGGCGCGGATGCTAGCATCCGCGCCCGATGTGGCCCCCTCGAGACACCGCGCTTGGCGACGTGATGGCGCGGTTCCCCCGCGACGGCGTGCTGCGGTGGATCGGCGTGCGGCCCGCGCGCGACGTGCCGATGGTCGAGGCCGACGAAGCGCTCGCGGTCGCCGGCAAAGGCCTGGTCGGTGATCGCTACAAGGGCGGCAGCGGCTCGCGTGGCGTGACGCTGATTCAGGCCGAGCACCTGGCAGCGATCGCGGCGCTGTCAGGTCGCGAGGCGGTCGCGCCGATGCTCTTGCGTCGCAACCTCGTCGTCTCCGGCCTGCCGCTGCTCGCGCTCAAGGGCCGCCGCTTCCGCGTCGGCGGCGTCGTCCTCGAGGGCACGACGCCGTGCGATCCGTGCTCGCGCATGGAAACCGCACTGGGCCCCGGCGGCTACAACGCCATGCGTGGGATGGGCGGGCTGTGCGCGCGGGTGGTCGATGGCGGCGTGCTGCGCGTCGGCGATGCGGTCGTCGCGCTCGACTGAACCTTCATTTCCTTTTCCTGCGAGCGTTCATGCGCGGCCACTGCATCCTGTCCCACGGCTTCGAAAGCGGCCCCGACGCCACCAAGGTCACCGCGCTGGCGGATGCCGCCGAACGCGCCGGCTGGACCCACGAGCGCCCGGACTACACCGACCTGGATGCCTGCCGCCACGTCAGCGAACTGGGCGACGTGCATGCGCGTATCGAGCGCCTGCGCGGCCTGGCACGCGCCGCAGCCGCGCGTGGGCCGCTGCTCCTGGCGGGGTCCAGCCTCGGCGCGTACATCTCCGGCCGCGTCTCGCTCGAGGTACCGGTCGTCGGCGTGTTCTTCATGGCGCCGCCGGTGCGCATGGGCCGCGCCGCGCCGCTGGACGCAGCGAATGTCCCCGTGTCGATCGTGCACGGCTGGGACGACGAACTGATCGACGCGGACGAAGTCGTCGCCTGGGCGCGACCGCGGCGCGCGACGCTGCGGCTGGTCGACGACACGCATCGCCTGGCATCGCATGTCGAGGCCAGCGCCGAGGCGTTCGCGTCGCTGCTGGCGCGCGTGTCGTGAGCGCGTTCTTCGCCAGCTGCGGCAAGGGACTGGAATACCTGCTCGCCGATGAGTTGCAGCAGCTGGGTTGCGAACGTGCCACCGCCGCGGTGGCCGGTGCCAATGCCACCGGCACCCTGCAGGACGCGCAACGCGCGGTGCTGTGGTCGCGCGTCGCCAGCCGCGTGCTGTGGCCGCTGGCGAGCTTCGACTGCGCGGACGAAGGTGCCCTGTACGCCGGCGCCGCCGCCATCGACTGGACACAGCACCTTGGGTCCGGTGCGACGCTGGCGGTGGACGCGCACCTGGGCGGCAGCGGCATCACCCACGAGCGCTTCGCCGCGCAACGCGTCAAGGACGCGGTGGTCGATACGCTGCGCGCGGCCACCGGGACGCGCCCCGACGTGGATGTCGAGCATCCCGACCTGCGCCTGCACCTGGTGTTGCGCAAGGGACGCGCGACGCTGTCGGTGGACCTGTCCGGCGGCCCGATGCACCGCCGCGGCTGGCGCACGCAGCAGGGCGAGGCACCGTTGAAGGAAACGCTCGCGGCCGCGGTATTGCTGCGCGGGCAATGGCCGCGCGTGCATGCCGGCGGCGGTGCGCTGCTGGATCCGATGTGCGGCAGCGGCACGCTGCTGATCGAAGGCGCGCTGATGGCCGCCGACGTGGCACCCGGCCTGCAGCGGCACGCGGGGCTGCCGCCGACGCGCTGGCTGGGCTTCGATGTCGACGCGTGGGATGCGTTGGTGCAGGACGCCGAACTGCGCGCGAGCGCGGGGCGCGCGGCGCTGCAGCCGGTGTTCGTCGGCCGTGACAGCGACCCCCGCGCGGTGGCGATGGCACGCGAGAACGCACGGCGGGCCGGGATGGCGCATGTGGTCCTGTTCGACGTGGGGGATGTGCGGGGCCTCGATATGGATGCTCTCAACGTTGCGGGCATCTCCGCTTTTGCTCGTCATCCCCGCGAAGGCGGGGGCGAGGAGTTGCGTTTGCGGGCCATTGGCTCGCGCGACTCCGCAGCGACCACGCGCAACGCGCGTGGGCCGGGGATCGAAGATCCAGTGACCTTCGGACAGGGTGTGGAAAGCGAGGAACAACAGTCGCGTTCTTCAACCGAGTTGCAGGAAGTCGAGGCACAGGCAACGTCCCTGGATCCCCGCCTTCGCGGGGATGACGAGCAAAGGCAACGGCCCGTCGACGCATCGGGCATCCCCGCCCCTGGCCTCGTCGTCTGCAACCCCCCCTACGACGCACGCCTGGCCGCCGACGCGGCGCTGTACCGCGCCCTTGGCGACGCCCTGCAGCGCGTGGTGCCGACCTGGCGCGCCAGCCTGCTCTGCGGCGACGACGACCTCGCGCGCGCCACCGGTTTGCGCGCGCAGAAGACCTACAAGGTGTTCAACGGCGCCATCGAGGCCACGCTGCTGGCGTGCGACCCGATCGCGCGGCCGCACCACTCCGCGACGGGCGAGGCCGCCGTGTTGTCGGACGGCGCGCAGATGGTCGCCAACCGCCTGCGCCGCAACCTGCGCCGGCTCAAGGCCTGGCGCCTGCAGGAAGGCGTGGACACCTTTCGCGCCTACGACGGCGACCTGCCCGAATACGCCGCGGCAATCGACGTCTACACCGAGGCCGACGCCGGCACGCGCTGGCTGCACGTGCAGGAATATGCGGCGCCGGCCGACATCCCGGAGCCCCTGCAGCGCACGCGGCTTGCGGACCTGGCGGCGGCGGCGCGCGAGGTGTTCGGGGTCCCGCGCGAGCGCGTCGCGCTGAAGACGCGCAGCCGCGGCAGGGGCGGCAGCAAGTACGGCCAGTTCGGGCAGGGCGGCCAGCGACTCCTGGTGCGCGAGGGCGCGGCGCGGCTGATCGCCAACCTGTTCGACTACCTCGACACCGGCGTGTTCCTCGACCACCGGCCGATGCGCCAGCGCCTGTTCGACGAGGCCCGCGACGCGCGCTTCCTCAACCTGTTCGCCTACGCGGGTGCTGCCACGGTGCACGCCGCGCTCGGCGGAGCGCGCAGCACCACCAGCGTGGACCTGTCGGCGACCTACCTGCAGTGGTGCGCGGACAACCTGCAGGAGAACGGCATCGGCGGCACGAAGCACCGGCTTGTGCAGGCCGACGCGCTGCGCTGGCTGGCAAGCGACACCGGCCAGTACGACCTGGTCTTCTGCGACCCGCCGACCTTCTCCAACTCCAAGCGCGCGTCCGACTTCGACGTGCAGCGCGAGCACGTGCGCCTGCTGCGCCTGGCCGTCGCGCGGCTGGCGCCGGGCGGGGTGCTGTACTTCAGCAACAATTTCCGCCGCTTCCGGCTCGACCAGGCCGCGGTCGAAACGTTCGCGCACGTCGAGGACATCTCCGCCGACACGCTGCCGCCGGACTTCGAGCGCAACCCGCGCATCCACCGCTGCTGGCGGCTCACCGCGCCGGAGGCGGGCGCGGCTCGCTGACAGGCGGCGCGACCCGCCTGCGCACCCGAGCCGGGGGTTCCTGATCACCGGCGGCATCGTGGTTGAACGCTGCAACACGCGGCCGCTAGAGTCGCCGCTTTCCCCGACAGGCACCCATCCATGTTCAAGAAACTCGCCGCCGAAGCCCTCGGCGTCAGCGACATCGGCATCATCGTCCCCGCGCACGAATACAACCGCGTCGATGCGGACGACTACCTGTTCCACGAGGACGCCGAGCACATCTTCTTCCTCATCAAGTCGAAGAAGGACGAGTACTGCTTCACCAACCTCGCGCTGATCCACGTCGACGGTGATTCGGCCGTGTCCAGCAAGCGCATGATCCGCCGCTACGAGTACGCCAGCCAGCGCATCGGCTACGTCGCGCTGGAGACCGCCGGCAACCTCGACATGGACGTGGAGCTGAAGTTCGCCATCGGCGAGACCGCCTTCAGCATCGACATCAAGAAGACCTTCCTCGACCAGATCAAGGACATCTACAAGGCGCTGATCGCGATCGGCCGCCAGCAGGGGCGCGACGCCGCCGCGCGCGAGAACGCCGGGCGCGCGCTCGACGCGCTGGGCAGCATGCTCAAGCTCGGCAACGTGTCCGGCGAGGCGGCGGTGGTGGCGCATTACGACGCGCTGCTGGCGGCCTACAACGCGGCCACGCTGGAGCGCCACCTGACCCGCGACTTCGGCGCGTTCTTCCAGCGCTACATCCAGAACGCCCCGCCCGCGACCCCGCAGGCCTGAGGCCGCCCGCGCGCCAGCGTTGCGCGGCTGCAACGCTGGTTTGCGCGCACCGCGCTCGCATCGGCGCGCGCGCGGCACGATCTTGCGGCCATCGCAGGCATCGCCTGCCCACCGAGTCCCGCCATGTCCGCGTCCACGTCCTTCGCCCGCGTCGACCGCATCGTCGCCGGCCAGCCCGCGTCGGACGGCGCCGGCGTGCGCCTGACGCGCGTCGTCGGCCAGCCGCTGCTGCCGGACCTCGACCCGTTCCTGCTGCTCGACGAGTTCGGCACCGACAACCCGGACGACTACATCGCCGGCTTCCCCGAGCACCCGCACCGCGGCTTCGAGACGGTGACGTACATGCTCGAGGGGCGGATGCGCCATCGCGACAACCGCGGCAACGAGGGCCTGCTGGTACCGGGCTCCGTGCAGTGGATGACCGCCGGGCGCGGCCTGGTGCACAGCGAGATGCCCGAGCAGAGCGAAGGCCGCATGCGCGGTTTCCAGTTGTGGGTGAACCTGCCCGCGCGCGAGAAGATGACCGCGCCGCGCTACCAGGAATTCGCGCCAGACCGCATCCCGCGCGTAAGGCCGGCACCCGGGGTGGAGGTCGCGGTGATCGCCGGGAGCGTGGAAGGCGCCGTCGGCCCGGTGCGCCAGCCGGCCACCGATCCGGTCTACCTGGACATCGCGCTTGACGCCGGCGCGCACTGGAGCTACGCGCTGCCCGACGGCCACGCCGCGATGGCCTACGTGTTCGAAGGCGGTGTGCAGGTCGGGGACGCCACCCAGGCCCGCCCCGTGGCCGCCCGCCAGCTCGCGGTGCTCGGCGGGGGCGGCACGGTGGCGATGCATGCCTCGGAAGGCTCGCGCCTGCTGCTGATCGCCGGCCGCCCATTGCGCGAACCGGTCGCGCGACACGGGCCGTTCGTGATGAACACGCGGCAGGAACTGATGCAGGCGTTCGTGGATTTCCAGCAGGGCCGCTTCTGAAGGCACGGCAGCTTGTGACGCCGTGCGTCAGGGTGTGACGACAGCGTCAAGGCCTGGAACGACGACGCCCGGCCGAAGCCGGGCGTCTCCCCTCCCCGAACGCGATGCCGCGGGTCAGTTGCTGCTGAGGCGGCTGCCGTTGAACTGCATGCTGCCGGCCTGCTCGAGCGCCGCGGCCAGCGCCTCGCGGTCACGGGCCTGCAGCGACACGTGCGCCACGCGCCCGTCGGGCAGCTCGATCAATGCCTCGCGTGCCTCCACGTCGGGCTTGCCGGCGATCTCGCTGCGGAACCACGTGACTTCCTTGCCGTCGATCACAGCACGTTCGGCGCGGTTGCTGCGGCCCGGGGTGAACGGCGCCCGGTCGGTCACGAACACGGCGAACGCCTCGCTGCCGTCCGCGCGCATCGCGCGGCAGAACTCCGCGTTGCCGGCGGGCTTGTGCTCCCACGTCAGCCCCGTGCTGGCCGGCAGGGCGGGGCAGACATAGGCCGTCTGCGCGTGCGCGACGCCGCCCAGCGCCAGCAGGCCAAGGGCGACGAGTGGGATGAGGGGGACCTGAGTACGCATGCTGCCACTCCACTTCGTGGCGCTCGACGCGCCTGGGAACCACGACACGCGTGTCCCGGAGGGGCTGCGGGTAGGCCGATCGTCCCGCCATCGCATGGCGATTCCACCGTTACCGACAGGCCGTGCCGAGGGTCACGCCCTGCCCTTGACACGCATCAAGCGTGCCATTAAGAGGCGCCCGGGACGGCCGGCCCGGCAGGCGCCACCGTCACCGTCACCGTGGGCGCCGGGCCGTGGGCCAGCGCGTCCACGGTCAACCGCCAGCTCCCGACGGTCGCCGCTGGGGCGTCGGGGACGATCACGCGGACCGTGGCCGCAGGTGCCGCGCCGGCGCGATGCTCGAAGGTCACCGTCGCGTCGCCTGCCCGGATGCAACGCGCCTCCGGCGGGCAGCGCGAGTCGTTGGACACCCCCACGTAGCGCAGCGTGGAGCGATCGGGCAGGGGCAGCGATTGCCCGACGGCAAGCGTGGCGGGCATCGGCGGCATCGGCCCGCCACTGGCGTTGCGCGCGCCGCCGCACGCGGCGAGCGCGAGCGTGGCGGCCGTGAGGGCGACGGTCGCGTGCATCTGGGCGTCTCCTGGCCGGGGGTGCAGCGTCCCGCCGCGCATGTGCAGCGGACGTGGGGGCTCGCGCCGGTTTACGCGCTTCGGTCGCGCGCCGCCACCGTGGCGTGCGCGGGCGATGCGATGGTTGCGCCCGTCATTCGTGCGTCGTGCGCAGGCGGGGTTCGCCGTCGCGGCCGATGTCGATGCGGTGCACCGTGCCGTACTCGCCGTCGCCCATCGCCGGCACCGCGCACCCGCACAGCGCGGCGGCAAGGGCGGGCACGGTGTTGGAATGGCCGACCACCAGCACGGTGCCGTCGCCATAGGTCGCGCGCAGCTGCCCTGCGAATGCCGCAGCGGGGACGCTCGCGTCGTAGATGGACACCGTGATGCCCGCCATGTGCGCGGTCGGCGCAGCGGTGAGCTGCGTGCGGCGGTAACCCGTGGCGTAGGCGGCGACCACGCGTTCCCGATGCAACCGCTCTGCCAGCGCCCGCGCGCGCGCGGTGCCCGCGGCGCTCAGCACGGGATCGCGCGCATCGTCGGTGGCCTTTTCCGCATGGCGGACGACCACGAACGACACGCCCTGCGGCGCTGGCGTCGATGCGCAGCCTGCAAGCAGCAGCACGCAAGGCAACAGCAGCGCCGGATCTGTCCGGCGCCTCGCAGGCTGGGCCGTCCGGCGCCAGGCCAACTTGACGCCACCGCTCGCAACTGCGCGCAAGGGCGCGCTCATGCCGCCTTCGCCAGCAGCGTCATCACCCCGCGCGCGGCCTGCACGCGTGCCGCGGCGTCGGGCAGGTCGAGCTTCAGGCGCAGCTTGTCCGGCCCGTCCATCTGGTAGAGCTTGGGCTGGGTCTGGATCAGCGTGATCACCGCCATCGGGTCGACGTTGGGTTTCTCGGCGAACTGCACGCGCCCGCCGGCCTCGCCCAGGTCGATCTTGCGGATGCCCAGGTCCGTGGCCTGCAGCTTGAGCTCGGCCACCGCGAACATGCACTTGGCCGCGTCCGGCAGCAGGCCGAAGCGGTCGATCATCTCCACCTGCAGGTCGCGCAGCTCGTCCACGTCGCGTGCGCTGCTGATGCGCTTGTAGAGCGTCAGGCGCGTGTGCACGTCGGGCAGGTAGTCGTCGGGGATCAGTGCAGGCACGTGCAGTTCCACTTCCGCACCGCGCGCCTCGACCATGTCGACGTCCGGCAGCTTGCCCTGGCGGATCGAGCGCACTGCGCGTTCCAGCAGTTCCGTGTACAGGCTGAAGCCGACCTCGGCCATCTGCCCGCTCTGGTCCTCGCCGAGCAGTTCGCCGGCGCCGCGGATCTCCAGGTCGTGCGTGGCGAGGGTGAATCCGGCGCCGAGCTCGTCCATCGCCTCGATCGCGTCCAGCCGCTTCTTCGCGTCGGCGGTGATCGACTTGCGGTCCGGCACCACGAGGTAGGCGTACGCGCGGTGGTGCGAGCGCCCGACGCGCCCGCGCAGCTGGTGCAGCTGCGCGAGGCCGAACTTGTCGGCGCGGTTCATGATGATGGTGTTGGCGTTGGGGATGTCGATGCCGGACTCGATGATGGTCGAGGCCAGCAGCACGTTGAAGCGCTGCTTGTGGAAGTCGAGCATCACCCGTTCGAGCTCGCGTTCGGGCATCTGCCCGTGGGCGATGCCGATGCGTGCGTCGGGCACCAGTTCCTGCAGCTGCCGCTCCATGCGTCCGATCGACTCGACGTCGTTGTGCAGGAAGTACACCTGGCCGCCGCGCGAGAGCTCGCGCTGGAAGGCCTCGCGCAGCTGTGCGTCGTCCCATGGCACCACGAAGGTCTGCACGGCGAGGCGGTGCGCCGGCGGCGTGGCGATGATCGACAGGTCGCGCAGCCCGGCCATCGCCATGTTCAGCGTGCGCGGGATTGGCGTGGCGGTCAGCGTGAGCAGGTGCACGTTCGCGCGCAGCGCCTTGAGCGCTTCCTTCTGGCGCACGCCGAAGCGCTGTTCCTCGTCGACGATCACCAGCCCCAGGTCCTTGAAGCGCACGTCCGGCTGCAGCAGGCGGTGCGTGCCGACGATCACGTCGACCTCACCCGCGGCCACGCGCGCCAGTTCCGCCTCGATCTCCTTCTTGCTCTTGAAGCGCGAGAGCACCTCGACCTTGAGCGGCCAGTCGGCGAAGCGGTCGCGGAAGTTGCGGTAGTGCTGCTCGGCCAGCAGCGTGGTCGGCACCAGCACCGCCACCTGCTTGCCGCCCGCGGCGGCGACGAACGCCGCGCGCACGGCGACCTCGGTCTTGCCGAAGCCCACGTCGCCGCAGACCACGCGGTCCATCGGCTGGCTGGACTGCAGGTCGGCGATGACCGCTTCGATCGCCGAATGCTGGTCCGGTGTCTCCTCGAACGGGAACGCCGCCGCAAACGGCTCGTACATCGCCCGGTCCACGTCGATCGCCAGCCCCGCGCGCGCCGAGCGCTTGGCCTGGATCTCCAGCAGTTCCGCCGCAACGTCGCGGACCTTCTCGGCGGCTTTCTTCTTCGCCTTGGTCCACTGCTCGCCGCCCAGCGAATGCAGCGGTGCGGTTTCCACCGACGCGCCCGAATAGCGGTTGATCAGGTGCAGCTGCGCGACCGGCACGTACAGGCGGTCGCCCTTGGCGTATTCGATCTCGACGTACTCGGCCTTCTCGCCGCCGGCCTCCAGCGTGACCAGCCCGCGATAGCGGCCGACGCCGTGGTCCTCGTGGACGATCGGCGCGCCTTCGGTGAGCTCGCCGAGGTCGCGGATGATCGACTCGGGCTCGCGCCCGGTGCGCTTGCGCCGCCGCGGCTGCGAGGCGCGCTCGGGGAACAGCTGGCGCTCGGTGAGCACCGTCCACGCCGGGTCGAGCAGGGCGAAGCCGTCGTCGAAGGGGGCGACGGCGATGGCGAAGTCGGGGGACCGGGAACCGGGGACCGGGGACCGGGATGCGAGGTCGCCGCTTTTCCCGGTCCCCGGTCCCTTGTCCCCGGTCCCGAACGCAAACACAGCGAAGTCAGACACGACCTCCGGCCGAAGAGCGGCCGCATGCAACAAATCCATCAACGCCTCGCGCCGCCCGGCCGAATCGGCGGCAATCAACACTCGCCCCCGATACGCGGCAAGGAACCGCTTGAGCGCCTCGGCCGGTGCGTGGTCCTTCTGCGCCAGCGGCAACGACGGCGCCGGTGCGTCGCCCAGTGCCTTGGCCTTCTCGCGCTGCGCATGCCCCTCGCCGCAGACCTCGACGCGCGGCCGTGCGTTGAGCGTCGAGCGCAGCGCGTCCGGCGGCAGGTACAGCGCGTCGGGCGCGAGCACCGGATGCTCGACGTCGTGCCGCCGCTGCTCGTGGCGCTCGCGCGTCTGCGTCCAGAACGCCTCGGCCGCCTCCAGCGCGCCATGCGCCACGAGCGGCAGCGCATTCGGCGAGAGATAGTCGAACAGCGTCGACGTCGCCTCGAAGAACAGCGGCAGGTAGTACTCGATGCCCGCCGGCGCCATGCCTGCCTTGAGGTCCTGATACAGCGCGCTGCGCCGGGTGTCGATGTCGAACTGGTCGCGCAGGGCCTCCAGCGCGCGCTTGAGCGCGGCCTCGTCCAGCGGCACCTCGCGCCCGGGCAGCAGGTGCACCGACTCGATCTTCTCCAACGAGCGCTGGGATTCGGGGTCGAACACGCGGATGGTGTCGATCTCGTCGTCCAGCAGTTCCACGCGGAACGGCGCGTCGCTGCCCATCGGGTACACGTCGAGCAGGCCGCCGCGCACGGCGAAGTCTCCGGGATCGAGCACCTGCGGCACGTGGCGGTAACCGGCCGATTCCAGCCGGCGCTTCTCGGCGTCGAGGTCCATGCGCTGGCCCACGCGCACGTCGAAGGCGCCGCCGACGATGTGCTTCGTCGGCGGCAGCCGCTGCATCAGCGACTGCACCGGCACCACGACCACGCCACGCGCGAGCGTCGGCAGGCGATGCAGCGCGGCCAGGCGCTGGCTGACGATATCCGGGTGTGGGCTGAAGCGGTCGTAGGGCAGGGTTTCCCAGTCGGGGAACGCGATCACCGGCAGCGAGTCGTCGTTGCCGAGCAGCGCATGCAGGTCGCTTTCGAGCTGATGCCCGGCCTGCGTGTCGCGGGCGATGGCCAGCACCGGCGCGCCGTGGTGCGCGGCCGCGGCGGCGACGTGCAGGGCGAGCGCGGACGTCGATGCAGGCTGGCGCCAGAACGCCCGCAGATGGTTGCCGGTGGGCAGCGGCGGGGCGGGCAGCAGGGTTGCGAGTGACGGCTGGGGCATTCGTGGAGTCCGAGGCGCAAAACAGATGCAGCGCCGGCCACGGTCGGTGGCCAGCGCGAGGGGCGCGGAGTGTACGCAGGCGCGTGTCTCAGCCGCGGCGACGTGCCTTCCGCGGGGGCAGGTCGAGTGCCACGCGGATCAGTCCCTGCGCGTCGGGCACCACTTCGCGACGGAACCCCAGCGAGGTCGCCAGGCCCAGCATGGTCGCGTTGTGCTCGAGCACGTCGCCGTGCATCCGGCGCACCCCGCGCGCGCGCGCCCAGTCGAGCATGTGGCCCATCAGCCGGCGGCCCACGCCCATCCCGGCGATGAAGTGGCTGACCAGGATCGCGAACTCCGCGCTGTGCGGGTCTTCGTCGTCGAGCGCCGCGCGCACCACCGCGCCGACCAGCGCCTGCCCCGGCGGCGCGGGTTCGGCGGCCACGATCGCGCACTCGCGCGCGGGATCGATGTGGGTCAGGCGGTGCGCCATCGCGGGGGTCAGTTCGGTCAGCGCGTACAGGAAGCGCTGGCGGATCTCGTCCGCGCGCAGCAGCGAAAAACCCGCGCGCAGCGGTTCGGCGTCGCGCGGATCGATCGGGCGCACCCACAGCTGCCGCCCGTTGGGCAGGGTCAGGCGTTCGTCGACGGCGGGCGGCTTGGGGGGGCGGGGCATGTCACGATGCTGGCATCGAAACGGTGATGCGGAGCTCTAGCGATGCAGCTCAAGCAGGTGCGGGGTTGGGTGTCGCGCTGGCCCGGCGTGACCGAGGACGTCAAGTGGGATTACGACGCGGTGTTCTCGGTGGCCGGAAAGATGTTCTGCGTGCTGCCGGTCAGTGGCGGCGACATCTCGTTCAAGGTGGATGACGACGCGTTCCTCGCGGTCACCGACCGCCCGGGCATCGCGCCTGCGCCCTACCTGGCGCGGGCGAAGTGGATCCAGGTGGCACCCGGCGCGATGCCCACGGCCGAACTCAAGGCCGCCGTGCGCCGCAGCTACGAACTGGTGCGCGCGCGCTTGCCGAAGGGCGTGCAGAGGACCCTGGCCGATTGACCCAAGTTGCCGTCGCCCCTGCGAACGCAGGGGCCCAGTGACTCTTGCTTGATCGGTGGAAAACGAAGGCGCTGGGCCCCTGCTTTCGCAGGGGCGACAGAACTTCATGGTTGCAGGTGCGCCATGACCCACTGTCCACCATCAATGCGCCGCGACCGCCGGCTTCCCGCGCATCCGGCCGATGCCCTTGACCACCAGCAGCACCACGATGCCCACCGCGATGCCCACCGCCGCGTCAAACAGCATCGACAGCAGCGTGCCGGTGAACCCGCCGCCGTACGGCTCGATGAAGTGGTGCAACGCCGGCACGCCTTCCACGAGGATATGGCCGCCGACGAGGAACATCGCCGCGGTGCCCGCGATCGACAGGAACTTCATCAGGTACGGCGCACCGGCCAGGATCGCCCGGCCCAGCGCCTGCGCGCCGCTGCCGGGCTTGTCCACCAGCGCGGCGCCCGCGTCGTCGAGCTTGACGATGCCGCCGACCAGCCCGTACACGCCCACCGTCATGATCATCGCGATGGCCACCAGCGTGCCGACCTGCACGGAGAACGGCTTGTCGGCCGCCGCGCCGAGCGTGATCACGATGATCTCGGCCGAGAGGATGAAGTCGGTGCGGATCGCGCCCTTGATCTTTTCCTTCTCGAACGCGACCAGGTCCACCGACTCGTCGGCCACCGCCTTCAGGTGCGCGGCGTGCTCGGCCTGGTCCTCGGTGGGCTTGTGCAGGAACTTGTGCGCGAGTTTCTCGACGCCTTCGAAGCACAGGAACGCACCACCGATCATCATCAGCGGCACCACGATCGGGATGTCGTGGCCGCGCGATTTCAGCCAGGCCTCGAACGCGCTGATCGCCAGCGCCGCCGGCACCAGGATCGCCTTGTTGACCAGGGATCCCTTGGCCACCGCCCACACGACGGGGAGCTCGCGCTCGGCGCGGATGCCGGTCACCTGCTGGGCGTTGAGCGCGAGGTCGTCGCCCAGCACGCCCGCGGTCTTCTTCGTGGCCACCTTGGTCATCACCGCGACGTCGTCGAGGATCGTGGCGATGTCGTCGATCAGGGCGAGCAGGCTGGATCCGGCCATCGTCGTGGGTGGGCGAAATGAGGGCGCGCGAGTTTCGCATACGCCTGCTTGCACGCCGTGCGCACGGTGCTGACCGTCGTCGGCTGTTGCGTTCAAGCGGGCAAGGCGCTGGGCCCCTGCGTACGCAGGGGCGACGGAGCTTGAGTTAGGCGGCGCCCGATCACCGCAACACCCCCACCTGTCGCCCCTGCGCACGCAGGGGCCCAGTGACTTTGCCTTCCGGACCTAGAGCTAGTCAGATTGCGAGGGCACCAGTTCGTAACCCGGGTAAGCGCAGCGCCCCCGGGGGATGGATCAGCAACCCGCTTCCCGTCGCGGGTGCGCTGCGCTTACCCGGGCTACGGCTTCGTGCGCGTCAGGTCGGCGCCGCCAGCCACTCCACCCGCCCGCCCGCGCCCGCGCCTTCTCCCAGCGCACGTGCCAGCGCATCGACCACCGTGCGCAGCGTGCCGTCGAGCTGCCACGGCGGATTGACGATAACGAGGCCGCTGCCGTTCATGCGCAGCGGCGAGTCGTCGGGGCGCACCAGCAGTTCGCAGGCCAGCACACCCTTGCCAGGCAGCGCCGCCGCGCGCCGGTACATCTGCGCCAGCGCGCGCCGGCGCTTGATCGGGTACCACAGCATCAGCACCGCCTGCGGCCAGCGGCCGGCCGCCTCGCGCAATGCGCCGAGCGCGGCGTCGAACTCCTCGAGCTGCGCCTCGTACGGCGGATCGACCAGCACCAGGCCGCGGGCGAAGCGCTGCTCGCCGATGCGCGGCGGCAGCAGCGCGCGCACCGCGCCGTAGCCGTCGCGCGCGTGCACGGCCACGCGCGGATCGCGGGCGAACACCTGCGACAGGTGCGCGGCTTCCTCCGGCTGCAGCTCGCAAGCGGCGATGCGGTCGTCCGCGCGCAGCGCATGTGCCAGCAGCCACGGCGAGCCGGGATAGGACTGCGGCCCGTGCTCGGCGCGGCAGGCCCTGATCGCAGCGAGGTAGCGCGTGATCGCCGGCACGCGCGGGGCTTCCGCGACCAGCGTGCGGATGCCGCCATCGGCCTCGCCCGTGCGCTGCGCCGACGCCCCGTCCAGCGCATACATCCCGCGCCCGGCATGCGTGTCCAGCGCGAACACCGGCGCCGGCTTGGCCACCAGCGCATCGCACACCGCCAGCAGCGCGACGTGCTTGAGGACATCGGCGTGGTTTCCGGCGTGGAAGGCGTGGCGGTAGTTCATTGGGGCAAGGCAGGGGCTAGGGATTAGGGGCTAGGGGCTAGGGGCTAGGGGCCGAGCATCGCGACGAGCACCAAGATGCGGCACCACGACTCCCTCCCCTGTATCGAAGGGGAGGGCCGGGGAGGGGTGCTTTTGGTCAGGACACCACCATCCGCGTGCGACAGCATGGCAGGCTTCCCACGAATCCCACGGATCTGCCCGGCACGATGCCCACCGTGTTGCTCGTCGAAGACGAAACCGCCATCGCCGACGCCGTCGCCTACGCGCTGCGCGCCGACGGGCACGAGGTGCTGCACGCGGCCACCGGGCAGCAGGCGCGGGCGCTGGCGGCGGCGCATGCGCCGGACCTGGCGCTGCTCGACGTGGGGCTGCCCGACATCAGCGGGTTCGCGCTGTGCGCGGAGCTGCGGCGCCTGCACGCGATGCCGGTGATCTTCCTCACCGCGCACGCCGAGGAGGGCGAGCGCGTGCTGGGCTTCGAACTGGGCGCCGACGATTACATCGCCAAACCGTTCTCGCCGCGCGAGCTGGTCGCGCGCGTGCGGGTGGCACTGCGGCGCAGCGGCCACCCACCATCGGTCGCGCCCGACGTGCCGCTGCCCGCGCCCACGTTCGAACACGATGTCGACGGCCTGCGCATCCGTTACCGCGGCCAGCTGCTCGACCTCACCCGCTACGAATACGGCGTGCTCGCCGCGCTGCTGCAGCGCCCCGGCGCGGTGCTCTCGCGCGCGCAGCTCATGGACCGCGTGTGGCGCGATGCACTGGACACCGGCGACCGCACCGTGGACACCCACGTCAAGACCGTCCGCGCCAAGCTCCGCGCGATCGACCCGTCCACCGATCCCATCCGCACGCACCGCGGGCTGGGCTACTCGCTGGTGGCCTGATGCGCATCGGCCTGCGCGTGCTGCTGGGCACCTTCGTGCTGGTGGCGCTGGCCGCGTGGCTCGTCACCCGCGTGTTCGTCGCCGAGGTCAAGCCCGGCGTGCGCCAGGCGATGGAGGACACGCTGGTCGACACCGCCAACGTGCTCGCCGAGCTTGTGACCGACGACTTCCTCGCCGGGCGCATCGACGACGGCAACTTCGCGCGGCGCATCGCCTCGCTGCGCGAGCGCGACTTCGGCGCGGCGATCTGGGGCTTCGACAAGCGCCGCGGCACGTACCGCATCTACGTCACCGACGCGCGCGGCATCGTGGTGTTCGACAGCGATGCGCGCCCGGGCCACGCCGGCGCGGTCGGCGCGGACTACTCGCGCTGGAACGACGTCTATCTCACCCTGCGTGGCCGTTACGGCGCGCGCTCGACGCCCGCCGACCCGTACAACCCCGACTCCACCGTGATGCACGTGGCCGCGCCCATCCGCGACGGCAGCGGGCGCATCGTCGGCGTGCTCACCGTGGCCAAGCCCAACGACGCCATCGCGCCGTTCATCGAGCGCAGCCAGCGCGCGGTGCTGGAGGGCGGCGCGGTGCTGCTGCTGGCGGCGCTGGCAATCGGCGCGCTGGCCGCGTGGTGGCTGGCGCGGCAGCTCGGCGCGCTGCGCCGCTTCGCCGACGCGGTCACCGCAGGCGAGCGCGTGCCGCCACCGCGCGCGGCCGGCGAGTTCGGCGACCTGGGGCGCGCGCTGGAGACCATGCGCGCGCGGCTCGAAGGCACGCAATACGTCGAGCGCTACGTGCATGCACTGACCCACGAGATGAAGAGCCCGCTGGCGGCGATCCGCGGCAGCGTCGAGCTGCTCGACGATCCTGCGATGCCGGCGGCCGACCGCACGCGCTTCGTCGAGGCGATCGCCACGCAGGCGCACCGGCTCACCGACATGGTCGACAAGCTGCTGGCGCTGGCCGCGGTCGAGCATCGGCGCGCGCTGGAGGCCCCCGTGCCGGTCGAACTGCATGCACTTGCGCGCGAGGCCGTGGCAGGCCTCGAGCCACGCATGCGCGAACGCGACATCGACGTGCGCCTACACGCCGCCGCGCCAGTACCGCGGGTGGTGGCCGATGCCTTCCTGCTGCGCCAGGCGATTGCCAACCTGGTCGACAACGCGATCGATTTCGCGCCCGCCGGCACCACGATCGACGTGCATGTCGATACGCGCGCCGACATGCAGCAGGTGCGCGTGCTCGACGCCGGCGAAGGTGTCCCGGACTACGCGGCCGAACGCGTGTTCGAGCGGTTCTATTCGCTGCCGCGCCCCGCGCGCGGCGGCCGCAGCAGCGGCCTGGGCCTGCCGTTCGTGGCCGAGGTTGCCGCACTGCATGGCGGCCACGCCTGGCTGCGCAACCGCGCCGAAGGCGGAGCCGAGGCGGGCTTCAGCGTCGGCACCTCCGTCGCATAGGGTGGTCCCCGGTCCACCGCACCCGGCAACCGCGCACTGCCACGCTCGCTCCGTCCCTCGCATCCTCATGGAGTGGGCCTTGGCCCACCATCCCCCGCCCGCCCCGTAGCGCATGCTCGGCATATCGCATGGTCCGATTGCCGACGCCGGGCAAGCTCGGCGCTACGGAAGCACACGGTCAGGCGCCTTGAAACGGTGGGCCAAGGCCCACCCTATGCAAGGTGTGACGCCAACGCGCTCAGCAACAACGCGAGCGCCCCGCGCCGTAGCGCGCCGCCATGCGCTCGCGGTGGAACGCATCGCGATCCATAGGCACGCGCTCCGGATGCCGCGCGCGCAGGTGTTCGACGTACGCAGCGTAGTCCGGCACGCCGACGGCGGCGCGCGCGGTGCGCACCGCCAGGCGCCACAGGCGCCGCACCTCACGCAGCCAGCGCGACACGCGGCATCTCCTTGGTCACCGGCACCGCGCTGCCGCGAGCGACCCACATCGCCCGCAGCGCGAACCCTACCAGCGCCAGCAGCACCAGCATCAGCAGGGCGCACAGCGCCGCATCGAGCGAATTGTTGAAGGCCACGCGCTGCATCTGTTCGATGGACTTGGCCGGCGCGATCAGCTCGCCCCGCGCGGCGGCGTCGCGGAAGCGCGCGGCGTTGGCGAGGAAGCCGATGCGCGGGTCGTCGTGGAACAGCTTCTGCCAGCCCGCGGTCAGCGTGCACACCAGCACCCATGCCGCCGGCACTGCTGCGATCCAGACCACGCGCGTGCGCCGCATGCGCACCAGCACCGCGCAGCAGAACACCAGCGCGATGCCGGCGAGCATCTGGTTGGCGATGCCGAACAGCGGCCACAACGTGTTGATGCCGCCCAGCGGGTCGACCACGCCCTGGTAGAGGAACCAGCCCCAGCCGGCCACCGCCAGTGCGGTACAGGCGAGGTTGGCGCCCCAGTTGCGCGTGTTGCCCAGCGGCGCCCACGCCAGCCCCAGCAGTTCCTGCAGCATGAAGCGCGCGACGCGCGTGCCGGCGTCGATCGTCGTGAGGATGAACAGCGCCTCGAACAGGATCGCGTAGTGGTACCAGAACGCCAGCATCCCCGGCCCGCCCACCAGGCGGTCGAGGATCTGCGCCATGCCCACGGCCAGTGTCGGCGCGCCGCCGGTGCGCGAGAGCAGGGTGGATTCCCCGACATCCGTCGCCGCGCCGGCGAGTGCCTCCGGCGTGATCACGAAGCCCCACTGCGCGATCGCCGCGGCCGCGGCCTCGGGCGTGGTGCCGATCAGCGCGGCCGGCGCGTTCATGGCGAAGTACAGCGCCGGATCCAGCGCGCAGGCGGCGATCAATGCCATCACCGCGACGGCGGCTTCCATCAGCATGCCGCCGTAGCCCACCGCCGGGATGTGCGCCTCACTGGCGATCAGCTTGGGCGTGGTGCCCGAGCTGATCAGCGCATGGAACCCCGACACCGCGCCACAGGCAATCGTGATGAACAGGAACGGGAACAGGCTGCCGGCGAACACCGGCCCGGTGCCGTCGATAAAGCGGGTCACCGCCGGCATGCGCAGTTCCGGCTGTGCCACGAGGATGGCGATGGCGAGCACGGCGACGGTGCCGATCTTGAGGAACGTCGACAGGTAATCGCGCGGCGCCAGCAAGAGCCACACCGGCAGCACCGCGGCGATGAAGCCGTAGCCGATCAGCAGCCACGCCAGCGTGGTGCCGTCCAGCGTGAAGGCCGGGCCCCACTGCGGATCCGCGGCAACGTGCCCGCCGGCCCAGATCGCCGCCAGCAGCAGCACCAGGCCCAGCACCGACACCTCGAGGATGCGCCCCGGCCGCCACCAGCGCAGGTACACGCCCATCAGCAGCGCGATGGGGATGGTCATCGACACGGTGAACGCGCCCCACGGGCTCTCGGCCAGCGCCTTGACCACGACCAGCGCCAGCACCGCCAGCAGGATGACCATGATCGCGAGGATCCCGATCATCGCGACGACGCCCGCGGGCGCGCCGAGCTCGGCGCGGATCATCTCGCCCAGCGAGCGCGCATCGCGGCGCGTGCTGAAGAACAGCACCAGCATGTCCTGCACGGCGCCGGCGAACACCACGCCGGCGAGGATCCACAGCATCCCCGGCAGGTAGCCCATCTGTGCGGCGAGCACGGGCCCGACCAGCGGGCCGGCGCCGGCGATCGCGGCAAAATGGTGGCCGAACACCACCGGCTTCTCGGTCGGCACGTAGTCCAGGCCGTCGTTGCGCAGGTGCGCGGGCGTCGCGCGTCCGGCATCGATGCCCAGCGCGTGCGTGGCGATCCAGCGCCCGTAGAAACGGTACGCGATGGCGAACACGCAGGCCGCCGCGGTCACCAGCCACAACGCGTTGACCGTCTCGCCGCGATGCAGCGCCGCGACCCCCAGGCTCGCCGCGCCCAACAGCGACACGGCGGCCCACGCCGCCATCGACATCACCCGCATCGGACGTCCTCCCCAGGATCGCGCGAGCGTGGCGCCGCGCGCCGGCGCGGTCAATCGGTACCGGCAGCGATCGGGCGCAGCACTAGAGCCAGCGCGACCGTTTGAACGCGCGGTACAGCAACGCGCAGATCACCACCACCAGCGCCACCAGCAGTCCGTAGCTCCATTTGCCGTGCAGCTCGGGCATGTGGTCGAAGTTCATGCCGTACCAGCTGGCCACCAGCGTCGGCGCGGCCAGCAGCGCCGCCCACGCGCCGAGCTTCTTCACCACCTCGCCTTGGTAGACGGTGACCAGCGAGAGGTTGACCTGCAGCGCGGCGGTGAGCATCTCGCGTAGCGTGTCGGTGCCCTCGTTGATGCGCGTGGCGTGGTCGAGCACGTCGCGGAAGTACAGCTGGATCTCGTCGTCCAGCAGCGGGCTGTTGGAACGCGACAGCACGCCGAGGATGTCCTGCAGGGGCGCCACCGCATGCTTGAGCCGCATCACCTCGCGCTTGAGGTCGTAGAGCTTCTTGACCGTCGAGCGGCGGAACTCCGAATCGAAGATGTCGCGCTCCAGCACGTTGAGCGCCTCGGCGAACTCGTCGACGATCGGGGCGAAGTTGTCGACCACCTGGTCGAGCACCGCGTACAGGCCCGCGCTGGGGCCGTGCGCCAGCATGTCCAGTTCGCGCTCCATGCGCGCGCGTGCCGGCGCGTAGCTGGCGGACGCCCCGTGGCGCACGGTCACCAGGTAGCGTGGCCCGAGGAACACGTGGGTCTCGCCGAACTGCACCACGTGGTCGGTGGACTGCGCGGTGTGCAGCGCGAGGAACAGCGAGTTTCCGTACGCCTCGAGCTTGGGCCGCTGGTGCGCGTTGTGCGCGTCCTCCACGGCGAGGTCGTGCAGGTCGAACTCCTCCTGCAGCTTGTCCAGCAGTGATTCGTCCGGCTCGTACAGGCCGACCCAGACGAAGCGGCCGTCGTCGGCCGCGAGGACGTCGCTGATCGCGTCTAGGGTGATGTCGGTGCGTGTTCCGTCGCGCGCGTACGCGGCGCAGTTGACGACGCAGGCGGGTTGGTCGGGAAGGGCGGCCATGCCGCGATGGTAGAGGCGCGCCTGCGCCCCTGCATTCACCGCCCTCGACGCACGGGGTCCGCGTGCCGCCACAGCACCCACGCCAGCGCCGCGTGCACCGGCAGCAGCAGCGCCACCCACGCGGCATTGCGCTGCGGCTGCGCCGGTATCGCCAGCATGAAGAAGGCCAGCACCGCGCACGCGGCCACGACCACCGCGGTCCATGCCATCCACCGCGGCACGGGCCAGCCGCGCAGCGCCGGCCACGCGCCCGCCAGCAGCAGGCCGCACAGCGGGTTGAACAGCAGGACGTTGCGGTTGGCCCAGCCGAACGCATGCGCGGTGCCGAACCAGATGTACAGCATCAGCGCGCCGGCCAGCGCCGCCAGCAACCACGCCGGCGCGGCCAGCGCCACCGCGCCACGCACGCTGCGGCGACCCACCGCGATCAGCACGCCCGCGATCGCCAGGCCCGCCAGCCCCCAGGGCCACCACGCGCGCGCGGCCTCGACGGGTTCGGGCGCCTGCAGGTGCGGCAGCACCACTTCTTCTCGCATCACCAGCGGCATGCCCGCCGCATTGCGCGCTTCGCGCAGCGAGGCCGCCAGCCGCATCGGCACGAACGCCTCGTCCCAGCGCGACATCGGGCGATCGCTGCGCGGACCGAGCCCGAGGTCGAACCCGGTGGCCATCCACCAGGCCGGCGACGCCAGCCGCACGGCCTCGCTGCGGTGCGTGCTCCCCTGCGAGCGCGCCTCGAGCTGCCGGCGCAGCCCGCCATCCAGCGCGCGGTCGAGCGCATCGCGCACGCGCGTCGAGCAGTTGTCCTCGAAGTACTGGTAGGCATACGCCGCGTTCTCCGGGCGCGCGTTCACCGCCAGCGCATCGGACAGCGCGCTGGCACGATCGGGGGGCAGGTCCAGCCACTGGATCGACACGCCGCGGCCGCTGTCGCGGTAGGTCGCCAGGTCCTGCGCCAGCGGCAGCGCAACCAGCCGGTAGCGCATCTGCCCGCGTACGAAGCGGGCGACGAAGTCGGGCTCGGTGGGGTCGAAGAAGCCGAAGTTGTACGACGTCGCCTCGCCGGTGGAGTCGTCCACGACGACCAGTGCGTTGTGGCCGAAGCGCTCCCAGAAGATCCCGCCCGGCTGCATCGTTGCCACCCCGATGCGCGGCGCTGAGGTGGCGCACAACGGAGCGAGGAAGGCCCAGAGCAGCAGCAGGGCCAAGCACGCCTGGCGTGCAGCCCGCGGCCCGCGTCCAACCGCGTGCGAGAGTGACCCGAACGCGTCAGGCATCCCCGCTGACGCCCAAGTGGAACGCATGCACCCGGCGCGCATCCGCGCTCGCGACGCGGAACGTGAAGCGGCCCAGCGTCAGTTCCTCGCCCGACTCGGGCAGGTGGCCGATCGCATCGACCACCAGGCCGCCGATGGTGTCGTACTCGTCGTCGTCGAAGTCGGCGCCGAACCGGTCGTTGAAGTCCTCGATCGGGGTCAGCGCGTCGACCACGAACTGGCCGTCGGCCTGCGCGGCGATCAGCGCCTCGGGGTTGTCGGCATCGTCGTGCTCGTCGTCGATCTCGCCGACGATCTGCTCGAGCACGTCCTCGATGGTGAGCAGGCCGGCCACGCCGCCGTGCTCGTCGATGACGATCGCCATGTGGTTGCGCGACTGCCGGAACTCGCGCAGCAGCACGTCCAGGCGCTTGGATTCGGGGATCAGTACCGCCGGCCGCAGCAGTTCGTGGATCGTCGCCGGGCCGAAGTCGCTCACCACGCCGCGCAGCAGGTCCTTGGCCAGCAGGATGCCGAGGATCTCGTCCTTGTCCTCGCCGTGGACGGGGAAGCGCGAATGGCCTGATTCCACCACCGCCTTCATGAGGTCCATCAGCTTGCCGTCGGCAGGCAGCACGACCATCTGCGAGCGCGGCACCATCACGTCGCCCACGGTCATGTCGGACACCGCGATGGCGCCCTCCATCATGGTCAGGGTGTCGGCGGCGATCAGCCCGTCGGCCTGCGCGTCGCGCAGCAGTTCGACGAGGTCTTCGCGGCTGGTCGGCTCGCCCGACAGCGCCGCGCCGATGCGGTCGAGCCAGGAACGGCGCTTCTCGTGCGATTCGTGGAGCGGAAGACGACTGTCGTCCTCGGACATGGATGCGTATGGACCGCCACGCCGTGGGAAGGGGCGCGTGTGGCGAGTCTATCGCGGGGGCGTGGCGGCGCCGATGACAGGGGCCGGGGAGCGCCCGACGCCGCGACCGGATCCCGTCCGCCCTGCGCACGGGAGGTTGCCTGATGGCCGACGAGCAGGCCGGAGCCGACCCTGACGCTTCCCTACGACGGATCCGCCGCCATGCCCCGCACCTCCGCCGCCAGCCTGCTGCTCCTGCTCCCCGCACTGGTGCTCGCCGCGCCGCCGCCAGCGCGCTACGTCGACGCCACCTCGCTGCTCGACGACGATTCCCTGGTCGAGGCCTGGTACGGCGGCATGGTGAACATGCGCGTCGCCTTCGATGACGCCTGCGGCGACACCTTCTGCGAGGGCGACTACAGCAACCTGCAGCCGCTGCGGTTGCGGTGTTCGGCCGACGCCGCCACCCGCGTGGTCAAGCGCTGCCAGTGGGCCTTCGCCGCGAGCAACGAAACGGTCAACCCCGCCACCGGCGCCATCCGCGTGGACGCGCCGGTGTTCCGCTGCCGCATCCCGGTTGCGCCAGGGACCACGGTGGCCGAACTCGCGCGGACCTGGGGCGGGCCTGATCCCTTGCGTGCGCCGATCCCGCGCACGGGCCGCAGCGTCCACGACGCACTCGGCGCATGCCTCTGACTCAGTACGGGTCGGCGATTCCGAGCCCGGCGAGGATCTGGCGCTCAAGCCGCTCCATTGCCTCGGCGTCCTTGTCGTCGTCGTGGTCCCAGCCCAGCAGGTGCAACGCGCCGTGCACGGTCAGGTGCGCGTAGTGGGCGGCCGCGGTCTTGCCCTGCTCGGCAGCCTCGCGCGCAACCACCGGCGCGCAGATGACGAGGTCGCCCAGCAGCGGCATGCGCACGCCCGCCGGCAGCCCCTCGGGCAGGTCGGCGGGAAAGCTGAGCACGTTGGTGGCGTAGTCCTTGCCGCGGTAGTGCCGGTTGAGCGAACGCCCCTCGTCCTCGCCGACGATCCGCACGGCGAGGTCCGCCTCGCGGATGCGGGTGTCGAGCGCGGCCGCGATCCACCTGCGGAAGCTCGATGCCGCCGGCACGCCGGCGCGCGCGGTCGCGTAGCTCACGGTGACCTCGAGGCGGACCGGTCCCTTCGTCATGCCTGGATTGTAGGGCGCGTTTGCATCCGCCCGCCGGCCGGCAGGGCGGCGCGTGCGCAGGCGCCGCGGATGATTCGCGACGCGTTCGTCGATCCGGTTGTTCAGGCGCGGGTGTCGGGCACGTCCCTGGCATCGCGCGCGTCGTAGGCACTGACGATGCGCGCCACCAGCGGATGGCGCACGACATCCTTCGCCTCGAAGAATGTGAAGCTGATGCCGGCGACCCCGCGCAACACCTCGGTGGCGTCCTTCAGTCCCGACTTCACGTGCTTGGGCAGGTCGATCTGGGTCATGTCACCGGTGACCACCGCGGTGCTGCCGAAGCCGATGCGGGTCAGGAACATCTTCATCTGCTCGATCGTGGTGTTCTGCGCCTCGTCGAGGATCACGTAGGCATCGTTGAGCGTGCGCCCGCGCATGTACGCCAGCGGCGCGATCTCGATGACGTTCTTCTCCAGCAGCTTGACCACCTTCTCGACGCCAAGCATCTCGTACAGCGCGTCGTACAGCGGGCGCAGGTACGGATCCACCTTCTGGGTGAGGTCGCCGGGCAGGAAGCCCAGCTTCTCGCCGGCCTCCACCGCCGGGCGCACCAGGATCAGCCGCTGCACACGCGCCTCGTTCAACGCCTCGACCGCGCTGGCCACCGCCAGGAAGGTCTTGCCGGTGCCGGCCGGCCCGATGCCGAAGTTGATGTCGTGGGTGGCGATTGCATGCAGGTACTTCGCCTGGTTGGGGCCGCGTCCACGCACGGTGCCGCGCTTGGTGCGGATCGCCACTTCCTGCGGTTCGATGTCCCGGTCGGCGCGCGCGTCGGCCTCGACGTCCGACAGGTGCAGGTGGATCGCGGGCTCGTCGAGCGTCATCGACGCCGTCTCGTCCCAGAGCCTGCGCACCAGCGCCTCGCCACGTCGCGCCGCATCGGGGGAGCCGGAAACGCGGAACACGTTGCCGCGGTTGGCGACCTGCACGCCAAGCCGCAGTTCCACGAGGCGCAGGTGCGCGTCGAACGGGCCGGCGAGGTTGGCGAGCCGCTCGGGGTCGGCAGGATCGAGGACGAAGTCGCGATGGGTCGGTTGCATGGCGGGCAGGGTGTGCAGGCAGGCGTGGAAGCGGCGTGTCCGCCGCAGCGACAAGTGGCGCGGTCCTTGCAGCCGTCAGCCGTCAGGCGGACCGCTCCGACGCGCGCCACCACGCCAGCGCCGCGACGCCTGCGCATACCAGGCCGCCGGCCACCCACGCCCACTGCACCACACCGAAGGCGCCGATGCCGTCGCGCATCGCGTACCGGCCCGCGCGCACCAGCGCCAGCACCGACAGCACGGCGAACCAGATCGCCAGCGCGTCGCGGGTGCGTTGCGCCGGCATGCGCTCAGGCCGCCTCGGACAGCACCACGCGCCCGCGCAGCGAGTTCGGCATCGCCTCGGTGATCTCGACGTCGACGAACTGCCCGACCAGCCGCGCGGGCGCGGCGAAGTTCACCGAGCGCATGTTCTCGGTCTTGCCGGTCAGCTCGTTCGGGTCCTTGCGCGAGGGCCCCTCCACCAGCACCGACTGCACGCTGCCGACCATCGCCTCGGAGATCGTGCGCGCGTGCGCGGTCACCGCGGCCTGCAGGCGCGACAGGCGCGCGTGCTTTTCTTCCGAAGTCACGGTGTCTTCGAGATCCGCCGCCGGCGTGCCGGGACGACGCGAATAGATGAAGGAGAACGACTGGTCGAAGCCGACATCCGCGATGAGCTTCATGGTCTTGTCGAAATCCGCGTCGGTCTCGCCGGGGAAGCCGACGATGAAATCGCTGGACACGGAGATGTCCGGCCGCACGGCGCGCAGCTTGCGGATCTTCTGCTTGAACTCCAGCGCCGTGTAGCCGCGCTTCATCGCCGCCAGGATGCGATCGCTGCCGGCCTGCACCGGCAGGTGCAGGTAGTTCGCCAGTTGCGGCACGTCCCGGTAGGCCTCGATGAGCGAGTCCGAGAACTCCAGCGGATGCGAGGTGGTGAAGCGGATGCGGCCGATGCCTTCGATCCCGGCGATCGCGCGGATCAGCAGCGCAAGGTCGGCCACTTCGCCGTCGCCATAGGGCCCGCGATACGCATTGACGTTCTGGCCCAGCAGGTTGACCTCGCGCACGCCCTGCGCGGCCAGCTCGGCGACCTCCACCAGCACGCCCTCGAACGGCCGGCTGATCTCCTCGCCGCGCGTGTACGGCACCACGCAGAAGCTGCAGTACTTCGAGCAGCCTTCCATGATCGACACGAACGCGCTCGGCCCCTCGGCGCGCGGCTCGGGCAGGCGGTCGAACTTCTCGATCTCGGGGAAGCTGATGTCGACCTGCGGCAGCCCGGTGCGCCGGCGCGCGGCGATGAGTTCGGGCAGGCGGTGCAGGGTCTGCGGGCCGAACACCAGGTCGACGTGCGGGGCGCGCCTGACGATCGCCTCGCCCTCCTGGCTGGCCACGCAGCCGCCGACGCCGATCAGCACCGGGCGACCGGCCTGCTTGTGCTGCTTCCAGCGGCCGAGCTGGCTGAAGACCTTTTCCTGGGCCTTCTCGCGGATCGAGCAGGTGTTGACCAGGATGACGTCGGCCTGCGCGGCGTCGTCGGTCAGCTCGAAGCCCTCGGCCGCGGCGAGCACGTCGGCCATCTTGGCCGAGTCGTACTCGTTCATCTGGCACCCGTGGGTTTCGATGAACAGCTTGGGCGCGGAGGCGGGCGGGGCGTCCGGGGACGCCACGGGGGCGGGGGCGGTCATCGATGGTCCGGGAAATCGGCGGTCAATCCGCGCCGGAAGGCGTCGATTCTAGCGTCGCCCCCCGTCCCGCCGGCCCGCGGGCGATGGCCCACCGAACCTGAATGCCCGAGGCCGCCCATGCCGAACGGTGAATCAAGGACTTGGCAAGCGCCCGCCCAGCATGGACACTCCCGGCCATGAGGGGGCTCGCCACCACACTCGCGATCACGCTGCTGGCCGCGCCGTCGATCGCCTACGCCGGCACGGTGTACCGCTGCGACAGCGCCGATGGCGGCCGCAGCTACGTCAGCAAGCGCGTCAAGGGCGCCGAATGCACGGTGGTCAGTTCGTTCCGCGCCACGCGCGTGCCGGTGGCCGCGATGGGCGCGGCGACCCCGACCGCCCGCGTCGAGGGCTCGCCCGCGACCCTCACCGCCGGGGCCCCGGTCTCGTTCTCGACCCCCGCCGCGGCTCCCGCTCCTGCGCGGGCCGCCGCGGCCGCGCCTTCGCCCTCACGGCCGGGCAGCCGGCTGGTGCAGGGGCAGGTCTACTCGTACATCAAGAATGGCGTGCGCCACTACAGCAGCACGCGGCCGCGCGGCGTCGCCAACGCCAGCGCGCTGAGGACGATTCGCTACAGCTTCATGGAGACTTGCTTCGCTTGCGCGGCCAAGCCCGGCGTCTCCTTCCGCAACCTGCGGCTCAACACCGAGGCCTACCGCAGCGAGATCGCCGCGGCCGCAGCCCAGCACGGCGTGGACGAGGCGATCGTCCGCGCGATCATCCACGCCGAGTCCGCCTTCAACCCGAACGCGATCTCCCGCGTCGGCGCGCAGGGCCTGATGCAGCTGATGCCCGCCACCGGCCGCCGCTTCGGCGTGACCAACGCGTTCGACCCGGTGCAGAACATCCAGGGCGGCGTGAAGTACCTGGCGTGGCTGCTGCGGCGCTTCAACGGCAACCTGACGCTGGCGGCCGCCGGCTACAACGCCGGCGAAGGCGCGGTGGACCGCCACAAGGGCGTGCCCCCCTACAGCGAGACCCAGCGCTACGTCGAGCGCGTGAACATCCTCGCCGACCGGTATCGCGGCACCCCGCTCGCGCGTTGATCCCGGTCCGCGCCGCGCGCGGATTGTGGGGGCCTTGACTCGTCCTTTACACTTGCGCGTCTTTGTCGCTGGCCGCGCATGCGTGCCCGTGGCAGCCCAATCAGATCTTCGGAGTGCCGGATGGCCACAGCAGGGGGCGCCGAGCCCATCAACACCGGTCGACGCCGGTTCCTGACCGCGACCACCGCCGTGGTCGGCGCCGTCGGGGCCGGTTTCGCCGCGGTGCCGTTCATCGCATCCTGGAACCCGAGCGCCCGGGCCAAGCTCGCCGGCGCGCCGGTGACCGCCGACATCAGCGCGCTGGCCGTGGGCCAGCGGCTGGTGCTCGAATGGCGCGGCCAGCCGATCTGGATCGTCCGCCGCTCGCCCGACGTGCTCAAGGCACTGCCGATGCTCGACGCGCAGCTGGCCGATCCCAAGTCGCAGAACGTCGACCAGCAGCCGGCCTACATCACCGGCGTCACCCGCTCGATCAAGCCGGAGACCTCCGTGCTGGTCGGCCTGTGCACGCACCTGGGCTGCTCTCCGGAGATGAAGGCCGAGATCCGCCCCGAGCCGTTCGACGCCAACTGGAAGGGCGGGTATTTCTGCCCCTGCCACAAGTCGAAGTTCGACATGTCCGGCCGCGTGTTCGCGGGCGTCCCGGCCCCGACCAACCTGCTCGTCCCGCCGCACTACTACGAAAACGACACCACCATCGTGATCGGTGTCGATCCGCAAGGGGCCGCATAAGCCATGGCGAACCAGCAGATCCCGACCGCGGCCGACCAGGTCGCCGCCCCCAACGATCCGCTCAGCCGGCTCATCGCCGGCGGCCGCAAGTGGTTCAACGACCGTGCACCGGGCTTCGAGCCGGCGTACCGCAAGCACATGTCGGAGTACTACGCGCCGAAGAACTTCAACGTCTGGTACTACTTCGGCTCGCTGGCGCTGCTGGTGCTGGTCAACCAGATCGTCACCGGCATCTTCCTGACGATGCACTTCAAGCCGTCCGCGGCCGAGGCGTTCTCGTCGGTCGAATACATCATGCGCGACGTGGAGTGGGGCTGGCTGATCCGCTACATGCACTCGACGGGGGCGTCGCTGTTCTTCGTCGTCGTCTACCTGCACATGTTCCGCGGCCTGATGTACGGCAGCTACCAGAAGCCGCGCGAGCTGGTGTGGATCCTCGGCATGCTGATCTACCTGGTGCTGATGGCCGAGGCATTCCTGGGCTACGTGCTGCCGTGGGGCCAGATGTCGTTCTGGGGCGCCAAGGTCATCATCTCGCTGTTCGGCGCATTCCCGGTCATCGGAGACGGCTTGGTCGAATGGATCATGGGCGACTACCTGCCCGGCGACGCCACCCTCAACCGCTTCTTCGCGCTGCACGTGATCGCGCTGCCGCTGGTGCTGCTGCTGCTGGTGGTGCTGCACCTGGGCGCGCTGCACGAGGTGGGCTCGAACAATCCCGACGGCGTGGACGTCAAGTACGGCCCGAAGGGCAACCGCTGGTCGCCCACCGCGCCGGCCGACACGATCCCCTTCCACCCGTACTACACGGTCAAGGATCTGGTAGGCGTCGGCTTCTTCCTGACCATCGCGGCCTTCATCATCTTCTTCGCGCCGGCGTTCGGCGGCTGGTTCCTCGAGCACGACAACTTCACCGAGGCCAACCGCCTGGTGACGCCCGAGCTGATCAAGCCGGTCTGGTACTACACACCGTACTACGCGATGTTGCGGGTGATCCCCGACAAGCTCGGTGGCGTGCTGGTGATGTTCGGCGCCATCGCGATCCTGTTCGCTGTGCCGTGGCTGGACAAGAGCCCGGTGCGCTCGATCCGCTACCGCGGCCCGATCAGCAAGCTGATGCTGGCCATCCTCGCGATCAGCTTCGTCTGGCTTGGCAAGATCGGCGCCGGGCCGGGCACCGACCCGGTGGAGACGATCATCGGCCGCGTGCTGACCTTCCTCTACTTCGCCTTCTTCATCACCATGCCCCTGTGGACCCGATTCGACAAGACCAAACCGGTGCCGGCGCGGGTGACCACCCATGACTGACCGCATCGGCGCGCGCATGCGCATCGCCGCCTTCCTGGCCGGCCTGCTCGTCTCGGCGTCCGCGCTGGCGGCCGGCGGTGGCCCGACCCAGCATTCGGGCACGGACCTCGGCGACCGCGCCTCGCTGCAGCGCGGGGCCGCGCTGTACATGAACTACTGCTCGGGCTGCCATTCCCTCAAGTACCTGCGCTACTCGCGCATGGCCGAGGATCTGGGGCTGACCGAGGAAGAGGTGATGGAAAACCTCAACTTCACCGGCGCGCCGTTCGGTGAGCAGATCCAGGTCGCGATGTCGTACGACACCGGGCAGCTGGCCTTCGGCAAGGCGCCGCCCGACCTCTCGCTGACCTCGCGCGTGCGCGGTCCGGACTGGATCTACACGTACCTGAAGTCGTTCTACATCGACGAGACCCGCCCGCTGGGCTGGAACAACACGCTCTACCCGAACGCGTCGATGCCCAACCCGCTCTGGCAGCTGCAGGGGTTGCAGCACGCCGAGTACGGGCCGGCCAACAAGGCCACCGGCGAGAGGCCGGTCACCGGGTTGCGCACCGCGGCGGCCGGCACGCAGGACGCCGAGGCGTTCGACCGCACCGCGCGCGACATCACCGCGTTCCTCGAGTACGCCGCCGAGCCTGCCGCGCTCAAGCGCGAGGCGATGGGCGTCTGGGTGGTGCTGTTCCTTGCCCTGTTCACGTTCGTGGCGTGGCTGCTGAAGCAGGAATTCTGGCGCGACGTCCACTGAGCCTGCCGCCTGCAGGCCGCCCGCGGCGCTTCGCACGCGACGTGGGCGGCGGGTCGGGGCGTGCGTTCCGCGTGACCGGCGGTTCCGGTCGTCCGAGGTTGCGATGATGGTGGCGAGTCCGCGTATGCGTAATGCACTGACCCTGTTTTCCTCCACCGACTGCGTGCTCTGCCACCGCGTGCGGCTGGTGCTGGCGGCCAAGGGCGTCACGTACGACCTGATCCCGGTGGACCCGCAGAACCCGCCCGAGGACCTGGTCGACCTCAACCCGTACCACTCGGTGCCGACGCTGGTCGAGCGCGACCTGGTGCTGTACGCGGCCAGCGTGGTCAGCGAGTACCTCGACGAACGCTACCCGCACCCGCCGCTGATGCCGGTCGACCCGCTCTCTCGCGCGCGCCTGCGCCTGGCGATGCTGCGCCTGGAGCACGACTGGGTGCCGCAGGTGCAGGCGGTGCAGCTGGGCAACAAGCAGCAGGCGGAAGGCGGGCGCAAGCGCCTGAAGGAACTGCTGACCGCGGCGGTGCCGCTGTTCAAGGCCAGCAAGTTCTTCCTCAATTCCGAGATGAGCCTGGCCGACTGCGCGATGGCGCCGATCATCTGGCGCCTTCCGGCGCTCGGCGTGCCGCTGCCGAAGGACGGCAAGGTGATCGAGGACTACGGCAACCGCATCTTCCGCAACCCTGGCTTCACCCGCAGCCTGACCGACCAGGAGCGCAAGCTGCGCGACCTCCCGGCCTGATCGCCGCCGCGCTGCCGTCGCTGCCAGGCCGCCCCAGGGCGGCCTGTCGCGTTTTCCGCACACGAGCATGGGACGCGGCGGCGATAAACTCGACGCATGACCGATGCATCGCCGATGACCAGCCACCGCCCCTACCTGTTGCGGGCGCTGTACGAATGGATCGCCGACAACGGCATGACCCCGCACCTGCTCGTGGACGCCACGCGCACGGGCGTGCAGGTGCCGGCGTTCGCGGTCAAGGACGGCCGGATCGTGCTCAACGTCGCCGAGCGCGCGGTGTCACGACTGGAGATGAGCAACGAATCGATCCGCTTCTCGGCACGGTTCGGCGGCGTCAGCCATGCGGTGACGGTGCCGGTCGCCGCGGTGCTGGCCATCTACGCGCGCGAGAACGGGCAGGGCATGGCGTTGCCGGACGAACTCGGCGCGGACGCGCATACGGCTGGCGAGGCCGGCGCGCCGGGACCCGGCGTCGATGACGACGCGCCGGCGCCCACGTCCGCGGCGCCACGGCTGTCCGCCGTGCCGGCCACGCGTGACGAAGACAGTGAGGGCGAGGGAACCGGCGACGACGACCCGCCGACGCCCCCGACGCCGCGCCCCGGTGGCTTCAAGCTGCGGGTGGTGAAGTAGGCCGACAGCAGCATCGCGCAGCGTTTGGCCGGCGGTCGTCGCATCACCCGTGCGCGCGTGACGGCGCCGCATCCCGGGCGCGCGCAGGCCCGGCGTTACCGGGAGGAACCCGCGTCCAGCGTGACCGGCTCGCGCGCGGCCGGGCCGCTGAAGGCCACCAGCCGCCCGTCGCGCAGCACCAGCCGGCCGACGTGGCGGTCGATGCCGTCGTGCGAGTAGTCGAAGCGGAACGTGCGCTCCAGCCCCAGCCAGCCGGAGTCCAGCCGGCACACCCGCATCCGCTGCAGGTGCACGCTCTGGTCCAGCCACTGCACCCCGCTGGCCCGGCACGCGTCGCGCCCGAGCGCACCGGCGCGCTCGGCTGCCGCGCGCCCCGCGCTCCAGAACGCGAATGCTGCGGCGCACACGATCATCACGATGACGAGAGTCGGCATGCGCCTTACTGTGGCGACCCCGCCCGCGCCGTTCAAGGCGCCCGACCAGCGAACCCCATGAAACTCGTCTTCCCCGGTGGCGAACACCCGCAGGTGCTGCTCAATTCCGGCGTCAACCGCATTGGCTCGGACCCGGAATCGGAGGTGCGCCTGTTCGGCAGCCAGCCGTTGCGCGGCCAGATCAACGTGACCGCCCAGGGCGTGATGCTGCAGGTGCCCGACGGGGCGCCGGTGCGCGTGAACGGCCGCGACGTCGACGGCCTGATCGCGTTGCGCGCGGGCGACCGCATCGCCTTCGACGACATCGAGGCGCGCCTGGCCTCGCTTGAATCGCCCGCCGCTGCGGGCGGCATGCTGCCGGGCACCGATGACCTCGGCGCCACCACGGTGCGCGCCGCGCTGCCGCGCTACGTGCTGCGCGGCGTGGCGGGACGCATGTTCGGCAGGACGATCCCGATGGCCGGGCCGCTGACCGTGGGGCGCGCGCCCGAGTGCGGGCTGGTGCTCGAGGACGGCGGGCTGTCGCGGATGCATGCGCGGCTACTGCCCACCGACGACGGCGTGCAGCTCGAGGACCTGGGCTCCACCAACGGCACCACGCTCAACGGGCGTCGCGTGCTGCACGGCCTGGCGCGGGTGGGCGACGAGATCGGCTTCGACACGCTGCGCTTCCGCCTGCTCACGCCGGGGCACGAGTTCGTGCAGAGCGCGCCGCAACCCGAACCGCGCGGGCGGATGATGCCGTGGCTGGCCGGCGCGGCGTTGGTGGCGCTCGCGGTCGCCGCCGCGGTGCTGCTGGTCTAGCCCGGCGGCGGGCCCAGCTTGAAGGAGAGGTCGATCGCGTCGACGTGCTTGGTCAACGCGCCGATCGAGATGCAGTCCACGCCGTCGGCGGCGATCGCGCGCACGCCCTCGAGGTCCACGCCGCCGGACACCTCCAGCGGGATCCGTCCGGCAGCGATGCGCACCGCCTCGCGACGCGTGGCCGGGTCGAAGTCGTCGACAAGAATCCGGTCGCAGCCCACCTCCAGCGCTTCGGCAAGCTGCGCAAGGGTCTCCACCTCGACGATCAGCGGCAGCGACGGATGCATCGCGCGCGCGGCACGCACCGCGCCCGTGAGCGATCCGGCGGCACGGATGTGGTTCTCCTTGAGCATCACCGCGTCGTGCAGGCCCATGCGATGGTTGGTGCCGCCGCCCACGCGCACCGCGTACTTCTGCGCCGCGCGCAGGCCCGGCAGGGTCTTGCGGGTATCGAGGATGCGCGCGCGCGTGCCGCGTACCGCCTCGACGAACGCCGCGGTGGTGGTCGCGGTGCCCGACAGCGTCTGCATGAAGTTGAGCCCCGCGCGCTCGGCGCTTACCAGGCTGCGGGTGCGGCCGTGCACGCGTGCCAGCACCGTGCCGGCGCGCACGCGCTCGCCCTCGCGCACGTGCCACTCGATGCGCACGCCGGGATCGAGCGCGCGGTGGCAGGCATCGAACCAGGGCCGGCCGCAGACCACCGCGTCCTGCTTGCACAGCAGGTACGCCGACTCGGGCACGTCGGGCAACAGCAGCGCGGTGGCGTCGCCGGTGCCGAGGTCCTCCTCCAGCGCATCGGCGACATCGGCCTGCACCAGCGCGTCGTCGGGTGGCTCGACGGCCGGCATGCTCAGCGCGCCGCCAGCTCACGCAGGTCGAGGCCTTCGTCCACGAGCAGGACCGGGATGCCGTCATCCACGCGGTACGCGGTGGTGCCATCGCGAACGACGAGCGCCTCGCGCACCGGCTGGTCGTGCACGCTGCCGTCGATCCGGCGCAGCGAGCCGCCGGATGCCGCCGCGTTGATCCGCTGCAGCAGCCCGGCATCGGCCAGCGCGAGCGGCTGGTGCGTGCGGGGGCAGACGAGCAGGTCGAGCAGCTTGCGGTCCATGGACGTCGAATCGGGCGCGGCGGAGCGGGGCGCTAGAATACGGCTTTGACAACAGGCCGACCCATGTCCGCCACCGCCCCGCTGATCGGCATCGTGATGGGTTCGCGCTCGGACTGGGACACCATGCAGCACGCGGCCCTGCGCCTGGAGGCGCTCGGCGTGCCGCACGAGGTGCAAGTGGTGTCGGCGCATCGCACGCCGGACCTGCTGTTCGACTACGCCTCGCGCGCGTCCGGCCGCGGACTGCGCGCGATCATCGCCGGCGCCGGCGGCGCGGCGCACCTGCCGGGCATGCTCGCCGCGAAGACCGCGGTGCCGGTGCTGGGCGTGCCGGTGCAGTCGAAGGCGCTCAATGGCCTCGATTCGCTGCTGTCGATCGTGCAGATGCCCGCGGGCGTGCCGGTGGCGACGTTCGCGATCGGCCAGGCCGGCGCGGCCAACGCGGCGCTGTTCGCGGCCGCGATGCTGGCGTCCACGCATCCGGCGGTCGGCGCCGCGCTCGATGCGTTCCGCGCCCGGCAGACCGAGGACGTGCTCGCGCACGCCGACCCGCGTGCGGAGAGCCTGGCGCGATGACCACGGTCGGCATCCTCGGCGGCGGCCAGCTCGCGCGCATGCTGGCGCTGTCGGGTGCACCGCTGGGGCTGCGCTTCCTGGTCATGGACAGTGCGCCGGATGCCTGTGCCGGCCAGTTCGCGCCGATGGTGGTGGGCGACTACACCGATCAATCGGCGCTGGCCGAGTTCGCCGCGCGAATCGACGTGGCGACGTTCGACTTCGAGAACGTGCCGGCCGCATCCGCGCAGTGGCTGTCCACGCGCGTGCCGGTGTTCCCGAGCCCGCGCGCGCTGGCCGTCGCGCAGGACCGCCTCGCGGAGAAGACGCTGTTCCGCGAACTCGACGTCCCGGTCCCTGACTTCGCGCCCATCGACACGCGCGACGGGCTCGATGCGGCGATCGCCTCGATCGGCACGCCGTGCATCCTCAAGACGCGCCGCCTGGGCTATGACGGCAAGGGCCAGTTCCGCCTGCGCACGCCGGCCGATGCGGATGCCGCGTGGAATGCGCTGGGCGCGCAGGCGGCGACCGTCGGGCTGATCCTCGAAGGGTTCGTCCGGTTCGAATCCGAACTGAGCGTCGTCGCCGTCCGCGGGCGCGACGGCGAATTCCGCACCTGGCCGGTCACCGAGAACTGGCATGTCGACGGCGTGCTGTCGGCCAGCCTCGCGCCCGCCGCGATCGAGCCCGCACTCGCGCAACGCGCGATCGACCACGCGCGGGGGATCGCCGAGGCGCTGAACTACGTCGGCGTGTTCGCGCTGGAACTGTTCGCGCGCCGCGATCCGGGCGGCGGCATCGAGCTGCTTGCGAACGAACTCGCGCCGCGCGTGCACAACTCCGGCCACTGGACGATCGAAGGCGCCGAGACCAGCCAGTTCCAGAACCACCTGCGCGCGGTGCTCGGCCTGCCGCTGGGCGCGACGGCCGCGCGTGGGGTGTCGTGCATGCTCAACTGGGTCGGCGCCATGCCGGCGCCAATGCCGGTCCTGCAGGCGGCCGGCGGACACTGGCACGACTACGGCAAGCAGCCGCGCGCGGGGCGCAAGGTCGGCCATGCCACCGTGCGTGCGGATACCGCGCGCGAGCTGGTGCAGCGCCTCGAGGCCATCGGCACCGCACTGGGGCGCGACGCGCAGGTCGCGCCCGTCGTCGCCCGCCTCGCCTCCTGAAGCGGAGCGCTCGGCCGGCGCACCATCGGAATGGTCGTGAATGAAAAAGCCGGCATCGCTGCCGGCTTTCGCGTGCACCGAGGCTGCCGGATCACTTCATGTTCGACGCCACGAAGTCCCAGTTGACCAGGTTCCAGAACGCCTCGACGTACTTCGGCCGCGCGTTGCGGTAGTCGATGTAGTACGCGTGCTCCCACACGTCGCAGGTCAACAGCGGCGTGTCCTCGCCGGTGATCGGCGTGTTCGCGTTCGAGGTGCTGACCAGCGCCACCGAGCCGTCCGCGCGCTGCACCAGCCAGCCCCAGCCCGAGCCGAACGTGCCCACCGAAATCTTGGTGAATTCCTCCTTGAACTTCGCGAAGTCGCCGAACGCCTTGTTGATGGCATCGGCCAGCTTGCCGCCGGGCTCGCCGCCGCCATCGGGCGACAGGCAGTTCCAGTAGAACGTGTGGTTCCACACCTGCGCCGCATTGTTAAACACGCCGCCCTGCGAGCTGCGGATGATCTCGACCAGGTCCTTGTCGGCCAGCTCGGTCCCCTCGATCTGCTTGTTGAGGTTGTCGACGTAGGCCTTGTGGTGCTTGCCATGGTGGTACTCGAGGGTCTCGGCCGAGATGTGCGGCTCGAGGGCATCCTTGGCGTAGGGCAGCGGGGGCAGTTCGATGGCCATTGCGGGCTCCGTGCGGGGGCGGGCGAGGGGATGGCGCCGGGTGGCGCGTCGTGGCGAAGGCTTACAATCGCGATTCTATCCCGCCGCTTCGTTCGCCCCGCGTCATCGCGCGCGCGTCGCGGCCCTGCAGGAGTGCTCCATGTCCGTGCTCGAACGCATCCAGGCCGAGGTCGAAGGCCATCCCATCGTGCTTTTCATGAAGGGCACCGCGCAGTTCCCGATGTGCGGGTTCTCCAGCCGCACGGTGCAGGCGCTCAAGGCCGCCGGCGCCACGCAACTGCACACGATCAACGTGCTGGAGGACCCGGAGATCCGCGCGAACCTGCCGCGCTACTCCAACTGGCCGACCTTCCCGCAGCTGTTCATCCACGGCGAGCTGATCGGCGGCTGCGACATCACCATGGAGCTCTACGAATCGGGCGAACTGGCCCGCATGGTCGGCGAGACGCACAGGCAGTGAGCGCCACCGGCGCACCCGCTGTCGAGGGCACGCAGCCGCTTGCCGGCCGGGTCGTGCTGGTGGCCGGTGCGCACGGCGGCTTCGGCAGCGCGGCCAGCCTGGCCTGCGCGCGCGCGGGGGCGACGGTGGTGCTGCTCGGGCGCAAGGTGCCCCGGCTCAACCGCGTGTATGACGCGCTTGCCGCCCACGTCGAACCGCTGCTGTATCCCATGGACCTCGAGGGTGCGACGCCGGACGACTTCGCGGATCTCGCACGCCGCATCGGCGAGGAATGCGGGCGCCTTGACGCGCTTGTCCACGCGATCGCGCGCTTCGACGGGCTCACGCCGTTCGAGCATGCCGATCCGCTGCATCTCGCGCGCGACCTGCACGTCAACCTGACCGCGCCGCTCTGGCTGACGCAGGCCTGCCTGCCGCTGCTCGGCGCCTCCGGCCGCGGCACGCTGGTGTGGACGCTCGACGATGCCCCACGGTCGACTCCGGCGTACTGGAACGGCTATGGCCTCGCGCAGGCGGGCCGCGCGGCGGCGGTCGCGCAGCTTCGCGCCGAATGGGCCACGCGTGGGCTGCGCGTCGAGGGGTTCTCGCCCGGGCCGATGCGCACCGCGCTGCGGGCGCGCGCGTTCACCGAGCAGGACGACCGCATCGCGCGCGATCCCGACGAGGCCGCCGCGCGGCTCGCCGCGCTGCTGGCGGGCGCGCCGTGACCATCGCGTCGGCTGCGCTGCTGCTGTTCCTGATCCTCGACCCGCTCGGCAACATCCCGGTGTTCCTGAGCATGTTGCGGCAACTGCCGCCGCGCCGGCAGCGCATCGTGCTGGCGCGCGAGCTGTTGATCGCGCTGGGCGTGCTGATGCTGTTCCTGTGGTTCGGGCACTACGCCCTGCAGGCCATGCACCTGCGCCAGGAGTCGGTGGCCATCGCCGGCGGCATCGTGCTGTTCCTCATCGGGCTGCGCATGATCTTCCCGCCGCCCGAGGGGCTGATGGGCGAGATACCCGACGGCGAGCCCCTCATCGTGCCGCTAGCCATCCCGCTGGTGGCCGGGCCCTCCGGCATGGCGGCGGTGATGCTGCTCGGAAGCAAGGAACCGGGCCGCATGGATGACTGGAGCATCGCCCTGCTGCTGGCCTGGGCCGCCACCGCGGTGATCCTGTTCTCGGCCACCTACCTCTACAAGGTCCTCGGCACCCGGGTGCTGACCGCGGTCGAGCGCCTGATGGGGATGCTGCTGGTGGCGCTATCCGTGCAGATGTTCCTGGATGGGCTCGGCACCTACCTGCAGATCTCGCCGCCGTGAGACGGGGGCGTGACGTCTCCGTGAACGCGCGGATGACCGCCTGTCATCGGATTGAAACCATCGCCGCCTAGGCTGTTAAACTGCCGTTAACCCGGGGCGACACGGCCGTCGACCGGGGCACCCCAACGAATCCCACACAGGCGACCGACGCCGAGCGTCGCGCGCCCATCGTCTTTACGTAGACCTGAGGCCAACGCAATGACCCACACCAACCGCGTCCGCGTGTCCAAGCTCACGCTGGGCCTGCTCGCGGCGCTCGCCGCCGCGCCCGTCTTCGCGCAGAGCACCTCCGCCGCCATCGGCGGCCGCGTCGTCGATGCCGCGGGCCAGCCGGTCGCCGGCGCCGAGGTCGTGATCCGCCACGTGGACACCGGCACCGTCGACCGCGCCACCACCGATGCCAACGGCCGCTACAACGCGCGCGGCCTGCGCGTGGGCGGACCGTACACGGTCGAGGTCAGCAAGGCCGGCGTCGGCACCGACACCGAGACCAACGTCTTCCTCGCCCTGGACGTGACCAACAACGTCGATGCGAACCTCGGCGCCGCCGGCGCGGGCGCCGACCGCACGCTCGACGCGATCACCGTGACCGGCGTCGCCGCGGCCACCGTGTTCTCGCCGGACGCCACCGGCGCGCAGACGCTCGTGACCCGCCAGGAGATCGAGGCGCTGCCGTCGGTGCGCCGCTCGCTCGAGGACTACGTGCGCCTGGACCCGCGCATCGTGCAGGTGGACAAGGAGCGCGGCGGCATCGCCGCCGCCGGCCAGAACAACCGCTACAACAACATCCGCATCGACGGCGTGCCGTCGAACGACAACTTCGGCCTGAACGACTCGGGCCTGCCGGCACTGAACCAGCCGATCGTCATCGACTGGATCCAGGAGTTCAACATCGGCGTGTCCAACTACGACGTCACCCAGGGTGACTTCGTCGGCGCCAACATCAACGCGGTCACCAAGTCGGGCACCAACGAATTCCGCGGTTCGGTCTACGGGATCTACCGCGACGACGACATGATCGGCGACAAGGTGAACAACATCACCCGCGTGGCGCCGTTCAAGCAGGAGACCACGTGGGGAGCCTTCGTCGGCGGCCCGATCATCAAGGACCGCCTGTTCTTCTTCGCCGGCTACGAGAAGTTCGAGCGCGAGGCCCCGGCGCAGGACTCGGGCATCGCCGGCTCCGGCGCGACCAACGAGTTCCGCGTGACCCAGGCCCAGATCGACTCGCTGCGCGCGACCGCGGCCCGCTTCGGCGCGCCTGCGATCGGTTCGTTCGAGCCGCTCAGCACGTTCACGAACGAAGACGAGAAGTGGATCGCCAAGATCGACTGGAACATCAGCGACAACCACCGCGCCGCGTTCCGCTACAACAAGACCGAAGGCTCGGTGCTCCGCTTCAACACCGGTTTCACCACGTTGCAGTCCGACAGCAACTATTACACGGACAACATCAGCTTCGAGAACTGGGCCGGGATGCTGTACAGCGACTGGACCGACAGCTTCTCGACCGAGGCCAACCTGTCGTACGCCGAGTACCGCTCGCTGCCGCAGTCGTTCTCGGACGTGCCCCAGGTGTCGATCACCGCGCGCCAGCTGGCCCCGAACGGCAACGACGCCACGATCCTGTTCGGCGAGGAGCGTTCGCGCCAGTCCAACCAGCTCGAGGTCGACACCCTGACTGGCTACCTCGCCGGCAACTACTACATGGGCGACCATGAGCTCAAATTCGGCGTGGACTACGAAAGCTCGGACGTGTTCAACCTGTTCCTGCAGGACACCGCGGGCAGCTACGAGTTCGCGAACATCACCACCGGCACCGGCTCTTCGGCGGTGGTCACCTCCGGCCTGACGAACTTCAACAACGGCCGCTTCACGCGCTACCGCTTCCAGCGCGCGCGCTCGGGCAACAACCTCGACGCCGCGGCCCAGTTCGACATCGGCAACACCGGCCTGTTCGTGCAGGACACCTGGACGGTGAACGAGAACCTGACCCTGCTGTTCGGCGTGCGCGCCGACCAGACCTCGGTGGGTGCGACGCCGGCCGAAAACGCGCAGTTCCGCACCGATTTCGGCTTCGACAACCGCGCGACCCCGGACGGCGAGTGGACGCTGCAGCCGCGCCTGGGCTTCAACTGGACGCGCGGCGACGAACTGCGCACGCAGCTGCGCGGCGGCGTGGGCCTGTTCCTGGGCTCGGCCCCGGGCGTGTGGCTGTCCAACAGCTTCTCCAATCCCGGCGTGCTGGTGAACTCGTTCGACATCCGCGCCAACGCCGGCCAGGCGCTGACGCCCGGCGCGTTCACCCCGGGCGCACCGGTGGTGCCCGGCGCCGCGGTTCCCTCCCAGCTGGTGAACTCGCTCGACGGCGACTTCAAGCAGCCGACGATCTGGAAGGGCAACCTGGCCATCGAACAGGAACTGGGCTGGTACGACCTGGTCGCCGGCGCCGAACTGCTGCTCTCGCAGACCGATCGCGGCGTGCATTACGTCAACTACGCGCTCGGCCGCCCGAACGGCACGCTGCCGGATGGCCGCCAGCACTACTGGTCGGCCACCACGAACGCTAGCCAGCGCGTGCGCGCGAACTGCCTGCTCGTCAACCCTGCGGCGGCGTTCAGCGCGGCGACCAACCCGTGCCGCTACACCGACGCCATCGTGCTGACCAACACCAGCAAGGGCGACGCGCAGAACTTCACGGTGTCGCTCGAGAAGCCCTGGAAGGACGGCTGGTACGCCAAGCTCGCCTACACGATGGGCCGCTCCGAGGAAGTCAGCCCCGGCACCTCGTCGGTGGCGCTTTCCAACTGGCAGCTGCGCAGCGTGTTCAACCAGAACGAGGAAGTCTCCAACCGCTCGAACTACGAGATCAGCGATCGCCTGACGTTCGCCCTCTCCAAGCGCTGGAACTGGTTCGGCGAGAACGCGCCGTTCCGTGCCTCGATGTTCTACGAAGGTCGCTATGGCCGTCCGTTCTCGTACGTGTTCGGCAACGACGCCAACGGCGACGGCAGCTTCGGCAATGACGTGTTCTACGTGCCGACCGGCCCGGGCAACGTCGCATTCACGGCCGCATCGACCGCCGCCGACCAGGCCGCGTTCTTCGAGTACATCAGCCAGAACCCGGACCTGCGCTCGCGCGCCGGGCAGGCGACGGAGCGCAACATGGGCACCAGCCCGTGGCGCAACATCATCGACCTGCGCCTGACCCAGGACATCCCGCTGGGCTTCGGCGAGGCCAAGGCCCAGGTGTTCCTGGACATCGAGAACGTGGGCAACCTGCTCAACAAGAAGTGGGGACAGGTCGAGGAAGCGGGCTTCCCGTACACGCTGTCGGTGGCCGACTACCAGGGCGTGACGGCCGACGGCCGCTACATCCTCGACGTCAGCCGCTACGTGACCGAGGCCACCGGCGTGGTCAGCAACCCGGCCCTGCCGTTCCGCAACCTGGAATCGCGCTGGTCTGCCCAGGTGGGCGTGCGCGTCGACTTCTGACGCCAGCACCCGCTGGTATGCGAGACGGCCGGGATCTCCCGGCCGTTTTCGTTTGCGCCGCCGGCTCGGCTACAGTCGCCGGCTCGACGAAGACGATCCCAAGGCACGACACCCGCATGACCGCGACGCTCGACACCGAACTTCCCACCGTCAACGCCCGCATCTACCCGCGCGGCGGCCTGGACGTGCTATCCCGCGAGGAAGTGGCGCGCCTGCGCGATGCGTCCACCGGCATGCACGACCTGCTGCGCAGTTGCGCGCTCGCAGTGCTCACCAGCGGCAGCGCCTCCGACGATCCGCGCGCCGCGCGCGAGCTGTATCCGGATTTCGACATCCAGGTCCACCAGCAGGACCGCGGCGTGCGCATCGACCTCACGCACGCGCCTGCGATGGCGTTCGTGGACGGCGAGCTGATCCGCGGCGTCGCCGAACTGCTGTTCGCCGTCGTGCGCGACCTGGCGTACACCGCCATCGAGCTCGGCGCCGACGGCGGTCGCGACCTGTCCACCAGCGAGGGCATCACCGACGCGGTGTTCGGCCTGCTGCGCAACGCGCGCATCCTGCATCCGGCCGACCCCAACCTCGTGGTGTGCTGGGGTGGTCACTCGATCGGCCGCGACGAGTACCTGTACACCAAGCAGGTCGGCTACGAGCTGGGCCTGCGCGGCCTGGACATCTGCACCGGCTGCGGGCCGGGCGCGATGAAGGGGCCGATGAAGGGCGCCACCATCGCCCACGCCAAGCAGCGCCGCCGGCGCATGCGCTACATCGGCATCACCGAGCCGGGGATCATCGCGGCCGAATCGCCGAACCCGATCGTCAACCACCTGGTGATCATGCCGGACATCGAGAAGCGCCTGGAGGCGTTCGTCCGCATGGGCCACGGCATCATCGTGTTCCCCGGCGGCGTCGGCACCGCCGAGGAGATCCTCTACCTGCTCGGCATCCTGCTGCGCGAGGAAAACGCCAACCTGCACTTCCCGCTGATCCTGACCGGCCCGGTCGCGGCCGCCCCGTACTTCGAGCAGATCGACCGCTTCATCCGCCTGACCCTGGGCGAGGCGGCCACGCAGCGCTACGAGATCATCGTCGGCGACCCGGTGCGCGTGGCCAAGCGCATGGGCGCGGGCATCCGCAAGGTGCGCGAGCAGCGCATCGCGCACAAGGATTCGTTCTTCTTCAACTGGTCGATCGACATCCCGCTCGACTTCCAGCGCCCCTTCGTGCCGACCCACGAGGCGATGGCCGCGCTCGACCTGCACCATGGCCGACGTCCCCAGGACCTCGCCGCCGACCTGCGCCGCGCGTTTTCCGGCATCGTCGCCGGCAACGTCAAGGAAGACGGCCTGCGCCGCATCGAGCAGTTCGGCCCGTTCGAGATCCACGGCGATCCGGACATGATGGCGGCCCTCGACGGACTGCTGCGCAGCTTCGTCGAACAGCGGCGCATGAAGATCGCCGGCGACTACCGGCCGTGCTACCGCGTCGTCGGCTGACCGGCTGAACTCCCGGCGGGCGCGCGGGTGAACGTCAGCGTCGCCACGTGCACCCCGTCGCGCACGGTGGTGGCAAGCCCGCCGCGCCCGGCCATCCGCGCCTGCACGGCGGCGAGCCCGATCCCGTGTCGTGCCTGCGTGCCCGCGGGCGCGACGGGGTTGGTGACCTCGACCACGACCTGACGGTCGCCGGCGACCACGTCCATCCCGACCCAGCCGCCTTCCGACCTCGGCTCGATGCCGTGGTGCACCGCGTTCTCCAGCAGCGGTTGCACACACAGCACGGGGACCTCGATCTCCGGCAGGTTCGTCGGCACGTTCCATCGCAGTTCCAGCCGCGGCCCGAACCGCACGCGCTCGATGTCAAGGTAGCGCCGGCCGAGCGCGAGCTCGTCGGCAAGCGGGATCGAACGCTTGCTTCCCAGCGCCGCGCGGAACAGGTCCGCCAGGTCCATGAGCACCGCCTCGGTGCGCGGCGGATCGTGCCTCGCCAGCGAGATGGCGCTGTTGAGCGTGTTGAAGAGGAAGTGCGGCTGCACGCGCGCCCGCAGCGCCTCGAGCTCGGCCTGCTTGGCCTGCAGGTCGTACTGGTGCGCGCGCCACGCGCTGTGAAGCGCAAGCATCCCGAACACGCCCATGCTGGCGACGATGCCACCGACGCGCCAGTTCAACGGTCCCTGCACGGACTCGCCGAGGATCGGCACGAACAGCCAGTCGCTGGCCGCCACCACCAGCAGCGTCACGCCCAGCAGCACCGCCATCACGCACGCGGGCAGCAGTGGCAGCGGTAGCCGCACGAGCGCGCCACGCAGCGCATAGAGCACGCCGAGGGTCCCCAGCGCGATCCATTGCATCAGGAGCGACCAAAGGCCGAACAGCACCCAGCGCGAATCCACCTTCCCCGGGGCGAGGGTCATCAGCACCGCCAGCGCCTGGGCGGCGAGCACGGTGGCCACCACCCCGGAAGGTCGCCAGAGGACGTCGAGCAGGTGCGAGGGGGGGCGGGGCATGGCCGGGGACTGTGACCCAGGCCACATGCCGGGGCAAATGCTGCCGCCCGGCCCGCGTGGCGTCGCGTTGGTCGGCAACCGGTTCCGGCCGCAGCCCAGCCTCCGTACGCTTCGCGCACCTCCCGTGCCATCGGCTGCGTGCCCGTGCCCACACTCGCGTCTGCATCCAGCGTTCGTTCCCGCGGGTTCACGCTCATCGAGCTGATGGTGGCCATCGCCGTGCTCGGGGTGCTGCTTGCCATCGCCGTCCCCAACTTCCGCAGCGTGATCCAGGGCAACCGGCTGTCCGCCGGCAGCAACGAGCTGCTCGCGGCACTGCAGTTCGCGCGCATGGAATCGATCCGGCGGAATGTCCGGGTGACGGTGTGCCAGAGCGGGGATGGATTGACGTGCACGACGTCCGGCAACTGGGCCGGATGGCTGGTCTTCGCGGATGAAAACCGCAACAACACGCCCAACGGCAACGAACCGCTGCGCATGGCGAGGACCGCGCCGTCGGTCATCGTGCGCGACAGCGCCGCCATCACCAGCGACCGCTTCAATTTCTACCCCGACGGTCTCGCGCGGACGGGCGTGGCGGGCAGCGCGCTGCTCAACGCGCGCATCCGCACTTGCGTGACGGGCACAAGCGTCCGCCCCAATGCCCGCGACGTGGCCATCGTTGCGGGCAGTCGCATGTCCGTCCTCCAGGTTTCCGACAACAGCACATGCACGGCAACGGTCCCCAACTCATGAGCCAGCATCGCTTCAAGCGCCGCGTGCGCGTGCCAGGCAATCCCGCTGCGCGCCAGCGCGGCGCCAGCCTGATCGAGGTACTGATCGCGGTGCTCGTGCTGGCGATCGGCCTGCTCGGGATCGCCGCCATGCAGGCCGCCGCCCTGCGTGCGAGCCAGAGCGCGTACGTGCGCAGCCAGGGCGTGGTGAACACCTACTCGATCATCGAGGCGATGCGCGCCAACCGCGGCGCCGCGCGCGCCGGCTCCTACAACATGGACTGGACCTGCGCGGTCCCCGCCGCGGGCACCGACATCATCTCGGTCGACCAGAATTTCTGGCTGGATACCGTGCAGGAAAACCTGGGTGACGATGCCTGTGGTCGCGTCGCCTGCGTCGGCACCTTCTGCACGGTCGAAGTCCGCTGGAACGACGAGCGTGCCGGCGGCATCGCCGCGCTGCCGTTCTCCACGTCGGTGGCGCTGTGAAGCGCGGGCGCGTCGCACCGGGGATGCCACGGCGGCTGATGGCCGGCGTGAGCCTCGTCGAGCTGATGATCACGCTGCTGCTGGGCCTGCTGGTCACGGGCGCGGCGGTCGGCATCTTCATTTCCAACAAGCGTGCGTACGCCGCGACCGAAAGCCTCGGCCGCGTGCAGGAAGGCGCGCGGGTCGCGTTCGAGCTGATGGCGCGCGACATCCGGGAAGCGGCCGGCAACCCGTGCAACCGCAACGTGCCGGTGATCAACGTGCTCAACGCGAGCACGGACTGGTGGGCGACGTGGGGCCCTGGCGTCACCGGTTACAACGGCTCCACCGCGATGCCCGGCAAGGCGTTCGGGACCGGAAACGGGGACCGCATCACTGGAACCGATGCAATCGACCTGCGCGGCGGCGGCTCGACGGGCGTCAGCATCGTGTCGCATAACGGCCCCTCGGCCCGGTTCCAGGTGTCGACCATCGATCACGGGTTGAACGACGGCGATATCGCGATGGTTTGCGACTTCCAGCTCGCGTCCATCTTCCAGGTCACGAATGCGCAGCCCGGCACCAACGACAACGTTGTTCACAATCCCGGCGGCAGCGTCACGCCGGGCAACCAGAGCCGGTGCCTGAACCTGACGCCGACCTGCAACAACAATCCGAACAACCCGAACCCCCCGAAGGTCTACGGGCTTAACTCGACCGTCGTGAAGATGCGCGCCAGCCGCTGGTACGTCGGCGCGTGCGGCGCGCGCCAGTGCCTCTACCAGTCCGCGATGCGCCTGCAGTCCGGCGCGATCGTCACCGACGACAACCCGATCATCGAAGGCGTGACCGCGATGGAGCTGCGCTACCTCACCCGCGGCGGCAACACCTATGACGCCGCAGCCGCCGGGACCAACTGGGCACAGATCGAGGCCGTCAGGGTCACGATCCGCCTCGAGGACGAAGCCAGGGTCGGCACGGCGGGCGAACGGATCCAGCGCACGCTCTCCCACATCGTCACGTTGCGGAACCGCGTCGAATGAAGACTTTCCCCCGCCCCCGGCATGCCCAGCGTGGCGTGACCCTGATCGTGGTCCTGCTGCTGCTGCTCGTCATGACCCTGCTCGGGCTGGCGAGCCTGCGTGGCACCCTGATGGAGGAGCGCATGAGCGCGGCCACGTATGACCGCGGCATGGCGTTCCAGCAGGCCGAGACGGCGTTGCGCGAGGCCGAGCAGCGCATCGCGGCGGCAGGGGCCGCGGGGCAGACCCCGGGCCGGCCCTGTACCGTAACAACCTGCCCCGTCATACCCCCTAACACCTATACCGGCAACGTGGCTGGGTGTGCGGCGAACGCTCCCAACTGCTGGATCAACGCGACTGGCAGCGCCTTGGCCAACGTTTCCGGCACGCCGCAGTACTACATCGAGTTCATGGCGCAGGCCACCACGGGCGGCGCCGACCAGCTCGGTTTCGAGACCAGCGCCAACGCGCTGCAGTACGGCGGCGCCGGTGGCGTGCCGCTGTCCCGCTACTTCCGCATCACCGCCCGCAGCAGCGATCCGTCCGTGACGGGTGGCCGCGCGCTGGTGGTGCTGCAGTCGACCGTCGAACTTAGGTGACCCCGATGACCATGCACGCTCGTACCCAACGCACGCTGCGCGGGTGGCGCAACTGGGCCACGGCCTTCGTGGTCGGCCTGGTGGCGGCGTTCTCGACGATGCCGGCTACTTCGGTCGAGATCGACCAGGCGCCGCTCGCCGCGGTGATCACCGTCCCGGGCAACCTGGCGCTGATCCCGTCCGTCGAGTTCCCGACCATCCTGAGCCAGGCGAACCTGGGCGACTATGACGTCGCCAAGACGTACATGGGGTACTTCGACGCCAACAAGTGCTACCTGTACCAGTACGACGACATCGAGACGCGGCGCCACTTCTATCCGGTCGGGCCCGCGACCAATCGCACCTGCACTGACAACACGCAGTGGAGCGGCAATTACATGAACTGGGCGGCGACCCAGACCATCGACCCGTTCCGCCTGGCGCTGACCGGCGGCAACCGCGTCGTTGATACTCCCACCGAAACCTGGTTGCAGAAAGCCCGTTACGACCGGGATTCGTCCAACTACTTCCCCAATCGCAACGTCTCCAACGCCGGGACTGCGAGCGGTGCAAGTCCGGTGAGCGGCACCTGGGGTGGCCTGCGGATCCGGATCAACAACCTGGGCCACCAGATGTACTTCGCACGTTCGGCTCTCGCCGACTCGGTGTTGAACAACCCGGGGAACGTGCGGATCAATGGCGTCGACGTGCCGCGTGTCCGCGCGTACAACCCGGCACTTCCAGATCATGCGCTCACCGGCAGGGTGCGCGACGGCAGCAACAACGTCGACGATCCCTTCGTCTACGCCGTCAGCGTGCGCGTGAGGGTATGCGTGGCGGGCATGCTCGAGGCGAACTGCAAGCCCTATGCGAGCGCTGCCAAGCCGGAGGGTCTGATCCAGCAGTATTCCAACCGCATCCGCTTCAGCATCTTCGGCTTCCTCAACGACCACAGCATGTTCCGCGATGGCGGCATCCTGCGCGCCAACCAGAAGTTCGTCGGCCCGTTCTCGTATCCGCCGGCCGCTTCGCCGGTGGTCAACGCCGCCGCCGAATGGGATCCGGTGACGGGGGTCCTGATCCGCAATCCTGATGCTGCTGCAGCGGCCGCCACCAATGCGCGATTGGGCATCACCACGATCGGCGACAGCGGTGTCATCAATTACCTCAACAAGTTCGGCGAGATGACGTCGAAGACGCACAAGACGTTCGACCCGGTCAGCGAGCTCTATTACACCGCGGTCCGGTACTTCAAGAACCTCGGCAACGTGCCGGAATACACCGCGGTGACCGGCACGGCCGCTCAACGGTACGAGTTCGCCGACGGCTTCCCCGTCATCGAGGCGTGGGAGGACCCGATCCAGTTCAAGTGCCAGGCCAATGTGGCCCTCGGCATCGGTGACGTCTATACCCACCGTGACAAGAACCTGCCGTCGGCATCGGGCACCACGTCGGGCAGCGACGAGCCTGCCAAGCCGCCGCTGGTGCTGGCGGACAATACCGTCGACGTGATCGCCGCGACCCGCAAGGTCGCGGAGCTCGAGGGCGTCACCCTCAACGAGCTGGGCGAGTTCACCGGTCGGCAGAATTCCGCCTACATCGCCGGACTTGCCTACGACTCGCATACGCGCGACATGCGCCCCGATACTGCGGCCAATCCTGCCTCGACAGGCATGCAGACGATGACCACCCACTGGGTGGACGTGCGCGAAAACCAGTACCTGGAGCCGCGTTCGCGCAACCAGTACCTGCTGGCAGCCAAATACGGCGGCTTCGAGAAGCCGGTCGGCTTCGACCCGTACGCGCGCACCGCCGCGCTGCCCGACGAGTGGTGGTGGAACACGGGCGAGCGCCTGGAGACGCACAACGACAAGCGGCCCGACAACTTCTACGTGGCCAGCGAAGCCGACAAGATGGTGCAGAGCCTGACGCAGGCGTTCCGCAACATCCTCAACGAGATCGTCGGGTCAGGCGGCTCCTTCGCCGCGAACTCGACGCGGCTGGACACCGGATCCACGACCTACCAGGCCTCGTTCTCCTCGTCGTTCTGGAGCGGCGAACTTGCCGCGTTCGCGGTCAATCCCACCACGGGCGCGTTGGCCGCGACGCCTACATGGCAGGCGAGCGACAACTTCCCCGCATGGAACTCGCGCACGATCAGGTTCGCCAACGGAAGCAGCCTGGCGAGTTTCGAATGGGGCAACCTGCCCGCCGCATTGCGCACCCAGCTGGGCTCGCAGGCCGTAGTCGACTACCTGCGCGGTGACCGCAGCAATGAGTCGCCGCGAGGAACGCAGTTGCGGGCACGCCAAAGCATCCTGGGCGACATCGTCAATTCCCAGCCCGTCTTCGTCGGCAGGCCCAACGACAGGCAGTACGTGTCGGCGACATTCACCGGCGGCAGTTCGTATGCGGCGTTCGCCACGGCGCAGGCATCGCGTCAGGGCGTCGTTTACGTGGGCGCCAATGACGGGATGCTGCACGGCTTCAATGCCACCACCGGCGCGGAAACGTTCGCGTTCGTCCCGACGGCCGTGATGGCCAACCTCGCCGAGTACACCCGTCAAGGCTACGAGCACCGGTACTTCGTCGACGGCGAGCTGACCGTCGCGGACGTGTTCACCGGAGGGTCCTGGCGCACAGTACTGGTGGGCACGCTCGGCCGAGGCGGACGCAGCGTGTTCGCGCTCGACGTGACCAACCCGACCAATGTTCGGCTGCTTTGGGAAAAGACCGCCGCCGACATCCCGCAGCTGGGCAACAACCTCGGAAAGCCGATCATCGCCCAGGTGGCCGATGGCAACTGGCAGGTGCTGATCGGCAACGGACCCAACAGCACGGGCGAGAACGCCCAGCTCGTGATGGTGCGTGTCGATACCGGTGCGGTCAGGGTCGTGGACACCGGTGTCGGCGGCGACAACGGGCTGACGGCGGTGCAAGCGTGGGACGCCGATTCCAACGGGTTCTCCGACACGGCCTACGCCGGTGATTTCAAGGGCAACCTGTGGAAGTTCGTCACCCTGTCGGGCACGACGACCGTCACGCGCCTGTTCACTGCCACCGACCGCCTGAACAACCCGCAGCCGATCACGGCCGCGCCGCTGGTGGGCCGCAAGCCGGGGACCACGGAGACCTGGGTGTTCTTCGGGACCGGCCAGTTCCTCAATGATGGCGACATCGGCACGCGAGGCGAACAGAGCTGGTACGGCATCATCGACGGGGGGACGACCATTTCCGGCCGCAGCAACCTCGTGCAAAGGCAGATCGAAGCGGAAGTCCCGAGGCCTCCCTTCATCATCCGCACCATCAGTGCCGGGTCAGCCGCCGACCTGACTGGCAGGAACGGCTGGTACATCGACCTGGTGTCGCCGGCGAGGGGTGCCGAGGGCGAACGCATGGTGCTGCCGAACCTGTTCCAGGGACTGGTGCTGATCGGCAGTACCCGCATCCCCGAGGTGGCGGATGTATGCCAGCCCACGGGCAGGGGTTTCATCATGGCGATCGATCCCTTCACCGGTGCGCGACTGGAGAACAATTTCTTCGATACCAACGGCGACGGCAGGGTCAATGCGGACGACAGCGTGCCCGTCGGTGGGCGCAACGTCGTGGGCTCCGGGCTCGGGTTTGGCGATGCCGCGCCCAACAACCCGATCTTCGTTGGCGACGTGATGCAGGTGAGCCTTGACGATGCGTCGCGCGCATCGATCCGGACCGCCTCGGCGGTGTTGAACGTGCGCCGCGTGTCCTGGCGCGAACTCCTGGGGGATTGATGAAGACCGGCCTTGCTGCAGCCCACGCGCGAACCGTTCCCGCAGCACGGAGGAACGTGCGTGGTTTCACGCTGATCGAACTGATGATCGTGGTGCTCGTGATCGGCGTGCTGGCGGCAATCGCGATGGCCAGCTACCAGTTCGCGGTCGTCAAGGCCAGGCGTGGCGATGCCCAATCCTGCATGCAACAGCACGCGCAGCTGATGGAGCGGTTCTACACGGTCAACATGACCTACGCCGCGGCGCCTGCGCCTGACTGCGATGCCACGGTCGATCCGTTCTACACGGTGACGTTCAACGGCACGCCGGACGCAAGGACCTACACCATCCGTGCCGTGCCCACGACACGGCAGCGCGATACCCGGTGTGGAACCCTCGAAATGACGCACACCGGCGCACGCACCCCGCTGACGGCGGGATGCTGGTGACGGCTGGCTGGGTCGACGATTCAGAACGCGCACGCAACGAAAAGGCCGCATCGACGATGCGGCCTTTTCGCTAACTCGCAATGCTGGCGCCCGAAGTTGGACTCGAACCAACGACCCCCTGATTAACAGTCAAGTGCTCTAACCGGCTGAGCTATTCGGGCGGGGGCCATATCGTACCCGTGCGCCTGCGCTGCGGCAAGGATCTGCGGGCCTGTGCCCGTTCGCCTGCGGCGTACGGCCGGCGGACGACGTGTCGCGGAATCAGGCCTGCACCCGCGCCGCCATGCAGCGGTGCGCGGCGTCGGCTGCCGCCTTGCCGCGACGGAAGCGGCCGCTGTTGGCCATGATCCAGGACACCGCCCGCTTGCGACCCCGCCCGTCGCACAGCGTGAACGTGACGTTCGTGCCTTCCACGGTGCCGGACGGCTGGAACCGCACGAGGCGCCTTCCAGTCGTGCTGACCAGGGCGACGTCGTCGGCAATCGCAACCTGCCGGCGGTGCAGGGGTTCGTTCCCGGCACGGTCGCGGTTGCGATCGGTGTCGGTGAACACGATCCACCCCGCGGACCAGTCGGTCGCCCCATCGCAGCGCGCGCCGTCGCGGCTGGGGCACATGACGACCTGGCGGCCTCCGACGATGGCCTGGCGCGTCGCGTCCGAGACGGCCGACACGAGCGCGGTCTCGACATCGGCCGCGACACCCGCCCCGCGTGCCCATCCGTAGGCCGGTATCGCCAGTGCGCAGCAGGTTGCGAGCACGCCCAGCGCCGCCAGCAATTCCAGCAGGGTGAAACCGGTCAACGCCCGGGCTTGCTGCTCCATGTGCTTGGTTCCTTCCGTGGATGGGCGCCATGCTCCTCCTGGTCGCCGCCCGCGGAAAATCGGACATTGGCCTGCGCCTGCGTAGGACGATGCCTCGACCGCCAGTCGACACCCGGCGCCTAGACTCGCGGTTCTCCATCACGCGACCGCCCATGCCCCCCGACGTTCCCCTGCACGCCGACGCCTTCCAGCTCGTCTCGGACTACCAGCCGGCCGGCGACCAGCCGCAGGCGATCGCGCGGCTTGTCGAGGGCTTCCAGTCCGGGCTGGCCCACCAGACGCTGCTAGGCGTGACGGGGTCCGGCAAGACGTACACGATCGCCAACGTCGTGCAGGCCGTGCAGAAACCCACGCTGGTGATGGCGCCGAACAAGACGCTCGCGGCGCAGCTGTACGGGGAGTTCAAGGCGTTCTTCCCGATTAACGCCGTGGAGTACTTCGTCAGCTACTACGACTACTACCAGCCCGAGGCGTACGTGCCGTCGAGCGATACCTTCATCGAGAAGGACAGCTCGATCAACGAGCACATCGAGCAGATGCGACTGTCGGCGACCAAGGCATTGCTGTCGCGGCGCGACTGCCTGGTGGTGGCGACGGTGTCGGCGATCTACGGCCTCGGCGCGCCGGAGGACTACCTGTCGCTGCGGCTGATCCTGTCGCGCGGCGAGCGCATCGACCAGCGCGCGCTGATCAAGCACCTCACGCAGCTGCAGTACACGCGCAACGAGTACGAGCTGCGGCGCGGTTCGTTCCGGGTCAAGGGCGAGGTGATCGACGTGCACCCGGCCGAATCGGACATGGAAGCGCTGCGCATCGAGCTGTTCGACGGCGAGGTCGAGAACCTCACCCTGTTCGACCCGCTCACCGGCGAGTCGCTGCGCCGCATCCCGCGCTACACCGTGTATCCGAAGACGCACTACGCGACCACGCGCGAGCGCGTGCTGGGCGCGGTGGACACCATCAAGATCGAGCTGCGCGAGCGGCTCGAGCAGCTGTACGCGCAGAACAAGCTGGTGGAGGCGCAGCGCCTGCAGCAGCGCACGACGTTCGACCTGGAAATGATGGCCGAGGTGGGCTACTGCAACGGCATCGAGAACTACTCGCGGCACATGACCGGCAAGGGCCCTGGCGAGCCGCCGCCGACGCTGTTCGACTACCTGCCCGCCGACGCGCTGCTGGTGATGGACGAGTCGCACGTGACCGTCCCGCAGCTGGGCGCGATGTACAAGGGCGACCGTTCGCGCAAGGAAACACTCGTGGAATTCGGCTTCCGCCTGCCGTCGGCGCTCGACAACCGGCCGCTGAAGTTCGAGGAATGGGAGGACCGCGCGCCGCGCACGATCTTCGTGTCCGCGACACCCGCGGCCTACGAGCTGCAGAAGTCCGGTGGCGACGTGGTCGAGCTGGTGGTGCGGCCCACGGGGCTGGTCGATCCCCAGGTCGAGGTGCGCCCCGTCGCGACGCAGGTCGATGACCTGCTCGGCGAGATCCACGAGCGCGTGGGCATGGGCGACCGCGTGCTCGTCACCACGCTGACCAAGCGCATGGCGGAGAACCTCACCGAGTACCTCGGCGAGCACGACGTCAAGGTGCGCTACCTGCATTCGGACATCGACACGGTCGAGCGCGTGGAGATCATCCGCGACCTGCGCCTGGGCAAGTTCGACGTGCTGGTCGGCATCAACCTGCTGCGCGAGGGGCTGGACATGCCGGAGGTGTCGCTGGTGGCGATCCTCGATGCCGACAAGGAAGGCTTCCTGCGCGCGGAGCGCTCGCTGGTGCAGACCATCGGCCGCGCCGCGCGCAACCTGCGCGGCAAGGCGATCCTGTACGCCGATTCGATCACCGCGTCCATGCGCAAGGCCATCGACGAGACCGACCGGCGCCGACAGAAGCAGGTCGAGTACAACGCTGCGCACGCCATCGTCCCGCGGTCGGTGTCGCGGCCGATCGTCGACATCATGGAAGGCGCGCGCGCGGATGCGGACGCGTCCAAGGGCAAGGGCCGCGGCGCGAAGTCCGCGCGCAAGGTGGCCGAGGAAGCGGAGGACTACGCATCGCTGGAGCCTGCGCAGGTGGCGGGGAAAATCAGGCAGCTCGAGCAGAAGATGTACCAGCACGCGCGCGACCTCGAGTTCGAGGCCGCTGCGTCCGTGCGTGACCAGTTGCGGCGGTTGCGCGAGGCGAGCCTTGCCGGCTGAGGGGACTAAACCCCATCGTCACCGCACGATGGGCAAGGTCGCGCCTCACCCAACCAAGGAGGCTCCCCATGGGCCTGTTCGACTTCGTGAAGAACGCCGGTGACAAATTGTTCGGTCGCGACGACGACGCCGAGCGCTCGCAGTCCATCACCTCGCTGCGCGGGCACCTGCGCAGCCATGGCATCGATCCGACGGGGATCAATTTCCGTTGGGATCGCGACACCGTGGTCATGGAAGGCACGGTGCCCAATCAAGACGTCCGCGAGAAGGCGGTGCTGATCGTCGGCAACGTCGATGGGGTCGAGCGGGTCGACGACCGCCTGCGCGTCGCGGCCGGCGGCGCGACGCCTGCGCGCACCGCGGATTTCAGCGGCGTGACCAGCACCGCGTCGACCACCACGACCTCGGCACCTGGCGCCAGTGGCTCCGTGGCGCATGCCTCGCCGGGCAGCGCGGGCGGCGACTGGACCTCGCGCACCTACACGGTGAAGTCGGGTGACACGCTGTCGAAGATCGCCAAGGAGATGTACGGCGAGGCCAACAAGTACGACCAGATCTTCCAGGCCAACCAGCCGATGCTGAAGGACCCCGACAAGATCTACCCGGGCCAGGTGCTGCGCATCCCGGCCGAGCGCTGAGGCGCGGTTGTCCCCGCCGGGGCCGCTCGGCTACACTGCGCGCCCCTCGCCGGGCAGTGGCTGGCGATGCGGGCGGTTAGCTCAGCGGTAGAGCACTACCTTGACATGGTAGGGGTCACAGGTTCGAACCCTGTACCGCCCACCACTTCAGGACGGCGCGATCGGCAACGGTCGCGCCGTTTTTCGTGGGCCTCACCAAAGGTGCGATTGACAGTCCCGCGGCGGCTGCGCACCCTAGCGGCCCCTCGCAATCGAAGCCCAGGTGGCCCGCGGACACCCGCCGGCCGAGCGTGCGACATGGCCACTACCCTCCGCCCCCGCTGACCGACCCGCGAGCTGCCATCCGGCGCCCGCGTGGCGCCTTTTTTCTGCCCGCGTGCCCGGGCATCGACCGCACTGATCCGGACCCCATGATCGCCATCACCTTGCCCGACGGCAGCCGCCGCGAGTTCGACCGTCCCGTCACCGTCATGGAGGTGGCCGCCTCGATCGGCGCCGGCCTCGCGAAGGCGACGCTTGCCGGCGAGGTCGACGGCAGGCTGGTCGACGCCAGCGACGTCATCGACCGCGACGCGCGGCTGCGGATCATCACGCCCAAGGATGCCGAGGGACTGGAGATCATCCGCCACTCCGCGGCGCACCTGGTCGGCCATGCGGTCAAGCAGCTGTTCCCCGACGCCAAGATGGTGATCGGGCCGGTGATCGAGGAAGGCTTCTACTACGACATCTGGTCCGAGCGCCCGTTCACGCCGGACGACCTCGCCGCGATCGGAGCGCGCATGACGCAGCTCATCGACCGCGACTACGACGTCGTCAAGAAGATGACCCCGCGCGACGAGGTCATCGCCACGTTCAAGGCGCGTGGCGAGGACTACAAGTTGCGCCTGATCGATGACATGCCCGATGAAACGCAGATGGGCCTTTACCACCACGAAGAATACGTCGACATGTGCCGTGGCCCGCACGTGCCGAACACGCGGTTCCTCAAGGCCTTCAAGCTGACGCGCATCAGCGGTGCGTACTGGCGCGGCGATTCGAAGAACGAACAGCTGCAGCGCGTGTACGGCACCGCGTGGGCGGACAAGAAGCAGCTGTCGGCGTACATCCAGCGCATCGAGGAAGCCGAGAAGCGCGACCATCGCAAGATCGGCAAGGCGCAGAACCTGTTCCACCTACAGGAGGAGGCGCCGGGCCTGGTGTTCTGGCATCCCAAGGGCTGGAGCATCTGGCAGGTGGTCGAGCAGTACATGCGCCGCGTGTACCGCGACACCGGCTACGGCGAGGTGCGCTGTCCGCAGATCCTCGACGTGTCGCTGTGGCAGAAATCCGGTCACTGGGACAACTACAAGGACAACATGTTCTTCACCGAGTCCGAGAAGCGGACCTACGCGGTGAAGCCGATGAACTGCCCGGGCCACGTACAGGTGTTCAACCAGGGCCTGCACAGCTACCGCGACCTGCCGATCCGCTACGGCGAGTTCGGCAGCTGCCACCGCAACGAGCCGTCCGGCGCGCTGCACGGCATCCTGCGCGTGCGTGGCTTCACGCAGGACGACGGCCACGTGTTCTGCACCGAGGACCAGGTCGAGTCCGAGGTGCGGGCGTTCCATGAGCAAGCGCTGAAGGTGTACGCGGATTTCGGCTTCGAGGAGATCCAGATCAAGATCGCCCTGCGCCCGGACAACCGCCTGGGGGACGACGCGACGTGGGACAAGGCCGAGGACGCGCTGCGCAACGCGCTGAAGGTCTCGGGCGTCGAATGGCAGGAGCTGCCCGGCGAGGGCGCGTTCTACGGACCCAAGATCGAATACCACCTGCGCGACGCCATTGGCCGGACCTGGCAGCTGGGCACGATGCAGGTCGATTTCATGATGCCCGGGCGCCTTGGGGCCGAATACGTCGACGAATCCAGCGCCCGCCGCACGCCGGTGATGCTGCACCGGGCGATCGTCGGCTCGATGGAACGGTTCATCGGCATCCTGATCGAGCATCACGCCGGGCATTTCCCGGCCTGGCTGGCCCCGGTGCAGGCGGTGGTGATGAATATCACCGATGCCCAGGCCGACTACGTCGCCGACGTCCGGAAAAGCCTTGCGAATCAAGGCTTCCGGGTCGATTCGGATTTGCGGAACGAAAAGATCGGCTATAAGATCCGCGAGCACACGCTGCAGCGCGTGCCGTACCTGCTGGTGGTCGGTGACCGCGAGAAGGAGAACGGCCACGTCGCCGTGCGCACGCGGGGAGGGGAAGATCTCGGCTCGATGACCGTCGCCGATTTCGCCTCGCGACTGGGCGCCGAGCGCGCCTGACACCAGCTCGCAGTGCCCCGGTCGAACGCGACCGGCACCATCCACACCGGAGATTGCAACATCAGCACCGCAGAAAAGCCCAATCGCAAGAACCAGGAGATCCGCGTCCCGCGCGTTCGCGTCATCGGTAGCGACGGCGAGATGGTGGGCGTGCTCACGCGAGACGAGGCGCTGAAGATGGCGGAGGACGAGGGGCTCGACCTGGTCGAGATCCAGCCCAACGCCGATCCGCCGGTGTGCAAGGTGATGGACTTCGGCAAGTTCCGCTTCGAGCAGCAGAAGAAGGCGAACGAGGCCAAGAAGAAGTCCAAGCAGGTCGAGATCAAGGAAATGAAGTTCCGCCCCGTGACCGACGAGGGCGACTACCAGATCAAGCTGCGCAACATGCGCCGCTTCCTGGAAGAGGGCGACAAGATCAAGGTCAACATCCGCTTCCGTGGCCGCGAGATGAGCCACCAGGAACTGGGCCGGCAGATGGCCTCGCGCATCGAGCAGGACCTGGGCGAGGACATCGTCATCGAGTCCCGCCCGCGCCTGGAAGGCCGGCAGATGGTGATGATGATCGCGCCGAAGAAGAAGACCTGAGGGTTCGATTCAAGGTGGAAAGGACGAGGGCGCCGCGAGGCGCCTTTGTCGTTTCAGAGGCCGATATGCCGTCGCCCCTGCGCAGGCAGGGGCCCAGCGCCGTTTGGTTCCCTCCATCGGTGGGATACAAAGTCACTGGGCCCCTGCCTGCGCAGGGGCGACGGGCTGCGGATGAAGGCCCCGTCGCCCAGAGGCGAGCCATAGGGTGGGCCTTGGCCCACCGGGCTGAAGGATG